>Ga0116217_10002906_pt1 | contig 15772 bp, 10 predicted proteins | sample Sb_taG_6_FD_89697 | JGI IMG/M metagenome (GOLD analysis project Ga0116217, IMG submission 89697) | Peat soil microbial communities from Weissenstadt, Germany - Sb_50d_4_PS metaG | ecosystem: Environmental > Terrestrial > Soil > Wetlands > Peat | place: Germany: Weissenstadt | collected 2010-09-21 | reverse complement strand
GTCAGGTGCGGCAGCCCGTTCAGTTGCGTCTCGATGGGAATGGTGACCTGCTGCTCCACCTCCTCGGCGGCGCGCCCCGGCCACTGCGTGATCACCCAGACGTACTTGTCGGCCACGTCGGGATAGGCTTCCACCGGCAGCTTGTGGAACGAGATGATGCCCCAGACCAGCAGCAGAAAGCCCAAGCTGAGTACCATCACCTTATTGTGCAGCGCGAAATCGACCAGGTAGCGGATCATGCGCTATTCCGCCTCGGCCGCTCCCGCGAAATGCAAGGCATTGACCACCACCTTGTCGCCGGCTGTCAGCCCAGCCAGTACTTGGCGCATGCCGTCGCGGGTAGTGGCTCCGGCCTGGATCTCGGTGCGGCGAAAGCGGTTCCCGCCTTCCGGACGGAAGACCCAGTCCCGGTCATGCAGGCGCAGAATGGCGCTGGCGGGGACCAGCGCCCGCAGTTGCTCCTGCCGGGAGCGGAAGACGGCAGTGGCGAACATGCCCGCCCGCAGCACGCCGTCGGGATTGTCCAGTTCCAGGCGCACCTTGGCGGCGCGGGTGTTGGGATCGAGCACGCGGCCGATGTTGGCCACCCGCGCCTGCAGCTTGCGCTCCGGATAAGCCGCCAGGCGCACCTCGGCGAAATCTCCCAGGTGCACGTCGGGCAGCCGGTTCTCGTACACGTCGCACAGCACCCACACCCGCGACAGGTCGGCGATGACAAACAGATTCGGCGAATTGTCCAGCGACCGCACCCCCGTTCCCCCGGTGATGTTCTGCTCCACGATGGTGCCGCTGATGGGCGCCCGCACCGGCACGATGGGCGAAGCATGGTTGAGGTCGGCGCCCAGCACCTTCAGCCGCTGCGCCGCTGTCTCCACATCGACCTTCGCTTTCTGCTCCGCGTCCTCCGCCATCTCCAGATCCTTCTGGGCGATCGCGCCCCGCGCATACAGCGTTTGCGCGCGGTCCAACTGCTTCTGCGCCAGGACGAGGTCGGCGCGAAATTTCTGATAATCGGAGAAGGCCGCGGACACATCGGGGCTGTTGATCTCCAGCAGCACCTGGCCCTTTTTGACGTCGTCGCCGAGCTTGGTGCGGATTTCCACCACCCTGCCGCCGGCCAGCGACAGCACTGGCACCGAGCGGTTCACGTCCGGCGCCACCACCCCATTCACCGACATCTCGTCCGCGCTGGGACGCTGCTCGACCGTTACCACGGAAAACCGCTCCGGATGCTGCACTTCGATGACGCTGGGATCCGGCGCCTTCTCCACCTTGACCTGGGAGGGATCCAGCGGCGCCTGCCGGGAACACCCCAGCAGCAGCGCACCCAGCAGGGCAGCGCTGAGCAGCGGCGGAAGATAGCGCAATGAATGTTGGTGTCGCATGGGATCGCCTCGCAGTTCCGTTGCGGCCGGGTAACCAGCGAGCACTCCGCGCCCAGGAAAGCGGTGCGGATCGGCCTTGCTGCCTGCCGCTAGAGATCTACAGGCGGAGGGGGAGCACGTTCGTGCGAGGGACCGAGCGGGCACAGTGGAGAACGCACAGAGCCATAAGCGTGTACGGTTCCAGGAACTTTTTCGCCCGGCGGGACGAACGTTGCTCGGGCAGGAATCGCCGCAGCAAGGTGAAAGATTGCGATCGGGGAGCCCTTGGCGGTTGCGCCAGCCTTCAGCTTGGAGGAGGACTCCTCCATTTCCTGGCGCACGGCGTGCAGATCGTCCGAGGCGGAAATAACGGGAAACAGCAGGACAAGAGCGCAGCCCAGCGCCCCCAGGCGCAGCAGCGAGGCGTGGCCCCGTTCGCGGCAAGACCGCTCCTGCCGCCGCCACGTCAGGAGGGCCGGCACCACCAAAAACAACCAGCAGAGATTGAGGAATATCTCCATCGCGAAAAGAAGCCGCAGCATTATTCTAATGAAAATTTGTGAGAAAAGGGTGTCAAGAACCCTGAGCGAATCCATGGAGGTATAGGCTCTCTGCATCCCGGCGCGCGGTAAGCCGCACCACCACGTGGAGGAGCGGCTGCACTACGGGCGTGGGCCTGTTGAACTCAAACACGTAGAGGCCAGCTTGTGCCTTAGCGGACCGGTGGCGCCGTCACCACGGTGTTCATTAGCGACGTTCCCGCCACTAATCGGGTTGGACTGTCCGACAACTCGAATTTGATGGATACTGGGATGCTCTCAGGGCGCTGGCCGGGCGTGAAGCGCCATTGTTCGAACGCCGATTGCACGGCGTGCGCGAGCTGTGGATCGCCGGATTGAATGCGGACAGCCTCAACCCTGCCGTCTGCACCCAAAACCAGGGAGGCTGAGACGATGCCTTCCTTGTGCTCTTGTCGCGCAGCTTCGGGATACGCGGGGATAACAAAGAAAGCTATGCGGCATGCGAGGCACGAGACTGCAGACGGTGAATAGGGCTTGGATACGGTGCCCTCGGGCGGTTCTTCCGATGCCATCGGCGCCAGATGACAGTCGCAGGAGTTCTGGTTCGCGCACACCCACCGCATACCCACCGGCGGCGCGGCGTGTTCACAGGCGCTGGGATTCTTTATTTGCAAGGGCATGCCGAAGATGAACAGCAATCCGGCAATCAACGCCAGATTCATATCGCCTCCCTCTTGCCGCTGCACATAGTTCCAACATAAAAGGAACGCGCGGCGCAAGCAAACTTGCAAAAAAAGGGCCGTCGCTGAGGACGGCCCTGAGATGATCGAGCGACTTCGCCGCCAAAGTATTTCGGGCTAGGTCGCCTTATTGATAGGGACGGCTTTCCTAGACCTCAAGTGTTGTGCAATTTCCTCGAGAATCGCCCAACTCGTCCGTACGGTATTCACGGGAATACATTTCGTTCCCCCCAAAACCGGGGCCGCCCGCAGGCGGCCCCGGATGAAAAGCAGAGTCGATTACTGACCATGATCATGACCATGATCATGACCATGACTGAGGTCAAGCAACCACGCCCCGAGTCCATGGGTGGCGGCATAAAGCTTCCGCGCTCCAGGAACGATGGTGAGGCTGGGCACCTCCACATTGGGCATGCCCGGCGCCGCCAGGGTCCAGCTCGTGCTTCCTTTGTCGAGCAGGATCACACCGTAATCGGTCGACGCATAAATATCGCCCGTGACGCTGTCCAGCGCGACTGAGGTGAGAGGAAGATCTCCCAGATCGTAGTCGCGGTTCACCCAGGTCGCCGTACTCGAAGTCGGATCGAACGTGACCTCGAACGCGTGTCCTGGGATCGAGCCCGCGGTGGCGTTGAAGCCGTTGTACACGATCCAGGCATGGTTCGGGTTCGCCGGATCCACCGCGATTTCGCTGATGTAGCGATTCGGGCTGGCCGCAACATCGATGCGCGTGAACGTGACCGAACTCGCCGGATCCGCGTCCGCATTCTTCGAAATCAACACGCGTCCGACAGAGGTCGCCGCCCAGAGTGTTGACGTATCGCTCGCGGCGCGCCGCACAGAGGCTACGTCTCCCCCGGTACGGTCGGCGCCGTAGGCTGTGGAGGTCAACCGTCCCGCGCTCGCGGGATTGCCGGTTGGCTGCCAATCCCCACAAGGTACGGCGAAGACCCCCGTCCATTCGTTGCAGTTCGTCCGGAAATCGGACAGCGTCATGGTTCCCAGACCCTGGGTTTTCGTGCGCCAGACGTGCCCTGTGCCGACAAACATCGTCCCGCTCACCGCCGGATCGGAGATGATCGGCACGTAGAACTGTTGCGGTTCCGTCACGTAGATCGGATCCGCAATCCAGTTCCAGTCAATCGGCTGCCCGTTGCTGAAGTTCACGTCCGGCGAAGCATCGTAGAAGGTGTGGAAACGGAAGCTCTGGTTGACAATGTCAAACCCGGATTGGCCGCCATCGCCAATCATCGTATTCAACCATTTCTTCCGGTGGTCGTAGCTCTCCCAGGTGCCGTTGTCCTGCGTTCCGCCCTGTAAATCATCCGAGTCGAACGGATTCACCGACAGGCTCTGGAATTGCAGAGTTGTCAGCCCTTTGTTCATGCTTTGCAATTGCGTGGGCACCCGCGACAGCAGTTGCTGGCACCGCGCCAGCGAGGTCGGGTCTAACCCTCGGGTACTGCAATTCGCCGAAATATCGGCAAAGGAGCCGCTCGACATCACGATGCCGCCGTCGCCCGATTCAAAGAACTGGTAAGGGTTGTTGGGGTTTACGACCAGGAAGTGCTGATCCGGATGCATCCCGTTTGGATGTATCGGATCGGTTGCGTCCATGGTCATGTCCGTAAAGGTAGTGCCGCCATCGGTGGAGAGCACGATTCCCCGCCCGTTGGAAATGCCGCCGGTTTCCCCGTACAAGTAGGCACCGCCAAAGTAGACAATGTCGGGGTACCCGCGAGGGGTGGTCACGACGCTGTCATACCAGCATTGCGGGTTGCACAGGTTATACGCACCGTATCCCGGGTCCGCGGGATTGCTGCTGGAAATTTGATTGAACGTGGGTGCGCCGGTGGCGACATTATCGGCGCGGAACGCCGCCGAATCATTGACGCCATCGTTGCCCTCTTGCACGTACATGCGCGTCTTGCCGTCCGGAGTCGTGTTGACCGCAAACTCCGGCCGCGTGGTCGTGTCCCCGGTATTTAACGATGCTTTGATCTGTGTCCAGGTCGCGCCGCCATCATTCGAGCGCCATATCCCACGGGCATACGAACCCGCATACACCGTGTTCGAATCACTCGGATCGATCGCCACCCGGCGCACGCCACGCGGCGAGCAGGGCGTTGTATTCAACGCATCCTGGCTCACGCTGCACGAAGCTGTGCTGGCTGCGCCATTGTGAATGAAGGTCCAGGTCGCGCCGCCATCGGTGGATTTGTACAGTCCCCATTGAGCCGCGCCCGGAATCAAGCTGACCCCGCCGCCATCGGTCGAGTTGAAGCCAGCCACTCCGCGCGTGGTACCGACATAGATTGTGTTGCGATCGCCGGGCTTGATCGCGATCGAGCCAATCGATCGGCCATTGAAAACCGAGCTGCCCACCGGACCGACCCAGGTGTCACCGCCATCGGTGGACTTGTACAGTCCTACACCATGCACCGAGTCAGCGCTGGCATTGGCCTCGCCCGTCCCCGCATAAATCGTGTCCCCGTCCGGATCGTTCGGGTCCACTACCAGCGAACCCACTGCATTGATTTCAAACGGCGTCGCCAGGTACCTCCAGTCGAGATCATCGTCGAGCGCGTGATCCGTTCGCCATACGCCGCCTCCAGCCGGCGCCGCCCACAAACGGCAATGCCTCTGCCCGCACCTGTGCGAAATCGCCAGGGTCGTCGTCCGTCCGCTGGCCGCGTATTCATTCGGAACATAAGAAGCGAAAGTGCGGAAGGAGAAGAACGGATACACCGCATTGCTCGGTCCCACGCTCTCCCACGTTCTTTTTCTCTCCTCGTCCCGCCCGAACGGCCTGCCCCGCAGCGACCGGTGCGCTGCACGTGCCCTGTCAAACCGCTCCAAGGGTATGTCTGTCTCCGGATAGGCCTTGAACAGGAAGGCCTCGGCTTCCGGCGTTCCCGGCCCGCTCAGCCCGTCATGGCCCGGCATCGCACGATGCAGTTTCTCCAAGTGTTTCGCCAGCGCTGGCGGCATGCCCTCGTACTCAGCTTCGGGCTTGCTGGCGGACTTTTTCTCTGCCGCTTTCTTCTTTGCCGTCTTGGCTGTCTTCGATTTCGGTTTACTGGAAGCAGGCTGTGTGTCCGCAAACGCCATTCCGCTTACCAGCAAAAAACAAAGTAAGATTTTCCAAAACAGCTTCATGGTTACGCTCCTTGCGATCATTTCTTCCTCTCGCAAACCCCCGCCCTCGTCGCGCCGGTACGGCGATCTTGAGTAATTGCGTGTGATTACCCTGGAGCCCGTGGTGAATGGCCACAGAGTTTGTGCTTGCCCGCCCCCATTGTCAAGATGAAAAACTTTGCATAGTCGGTGAAATCGCCCGTCCAGCGGGCGATTCCGGCTGAACAGGGTCGATTCCTGGTTTTCCAAACCGATGGGGGAACGGCTATGCTACTGCACTTGCACCTCCCCCCGTCGGACGAGAAAACAGAGTTTCACGAAAATAACCGTTTGCAGCCAGACGGGCACCTTGGTGCTGGAGCGTGACTACTGATGAAGATCTCCGCGTGCCGGCCGGTGCGTTGGGAGATTTCTTTGGACCGGGAACCACGGTGGGGATTTCGTTTGCCGCTCAGCTCGGGTTCAGGATTAGCTTCTGGCCCGCCAGCGCAGTCCCAGTTCGACCTGGTAGAAGCACGCGGCAAACGCAATGCGGTGGAGCGGGATGAGGACTCTGTCCGCCGGCGAGATGAACAGGACGGAGGCAGCCTCAGTCCCGGCGTCAGTATTGCCGCTCCGAGCTACTCCGATTAGAATGGCGCGCTCCGACCGGGCCGAACCGCCCCTGCACCGCCGTATGTCAAGCTTCCATTTGTAAAAAAATTGTCACGCTTGCAGCCGGAAACCCAAGCCCCACGCCGTTTCCGTGAAGCGTAGTCCGACCGGCCGACCCCGGCGAGCGGCGGCAAAGCTTGTCACTTTTCGCTAATTTTCTTGCTTAAAGGCCCCACGCCACCCCCAACAATTTTCGGCACCGAGCCACGGCTAGCGCCGGACCCCGAAGGAGGCGTGTGCGAGCACGCCTCCTTCGGTTTCTTGGGTGCGAGTCCGGTCAGTTGTTGGACTAATCCTTGTCCACCACGGCCTTTATGAAGCGGGAGACGTCGGGCGTTCCCCAGCCTGTTGTCAGGTCGTATCCATAAGTTGCGTTGAATCCGTCCACTCCAAACTGGCCGTCGGTGTCGCTGTTATTACCGACGGTGATGTCGTGGAACGAATGGTGAAGTTGCCTGCGGCTCAGGTCATAGATCGTCGGCGTAATGAAGCCTACCGGCTCACCGTTCGCCTGGTTCACCAATGCCATGATCCCAGCCCAGGCGGGTGATGCGGCGCTCGTTCCTCCGAAGACGCCCCACGTGCCGCTAGTGCCAAGGAACCCGAGGAAAGCCAACACGCCGCCATGAATCTGCGAGTTGAACGATACGTCGGGGTCCAATCTCCCTGAAGCCCGGACCGTGCTGCCTAGCAAGGTGTCGAAGTGGTGAGGAAGGTCTTCCTGGTAGTCCGGTCTTCTGTAGAGCGAGCTCACCCCTCCGCCGGTCGAGGTCCTGATGCCGAAGAAGTTGAACTCGTTCCACGCGGCTTCTCCGCCATAGCCTACCGGAATGCAGCTCGAAGGAACCCCCGGTCTGGCGGCCGTCGTGCACCCGAACAGGCCACCATTGATTACGACGAGACCGGTGTTGCAATCGGTGTTTGCCGGGCAAGTAAAAGTGTTGCCGGGGCCTGGCGTAGGACCGAACTGGCCTCCGTAGGGTTGTCCCTGGGTTCCACCGGCGGCGAGGTTCAGCGGGTTGGACGCGGGCCACCCGGGAGTCAACTCGATGGTCCCAAACTCGTTGATGTCCTCGTTAGCCCCGTCGTCCCCGCTGGAGGCGATAATGGTCCAGTGGTGGCGTGTAGCGATCCTGTATCCGAGATCCGCGTTGGCTTTGATGGTGGGGTCAATGATTGTGCACGGATCGTTTGTGCAGCCGACCATGTCGTCGGCTTCCCCATAGCTTTGGGACATTACGCTGCCTTCCAGCCTTTTCTGGGTAACTACCGCTAGCTGAGCGGTATTGAAGCTGGCGTCGAAGCAGTCGTTGGCGACCACAAGCACGATCTTCGCTCCCGGTGCAAGCGAGTGTGACATGGTAACGTCGAGCGTGGTTTCCTCCGCCCATCCGGTTGCACCACATAAAGCTGCGTTAGGCGCAGTAGTGAGGTCCGCGATGGTCTTCACGGGACAGTTGTCGGTGGCAGCTCCCGTCCAGGTTGGTCCGCACAGGATCTCAACGTGTTTCGGCGGGAGGCCGAATGTCGTATCGAACGTGTCCAGGTCGCTCTGAATGGTCGGGCTGCCGAATGCGTCGACAATAACGATCGTCTGACCGTCACCGTCGAGCCCGTCTTTTCCCCTTGTCGGCGGAAAGTGATACGCCTTCTTGAGGAAACTGGGTGGGTAGCACAATATTGTCCCAAGAGATCCACTCGAGCAGAATGGCACTCCGCCCACGGTATTGGGATCAAACGAGGGGTCGAGCAGGTGCACGCGGAGGTGGGGTGCGACTTGGGCCGCAGCCGGTTTCCCCCCCAGCGCGACGATCACCGCGACGGTGCATAGAACAATCAGCAGCAGCCGTCTTGGGTTACGCTTGAAACTTTTCGACAGCATGGCAACAAACATTTTCTTCATTGTGCTTTTCCTTCCTTTTCGTCAATTTTCATCTCCACCATTGAGCCGATGATGCCGACGGACGCGTACCACCCCGAGGGTGCCGATGTGACGAGGGCCTAAGATTCGGGAAAGCCTTACCTGGGGGAACTGGGGGAGAAAAACTGGCGGGGGGACATTATCAGCGCCCCACTCCGCTGTCAAGAGAAAAGACCGCCGAAACCCGCTCCCAGTAGGCGTTTCGACCGGTGGCAATTCCTGGGTGCTGCTCCGCTTCTTCCGCACACCCATACAACCAACTGCAGAGTTCTGAACTCTTCGATGATCCTGCGAAGGGTGATCCCGGCGGTCACCCGATGACCCGATCAAATCACCGCCGTGTACACGCAACTGATCCCGGGCAGGTTAGCCTGCAGCAGTTCCCAGGAGTCGCCGCCGTTGGCCGAGCCGTAGAGTTCACCGCTGGTGGTGCCGAAGTACACGCCGGGAGGGTCGCAGGTGTCGCTGGCGGCGCCGTGGCGCAGCACTTGCGTGAACACGTTCTTCTGCGGCAGGCCGCGCGTCAGGAGCTGCCAGGACTTGCCGCCGTTCGCCGAGCGATAGACGCCCAGCCGCCGGTCGCAGGTGTAGCGGTGCTCGGGATCGATGGAGGGGATGACGTAAACCGTGTTGTCCTCCTGCGGATTGGCGGCGATGGCGAAGCCGAAGCGCGAGGGCAGCCCGCGCGAGATGTCTTTCCAGGTTTCGCCGCGGTCCGCGCTGCGATAGACGCCGCAGTGGTTCTGCTGGAAGAGGGCGCGCGACGGCGCCATCACCATGCTGTGCAGGCACTGCCCCACGTCGGGCAGCTTGTTGGGCAGGAAGTCGGCGCGAACGCCCTTGTTGAGCGGCGTCCAACTGGCGCCGTCGTCGTCGGAGCGGAAACATCCCGCCGCTGAGATCCCGATGTAGATGGTTCGCGGCGCGTCGGGATCGGGGATGATGGTGTGCACCATCATGCCGGCAGCGCCCGGGTTCCAGCGCTCGCGCGTGGGATGCTGCGATAGAGCCGTGACCTCGTGCCAGTTCTTGCCCCCGTCCTCGGAGCGGAACAGCGCCCCGGGATCGACGCCGCACCACAGCGTCTTGCCGTCGTGGCTGGGCACCACGCGCCAGATGCGGGCCAGGTTCCAGCCGCGCTCCTGGGGAAATTCCAGGCCGGCGGCGGACTTCTCCCACTTCTTGCCGCCGTTGCAGCTTACTTGCAGGTCGCGGCCCCACCAGGCGCTGTGGAGCGCCGCCCACAAGTGGCCGGTGTGCGGGTCGCGCGAGAGCTGCGTCACTTCCCAACTGGAGAAGAACGGGCCGTCGATCTGCCAGCGCTTGCGCTTCAGGTCGCTGCGGAAGCGGAATCCGCCCTTGCGTGTCCCGACGTAAACGTGTACTTCGCGAGGCTTGGCTGTGCGCTTCGACGGCATGAGTTCCTCCTGATCCGAAGTGGAAGGAAATGACCGGGCATTGTCTCAGGGGAATAGACGCGGAAGCAACCGGCAGGGAAGCGCTACACTAGCGCGCAAGAAGCGTGAAACGCAAAATTCTCTAGTCTGCCGCGCGGCCCGCCTGCTACCTTATCCGGTCCCATGGGCAAGCATTGCATCGTCATTCTGGCCCTGCTCTCGGCCGCGGCCTTGGCCCAGACTGTGCCTTCCGACTCGCTTGAACAAGGCGCCTGGGAACTCGGCCTGTGGACCGGCGGAGGCCACAGCGTCTCCGGCGGCACCGCCCACAGCGGCGTGTGGAACGCCGGGGTGCGCGTGGGCAAGGTGCTGACGGTCGAGCACGGCCCTGGCTGGCTGCGCGGCAACCTGGAGTACGCGGTAGATTTCATCCCCGCTTACCTGCTGGTTTTTCCCAGCCGCACTTCCTACGCCGGCGGATTCGATCCCTTTATTCTTAAGTGGAATTTCACCAGCGGTCGAAAAGTTGCGCCCTATCTGGAACTCGGCGGCGGCGTGCTGCTCTCCCTCGACAACGTTCCGCCCGGCACCAGCAACGTGAACTTCACGCCCCAGGCCAGCTTCGGGGTACAGATCTTCACCCGCGAAAAGCGCGCCGTCTCCCTCGCCGCCCGGTACGTGCACATCTCCAACGCCGGTCTGGCCACACCCAATCCGGGCATCAACACTATCCAGTTCTCGATCGGATATCACTGGTTCAAGTGAAGCGGCGGGTGGGACGAAAGACAAGATCGTCCAAAGGTCCGCTGAGCTGCGCGATCGGCAGCGATCGATAAGCAGAGCTAAGCTGAGCTCAGAAGCGGGTCGCCAGCTCCAGTTGGTCCAGGCGGACTTCACGCACGCCCGGCACCGCCCGGACAATGCCGCCGATGGTCTTGACCTGAGCCGGGCTCACGATGTCTCCCTTGACGGACACCGATCCGTCGTGCGCCACCACCGCGAACTGCAGGTCCGCCGTGGCCGGGTTCATCGCCAGGCTGGCCTTGACGCGGCCGGCCCGGGCCAGATCGTCCAGCGCTCTCTGGGTTTCGGCAGTCGACGCAAAGCACTTCAACCGCGACACGGCATAGATCACGTCGCAGGCTTCTTCCAGATTCATCTGTTCCAGGTTGAGCACCAGGTCGTAGAGCGATGCGTCCCGCCAATCCACAGCGTAGAGAAACTGGGTCCACTTGCGCCGGTCCTCGTCCATGTTTTCGATGTAGGAGACGGCTTCCTTGCGATTGCACTTCAGCCGGTCCTGCACCTTGCCGATGCGGAATTCCATGGGAGCAATGATGCGGGTGCGCAGGACATGCGGCCCATTGCCCAGCAGCAAATGCCCGGCCAGGCCGTGGTAGATGGCGTTTCCGGTCCTGACCTCCTCGGTCAGCGCCGCCTGAATGAAGGCGAGATAAATGTATTTTGTGTGCTGGGACTGCCCCATAAAGGCCGGCGGCTTTTCGATCGCGGTTCTCAGGGCATCCTGCGACACGCCCCAGGCCGCCGCTTTCTGGATAACCTGTTCGCGATCGATGGAGCGGTAGCCCAGCCGCTTGGCGAGGGCCTCGGCCAGCATCTTGCCCCCGCTGAAAGATCCTCGGGAAATGGTGATGATCGGCACACGGACCTCCTCGGCGTCTGCCCCACCGGCGCCAGGCTGATGAGTACCATGGTTACACCCGGAATACGGTGATGGGCCTCACCCTCGCGTGTGCGTGGCGGGCCGGGCCCAGCGATGCTCAACTTCCGTTACAATGGTGGGAACATCTGGGCTAGCCGGGGGTATGTGGTGTGTAAGGCTGTGTGTACGCGCGTTCTGTTCGGCGCGTTGGCCTTGTGCCTGCTGGCATCGGTTGTCACAGCACAAAATCCCGCGCCTGCCGCCAATCTCAAGGACTACACCGTACCCGCCGGCGCCATCTTGCGCATGGAGCTTTCCGGGCCGGTCAACGTCTCCCACCTGAAGCCGGGCAACGAACTTGCCGGACAACTGGTCCGCCCCGTCTATGTGTACGACCGCGCGCTCATCCCCGCCGGCAGCCAGGTGCACGCCGTCGTGGACAAAGTCGAGAAGCAGAAAGCGGCCGAGAAGAAAGGCTTGATGGAGCGCGTGGACACCCTGAGCAGCCTGGGATTGAATCGCCACAACTTCTACGATGTCAGCCTGCGCGGGGCCACGGTGAAGCTGCCTTCGGGCGAAGAAGTGCCGATGGACCTGCGCTTCATCCGCGGCGGCGAAGAAGTGCGTCTGCAGGCCAACGAGGAAGGGCAGATGAAGGTCGGCGGCACGACCGGCACAGATCTGGCGCAGCACGCGCCCGGCGTCTCGCAAGTGGCCAGCATCAAACACGGCAAGAGGCGGGCGCAGGAGTTCCGGCATCCGGTAGCGACGCTGGAAGTCGCGCGCGCGGCCCGCCTGGAATTGCCGGCGCAGCCCGAGGTTCCGCGCGCCACCGAGCAGCCGGTCACGATCCCCCAGGGCACGCACGCCGAGTTCCTGCTGCTCACCGAGCTGCGCGCCAGCGACAGCAAACCGGGAGACGCCTTCCAGGCGCGGCTGCTACAGCCCATCTTCCAGCCCGACGGCCATCTTCTGGTGCCGGAAGGCAGCCTGCTCGATGGCCACATCAGCAAGCTGGTGCAGCCGCGGCGTATGAGCCGCGCGGCTTCCATGTATCTGGTCTTCGACCGGCTCACCGAGCCGGGCGGCGAATCGCAGAAGGTCGCGGCCTCACTCGCGGGCGCGGACGTGGGCAAAAAGGCCCCGGTCGACATGGATCCCGAGGGCGGCTTGCACGGCAAGGGCGGCACCAAGAGTCTGGCGAAGCGCCTGGTGATCGGTGCGGCCTCCGAGCACGCGGTGGATGAGGCGGTGGAGATGGCGATGCACGCCGTCGCTCCCTACGCCGGCGCTGCCACTGGCCTGGTCATCCTGCTGGGCGGACACGGCAACGATGTCGATCTGCCGCAGTATTCCGATCTGCAAGTGGTGTTCGGGCGTCCGGTGACGGTGCCGGGACAACCTGCGGCGCAGCCGCCCAGCCCGTCGCCGGGCAGCAACCCGCCGCAGATGCGCTGGTTCGACGCGCGCTGAATCTACACCGGGCTTTCCTCCGGCCGCAAATGTCTGGACGGAGACCGCATTCCCGGCCTCAATGCCTCTCGGCCAGAGCGGCCTCCAGCTTCGCTAGCCTGGCCTCCAGGTCCTGGATCCTCGACTCCTGCCTCTCAATAGTCGTCCGCTGTTCCTCGAGCCGGCGCTGTTGCTTTTGGACCGCACCCAAGAGCATGGCGTTGACGAAGTGGTAGCGCACCGTCTGCGGGGCGCCGTCCTTGTCGTAGACCACCAGCTGTGGCGCCACCTTGGCTACTTCTTCGGCCACCAGCCCGTACTGCCGGGTCTGCGTCTCGTCGAACTCGGGCTTGTAATAGAAGGCCACCGGCCGCAGCTTCATCAGCAGGTCGCTCTCCGCGCCCATGTCGGCGATTTCGTGCTTGAACCGGCGCGAGGAGGTCAGGGTGCCGAGCAGGCCGGCGGTGTTGATGAAGACAGCCACGCCGCTGGCGCTGGTCCGTCCCGAGATCCCGGAGATAAAGACCGCTGTCAGGTCCGTTCCGATGCGGGCGGTTTGCGATTCTCCGGCCACGCCTGTGTTGGCGAGGTAGATGTTGTTGCTTTCGGTCCCCGTGAGGCTGGAGCCCGCCAGCCCGCCCAGCGCGAGATTGTTTGCTCCACCGTTCAGACTAAAGAGCGCGCCTTCGCCGAAGGCGGAGTTGTTCGAGCCCGTCGTGTTGGTTACGAGCGCCTCAAAGCCGAAGGCGGAGTTGAGGTTGGCCGTCGTGTTGGCCAGGAGCGCTCCGGTGCCGAAGGCGGAATTGGTGTTGCCCGTCGTGTTGTCGTTGAGCGCGCTGTTGCCGAAGGCGGCGTTTTGCATACCCGTCGTGTTGGCGGCGAGCGCACTTGCGCCGAAGGCGGAGTTTTGCGTGCCCGTCGTGGTGGCGGCGAGCGCGGCGTTGCCGAAGGCGGATTGGCCTCTACCCGTGGTGTTGGCGGTGAGCGCGGTGGCGCCCACTGCAGTGTTGTTGCCGACGCTCGTCATGGTCAGGTTTCCGGCCGAGGCGCCGACGAAGGTGTTATTGGTTCCGAAGTTGTGCAGGAACGGCGTGGCGCCCAAGGTGATCACGCCCACCGAGGCCGATGTGGTGTTGGGAAGAGTGAGTGAACCCGAAAGACTGAGGTTACCAGTGACGCTCTGATTGCCGGTGAAGGTGTTGCTGCCGGTCGAGGCGAATGCGCTGGGAAGATTTCCCCCCAACTTAGCGGCGTTCACGTTGGTCAGCCCGGAGCCGTCTACGCCGCTCAGAGCGGAAGAAGGTACGGTTCCGGTCAGATTGGCAGCGGGCATGTTGGTCAAGCCCGAACCGTTACCCGTAATGGTGCCCGGACTGTCTACCAACAGACCACCCCCCGCCGAGCCCGCTATCTCCAGGTTGGCGTGGGGTGTGCCCACTCCGATGCCCATCCAGCCGTTGCTCAACGCGGTGAACACCGGGCTAATGCCTGCAAATCCCACGTTGCTCGAGCTCACGAACAGGGACACGTCCCCCACATTGAAGGTCTCGGTGCCCCAAGCCCAGTTCCGGCGCCCCGACAAGTCAGTCTTGTTTCGCGCCAGGAAGAGGTTCCCGCCTCCCACTCGTATCTCGCCGTTGACGTCCAGAATGCGTTCGGGGCTGGTGGTGCCGACCCCAAGACAGGTCTGGGTATTGTCAAACGGGCACGGGTTTTGAGACATGACGGAATTCTGCACCGTGGTGGGGTCCGTGAACATAGCGAGGGTGTTGGCGGTGCCGCCTGTGCCTGCGGTGACCACGGGACAGGGAGGGGTGGTGCAAGTTGCCGCGGGGGAAACCCCGCTCGTCGAATTGACGCCTGCCGTGCCAGCACCCGAGTTGCCTGATCCCGTGTTGCCTGAACCACCGGCCACCACCGGAGCGGCCAGGACAAAAGAAGAAGCCGGCATGCCACCCAGGGTCTCGGCGTCGGCCGCTTTCAGGGCGTAGGGCACGCTCACCAGCAGCACCCGCTGTTCCGCCTGGCCCTCGGGCTGCACTCCGAGCCAGCGCGCTTCATTGGCGCTGAAGGCGTCCATGGGGATGCCCGCAGCGACGGTGCTTCCCAGCAAAACCACGTACTGCCCCTGGGCATCGGCGGCGACATTTTGCGTTTCCAGCCACAGCGCCGCCCCACTCTCCTGGTCTTTGTATAGAGCGAAGGTGATGCCTGTGACTCCCGTGCGTGGCTTGCCGTCGGCGTCCTTTACGGTGCCGCTGAACTTAACCAGCCGGGGTACGGCGGTGCTCGCTGTCCCGGCAGGCGCCGCAGGTGCGGACTGTGCCCACACCACACTCACCCATCCCAACACAAGAAACAACATCACATACACAGAGAGCTTCTGAGCAGACATGGTTCTTCTCCTTAGTTGAGCGGAAACTACGTGAACCGCGCACGGGGGAAACGACGTGCTCTCAAACCAACATCCCAAGGCCGGGGCCCGATGGAACTACTTAGAGCGTCAGAAGAATGCCAACTATCGGGAAGCGTGCCTGGAGGCTAGTACCAACGCATGGCGGCTGTCAACCGCGAACACCGCCACTCAGCAGCATGCTGCGTCTCCACAGGCATTTTGCAGGGAGGCGAAGCTCTACGCGGGGCTTTTCACGCTCGCCCTGAGTTCTGCGACGATCTCCTGCGCCGCCTGGCGCGCCCTCTCCAATTGGTCGGGTGGAAAGGAGATTGCGCCCACGCGGGCGTGGCCGCCTCCGCCGTAGCGTTCGCAGATCACCGCCAGGTTCACCAGGTGGTCGGCATGCGCCCAGGGATTTGACCCCACCGAAACCTTGGTCCGGAAGCTGCTCTTGCTCAGCCCCACGCTGTAGATGCACTCCGGGTAGAGATAGTAGGGGATGAACTTGTTGTAGCCCTCCAGCTCCT
>Ga0116217_10002905_pt1 | contig 15772 bp, 16 predicted proteins | sample Sb_taG_6_FD_89697 | JGI IMG/M metagenome (GOLD analysis project Ga0116217, IMG submission 89697) | Peat soil microbial communities from Weissenstadt, Germany - Sb_50d_4_PS metaG | ecosystem: Environmental > Terrestrial > Soil > Wetlands > Peat | place: Germany: Weissenstadt | collected 2010-09-21 | reverse complement strand
TGCGCCGCGAACGCTCCCAGGACATCAAGCGCCTCCAGGAGATCGGCTGCTATCGCGGCCTGCGCCACCGCCGCGGCCTGCCCGTGAGAGGCCAGAAGACCAAGACCAACGCTCGCACCCGCAAGGGGCCCAAGCGCATGCAGGTCGCCGGCAAGAAGCGGGCGGGTAAGAAGTGAGCGCGAAGCGCTCAGTTCGGTCAAGCACGACTGGAGGTCGTGCACTGCGCTCAGGACGCGGGCCGGGATGGCCCGCGGAGGACTCTTTCTGATGCCCGCACCCAAGCGCGTCCGCGGCCGGCGCAAACCCAAGAAGAACATCCCCATCGGCCAGGCCCACATCAAGACCTCCTTCAACAACACCATCGTCTCGCTCACCGACACCCTCGGCAACGTCATCGCCTGGGAGTCCGCCGGCGGCGCCGGCTTCAAAGGCTCGCGCAAGTCCACCCCCTTCGCCGCGCAGGTCACCGCCGACGCCGCCGCGCGCAAGGGCATCGAGCAGGGCCTCCAGAAGGTCGAGGTCTACGTCAAGGGCCCCGGCTCAGGGCGCGAGACCGCCATCCGCTCGCTTCAGGCCGCGGGTCTCGAGGTGACCGGCGTCAAGGACGTCACGCCCCAGGCCCACAACGGCTGCCGCCCCCGCAAGCGCAGACGGGTATAGACGGCGCGGCAACCTGGCCGGCTCTGCCGGCCCTCTCAAAACCACCACACCAGGACGAATGAACAGATGGCCAGAGACACAAGCCCCCAGTGCAAGCAGTGCCGTCGCGAGGGACAGAAGCTGTTCCTCAAGGGCGAGCGCTGCCTCACCGACAAGTGCGGCGTCGAGCGCCGCTCCTATCCGCCCGGCGAGCACGGCCGCGGGCGCCAGAAGCAGAGCGAGTACCGCCTGCAGCTGCGCGAGAAGCAGAAGGCCCGCCGCTACTACGGCGTCCTGGAGAGGCAGTTCCACGGCTACTACGTGAAGGCCTCGCGCCAGCCCGGCATCACCGGCGAGAATCTCCTCGCGCTGCTGGAGTGCCGCCTGGACAACGTCCTCGTGCGCCTGGGCTTCGCCGCCTCGCGCCGCCAGGCGCGCCAGCTCATTCGCCATGGCCACTGGACGGTCAACGGCCGCCGCGTGGACATCCCCAGCTATCAGGTGCGCGCGGGCGAGATCATCGCGATCAAGGCCGACACGCCCGCCACGCAGGTGATCAAAGACGCCACCGAGCTCACGGGGCAGATCCCCGCCTGGCTCCAGGCCGATCACGAGTCGCTCACGGCCAAGGTCTTGCGCAAGCCGGAGCGCCGGGAGGTGGCCGCGCCGGTGCAGGAGCAGCTCATCGTCGAGCTGTACTCGAAGTAGGCAGCCCATCACATAGCTTCACAACGCCACCGCTCTCCGGCGGTGGCGTCCCAGAGCCGGCATCCTCGGATGCCGGGAGCGCACCTGCAAACGACAAACGACGTTAGGACGCCGATGCTCGACTTTCAAATTCCCCGCATCTCAAGCGAGTCCGTGGAGCACAACCGCGGCACCTTCATCATCGAGCCGCTCGATCGAGGCTTCGGCTACACCTTCGGCAACTCCCTTCGGCGCGTGCTGCTCTCCTCGCTCGCCGGCGCCGCCGTCACGAGCGTGCGCATCGAGGGCGTCGCGCACGAGTTCTCCACCATTCCCGGCGTCAAGGAAGACGTCACCGATCTCGTGCTCAACCTCAAGGGCATCGTCTGCCGCATGCACAGCGACGCCACCGAGGTCGAGGCGCCGCTGGTCGTCTCCGGCCCCGGCGAAATAACGGCCAAGGACATCGATCTGCCCGCGGGCGTGGAGATACTCAACCCCGACGTGCACATCGCCACGCTCGAGAAGAAGACCAAGCTCGAGCTCTACATGACCATCGGCCGCGGCCGCGGCTATCGCCCCGCCGAGGAGAACAAGACCGCCGATCAGCCCATCGGCGTGATCCCCATCGACTCCATCTTCTCGCCCGTGCGCCGCGTGGCCTACGCCGTCGAGCAGGCCCGCGTCGGCCAGAAGACCGACTTCGACAAGCTCACCCTCGACATCGAGACCGACGGCTCCATCGACCCCCAGGCGGCGCTGCGCGAGGCCGCCGAGCTGCTCATCTCCCAGCTGGCCATCTTCACCGACGCCGACCGCATCCAGGAGCTCCGCGCCTCGCCGGGCGGGCAACTGGACGGGCACGGCCTCGCCGTCGGGGGGCCGGGCGGCGCCGCTGGCGCGCTTCAGGGCGAGGAGTACGGCATCCTCATCGAGGAGCTCGAGCTCGGCGTGCGCTCCTACAACTGCCTCAAGCGCGCCGGCATCCAGACCGTCGGCGATCTCATCTCCAAGTCCGAGGCCGAGCTCAACGCCATCCCCAACTTCGGCAAAAAGTCCATCGACGAGGTCATCGAGACGCTCGAAACGCGCGGCATGGGGCTGCGCCAGGACTAGGCCGGCTGGGCAGGACCAGGCTAGGCAGCTACTACACTTCCCATCGCCATGAGACACCAGAAGACCCGCAACAAGCTCTCGCGCTCGGCCTCGCACCGCAAGGCCCTTCTGATGAACCTCATCAAGGAGGTCCTCGAGCACGAGCGCATCACCACCACCGAAGCCAAGGCCAAGGCGGTCAAGCCCGAGCTCGAGAAGCTCATCACGCTGGGCAAGCGCGGGGATCTGCACGCGCGCCGCCAGGCCCTCTCGGCGCTCGCGCAGGACAAGTTCGCGGTCTATCGGCTCTTCGAGGAGGTCGCTCCGCGCTATGCCGACCGGCCCGGCGGCTACACGCGCATCCTCAAGCTCGGGCCGCGTCCCTCCGACGCCACCGAGATGGTCTTCCTCGAGCTGGTCTGAGCGCCATCGGCGGTGGCCCCTATGCTGGGGGCACCAATGCTCAACGTGCTCCTCACAAACGACGACGGCATCGAGGCCGAGGGCCTGCAGGCGATGCGCCGCGCGCTCATGGGGCTCACCGATGTCCGCCTGGAGACGATCGCCCCCGACGGCAACCGCTCGGCGATGGCGCGCTCGATCACCACGCGCCGGCCCCTGTGGGTGGCCGAGGTCCCCTTCCCCGACGGGACGGTCGGGTATGCCACCGACGGCACGCCCGTGGACTGCGTGCGCCTGGCCAGCCTCGGGGCGATCGACGGCTTCCGCGCCGACGTGGTCGTCTCGGGCATCAACCACGGCGCCAATCTGGGCGATGACATCACCTACTCCGGCACCGTCGCGGCCGCCCTGGAGGGCGTCGTCCTGGGCCTCCCCGCGATCGCCGTCTCCCAGCAGTCGGGCGCCCGCGCGCTGGACTTCCGCTTCGTCGGAGGCTTCGAGTTCGGCGTGGCCGCCGGCTTCGTCGCGCGGCTCGTCGCGGGCCTGCACGAGATACCCCTGCGCCCCGGCACCCTCCTGAACGTCAACGTCCCCGCCGGCGAGCCCACCGGAGTCGAGGTGACGAAGCTGGGCAAGCGCATCTACCGCGACGAGCTCAAGCTCGAGAACGAGGAGCCGGGGCCGCCCTCGCGCAGGCGCTACTGGGTCTATGGCGCCGATCCGGGCTTCCACGACCTGCCCGGCACCGATCTGGCCGCGGTGGCCGCGGGGAGGGTGGCCGTGACGCCCATCCACTTCGACCTCACCGACCACCCCGGTCTGGATGCCCTGGAGGCATTCGACCTGGACGGGCTTCTGGAGCCCACGACGGCGTGAACGAGCGCATCGCAGAGCTGCGGCGTGAGATAGAGCACCACGCCTACCAGTACTACGTCCTCGACGATCCCGAGATCATGGACGACCGGTACGACGCGCTGTACGCCGAGCTGCGCAAGCTGGAGGAGGAGCACCCCGAGCTCCTGACTCCCGAGAGCCCCACCCAGCGCGTGGCGCCCCAGCCGGTGAGCCGCCTGGAAAAGGTCGAGCACCTGGAGCCGATGCTCTCGCTGGACAACGTTCGCAGCGAGGCGGAGATGCGCGCGTGGGTGGAGCGCATGCGCAATCACCTCGCGCGCGAGGGCATCGCCGCGCCGCGCTTTCAGTTCGTGGTCGAGCCCAAGATCGACGGCCTGGCGATCAGCCTCGTCTACCGCGATGGCGTGCTCCAGCGCGGGGCCACGCGCGGGGATGGCGAGATCGGCGAGGACATCACCCACAACCTGCGCACCATCGGATCGATTCCGTTGCACATCGAGGGCGCGCCGCCCTTGCTGGAGGTGCGCGGCGAGGTGTATATGTCGCTCAAGGACTTCGCCGCGCTCAACGAGCGCCGCGCCGAGGCGGGCCTGAGCACCTTCATGAACCCGCGCAACTCCGCCGCCGGCACGGTGCGCCAGCTGGACCCGGCACTGGCCGCGGAGCGTCCGCTCTCGATGTGGGCCTATCAGGTCGGCGTCGCCGAGGGGCTCTCCTTCACCACCCACCACCAGGGTCTCCAGTGGCTGCGCGAGCACGGCTTTCGCGTGAATCGCGACATCCAGGTGCTCGACGGCGAGGACGAGGTGGCGGCGCAGTGCCGCCAGTGGGAGGGCCGCCGCGGCGAACTGGACTTCGAGATCGACGGAGTCGTCATCAAGGTCAACGACCTGGCGCTCCAGCGGCGGCTGGGGTCGGTGGGCCGCGATCCGCGCTGGGCCGTGGCGTGGAAGTTCGCGCCCACCACCGCCGTCACGAAGCTCGAGAAGGTGATGTGGAACGTGGGCAAGTTCGGCGATCTGCGGCCCTACGCGATGCTCGCGCCGGTGACCGTGGGCGGCGTCACGATCAAGCTGGCCACACTCCACAACGAGGAGGATCTGCGCCGCAAGGACATCCGCGCCGGCGAGGACGTGATCGTGCTGCGCGCCGGCGACGTGATCCCGCAGGTCATATCGCCGGCACCGCATGTGGTTGAGCACGCCAGGCGCCCGCCCCCCACGAGGCCCCCCGCGCGCTGCCCCTTCTGCAACACCAAGACCCTCAAGCCCCGCGAGGGCGTCTTCACCGTGTGCCCCAACCGCGACTGCCCCGAGCGCGCCTGGCAGCTGCTCAAGCACTTCGTCTCGCGCGGCGCGATGGACATCGAGGGCCTCGGCGAGAAGCAGGTGGCGCTCCTGCAGCAGAAGGAGCTGGTGAGGACCGCCGCGGACTTCTACCGGCTCGGCGAGGAGCAGCTGGTCGAGCTCGAGGGCTTCGCGGAGATCTCCGCGCGCAACCTCCTCGCCGCGATCGAGGCATCCAAGCGGCGCCCCTTCGCGCGCGTGCTCTTCGCGCTGGGCATCGAGGAGGTGGGCGAGGTCACCGGGCGCAACCTCGCGCAGCGCTTCCGCGACGTGGACGCCCTTTTGGCGGCCAGCACCGAGGAGATCGCCCAGACTCCGGGCGTGGGCGAGAAGATGGCCCTGCTGATCCGCGCGCAGCTCGAGGACGAGCGCATGCGCAAGCTCATCGAGGACCTGCGCGAGGTCGGATTGCGCCTGCGCGAGGAGGGCCCGCCGCCGTCGGAGGGCGCCCTGGCGGGCAGGACGCTCGTGCTCACCGGCCAGCTTCCCAACTGGACGCGCGAGGAGGCCACCGAACGCATCCAGGCCGCCGGCGGGCGCGTCACGAGCGCCGTCTCCAAGAAGACCGACTACCTCGTCGCGGGCGAGAGCGCGGGCAGCAAGCTGGAAAAGGCCAAGCGCCTGATGGTCCCGGTGCTCGACGAGGACAAGCTGCGGGAGTTGTTGGGTCAGGGCGCGTAGCGAGAGAGCGCGATCGCCATGCTGTCCTGCAGGTTGTGGGCGGCGAGTTCGCCATCGCCGTCCATGAGAAAGCAGAAGGCGAGCGTGTGGCCGCTCAGCGACTCACACCAGCCGGCGAGGTTGGAAACGCCGTTGAGCGTGCCCGTCTTGGCCTCACAGCGCCCCGCGGCGGTGGTGCCGCGCATGCGCCGAATGAGCGTGCCGCTGCGCCCGGCCACCGCCAGGTCGCCGCGCAGGATCGCGCCGATCTGGGTGCCCGAGAGCGCCACCAGCAGGGATGTGACGTCCAGGGGCGTGGTGCGATCGGAGTGCGAGAGGCCCGAGCCGTCCACGACGACCGGGTGGATGCCCAGGCGCGAGATCATCGTGTTGCGCACCACGGCGGCGCCCGCGGGAGTGCTGCCGGCGCCCCCGAAATAGGCCCCCAGGTCCTTGACGAGGGTCTCGGCGAAGAAGTTGTCCGAGGAGCGGTCCATCAGTCCCAGCAGCGTGGAGAGCGTGGGGGACTGGACGATCGCGAGGCGCTGCGTGCCCGTGGCGGGCGCGGGGCCCGCGGCGATCCCCTGGGTGACGGTTATGTGCAGCGCGCGCAGCGCGTGCAGGAGCTGCTGGGCGGCGTAGAGGGCCGGCGCGTGCGGGCCGCGCTGGCTGCCCACTTCGCCGCGGTTGAAGGAGAGCCCGCTGAGCGTGCCCTCCACTTCAGGGTCCTGCGCGTAGCCCGTGGTGGGCCCGCCGCGCAGGGAGTCCAGGAAGGACTCGTCGCCCACGATCGCGCCTTCCACGCGCCGGATGCCGCGCGCGGCGAGCTGCTGGGCGAGCGCGCCCACCGAGGCCCCCTGGCCGCCGTAGGCGCCGCGGATGAAGGCGCCCGAGCCGAAGGTGGGGTCGCCGCCGCCGCGCAGGTAGAGGCTGCCGTGCCAGATGCCTTCGGCGTCGAGCCCTCCGGCGCTGAGCACGGTGGTTTCCAGGCGCGCTTCGGGGCCCATCAGCAATAGCGCCGTGGTCGAGGTGTAGAGCTTCTCCACGCTGGCCGGCGGCGAGGCGTGGGTGGAGTTGACCGCGAACAGGGGCGTATGGGTGGTGAGGTCGTACACGTAGGCCCCCGAACGGGGTCCCGCGACGTGCATCTCGCGGCCCAGGAAGGTCTGCAGTGCGGTCGTGCTCGCGGCGCTCGCGGGCGCGCAGCAGAGCAGCAGCAGGAGCGGGGGCAGGAGCGAGCGCCGCACGAGACCCTAGAATGTGGCTGGGATGGGCAAGGTTGTCAAGCTGGAACCGTCTTCGCCCAACAGGCGGGGCCGCAGACCCGAGAAGGTCGCGCTGGTGCTGGGCGGAGGGGGCTTCACCGGCGGCGTCTACGAGATCGGCGCGCTGCGCGCGCTGGATCTGCTGTGGGTCAACCGCACGATCAACCAGTTCGACGTCTACGTGGGCACCTCCGCGGGGGCCTTCATCGCCGCGCTCTGCGCCAACGGCGTGACCCCCGAGGAGATGATGCGCGTGGTCACGCGCCAGGGCCCACAGCCCTTCCGGGACATCAACCTGGGCGATCTGCTGCGCCCCAACCTGGGCGAGCTGGCGCGCAAGGGCGCCCTGCTGCCGCTGCGCGCGGCGGGCCTGGGCCGGCAGATCCTGAGCCAGCTGGGGCAGGTGTCGCTGATGGACGTCGCGGCGGGGCTCGCCGAGGGCCTGCCCTCGGGCCTCTACAACGGCGGGGGCATCGAGAGCTACCTGCGCCGCGTGCTCCTGAGCGACCCCGATCGCACCAACGACTTCCGCGAGCTCGCCTGCGAGCTGTACCTGGCGGCCACCGACCTGGACACCTGCGAGCGCGTGGTCTTCGGCGGGGAGGGGCACCAGGACGTGCCCATCTCCACGGCCGTGCGCGCCTCGGGGGCGCTGCCGATGGTGTACGCGCCCGTGCTGGTCAAGGGCCGCGAGCTGGTGGACGGCGGCCTGGTGTCCACCACCAACCTCGACATCGCCGTGGAGGCCGGGGCCAAGCTGGTGGTCGTCGTCAATCCGCTCGTGCCCTACGTGAACGACTTCAAGGAGCAGGTGCGCACGCTGCGCGGGGGCAACCGCAGCAAGCGCGTCTCGGACATGGGCTTCCCCCAGATCGGCTATCAGGCCTTCAAGATGCTCGCCTACCAGCGCCTGCACGAGATGGCCTCGCGCTGGGAGGAGCGCTATCCGGGCGTGGACATCCTCCTGATCGAGCCCGAGTCCACCGACCAGCTCATGTTCCAGACCTCGATGATGAACTTCACCTCGCGCGTGGAGATCGCGCGCCACGGCTTCCAGTCGGTGACCCGCCATCTGGCCGCCGAGTACGAGCGCTACAAGGAGACCTGCGCCCGCCACGGCATCGACATCTCCGCCACCCGCCTGCGCAACGTGGTCGAGCACTTCGACACCGAGCAGGAGGAGGAGCTCAGCGCCTGGCGCCGGATCCTCGAGAGCACCACGGGGGCGCTTTTGCGCCAGAGCGGCGCCGGGTCGGGCTAGCAGCGCGCTGGGTCGGGCTGGGCGAGGGGGTCGGGCTGGGCGGGCTAGGCGAGGGCGTTGTCGAGCGCGCCCAGGAGCCGATCGGTGGCCGCGCGGTTGCGCAGCCCGATGCGCACGTGACGCGGCTCACCCAGGGCGGAGCCGGCGGCGACCAGGACGCCGGTGCGGGCGAGGCGGGCGGACAGCTCGCCGCCGTCGAGCGTGGGATGCGCGGCCCACACGAAGTTGGCCTGGCTGTCTGAGACCTCGAAGTGGCGCCGGCGCAACTCCTCGGTCAGGCGAACGCGCTCCTCGCAGACGGCGCGCACGCGCCGGGCCATGAGCTTCGCGCCGCTGCGCAGCTCCTCCAGGGCGCCGGCCTGGGAGATCTCGCTGACGCCCAGGTCCGGCTCGAGCTCGGCGAGCAGATCCTCGCAGCCGGGGCCGCCGAGGGCGTAGCCCAGGCGCAGGCCCGCGAGGCCGTGGGCCTTGGAGAAGCTGCGGAAGACGAAGAGGTTGGAGTGCTTCTCCAGCAGCGCCAGCGAGGCGTTCAGCGGCTGGGCGTCGGCGAACTCCACGAGCGCCTCGTCGAGCAGCACCGCCACCCCCTCTCTCAGCCCGGCGAGCAGCCGCCGCAGCTCTGCCACCGGTAGGAGCTCGCCGGTGGGGTCGTTGGGCGAGGCCAGCGCGATCACGCGCGCGCTGTGCCTCCCGGCGGCCTCCAAGAGGGCGTCGACGCCGCCGCTGACGGGAACGGCGCGGCCGTGCGCGCGGCGGGCCATGATCGGGTAGAGGGGATAGGAGGGCCAGGTGGTGATCAGCTCCTGGCCGGGCTCGATCAGCGCGCGGGTGGCGGCGCTGAGCAGCTGTGCGGCGCCGTTGCCGACGATCAGGCGCTCGGGGGGCACGCCGTGGCGCTCGGCAAGCTGCTTGCGCAGTCGCGAGCCGCGCGTGTGCGGGTAGCGGTGCAGGCCCGCGCGGGCGGTGAAGGTGATGGCGTTGACCACGTCGGGGTGGGGCAGGTCGGGCCAGGTGGTCTGGGAGAGGTCGAGCGTGACCACCCGCGTGAGCGCCTTGCGCCTGCGCTCGGCCGCCTGCTCGCGCAGCTCCTCGTTGACCTCGTCCTCGCTGAGGGCTTCGAACTGGCGGTAGTAGTCGATCAGGCTCATGGCTGGGGGGATGGCAGGCTCATGGCTGGTGGTCTTTGTCCTATCGGGGACCGAGGCGGAACACCCGTCAGGGGCCTAAGCGGAACATGTTCTGGCTGACGGGACCGTGAATGAGCATCCACCAGAACCCGAAGGCGAGGCCGCAGACGACGGCGGTGATGGCGAAGACGCGCCCGAGCGCCCCGCTGCGCTGGTCATAGCCGGCCGCGCGGCGCACCAGGATCCAGGCGCCGTCGAGGCGGCGCATGAGGCTGAGCGCGCCGAACAGCAGCAGGCCGAGCACGAGGACCGCGGCGAGCATGCCCAGGCTGACGCTGCCGGTGAAGTAGTCGATCTGCGAGCCCACCCACAGGCAGGCGACCGGGATGGGACCCCAGCAGAGCAGGCTGATGAGGGTGACGCTCGCCAGCATCGCGCCCGCGAGCCAGCGGTCGATGCGCCGGCGCCCGGCGCTGCCGCGCTCGGGCAGTTTGCGGAAGCGCAGCGGGGCCGTGCCGGGGCGCCGCCCTACGAACAGCCCGCCGTTCTCGCTGGGATCGCTGCGCATCTCAACCTCTCATCGTGCTGCTTGCGTCCCCTACACGCTAGCGGGTGTAGAGGGAGTCGATGACCTCGGCGAACTTCTCGGCGACCACATTGCGCTTGACCTTGAGCGTGGGCGTGAGCTCGCCCGTCTCCTGGGAGAGGTCGCAGGGGAGGATCGCGAAGCGCTTGACCTGCTCGACCTGGGCGTAGTGGGAGTTCACGCGCTCCAGCTCCGCGCCGACCAGCTCCTGGATGGCGGGCTCCCTGCAGAGCGAGGGCAGGTCCTCGGGCAGGTCGTGCTCGCGCGCCCAGCCCGCGATCTCCTCCTCGTCGAGCGTGATGAGGATGACGGGGTAGGGGCGCCTGTCGCCCTGCATCACCGCCTGGGAGATCCAGCGGCACTGGCGCAGGTCGTTCTCGATGTTGGCGGGCGTGAGGTTCTTGCCGCCGGCGGTGATGATGATGTCCTTCTTGCGGCCGGTGATCGAGAGGTAGCCGTCCTCGTCGATCGAGCCCAGATCGCCGGTGTGCAGCCAGCCGTCGGTGACGGCGCCGAAGCTGGCGTCGGCGTTGTGGTGGTAGCCCTGGAAGATGTTGGGGCCCTTGATCAGGATCTCGCCATCCTCGGCGATCCTCAGATCCACGCCCGGGAAGGGGCGCCCGACGGTGCCGAACCTGTGGTTTTCGATCGTGGAGATGGTGGCGGCGGTGGCGGTCTCGGTCATGCCATAGCCCTCCAGCACCGGCACGCCGCTGGCCCAGAAGAACTCGAGGATCTCGCGCGCGATCGGCGCGGCGCCGCTGGTGGCCCGGCGCACGTTGCCGCCGAAGACGGCCCTTACGTTTTTGAAGAGCTTCTCCTCGGCTTCCGCGAAGGGCTGCTCGAGCTCCTGCGGGATCTTCTCGCCGCGGGCGAGCATGTCGCGCACCCTTCCGCCCAGCTCGATCGCGGCCTGCGTGCGCGCGCGTTCCTCCGGCGGCTGCGCCTCGATCGCGCCGTGGGCGATGGTGTAGACCTTTTCGAACACGCGCGGCACGGAGGGGAGATAGGTGGGCTTGACCTCCATCAGCTCGGCCACGATCTGCTTGGTGTCGCCGCCGAAGTAGGCGATGGTGGTGCCCAGATCGAAGGAGGCGAGCTGGATCAGCAGGGCATAGGCGTGCGCGAGCGGCAGGTAGAGGTAGATGACCTCGTCGTCTTCGATCTGCCCCACGTCGCTGACCATGTCCATGATCGCGCGGTAGTTGGCGTGCGTGAGCACGCAGCCCTTGGGCGGGCCGGTGGTGCCGGAGGTGTAGATGAAGGTGTAGTTGTCCGCGGGAGCGATGGCGCCACGGCGGGCGTGCAGCTCCTCGGGGGAGCGCCGGCGGCCGCGCTCGCGCACCTCTTCGAGGGTGACGACGGCGGGCATTCCCGCTCCGGCGCCGGTCCCGTTGGCCTCGCCCGCTCCCCCCGCCTCGCCCGTGGGCGGGTCCATCACGATCACGGTGCGCAGCTGCGGAAGCTCCCCTCTGATCGCGGCGACCTTGGCCAGCTGCCCCTCGTCCTCGCACACGATCGCGCAGGCGCCCGAGTCGGACATCACCCACGCGCACTCCTCGGGGGAGTTGGTCTGGTAGATCGGCACCACCACCGCGCCGGTCTCGGTGATGGCCATGTCGGCGTAGGACCACACGGCGCGCGTGTTGGCGAGGATGCACACGCGCTCGCCCTTCTCGATGCCCAGGTCGATCAGGCCGAGGGCGATCTCCTGCACGATCTCCCCGAGCTCGGCGTAGGTGACGTCGTGCCAGGCGCCATCGCGCTTGAAGCGCACCGCGGGGTGGTCCGGGTGCTCGGCGACCGCGCGCGGGATGACATCCGCGATCGTTCGCGCTGCGCTTGCGGGCGCGCCTGTGGCGGGCGTCGCGGTGCTTGCCTCCATGACTGGACTCTCCTCCGGTGAACGCTTGCTGGATGCTGGGACCGACGTACAACCCTTAAGGATAGGCCCTCAGGGCGGTTGGGAGGAGATCTGGGGTACGAGCTGTGCGTCGCGTCCCGCGGACGTGCGTCAGGTCTTCAGCAGCGGCGTCGCGCGCTGGCCCGGCGGAGCCTGGCCGATGCTGGCCAGGAAGAGGTTCTTGTCGATGCGCCCCTTGAAGATCGGCACCCCTGTTTCGAGGCACTTGCGGAGCACCTCCTTGCGTCCGAGCCCGGACTCGCGGGCAAGCTCCGTGGGGGTCAGGTGATTGGCCATAGAGGATCTCCTGCGTTGAGGTATGGCTGCTGTATCTATCTATACAGCTTCCGGCGGACGAGCTCAAGCGTCGATGCCCGCAATTTGCAGGGCTCAGCATCGGATCGATCGCCCAATCCGGTCGGCGGAGGTCCTATGATGCGCGCGCTCGCCGGGAAAGCGGGTGGTAGCGCACTTGTCAGAGAGCAGCGAAAGGAGGCGACATGCCGCTTGGCACCGTTCTTGAGGTTGAGAGCCCCGAACACGAGTTCGAAGACGACGACTGGGAGGATGACGAGGAGTTCGGGACCGACGAGGAGGAGCTGGAGCTGGACGAGCTCGACGAGGGTCTGGAGGAGGAGGACGAGGACATCTGAGGGCTGAGGGGGCTGGTGCTCGAGCGACGTTCGCGCTCTCGCTCGCCACGCCGGGGGCGCTCGCCGTACGCTGGATGGCAGTGACAGCGCTCACAGCATCGACCTCCATCGCCGACAGCTTCAACGCCTTCGTCGAAGCGGCGGGGCAGTTCTTCTCCGACCTCGCCGCGGTGCACTGGCCGGCGCTCGTGCTGGGGCTGGCCTTTCTGGGGCTCAACCTCACGCTGCGCTCGCGCGCCTACTTTCACAGCCTGCGCGCTGCCTATCCCGCGGTGGCCTTTCAGTGGCGGCGCATCTGGGGGGCCTACTTCGCCGCCGTGGGCTTCAACAACGTGGTGCCCGCGCGCGGGGGGGACGTCATCAAGCTCTTCCTCACGCGCAGCTCGATTCCGGGGTCCACCTATCCCACGGTGGCCGCGGCGTTCTTCGTGGAGGCCGTCTTCGACATCGCCGTCGGCGTGCTCGTGCTGATCTTCGCCTTCACGCAGGGGGTCTTTCCCAAGCCGCCCGACTTCTCGCGGCTGAGCTCCTTCGACATCTCCTATTTGGCCTCGCACTTTCGCCTCACGCTCTTCCTGATCACGGCGCTGGCGGTGCTGGGGCTGACGGCCTTCGCGCTGCTCTCGGTGCGCGTGAAGGCGTTCTGGCTGCGCGTGCGCCAGGGCGTGACGATCCTCGCCGACCGCCGGCGCTACCTGCGCGAAGTCGCGGCGTGGCAGGCCGCGGCGTGGGTGTGCCGCTTCGCGGCCTTCTGGTTTCTGCTGGACGCCTTTCGCGTGGGCGGGTCGGTGCAGAACGTGCTGCTGGTGTTCGCCGCGGGGCAGGTGGCGGGGGCGGTGCCCTTCACGCCGGGGGGCGCGGGGGTGCAGCAGGCGCTCCTCGTGAAGGTCTTCGCGGGCGCGGCGCCGACGGCGGTGGTGGCGGCCTACTCGGTGGGGCAGCAGATCGCGATCGCGGCCTTCACGGCGCTCGTGGGGCTGGGGGCGATCGTGTTCATCTTCCGCTTCCGCTCCTTCAGGGAGGTCATCGCCGCAGGGCGCTACTCGCGCGAGGCCGAGCGCGAAGCCGAGCGCGCCGGGGTGCTCTTGGTCGATGACGACGCGGAAGCCCCTCGTGCGCCGCGGGCGCGAGTGTGACGGGCGGTTACTGAAGCCCCTCGCGCGCCTCGCGCACGAGCGTGACGGCCTCGGGGAAGACCACGGCCATCACCGCACGCACCTGCTGCGCCTGCGCCTGCGCGTCGCCCTGGAGGTTGATGCGGTTGATGGCGGCGACCGTCATGTCCACGGCCAGCTTGATCGCGTTATCCGCCCACGCCAGCGCCTGCTGGCCCTGCATCTGCGCGGCGAACTCCGCCAGGCGCCGCTGCAGGTCCTCGGGGTCGCCGAACAGTTCGCCGAAGCCGCTGCCCTCCATACGCTCATCGTAGCGACCAACCCATGGGCTGCCCTGCCGTGGGAACTCATAGACTGCCCACCCGATGCCCAACGTGCGCGACGCCGACAGCAACGCCGAGAGTCCGGAGCGCGGCAAGGCCGAGATCCGCTCGCGGGTGGCCCATGAGGGCGAACGCCGCGCGCGCCTGGGGGTGCCGGCGGCGGCGGGGGGCGTGCTGTATCTGCTCAGCGGCATCATCCTCACCTCGACGCTCAAGGGGATCCCCACGGTGGGGGTGCTCCAGGGCATCGCGCCGGCGCTGCGCGGCGTGGCCAGCCCGGCGGTGAGCCCGCGTGCGGCCGAGGTCGAGTTCCAGAGCCATCACGCCTTCGGCCTGCTCTCGGGCAGCGTGCTGGCGGCGATGGCCTACGCCGCGCTCGTGGTGGTGCTTCTGTTCGTGCTGGGGGCCACGCGCTTTCGCCGTCCCCAGACGGCCCCCACGGCTCACTGGCTGATCCTCATCGGAGGCGCCGGGGTGGCGGCGCTCAGCCTCATCACGCAGATCGTGCTGGCGATCAGGACGCACGACTTCGCCACCGGCCACGACCACTCCAACCACGCCGTGGAAGCGATCAGCCACAACACCCCCTACGTCGTCATGGCCTACCTCACGCCGCTCGCCGGCATCGTGCTGGCGGCGGGCATGATCATGACGATGCTGAACTCCGTGCGCGTGGGCCTGCTGCCGCGCTGGGTGGGGATGGTGGGAGGGGTTTCGGCCGTATTGCTCCTGCTGCCCGTGGAGTCGCTGGATGTCGTCCCCGCCTTCTGGATGGTGTCCGTGGGCATCCTCTTGATGGGGCGCTGGCCGAACGGCGACCCCCCCGCGTGGGCCAGCGGCGAAGCCAGGCCGTGGCCTTCGCAGGCAGAGGTGCGAGGTGGGCGATCCCCGGAGGCGCGAGGCACGCGGACCCCGAAGCCCAACGGCGACGTGGCGCCCGAGCCCGCGCAGCGCGCGGTGGACTCGGCGAGCAGGCGCAAGCGCAAGCGCTCCTCGAAGCGCTGAAAGAGTCGTCCATCGGCGCAGCGGGGCGGCGCATCGGGCTTCCCAGGAGCGAATCGGGCGGCGCATCGGGCTTCCCACGCGCGAATCGGGCGATTGATTCGCCGGAACTCTGGGAATAACCATAGAGAGAGGGCTGTCAATGGCGGTCATCGCTGTTGACGTCATCTCAATCCCATCCGCCAGGCATCTCGATGCCGCCCGCGATGGGCGGCGTGAAGGGAGGCTTTTCCATGGAGGCAGCATCCATCCATCCCCATCCCGCGCGGGACGAGGCCGCCGCGCGCGGCGGCACAAAGGATCCGGCGCCCGGCGAGACCGCGCGCTCGGAGTTGTGGAAGCCGGCCAATCCCGCTCCTCTGGGGCTCGCCGGGTTCGCGATGACGACCTTCGTGCTGTCGATGTTCAACGCCAATCTGGTCAGCGAAAAGGGCGCGCCGGTGGTGCTCGGTCTGGCGCTGGCCTACGGCGGGATCGTGCAGCTCCTCGCCGGCATGTGGGAGTTCCGCACCGGCAACACCTTCGGCGCGGTGGCGTTCTGCTCATACGGCGCCTTCTGGCTGTCCTTCTGGGCGCTGGAGGTCTTCTACGCCAAGCAGATCGGCGGCAACGTCGGCCACGCGGTCGGCCTGTACCTGTGGGGCTGGGCGATCTTCACCGCCTACATGACGGTCGCCGCGCTGCGCGTGAGCGGTGCGGTGCTGGCGGTCTTCGCGCTGCTGACGGCGACGTTCGTGCTGCTGGCGATCGGCGCCGTGGGCCCGCACACGACCGTGACCCACTGGGGCGGCTACGTCGGTCTTGCCACCGCCGCGGCCGCGTGGTATGCCTCGTTCGCCGCTGTGACAAACTC
>Ga0116217_10002903_pt1 | contig 15783 bp, 7 predicted proteins | sample Sb_taG_6_FD_89697 | JGI IMG/M metagenome (GOLD analysis project Ga0116217, IMG submission 89697) | Peat soil microbial communities from Weissenstadt, Germany - Sb_50d_4_PS metaG | ecosystem: Environmental > Terrestrial > Soil > Wetlands > Peat | place: Germany: Weissenstadt | collected 2010-09-21 | reverse complement strand
TCTGCTGCGCTGAACTACTGAGGGTAAGTTTCTTCGCGGCGCGCCAAGAAAAGCAGATCCTTCGCGCAGTTTACCCTGAGCGAAGTGAATAGGCTCAGGATGACATGTCATTCTGAGCGAAGCGAAGAATCTGCATTGGGTTGAGGCTCCGCCGCGCTGTGTTAAACTACCTGGTGGGAATTTAGGCAAAGCGTTTTGCTCGTCACTCTTCACTCATCACTCGTCACTGCTCTTATGCCTCGCAACTTCGGATTGACAGGTGGGATCGCCTCCGGAAAAAGCACCGTGGCGCGCATCCTGGAGGAGTTGGGAGCCAAAGTGATCGACGCGGACCGAGTGGGCCACGAACTGCTCCGGCGCTCCCACCCCGTCCACCAGCAAGTTGTGGCGCGCTTTGGGCAGGAGATCCTGAGACCGGACGGCGAGATCGACCGCGCGCTCCTGGGCGCAATGGTCTTTGCTGACCCGCAAAGGCTCCGCGAACTCTCTGCGATCGTCCACCCCAGCCTGATCGCGCGCGTCGATGAACTCGCCGCACAGTTGCGCGCCGGGCGCCCCGGAGTCGTGATCGTCGTCGACGCCGCGGTAATCTATGAGGCCGGGGTCGCGGATCGCTTCGCAAAAATCCTGGTGGCATGGTGCCGTCCTGAACAGCAAATCGAACGGCTGATGGCGAAAACCGGTCTTTCCCGTGAAGATGCCCTCCGGCGAGTCGCATCCCAGATTCCCTCCGAAGAGAAGCGCCGCCGCGCCGACTATGTGATTGATTGCTCAGGAAGCCTTGCGGAGACACGAACCCAGGCGGAGGGCATTTACCCTGAATTGCAACGCTCGGCGGAAATCGAAATTCGAAACTCGAAATTCGAAACTCGAAATCCGAAATCCGAAATTCAAACGTGAAGGTCGGGTTCAAGTTTCCTATTCCGATTTTCGAATTTCGAGTTTCGAATTTCGTGTTTTCAGGCCTCTGGCGAATTTCGAATTTCGAATTTCGAATTTCGATCTTGCGGTCTCGAGCCGCGCGCTGCCCACTCCTCGCCTTGCCGCCGCAGTTCATCGAGAGCACCCTGCACTTGCTGGAGCTTGGAGGCCTGCTCCTCCTCGCCGGCTTGCGGCGCCACCACGATGGGCGGCGCGATAAATACCGCCGCTTGCGAAAAGGGATAAGGGAACTGCGTCAAGTCCCAGGTGCGGCGGAAAACATAGGTCTGGCGCAGGGCGACATGAAAACAGAGAATGGCGGCGCCGGTCGCCTTGGAAAGCATCACCGAGCCGCGTTTGGCAACCCATCGCGGCCCGCGTGGTCCGTCGATGGTGAAAGCCGCATCGCGTCCCTTCTGTAAGCACTCGATCATTTCCGTCAGGGCCAGCGACGCTCCCCGAGTGCTGGAGCCGCGCGCCGCTCCGTAGCCGTGCTTCTGGATAATTCTGGCGATGTACTCACCGTCAAAATTCCGGCTGGTCATCACCACAATTCCGCGTTTTCTCCAGAACCAGCAAGCGGAAAAGATTTCGCGATGCCAGAAAGTGTAAATCAGCCCTTTGCCCAGCTTGCTGGCGGCTTCCCAGTTTTCCCACCCGTGAACTTCCCACCGCAGGCTGCGCCCGACGAGCAGTACGGCAAGATAACCTGCCCAACTGGCCAGGAGAATCTGAACACGCTGCCAGAAACCAAAGGATTGCGGGTTCTTGCGCAGGCGAACTTCACGCCGCACCGAGGGATCGGCCTCGCTCGTGGCGCCGGCGGCAGGGGTATCAAGCGGTGAATCAGACATAGCGGCGAAGGGGCCGTTCTTGCGCGCCGTTGGGCTAATGAGCGAATTTGTTGACGATCCTCGGAAGGGCGGGGCTTCAGCCCCGCCGACTCCGAGCGGACGGTCGAAGGGCCTTTAGGCCCTGAAGCCAGTATGGCTTGAGGGGCTAAAGCCCCAAAAACTGGCGCATTTCCTGCGGCGGGGCTGAAGCCCCGCCCTTCCCTCACTAACGGAGAACATGGCTTACATCTAGAACTAGACACTAGTCAGATTGAAACTGCCACACCGAGGTGTCTTTGAGGCCGGGCGCTGCGGCCGTTTGGCGGGATGGCGTCTGCCCGCGGCTATTGTCCGCCGCCGCCCTGCGGCAGGTCCGCCATCTCTTCCCTCAGGATTTGCGCCACGGCGGGTTCCGAGCCGGATTCCTTCCGGATTTGATCGTAAAGCTGCCGCGCCCGCGCCGGCTGGGAACTCTTCATGGAATCCGCCAACGCCATCAGCGCCGTCGCCCTGGGCACCGTCAAAGTGGGATGGTCGGCAAGGTTCTGATAGATTCTGTCTGCTTCTTGCGTCTTGCCGGTCTTGAGAAACTCGTTGGCCAGAGCTAACTGAGCCAATGAGGCGATGTCGCGGTCTCCATCCCGGCTGGCCTCTTGCAGGGTATTAATGGCCACCGTGGAGTTTCCAAGGAGGGATTCGCAGAGTCCCGCGTGATAAAGCGCAATACCCACGGCTTTCGGCCGGGGGAACAGGCGGTACTTGGCTGCAATGGCGTTGAATTTCAACAGCGCTGCCTTGTACCTGTCGGCGGTGGTCGGATAGCTCTCCGTACCAGGGGGCATGCTTCCCGGCGCGACGATCCCCACATAGGCCTGGAAAGTCCTCAGGGCGCCAGCAAGATCGAGATTCGCATTGGCTTCCTGCTCGCTGAGGTAGTACTTCATGCCGACCGCCGAGCCCACCACCACAATCGCCAGAATCGCCACCGTCACGATTTCCTTTAGGTGCTCCGTCATGTAATGCTCGAGTTGGTCCAGCGATTCCTTGAATTCGTCCTGCTTCAATTCGTGGCGGGTCAAACGGTCCATAAGAGAGTCTCCTCAATACCGCGAAATCAACCCATCTTAACAACCTCGCGGGAACGCGTCAATACTCAAAGACGACTCACTTTGGCCAGGAAATGCCACACCGCCGGCGTTTGCCGTGGATCGAAGTCTGAAGCTGCCGGAAGCTCACGGACAGCGGCGGCCATGCCGCGGCCTGCTGTTTCTCGACCAAAAGGCCCTTCCGAGGATACCGCGGCGGCGGGGTCCGGCCACTCGGATGGAGTCGCCCAACCCACTCCAGGGGCAGCCGCCAAAGCTCGCGGCGCAAGCTCGGGATATCCCCGTGTTGCACTTCCGGCGGCAGGCAAAGCTTCGGAAACGCCCGAACCCACTCCCCAGACGCGACCGATGATTGCGCAACCCCCGACCTCAGTCCCGACCCCCGCGGGGAGTTGGGCAAGAGTGGGAGCCGGACGCCAGCTACCGACAGCCACAATGAGCGCCAGCAAGGCTAGGAATAACCTGCCACGCAGCATCTGCGTGTTCGCAGCCTGTACCTTCGAAGCTCGCATCTCATGCTCCATAATAGTAGCCTACCACATGGAATTGAGAAAATGGGAAATAGTGCAAAAAATGATAAGATTTTTTCTATCAGCCTGCATCTAAACGAAATAGAGTTTTGCAAAACTTCCACAATGTGAAAAAAGGCCCTTCCTCTGTCCCTCTTTGACACATATATGCAGAAATCTGCATATACCGGCCCTCAAGGACTTTTAGTCTGATGCGCATCCTGTTCCTGAACGAGTATTCTCATCTTGATGTGGCTTCTACCACGCGTACTCCTGAATCTGGAATCCGGAATGTCGAATTTCGGACCTGCCGCGCTGTGGGTGCCCGCCTGGCGCAAGCCGCCTGCGTCTTTCGCGTGAGGCGTTCCACGGCGATGTAAGCTTATATTTATAGGCTCTGAACTTTCCGCGGTCAAAACACGCCATGGCTCAACTGCAGCGGAACGAGCCATCTGCAATTGCCGAACCGGTGACAAATCTTGAAAACGCCGGTCGAGTTTGTGTTACACTGAATGCGTCGCAATTATGGGACGCGCCGCGGCGGAAGGGTTTTGGATTGCGCCGTTAATGGCGTATTCGAACGTCACGACCTTGCGTCGTTACGTTGAGTCCATACCGGAAGCGTAGCGCTAGCGGCGGGTCCTCTTGCAGGAGCGTACCGAAACCCGCGAGAGGCCCTAGCGCAGAGTTCGCCGGAAAGCAGTCGCTCTGTTTGCTGCTGCACGTCCTACGAAGCTCCCGTAAATCATTCGATGGGCCGTTAGCTCAATCGGTAGAGCAACTGACTCTTAATCAGTAGGTTGGGGGTTCGATTCCCTCACGGCTCACCATTCATTCTAAATGGCTTACTCAATATCAAGACATACGCTGAAACCTCAAGATGCTACCCACCTGCTACCCAAATAAGGAAAATCCACAGGTTTCGGCGTCAATGTGTCCGTGAGGCCCGATACCAGAAATCATGCGGCCTTAGCGATGGTCTGCGGATTAGCCGGGGTTACGGTGGGGCGTCATTGTTCGGAGATAGGTGACGTACCGGCCCGTGGAGCAGCGTACCGGCCCGGAGTGGCCACATAGAGTGGCCACCCTGTTTTGGGCGATGACGTGCGTACCGTACGTGTGCCCGTGTATGCGTGGGTAGAGGCCGAAAAAAGAAAAACGGCAACCGCTGTAGCGCCAACTTCGACGGCTGCCTAACCAGACCCAAGCCACCGGTCGGTATCTCACCTGCGGACGACCGAGGGTTACTGTGGACGGTGCCAGGATAGCGGCCCTACGCACCCAAGGCCGCTCGTGGAGAACGGTCTGCCGAGAAGTTCGGCGTTTCAAAGGGAAGCGCCCAGCGGGCTTTCTATAGCCTGTCTGGAATTGGTGCATGTTTGACCCGCTGATTCTCTGGTAGCGTATCCTCGCATTGAGGTGAGATAGCCACCACTACGCCATCAGGTCCGCCGGAGGTTGGGTCAGTTCGCCTTCCCTATTGTTTAACATGGGGATTTCCCAACAGTTATCTGAAGGAAAGCTATGTGGTCGGCCACTGTACGCGAGCACGCCGGCCTCACCTCGCCGAAGAAAAGCCACCGGGGAGTACGTCCGCAAAGGAACCGCGGACCTAAACTCTCTCTGAGCGGCCCGCACAACCAATCGGTTTACTGTATAATAATCACACACCGCATGTCGGGCGATACATCACCTTTGGGACCGTTTGCGAGGGGTGGCCTGCGAGACCTCTTTCTGAGTTACAACGGCTGCGACCGCAATGAGGTAGTGAAGGTGCGGCAGCTTTTGAGCTTGCGGAACATCTCCACCTTTTTTGATCGCGCCGACCTCACTCCCGGCCAGCCTTGGTTTGACGAACTCGAGTCGGCTCTGCGTCAGGTGCGAGGCATAGCCGTGTTCATAGGCAAAGAAGGGCTCGGTACGGTCCAAAAGCGTGAAATGCAATTTGCGCTCGCTCGGCAAGCGATGGAAGAAAAGGAAGGAAGGCCGTTTTCCGTCATACCCGTTTTGCTGCCGGGATGCGACGCCGAGATGGTCTCGGGATTTCTCGCGCTCAACACCTGGGTTGATCTGAGGCGCGATCTCGAGGATCCCCGCGCCATCGATTCCTTCGAAACTGCGGTCCGGCAGCGGGCGGCGCAACCATCAGAAGCGCCGGCCGCCCTCTGTCCTTTTCGCGGCCTCAATGCCTTCCGGGAGGAAGACGCACTTCTGTTCTTCGGACGCGAGGCGTTTTCCCGGAAGCTCCTGGGCCAGATTCTCAAACAGGATCTGGTAGCCGTGATCGGCCGCTCGGGCAGCGGGAAGTCGTCGGTCGTGCAAGCAGGGCTCCTGCCGCTACTCCGGCTGCAAAGACCTCCGCAGGAAACCTGGGAGGCGGTGATCTTTTCACCCGGCAGCAAGCCGTTTCACCGTTTGGCCGCACAGTTAGTACCGCTGTGGTCCCCGCCGGAGCGCGACCAGACGGACATCACTACAGAAGCAGAGAAGCTGGGAAACCGCCTGTCGGGTGGCGAGGTGACGCTGGCGGGCTTCATCGACCTGGCCGTGAAGCATCTCCCTGACACGAGCCGCTTGCTCGCCGTTGTCGATCAGTTCGAGGAACTGTTTACACAGACTACTCAGGCCGAGCTGCGCCAACACTTCGTCGACCAGTTGCTGGAGGCTGCGCGGGCTTCGAATTTGAAGGTGGTTCTCACCTTGCGTGCGGACTTCTACAGCAAGGTCATCGAGCTCAGAAATCTGAGTGATGCGATCGAAGCCGGCGTCGTCAATGTGGGCGAGATGACAAAGGACGAGTTGCGGCAGGCGGTGGAAGAACCTGCGCAGCGCTCCGGCTTGAGGTTTGAATCCGGCTTGCCCGAGCGGATCCTGGATCGCGTGGAACAGCAACCAGGCAGCCTGCCGCTCCTTGAGTATGCACTGACGGAGCTTTGGCAGCGGCGCAAGGACGGCCAGCTTACACACGCAGCTTACGATGCCATTGGCGGGGTGGATGGGGCCATCAGCAAGCGCGCGGAAGAGCAGTTCGAAAAGCTCACTGTCGCGCAGAGGGAGATCGCGATCTCCGCGCTCTCCCGCCTCGTGCGCGTGTCTTCCGCCGCCGAAGAGAGCACTGACACACGGCAGGTGGTCAGCCTGAGCGAGTTCGACGCCGACGCGCAAGCCGTGATGCGTATTCTTGCCGCCCGCGAGGCGCGCCTGGTCGTGATGGGCCGCGATGATGCCAGCGGCAAGGAAACTGTTGAGGTGGCCCACGAGGCCCTCATCCGCGGATGGGCTGACCTGAAGCGATGGATCGACAAAGACCGTGAGTTCCTTCTCTGGCGACAGCAATTACTTCCCTTTCTGGAAAAATGGCGGGATCTCGGCAAGGACCGTAACTCTGCTCTACTGCACGGCGTTTACCTCACGGAAGCGCGGCGCTGGTTGCGAGATCGCGGCAAGGATTTGAGTTCCGACGAGCGCCAGTTCGTCCAGGCGAGCGAAGGACCAGAGGTCAGGTCCAGATTCTGGAAACGATTAGCGGCCGCAGCCGCCGTGGCTATCGTGCTTGCCGTCGGCGCCTGGCTGTGGTGGACCCGATCTGATTTTTATCAGATCCAAAGGTCAATTGACGCGGGTGCGGAGTTCGTCGCTCTTGCTGACGCGGAATCTGCGAAACCGTGGCTGTCAAACCTGGTATTGAGCGGCAGAACCCGTCAGGCGCTGGGTGAGGCTCACTCGATCGGAAATGCGAACCAGCGCGGCCTGGCGCTCTCGAGTCTGGCGCTGACTTTGGTACGGTCCGGCCACACCGCGGAATCCTCGCAGCTTGTCCAAGAAACACAACGGACCCTTTCCCAAATGGAATCTCCCAACGACCGAGAGTCTGCGGCATGTTATGCCGCGGCGGCAATGGCGGCGGCTGGACGTGCCGAAGAGGCACTCTCCGCTGCGGCGGGATTCCAGTCTAAGGGATTCTGCGGGGCCCAGATGGCTACAGAGCTGGCGAAGACGGGCAAGCTGGATAAGCTGATAGAAGCCGCCGGTCATCGCGGCGCCCCTTTGAATGACGAGGGAGTCCTGGCCAATATCGCCAGAGTGCTCGCATCTTTCGGTCACACGGATGAGGCTTTAGCCTTGACCGAGCTGATTAAGACTCCCGCAATGAACGCGTACGCCACGGCTCAGATCGCTGTGGCGCTCGGACACGCCGGCAAGGCCGAGAAGGCCGGCGTTCTCGCCGAAGAAGCACTCCGAACATCACAGAACGTGAAGGATGAACCGAACCGCAGCTATGTCTTCAACTGGGTAGTTGTAGGGCTAACGGCAGCAGGCAAGGTGACTGAAGCTCTGCGCGTCAGCGAAGACATTCGCGATCACGTGTCGCACGATCAAGCTCTGCTTGATCTTGCGGAGAGCCTGGCCGTATCCGGCAGGATCGATGACGCCATCCCCTTGGCCCAGAAGTTGAGAAACCCGAAATCAGGACCGTTGCTTTTCGGTACCGTCGTAACTGCATTGGCCAGGGCCGGAATGGGGAGCGAGGCGGTCGACACTTTATTGCGTCTCGAGCAAAAAGGGTCGGTCGCCGAAAACGCCCTGGGGGGATCGGTGGACCTGCCGACGGTGGTGGAGTTCGTGGCTGGAACGAAACCGCAAGACGCCCTCACGCTTGCACGCCAGATCAACGAGCCAGGTCCAAGGAGGCGTGCTCTCGCGGCCGTGGCGGATGCACTTAAGCGGGCCGGCAACACTGACGAAGCGCGCAAGGTCGCCCTGGAAGCCTTGGCTGAGAACCGGGATGCCCGGGAACCTGGAAATGATGGCGCTCTCAGCTTGCGCACTCAGGAATTCGCCATCCTTATGGCTGCTGCGAGCAATGGTGCGATCTCCAGAGAATCCCAGAAGGCCGGCAACGAGGCGTTGGCCAGCGCTGGAATCATCGCCGATGACCGGGATAGGTCGCGTGCCTTCGCCAACGTGGCAGAGGCATTCGCCCGAGTTCATTCCTACCGCCAAGCTCGCCTGACCGCCGAACGCTGCACAAGTTCCGAAGATAAGCTCTCTTCCTTCGCCGCCATCCTGCGCGAATACACCATCCAGCACCACCCCGAGTCGGCAAAAGCATTCGCGGAGGCATCCGACTAACAGCCACGCCAGATTCAAAGCAGCGGCTGGGCCTCGACGCCTGTGGGCCGGCGGCGGCCAACACTAGGTAGCGCCACGAGGCAAGCCCAGGGCCGTCGGATAATGGTTGAGAACAGCCCAAGTATCCAACAAAGATTTACAGGTCACACAGGGTTCGCCTGGAATAAGCGGTGGAGACCGTTGGTACACTCGCGGTGTCCTTTCGGTAAAGCTGCGCGACTTGAGCTGACGGAAATTGTTAACGTCTGTCCGGCGCCCCACGGGGCGAGGAGGGCAGACGATGACCAACGAGATTCCTGACATTCCCCCTGACATGCGGAAGGTTTATCGGCGGCTGCGGCGATGGCGCAGTTCGCACGCTCGCCGTGTGCCGTTTCCAGATTCTTGGTGGGCGGCTGCACGAGAACTGGCGTGGGAGCATGGGATAAACCGCACGGCGAAGGCTCTCGTGGGCGGGGGTGCTTGAGGATGCCGAGCGGTCTCCAACAATCCCTTTTGAGGTTGGGGTCGCCGTGATCCTTAAGTTTGCAACAGAGTAGGTAATCGGAACTCGTGGCGCGGATTCCTTCGTGTTTGGAGGGCTACGTTGGCGGACGAACCGGTGGGTACTAGACGCGGAGCCGACTTATCATTCCCAATCCACTGTGTGTGCCCAGTACTCGCATTGCGCACCGGAGCTTTTCGGGAAATCTCTGTTCTGCTGCGGGCACCACTTCGTGGTCGATCCAGCGCGGACAGGGGTTGCCACAGACAGCACCCATGAGAATTGTTCCACCACTTGAACCGTCCCAAATAGTCCGACTGCGTTGACTTAGCCGCAAGCGCAGCCTAACATGGTACGCAAGGGCTTGTTCCTCATATGATTGGCAAGACCGTTTCCCACTATCGCATCGTTGAGAAGCTGGGTGGCGGGGGCATGGGTGTCGTCTACAAGGCCCAAGACACCAAGCTCAAGCGCACCGTCGCCCTGAAGTTCCTGCCTGAAGAACTCTCCAGGGACCGGCAAGTCCTGGAACGATTCCAGCGCGAGGCCCAAGCTGCGTCCGCGCTCAACCATCCCAACATCTGCACCATCCACGCCGTCGAGGAGCACGAGGGCCAGCCCTTCATTGACATGGAATATCTGGAGGGGCAGACCCTCAAGCATCGCATCGCTGGCAAGCCGTTTAAGACGGACGAACTGCTGGACCTAGCGATTCAAATCGCCGATGCGCTGGATGCTGCCCACTCGAAGGGGATCATCCATCGCGACATCAAGCCGGCGAACATTCTCGTTACCGAGCGTGGACAGGCGAAGATTCTCGATTTCGGATTGGCGAAGCTGGCACCAATGGCCAGGCGGGAGGCGGAAATGGCGGGAGCCTCTGAGCTGCCCACCGCCTCTATCGAGCCCGAGCATCTCACCAGCCCTGGCGAGGTGATGGGAACGGTTGCCTACATGTCACCGGAGCAAGCGCGAGGCGAGGAACTCGACGCCCGCACGGACCTCTTCAGCTTTGGCGCAGTGCTCTACGAGATGGCGACGGGACAGCAGCCCTTTACGGGCAATACTTCCGCGATGATATTCGCAGCCATCCTGACCCAGGCCCCGACCCCACCAGCGCGCCTCAATCCCGAGTGTCCTGCTGAGCTGGAGCGAATCATCAACAAGGCTCTGGAGAAGGACCGAGGCCTGCGCTGCCAGAGCGCCGCCGAGCTATGCGCCGACCTGAAGCGCCTGAAGCGCGACACAGAATCCGGGCGTGTAGGGGCGAGCGGCGCTCGCCCGGCCGAACGCCGTTCGGCCCTACGAAAACTCTGGAAGGTCCTTGTTCCCGCCGCCCTGATACTGCTCGCTGCTGCCGCCGGGGGAATGTTCTACTTCCGCTCGCGCCAGGCCATGGCCCGCCTGACCGACAAGGACACCATCGTCCTCTCCGATTTCGACAACAAGACCGGTGACACCGTATTCGACGACACACTGAAGCAGGGACTCTCGGTGGAGCTTGAGCAATCGCCCTTTCTCGACCTGCTTTCAGAGCAAAGAATCAATGAGGCCTTGAAGCTGATGGGGAGTCCCGCCGGTGACCGGTTGACGCCGGAGGTCACCCGCGAGGTCTGCGAGCGCACGGGTAGCAAGGCGATGCTGACCGGCTCGATTGCGGGGCTGGGCAGCCAGTACGTGGTTGGCCTGAAGGCAGTGAACTGCAACACGGGGGACGTGCTGGCGGAAGCGCAGGAGCAGGCGGCAGGCAAGGAAGCGGTGCTCAAGGCCCTGGAGGCTGGGGCAGTCAGTTTGCGCGGCAAGCTGGGCGAGTCGCTCAGCTCGGTGCAGAAATACGCCACGCCGGTGGAGGAAGCAACCACGCCATCGCTAGAGGCGCTGAAAGCCTACAGCCTGGGAGTAAAGACGGCCAATGCGAAAGGGATCGCTGCGGGGATGCCCTTTTTCAAACGGGCGGTGGACCTTGACCCGAGTTTTGCCAGCGCCTACGACTGGATCGCGGGTGGCTACTGGGGCCTCAACCAAGGGGGGCGGGCGGCCGCAAATGAGCGCAAGGCTTTCGAACTGCGGGAGAAGGTAAGCGAACGAGAGCGGTTATCCATTGAGAGCGACTACTACCAGTTGACGACGGGAGAGCTGGAGAAAGCGGCGCAGACCGACGAGCTGTGGCAGCAGACCTACCCGAGAGACGGGGATCCTTACTGGAGTCTGGGATTAATTTCCGGCACCCTGGGAAACCGGGAAAAGGCGTTGGAGGAATTGCGCGAGGCGCAGCGCCTGGAGCCAAATAATGGGGGCATCTATCCCGACCTCGGCGCGGCCTACACGGCCCTCAACCGGCTGGATGAAGCGGAGGCCGTGTGCAAGCAGATGGAGGAGCGCAAGCTGGAGAACGAGTGGCTGCTCCCGAGCCGCTACGGGTTGGCTTTTCTGAATGGCAATGCGGCGCAGATGGCCCAGTTGGTCTCAGCCGCCATGGGAAAGCCGGGCTCGGAAGACCAGTTGCTGGCCATGCAAGCGGACACGGAAGGCTGGTACGGCAAGCTGAAGAACGCGCACGAGCTGACCGGGCGGGCGATGGATTCAGCCCAGCACAACGACGCCAAGGAGACGGCCGCAGCCTATCAGGCAGCGGCAGCGCTGCGCGAGGTGGAAGCGGGAAACCAGGAGCAGGCGCGTGCCGAGACCCATGCCGCGTTGAAGCTGGCCCCGACCCGCGATGTGCGGGTCATCGCGGCGCTGGCCCTGGCGCGGGCCGGCGATGCGGCAGGGGCGGAGAAGCTGGCGACTGAACTCGACAAGACCTTCCCGCTGGACACGATGGTGCAGAGGTATTGGCTGCCCACAATCCGGGCGGCCATGGACCTGGAACGTAACGACCCGAACCGGGCCATTGAACTATTGAAGGGGGCGAGCACGATTGAACATAGCAGGCTCGGGAACCTCAACCCCGTTTATTTGCGTGGGGAAGCCTATCTCATGCTGCACGACGGCAACCGAGCGGCAGCGGAATTCCAGAAATTCATCGACCACAGAGGAGTGGTGATGAACTTTCCCTGGGGTGCGCTGGCCCGCCTCGGACTGGCACGCGCTTACGCCATGCAGGGCGACACGGCCAAAGCTCGGACGGCCTATCAGGATTTCCTCACCCTCTGGAAAGACGCCGACCCTGACATCCCCATCCTCACGCAAGCCAAGGCGGAATACGCAAAGTTGAAATAATCCCCGCGCTCCGGCCCTCGGTTCCAGCACCTCCTCCGCCAGATGAATTTCCCGCCGCAAGGTCGCGCGCAGCTTTTGGCTCCCCATTTCCAGCGTGCGCCTCCGACGCGATTCCGTTCCGCAAATGCGCAGTTGCGCAACCGGCTAGCATACATGGCCCCAAGAGAGGACAGCCCTTCCGACCACCTCTGCCAGATTGTGCCTGTAAACGTTAGTGCTTTATCGGAAGCGCGCATCCACGAAGGAAGCGTACCTCAACACGGTCGTCCAGCGCGCTTTCGATAAAGCCGTTTGAAGGAAGCCTTTTTTGGCAGGGCAATTGCTTATGGGGTATTGAGTCGAAATCGTGTTACTTATTAGGGCAATGGTGCTACGCAACTGTAGATCGGCGGCATGGCAGTTGCCCTGCCAAATAGTATCACGCGAAGCGTCCGCCGCGGTAGCGGCTTCGTTAAAACGGGGTTCGAGGAAATAGCTCCTGCCTTGTCGGCTAGGAACGACCTGTCCACCGCGGCAATTACTGTGAACGCTTACTACCATCCGGCTCAATGCACATGTGGTCGTTTACGGCGCAGCGCAACTTCTGCTTGCACCCAAGGTAGCGCTCTGTGGTTTGGATCGAGGCCAAACAGGATTTGATCGAATTCCCGATTGCGCTAAGCCAACGTCTGGTTTATGTTATCAGCCAGGGGGAAAACATCCGAAAATCAAGCTCCAATATCCCTACAGGAGGAGTGTATCCATGAGCAAGCGCAAAGCGATCGAAGCCATCGGCATTGGTCCAGGCACAGGTCCGGACGGAGTAGGAGCGCGGCTTTACATTTTAGCTCTTGGCACCGGAAACCGCATGTTTTACAAGTACTGGGACGGTAAAGCGTGGAAGCCCTCTCAGACCGATTGGGAATCTCTGGGCAATAGCAGATTTGTCAGCCCGCCCGTGGCCACGCTGCGAGGCGCCACCTCGTTCGACGTCGTGGCCTTGGGGACCGACAACCAGATGTATCACAAATACTGGGATGGCAGTGCATGGCATCCCTCTCAGACGGGCGACTGGGATGCGCTCGGCGGCGTATTCGTGAGCCCGCCGGCGCTCACCGGTTTTCTCGCCGCTTATTGGAAAGCCACCAGCGCGCTTAACATCTTCGGGATCGGCACGAACAACCAGATGTACTACAAGTCTCTGGTGGGCGGCGCGTGGCAACCGTCCCAGACCGGGTGGACCGCGCTCGGCGGGGTGTTCGTAAGCGCACCCGCCGCCACCAACCTCGATGTGGCGGGCAATCAGATCAATGCCTTCGCGCTCGGCACTGACAATCAGATGTACCAGTTTTACTGGGATGGCAGCAAGTGGAACCAAAACGCGCTCGGCGGGGTATTCGTTAGCGCCCCCGCCGCATCCTCAGTCAACAACATTCAGATGGACATCGTTGGCTTGGGTACCGACAATCAGATGTATCACTCGACGGGAGCGAGCTGGGAGGGTCTGGGTGGCACGTTTGCCAGCGTTCCGGCGATTGTCGAAACCGGGACACCGGTGAACACGGTTGATGTGTTCGCATTGGGCTCCGACAATCAGATGTATCACAAGTCGAAGGGTCTTTCTGGCTCCTGGCAGCCTGACTGGACCGCCCTAGGAGGCGTATTCAACAGCGCGCCGGCTGGAGCCTGGGTGAATCTGTCTGCGACCGGTGACAGCCAGGCCCATGTGGTTGCGATCGACACGAAAAACGAGATGCAGCACAAGTATTTCGACGGCACTTCGTGGCATCCTTCCCTGACCGGCTGGGAAGCCCTGGGCGGCACGTTCACGATCCCATAGCTGGTAGCGCAGACTCCGGCCCGCCGGGGTCTGCGCGTCTCTTCTTTAAGTAAGGGCTAGCCCTTCTCCCCCATGAACAGGCTACGCTACCGCTGCACAAAGCTCGGAGGTCGGCGAGCGATCTTGAATGAGACAGCGGCGGCTTGGGGTCACGAAGGAGCCCACGGTCATTAGCCGTAAGCCACACGTGCGGAAACCTTGCCTCGGAGCAGACTTTCAGCGCCCTCTCGGGTGATGCCCAAGCGGCTTTGCCCCAATTGTTCCTCCGCCTGGTGCGAGTTGATGAACGCGGGCAAGGCGAACCGAGGAGTGAGGGGACGTTTCGCTACGTTACTACCCATTAGTCGCCCAGCGTCTACCTAACGGAGCCTTAGACTAGTTGAAATGGATTCGGCCTGATAAGCGCATAGGTTCATATGCTTGATCTCAAACGCCACCGGGTTACAGTAGCGCTCACGATTGCATTGATCACAACTGGCGCGCTTGCCTTGGAGGAGCAACTTCCGGCGGCGCGCGACGCTCGGGCATTGCTCGTCGCGCGGCTTCAAGATTCGAGCCCGAACCCCCAAACCCTATATGAAGTCCGTGCGATCCATGACCCAAACGGGACGGGAAGATTTTACATGGGTCGAGAGATCGCTCAAGTAATGGGGGCGGGTGGCATTGCCTGGCTCGATCGCCCGGAGCGGGAAGACGAAGAGCATCCTGAGGCGGTGATTGACGCCATGGAGCTTCGTGGCGGAGAGGTCGTTGCGGACCTGGGCGCTGGATCGGGCTACTTCACGTTCCGAGTTGCGGCAAAGGTCGGCAAGACGGGCAAAGTCCTGGCTGTTGAGATCCAGGACGAGATGATCGAGACCCTCCGACGGCGCGCCAAAGCGCTGGGAGTCACCAACGTCGAGGCGGTGAACGGGAGTGAGACCGATCCCAAACTACCTGCAAGCGGCGTTGATATGGTGCTGATGGTAGATGTCTACCACGAACTCGCCTACCCCTTTGAGGTCATGACTAAAGTCCGCGAAGCGCTGAAGCCAGGCAGGCGTGTGGTTTTCGTCGAGTATCGAAAGGAAGATCCCCGCGTCCCGATCAAAGAAGTGCATAAGATGAGCGTGGAGCAGCTTGCGAAAGAAATGAAAGTGGTTGGGCTTGCGCACGTTCGGACCGTGGAGTCGCTACCATCGCAACACATCGTGATTTTCGAGAAGCTCGAATAAGACCAGCACCGCAGTCGCCGACTTGTTCATCTCTGGCGGCAAGGGCGGGCGAACCGGCTGGTACTAGACGTGAAGCCGGCTTTTCAGGCCAGACCCCGAAGGTGCCGCACTCGTGTGAGCGGCGGCGACTTGCTTTGGGGCTGGAATCTTCAGGTCCACTGGTGATCGACGTCAATGGCGGGGTGTAACCTCCGAGTGGCGGACGATACACCCGGAGGTGAACGGCCACTCTTCCCAGAACGCAGTTTCTGGCACTTCAGCTTGTAGAGAGCCAATCTGCTGTCACTCGTCCGCAGCCATCTGAGGCCGCGTCGGATGGCACCGCGCCAATGACAAGAGCTTACGGTGGCTTGCGGAGAAGGGTTTTTGGGCAAGGCCAAAAAAGCCTTGTTCCCGCAGCCATTGTGGCTCTTCCTCAACTAGTACTTAATGACGGAATACGCCGTGATAACGTGGCCCCCTGGAAGGGCGGGGCTTCAGCCCCGCCGCCTCCGCGAACACGACGAGTTGGGCCTTTAGGCCCTGAAGCCACGTTCCTTCAG
>Ga0116217_10002898_pt1 | contig 15812 bp, 18 predicted proteins | sample Sb_taG_6_FD_89697 | JGI IMG/M metagenome (GOLD analysis project Ga0116217, IMG submission 89697) | Peat soil microbial communities from Weissenstadt, Germany - Sb_50d_4_PS metaG | ecosystem: Environmental > Terrestrial > Soil > Wetlands > Peat | place: Germany: Weissenstadt | collected 2010-09-21 | reverse complement strand
TTGACCTTCGCCGGGCGCTCCGTGCGCGGCCCGGTCGGCGGTGTCACAAGGCCGCGCCTGACCAAATCATCGAGCGGATCGGCAGCACCGACGGCAGACAGCCGGGCGATCGGCTGGCCGCGGCGCGTCACGACCACCTCAGCGCCACCATGAACGTGCTCCAGATGCTCGCTGAGGCGATCGTGAAGCTCACGCACTCCAACCTCATAGGTCTGCGACTGTAGCGTCATACGCCGATCCTAGCAGCTACACTGGCTTTCGCGGCTCGACCGGCGCGCGAACTCTGCGGGCCGCGTTTGCGAGCGTTCGCAACTACGCCTCATATTCGCAACCAGCGCGAGCGGCAACGGCTGTGGCGCGGGTGTCTAGCGCTCTGCGACCTTGACGATGTTGGACTTGCCTTCGGTGAACGGGAAGTCGGCTTCGCGTGTGCACAGGACACGGAATTCGTAGCGTGCCGGTCCTGGGTACTTGAAGCGGTGGGTGCCCGTGAATTTGCCCGCGGCGTTCGTCTTGGGATAGCCGAATTCGACCCACGAGCCGCCGACTTCCCGAGCCTGGAGCACGACTCGCTTGCCGCCTGGTGGCATCGGACCGGCGAGCTGCCCGGTGAACACGATGGTCTGTCCGACGCGGACGTGGTGCGGGGAGACACGCACGCTGACCTTGGCCGCCACCGACAGGCTGAGCACTCTCGTCGCGGCGGGCAGCGGGTCTCCCAGGTGGCTGCGGTAGGCGACGGTAACGCTCCCCACGGTGAGGGTGCCCGGCAGCGTCGCGGTAAACGTGCCGCTGGAGTTGGTGTGCGCGACGGCGAGAGCGACGGGTGTCGCGCCGACGTCCGCGGCCGTCTCGGTGACTTCGACGGCCGCGTCCTCGATTGGTGCGCCCGCAGGGTCGGTGAGCCGGCCGGTCAGCTTCTGTCCCTCGCCGTAGCTGCTTGCGAGGTGCGCGCTTCGCGACGGCTTGCCCTTGCTCGTCAGCCATTCGGCGCTCAAGGTCGCTAGTTCGGAGGCGGGGGTGCCGTTCGCCGGGCCACGTGAGGAGGCTTGGGCTGCGGGGCCTGCCGACGGGGTTGGGGTGGTGATCGGCGTCGTCACGGGTAGCGTCGGCACCGTCGACTGGTTGGCGATCGTGATCGCGTGTTCGTAGACGACGCTACTGTTGCCCGCCGCGTCTTCGACGGTGACGGCGAGCTGGTGCTGCCCGTTGGACAGGCCGGTGGTCGGTACTTCGGTCGAGACTCCCGTGGTCTGCGGGCATGGCTGAGCCGATTCAAACACGAGCGCCTGTTCGTAGGTGCCGAGTGGCACGCAGCGGCTTTCGTTTTCGTTCGGTGTGAAGGCGGACACGACTTTTTTGTCGATCTGCAGCACGACCCGGTACACGCCGGGGCCTTTGTTGTCGTAGGCCGTAAACGACAGGTTCGCGGTCCCGCTTGCGGGTTCGGCGAGGAGCGTCCCGGCGATCCCGCTCGCGGTGGGTTTGGCTTCGTTGTGCAGCAGGATCGTGGCGCTCTGCAGGACCGCTTCGGCGTTGACGCCTTCCGCCGAGCACACGGTTTTGGCGGGCGCCGCCGTGCATGTCGCGGCGAGATACAGGTCCGTGGCTTCGGGCCGGTCGAGCTCCACCGTCTCTTTCTGCAACACACAGCCGCTGCAGCTGGAGATCAGGTTCCCGGGTTCTTTATTGTTGAACGGGGTCGCCACATACACGACGCCTTCTGGGCTCCTGACGTTCATGCTCATCACGCCGCCCGCGATCAGGCTCCCTTCGGGTGCTCTGTAGACGTAGACGGGGCCGGTGCCCGGTTCGTCGTTGACGCGCCCTTCGTCGCGGACCGTGAATCCGCCGCCGACGACGAGGCAGGTGTCGAGGTTGCCCTCCCCGCCGCTGTTGTAGATGCCGTCCGAGCCGGCCGACCAGCCTTCGTTGTAGAACAGCATTTCTTCTTTGTATGAGCAGACACCCTCGGCCCAATGCCCAGGCGACCCGCTTGCTTTCGGGGATGCTTCGGCTTTCCTGAGTCCCGCTGGCGTGACGGCGCTTTGCGCGCTCGGGGCCGCTTGAGCCTTCGCCGCGGCGATCGGGGCAGACAGGCAGCACGCGAGCATGGCGAGCAGCGCCGCTATCGGGAGTGCTCTGCGGATGTGGTGTCGGGTGGGGGCCGCGTTGTCGCTCATGGGTGGATTCCTTTCCGTTGGGAGTGCGACCGTCGGGGTCGCCATGTCCCAATGTCGGATCTCGGGGGCGTTTGCCCCCCACCGACTTGCCCTGTCCGCCCATGATCGTCTCGGTCAAGTTCCGGGTTTACGAACGCAACGTGGCCGGCGAACGTTCGTCCAGTGACTTAAACAACACACCCCGTCATCCCCCAACCCCCTTTTTTCCGCGAGCGCTACCAACCGCCTCGGATCGAGCTCGCCGGCCGAGCCGGCTGCGCCGCGGCGGACCGGGGCCGCGACCGCCACCGCAAACCAGCGGCCATTCCGCGTTCGCCACCATCGCTTTCCGTATTTGCCGCACCTAAGTTCCCGATCTGCCACCTCGCTGTGTACGATGCTCGACGTGATCGCCCGCCAAATCCGACCCCAGGTTCTCGACGCACTGAACGACACGCGCGTGGTCATGGTGATGGGCGCACGCCAGGTCGGCAAGAGCACACTCTGCGAGTCGATCTGCGAACGCGAGCACCCAGCCACGATCGTCAGCCTCGACGACGATGGCCCTCGCGCGGGCGCGCAGGCAGACCCGGCGGGGTTCCTCGCCGGTTTGCAGCGCCCGACGTACATCGACGAGGTGCAGCGAGCGCCAGGGCTCGTCCTCGCGATCAAGCGCGTCGTCGATCGAGACTCAAGCCCCGGACAGTTCCTGCTCAGCGGCTCAGCGAACCTGTTGAGCTCCCGCAAGGTGCAGGAGGCGCTGACCGGGCGGATCGAGCTGACGCATCTGTGGCCGTTCGCGCAATCCGAGCTCGCGGGCACCACCGGCAACGTCGTTGACGCGCTGTTCGCCGCCTCCCCCGCGCAGATCACCGGGGCGAGCGTCGGCCGGGATGCCTTCGTGTCGCGGGTCGCGGCCGGCGGCTACCCCGAGGCGCGGTTGCGAGAGGGACAGCGGCGCAACCGCTGGTTTGCGAGCTACCTGCGAACCACGCTGCAGCGCGACCTGCGCGCCATCGCCGATCTGCAGAAGGAGCACGAAATGCGGCGGCTGCTGGCGCTGCTCGCGACACGCTCGGGGAACCTCCTGAACTACGCGAACGTCGCCGACTCGCTCGATCTCGACGCGAAGACCGTCAAGAGCTACATCGGCGCGCTGGAGGCGATCTTTCTCGTGCGCACCCTGCCGTCGTGGCGGCCCAGCTTCATGCAAAGGGTTCTGCACGCCCCAAAGGTCTACATCACCGACAGCGGCCTGCTCTGCCATCTGCTCGGCGCCGACGAGCAGCGGCTCGCCGCGGATGACCGTCTCACCGGCATAGCGCTTGAGACGTTCGTCGCGATGGAGGTCATCAAGCACGCGACCTTCAGCGGCGTCGATCCGCGCGTCTACCACTACCGCGACCGCCGCGCAGGCGAGGTCGACCTGGTGCTCGAGGACCGTGCCGGTCGTGTCGTGGCGATCGAGGTCAAGACCAAGGTGTCGCTCTCTCAGCAGGACAGCAAGGGCCTGGCCAAGCTCAGAGACTTCCTCGGCCCGCAGTTCGTGGCGGGTGCGGTCATCCACGCCGGCGAGCAGACCGTGCCGCTCGGCGATCGCATCTGGGCGCTACCAGTCAGCGGGCTCTGGACATGACGACGCTAGCCGCGAGTGTCGGCGAGAGCGCCCCCAACCCGCTGCCAGACACCAATCGGCTGGGGGGAAAGCCCCCACCCGCAACGACAACTAAACAGGGCCGGCGCGGCGAGCGGCCGCGCGGGCAAGGAGCGAAGGTGAGTCGGAGCGAGACGTGCACCCAGACGGACGGCTGCAAGCGCTGCCAGGAACACCCCACACGCGTCTGTGTCGCCTGCACACAGCGCCGCCGCCGAGCCGCGCAGCTGCGCGAGAAGGACGGCCTGACGGTCGGGCAGATCGCGACGCGGATGCGGCTGGCGATCCCGCGGGTGCAGCGGCTGCTCGAGGAAGAGGACCAATACCGTGACCTGCAGCAGTACCTCGGCGACCGCATCGGCGTGGACACCGTTCAGGCGCTCCTCAAGCAGCGCCAGGCCGAAGACCCGGCGCTCACCCAGCAGCAGATCGCCGTGGCCGCCGGGTATGGCAGCCGCATCGCGTTGCTGCGCGCGATCGGCCTGGAGCGCACTGCCAAGACCGTCCGGCGCGGCAAGGAATACCCGCCCGAGCTTCGATCGAGCATCGACGTGGATGGCGCCGGGCGGATCGTGCGGGCCCTCGGGTTCGCGCCGCACGAAATCCCCTGGCTGTAGCGCACCGCTCGGCGATCGCTGCCGCCGGGGCCGGCGCCGGAAGTGATGTCCCGGGCGGGAGGCGAGCGGCAGCGTGCCGCCGCGCTCGCGCGCCACTACCGCGGCGTCGAGCACCTGAGCGTCGCCGCGATCGCCGCTCGCCTTCACCGCCGGCCCTCGACGATCAGCGCCTACCTGTATGACCCGGACGGGTCAAAGACCAAGCACGTCAAGGCCCGCTACCGGGGAGTCTGCTCGGCGTGCGGCGCGTCCACCTGGGGGTCGGGGCCCGGCGCCCACGGCGCACTGTGCGCCAGCTGCAACGGCCGCGCAACCGCCAAGTGGGACAAGGCGGTGATCGAGGACGCGCTGCGCGCATGGGCGGCGATGTTCGGTGCGCCCGCCAGCAGCGCTGACCTGTCGATCGCGCACGCCAAGCGAGCCGCGCGCCGTGATGGCGGTCTGCGCCTGCGCCGCCTACACGCCGGTTGGGCCGCTGGCCGCTGGCCGGCGGCGAGCGTCGTGCAATACCACTACGGCACCGTCGCCGCCGCCAACGACGCCGCCCTGCCCGTCGGGGATCGCCGCCCGCAGGAAGGCTCCTGAGTGCGGCGCCGTGCTTGCTTGCGGACGGCGGGCGCACTCTCCCCCTATCGGGCTATCGAGCCAGGGCACCCCCTCCCCCCCAACCAATTTTTTCTGGCAGGGGGGGCTCTGCACTCACGCGGCGAGCTGCACGTCTTCGGGGCCGTGGACTTTCGCGCGTGCCCGTGCGATCGCCGTCTCCGCCGGCAGGCGGGGCTTGCCCTCCATCTCGGCGATGATGTGCGAGTAGACGCGCAGCAGCGTCTCTGTGGAGTGCCCGAGCTGGTTTGCGATTTCCACGATCGACAGCTTGCCTTCGTGAATCAAGAGGCTCGCGAAGCTGTGCCGCAGGTCATACGGGATCGCGCCGGTGTAGCGGCGGGCGACTTTGCCGTCCTGCTTCTCGAACACCTCGATCCGCCCGACCCCGGCGATCACGCACGCCGGCTGCCACACACGGGTCCGCCAGTTTTTGTAAGCCGACGCGGTCCACGGCTCCCCGTCGAGGCTGAACAGCAGACCGTCCTTTATCCCGAACAGCTCACAGTAGCCGTCGATGTCGCCGCGGACCTGCCTGAACAGACGCGGTGAGCGTGGCGGGCGGCTCGTCTTCTGCCCCGGATACAGCACCCCGAGGGACACCTTCTGCTCGACGAGGATCGTCTTCTCCTGCGGGTGGCGGCGCTCCAACCCGAGGGCGTCCTCCGGTCGCATCCCCGTGTAGCCCATGATGCTCGTGAGCGTCGCGTCGCGGACACCCCTGCGCGGGTCCAGTTCAAGCATCGCTGCGCGGATCTTCTCGACCTGCTCGGGGCTCATCGGCACGATCGCCCGCTGGCGCGGCGCCGAGGGCTTCTTGATCTGCTTGACGACGTTGACCGTCGCCTTGCCCCATTCCACCGCGCGCTGGAAGATGCTCTGCAGCATCCCGAGCACGCCACGGATCACGGCCGGGCCGATCCCGTCGTCTTCGAGCTCCGCGGCGTATTCGTAGAGCACCAACGGGGTGATCTGGCGCATCGGCATCCCGCTTATCCGCCGTGGCAGGATGTGCGTGTTCCACGCGCTTCGGTACTTGCGGCGCGTGACCTCCGCCAGGCTGCGCTTGGCGTAGAGGTTCCAGAACTCGGGCATGAACTGCCTGAGCGTCTGCTCGCCGGTGTCCAGTTCGTGCAGGTTCCCGCGGCGTGCCATCAACCGGAGCTTCGCCTTGAAGTCAAGAGCATCCTCCGGCGTGTCGAGCGTTTCTTCGTCGCGCTCACCGCCGGCGTTCACGAACCTCACACGGAAGCGGTAGTAGACCCCGAGAGCATCCTTGTACTCGCGGATCTCGACACCTTGGATCGCCTTTGGCTTGACGCGTATCCGCTGCTGCACCTCCGGTGGCGGCGGCGTTTTGCGACGCGTGCGGCGTGAGTTGTTGTTGGGTTTTCTCATATGTCGCTCAGCTCCAGTCGGCCGGAGTGCCGCCGGGGAAGTGCGGCGAGCGGCGGCGGTGCGGGCACTACGGCGTGGGCCGCAAACCAGCCGTCCAGCGCCTCGCTGCGGATGCGCAGCCCGCCGCGGAACGGCAGATCCAGCGCCGGCAGTTCCCCGGAGTCGATCGCGCGGCGGATCGTGCGCGGGTGCACCTGCAGCCGTGCTGCGACCTGCTCGATCGTAAGCAGGTCCGGGCGGCCGTCGGGGGTGGGCATCAACAGCAGCTCCCGCAACAGCGCGAGGACGTGCTCGGCGCGGTGAGAGCCGGCCAACAGCAACAGATCGGCGAGCTCCTGCGCGGGCTCCACGCCCGCCGTCGCGTGTGGTGTGAGGGGTCTTGCTGCGCGTCGCATCTCGCTCCCGCTCGCTCGTGTGTCAGAGACCGGCTCGCGCGCGTCGGGCTCGCGCTGGCGTCCGGCACCTTGAAATCGAGCGGCGGGGTAGTTTGCCCCGGTGCGAAGATGGCGGCGTATCCGCCCCGGCGAGCAGCCAAAATGCCCGCCAGAACGCTCAGTGACTGGGAGTGACTGGCCGGGCGTGGCCGTTTTGCCCAAAAACGCCCCAACGTGACTGACGGCAGCCTCCGCTGCCGAGGGTGTTTTTGGCTCTGATACTGCGCTTACAGCCCTCTGGACGGCCTCACCGGACTGAGGTGACCCGTTCCTTACCATGGAGGTGCTCTACCAGCTGAGCTACGTCGGCCTGGCGCATTTCATCCTACCGCCGCGCCGGCGCCGGCTGCGAGCGAGGAAGCGCGGAGGCCCGAAATCGGAAGGCAGGGGCATGATAGTATGGTACCGAGGTACCGAGATATCCTATGTCGCGAGCGCAATCCCCGATCAAGGTCCACGAGGCCACCAAGGAGAAGGTCCGCTACGCCGCGCTGATGTCGGGCTTGAAGCAGGCCGAGCTGGTTGAGCGCGCGGTCGACGAGTACGTGGATCGCCACCGCGACCAGTTCGCGCAGCGCATGGAGCGCGCGCAACAGGCACTAATGGGTGGCAAGGCCTCGACCCTTGCGTACTCGCTCGGGATCGAGGAGGCCGACGTCCAGCGTCTCGGCGGCGTGTCCTCAGATCAGCTTGGTGACTCGCGCAAGCCGAGGCGCGCAACCTCGAACCAGGCGAGCTCGCCCGACGGCCAGTCCGCGCGAGGCTCCCACAGGGCGGCCTCCGCCGAAGTCAAGACCAAGCCGAACAGCACGTCGCGCAGGCCCGCGGCGTAGGCCCGGCGTAGGCCCTCAGCGCGCGAACGCCGTACGCGCGGCCTTCGCGCCGACGGCCACCATCTCGCTGAAGCCGTACGTGCCGCCGGTCAGCAGCTCACGGGCGGCCTCGACCGCTGCTCCATATGCGGTGAACGCGAAGCCGCCGCCGACCGACACGCGCTTGACGCCCAGCGCCGCCAGCTGCGCCACCGGCGGGGTGTGGCGGCGCGCGAGCACATTGACGGGCAGGTCGACCGACGCCAACAGCTCGCGCAGGTCCTCGGGGCGATCGAGCGCGGGCGCGTACAGCACGTCCGCGCCCGCCTGCTGATAGGCCTGCAGGCGCGCGATCGTGTCACCCAGGTCGGGGTTGGCGCGCAGGTAGTTCTCCGCGCGTGCGGTCAGCACGAGATGGACCGGGCCCGCATGCGCCGCCTGCGCGGCCGCCGCCACGCGCTCGGCCGCCTCGTCCCTGTCATACAGCCGCTGCTCGGCAGCGCTCCAGTCCTCGATCGAACAGCCCGCCAGGCCCGCGTCAAGCGCCAGGCGCACCGTCTCTGCCACGCCTGCCTGGTCGGTCGCAAAGCAATCCTCGAGGTCTGCCGACACGGGCGCGTCGGTCGCGCCCACGAGCGCAGCCGCATGCGCGAGCGCCTCCTCGCGGCTGACCCCGTAGTCCAGGCGCCCCAGGCTCGCCGCATAGCCGCTGCTGGTCGTCGCCAGCGCCTGAAAGCCGAGCGACACGAGCAGCTTGGCCGAGCCCACGTCCCACGCGTTGGCCAGCAGCAACGGTTGCTCCTGGCGGTGGAGCTCCAGAAAGCGGGTCGCTCTGGCGGCATGGTCTGGCATCTCGTCGGCCTCCATTCGTGAACTTAGATCCTTGACTATTTTTATATTATTATATAAATTGATGGGGATGTCGGTTTCAGCTCCGACGACGGGCCTGCGCGAGCGCCACAAGCGCGAGCGCCGTCAACGCATTCTCGAGGCTATCCGCGAGTTGCTGCGCGAGCGCCCTGACGAGACCCCCACCGTCGAGCGCATCGCCCAGCGCGCAGACGTGTCCCCCGCGACCGTCTTCAACCTGGTCGGCCCGCGAGAGCAGCAGTGGGCGGCGCTGTCCGACGAGTTGCTGCACGAGCTCGACGTCCGCCTCGCCCTCGCCCCCGATGAGGATCCGCGCGAGCGAGCGCGCACGATTGTCGGACAGGCTGCCGGCCTGTTCATCGCCGACGCAGCAGTGTTCAAGCATCTCGTCGGCAGTTGGGGGCACAGCGGCACCCTCCTGCAGGAGAACCCGATCCCGCATCTGCGCGCAGCGCTGCGCCGCGGGCAGGACACCGGGATGCTCAGACCCGGTCTTCACGTGGACGCGCTCGCCGGGCACATCGCCACCGCCTGTGGCGGCGCGCTGCGTCAGTGGGCCAGCGGACAGATCTCCGACGCGGCCTTTCGCACGCGTGTGCGCTTCGCCGTCGACGTCGTGTTCGCTGCCAGCGCCAGCGACGAGCACGCCGCCGCGCTGCGCGCGCCGCTGCAGCGGGCTTCGCCGCGGGCCAAGCGATGAAGCGCAGCGAAAGCGTGTTCGACGGAGCACCCGGAATCCGCCTGGCCGCCGACACCTTCGGCGATCCGCACGCACCCACAGTGCTGTTGCTGCACGGCGGCGGCCAGACACGCCACGCCTGGCAGGCCACCGCCACGAGCCTCGCACACGCGGGCTGGCACGCGATCGCCGTCGACCTGCGCGGCCACGGCCACAGCACCCGCCCGCAGCCGCCCGCCTACGCGATCGACCACTTCGTCGCAGACGTGCGCGCGCTGATCGCAGCGCTCGCCCACGCCCCGATCGTGATCGGAGCCTCGTTGGGCGGCATCGCTGGCCTGCTCGCCCTCACGGAGTCGCCCGCAGCGCCCGCCGCAGGGCTCATCCTTGTCGACGTCGCCCATCGTTTCCAGCCGCGCGGCGGCAGTCGGATCGTAAACTTCATGCAGGCGCACCCGGACGGGTTCGCCAGCCTGTCAGACGCCGCCGACGCCATCGCCGCCTACCTGCCTCACCGCGCACGACCGCGCAGCAGCGACGGCCTGCGCCATAACCTGCGCTCCGCCAACGGACGCTGGACGTGGCACTGGGACCCGCAGATCGTGACCCAGGCACGCCAGACGATGCACGACCCGGCCCCACTGTCTGACCGCCTCACCGAGGCCGCCAGAAAGCTGCGCCAACCCTGCCTGCTCGTCCGCGGTGCCGAGAGCGATGTGCTCACCCCCAGCATCGCGCACGAGTTCATCGAGCTCGCAGCCGCTGCCACCCTGACCGAGGTCCCGCGCGCCGCCCACATGGTCGCCGGCGACAACAACGACGCCTTCACCGCAGCGATCTGCGCGTGGCTCCACACGCTTGCGCCGCGCCCATCTCACAAACCCGCTTGACGGGTGTCGTCCGTGCGCGGCTACCAGCTCAGGGCGCCAGCCCTGCGAGAGCGCTACAGCTGCTGGACGTTCGCCGCCTTGGGGCCCTTGTCGCCGGGTTCGGCGTCGTAGGAGACCTTCGCGCCTTCCGCCAGCGAGCGATAGCCGTCACCGATGATCGCGCTGTGATGGACAAACAGGTCCTTCGACTGGTCGTCGGGCGTGATGAACCCGAAGCCCTTGTCGTCGCTGAACCACTTAACTGTTCCTGTAGCCATTGTTGTTCCTCCGGCTTTTTTGATAGTGCTGCGAACGCGGAGATTGCTAAGCAAAGGCTACGAGCGCTGGCACTGCGATATTGGGCGGACGCCCAACCTGATGCGTAAACGGTAGCAGCAGCCGCTCAGACCAGCGTGCCGGCCGGCAGCACGTAGCGCCGCGGGGTCTGCTGCTCGTTGGCGCCCGACACGCCCAGACGCGCGCCGTGCAGACCCTTGCGGGGAGCTTGCGCCGCCATCGCCTCAGCCACTCCATCGTGGTCTGCGATCCACGCCATCACCGCCGCGAAGTCGCCGCCCGACGCCAGCAGCGCCGCGCGCTCAACAACTTCCCCGCCCGACGCGTGCGGGCGTGCGAGGCGCTTGACGAGGGCCTGGATCTCGGCGTCGCGGGCAGCGTCCATCACTCCACACTAGCGCGATCACAGACCTCCCACCACAAACCCAAGGCCAGGGGTTGTCGCCACATCTAGGATGATCCCCCAATGGATCTCCCGATCAACGACGCCATCGCGTGGGCGGAGGATGGCGGGGAGCTTGGCGGACTCGCAGGCTTCGCGATAGCGCTTGCACGAGCCAGCCGTCGGTGGCTCACGCAAACGTCGTTTCATTGGACCGAAAGGGAGCTTGGGAAGATAGTTCTGCTTGCCACGTTCTGGGGCTTGGTCGGCGGCTTGGCCGGCTTTGTCCTATATTTTGCTTCGAATGTTCGCTAAGACTTGGCATGCAGGACGCAAGCTGCAGCTGGTAGCTCTCGCGGTCATCGGGGCAGCACTGATTGGCCTCCTGTCCTCCGCTATTGGTCTGGATAAGGCGGCCACACTCACCGTTGCAGGGGTCGCTCTTGGTCTTCTCGTCGGCTTCGGCACGCCGTATGCATTCGCCGACGATGTGGCCGTGGTGCGGCGGCTTACAGAGCGCGAAGCTGCGCTGATGCGAGAGCTGGCTCTAGCTGATGAGCCTCAACGACTCTGGGATTTTCAGTCGTCGCCAGGCCTCAAGGACTACGTCTATCGTGACGCAACACTCGCGAATCCCCTCGAATTGCTAAGCCGCGCCCGTGAGGTCAATGCGCTCATAGAGTTCAAGCAGCCGGCCGCGCAAGAGTTTCAGGAGCAAATCGCGATTCGCGATTTGCTCGTAGGCGAGTGGTCGTCTAGGGATCCGCTGGCTCTGAACCGGGATCAGCCTCTTGTGCGGACTCGGACTGCCCTGTCGGTCCCGTCACCCTGACGGGACCGCCTGTGGCGATATCGCGTACAGTGCCGATCTCTTTCGCGTAGTCAGCGAGCGCGCTCTCGAGTAGCCGATGCACGATGCTGGCCTGCTCCCAGGCCATGAGAGCGACAAGCTGCACCGATACGTCGTTTCCGGCCACCTGGACACCCAGCGAGAGCGCTATGTCCGTCGCGCTTCCCCTGACGCCCACGTGGTTGACGTAGAGGGTGGGAACACCGGCCGTGTTGACAAGCTCGGTGTGTGCATCCGGCTCGACCATGAGCGGCGATCCTAGCGCAGAGAGAGCGGCTCATAGCCAGAAGTGCGGATTGCCTGTCTGGCTGCGCGAGCTTGTGGGTCGCCGCGACCTGTGACCCGCGCCACGCAGTCGGCCGCGATTGCTCTTATAGTCAATGGGGTGAGGGCATGAACGCGATGGAGCCCAAGACCCTGAGTCTCCATGGCCGCTCGGTGGCATACGCCGAGGCGGGCAGCGGCCCGGTAGTGCTGTTGATCCACGGGATGGCCGGCACGTATGAGAACTGGCGTGCCGTGATCGAGCCGCTCGCGCGCCACTACACCGTCATCGCACCCGACCTCCCCGGGCACGGCACCTCACAGCCCGGCGCCGGCGACTACTCGCTCGGGTCCCTGGCCGCCGGCCTGCGCGATCTGCTGGTCGCGCTCGGGCACGAGCGCGCCACGCTCGTCGGGCACTCGCTCGGCGGAGGCATCGCCATGCAGTTCTCCTATCAGTTCCCCGAGGCCACCGAGCGCCTCGTGCTCGTCTCCAGCGGCGGGCTCGGCCCCGAGGTCAACCCCGTCCTGCGCGCCGCCGCGCTCCCCGGCGCCGACCTCTTCATCGCCGCCACCGCCGCGCCCGGTCGCGCCGCCGGATCGGCGCTCGCGCGTGGGCTTGGCGCGCTTGGCCTGCGGGCCAATGCAGACGTCGCTGAGGTCGCGCGGGGATACGCCTCGCTGGCCGACCCAGGGCGCCGCGCTGCGTTCCTGGCCACGCTGCGCGCGGTCGTCGGGCCGCACGGCCAGCGCGTGCGCGCCGGCGACCGGCTGTACCTCGCCGAGGGCATGCCCACGCTGATCATCTGGGGAGCCGACGACCGGATCATCCCTGCCAGCCACGGCAGCGAGGCCCACCAGGCGATGCCTCACAGCCAGCTGGAGATCTTTGACGGTGTCGGGCACATGCCCCAGCTGGAGGCACCCGGGCACTTCGTCGCCGTGCTCGACCGCTTTCTGCAGGACACCCAGCCCGCCGCCTGGGACACCAAGCGCTGGCGTACGCGGCTGACCGACCGCAGTGAGGCTCACTCCGCACGCGCCAGCGCCAGCACCCGCTGAACCGCCAGCAGCCAAAGGCCTCCTTCACGGCCCCCCGCAGCGTGGGGCGCTCAGATCAGCCCCTGGCGCACCGCCTCGGCCACGGCCTGCGAACGGGTCCTCGCGTTGAGCTTGGTGACCACGTCGTGCAGCACGTTCTTGACCGTACGTTCCGAGTAGTGCAGGCCGCTTGCCACCTCGCGCGTGGAGTGGCCTTCGGCCACCAACGACAGCACCTGCTGCTCGCGGGTGCTCAGGCGCGACAGCGACAAGCCGTTTGGTTCCAGCAGTTCGCGCGAGACCCGCGACAGCCCCTGCATGAACTCGCCCAGAAGCTCCGGCGCCAGCACACCGGCGCCCTGGGCCGCGGCCAGCGCAGCCGAGCCGAGCGCGTCGGGTGTGAGCGTTTCCTTGCACAGATAGCCGATCGCGCCCGCCTGGATGATCGCCAGCACCTCGTCGGGGTCGCGCTGGGCCGAGCATACGACCACGCGGGCGCACGTGTCGTCGACCAAGCGCCGGACCAGGCTCGATCCGCCGAACCTATGCGGGTCGACCACGATCACATCCGCGTGCGCCAGCCCGGGCGCCGCGAACGCCTCCTCGGGCGTGGCCGCCTCGCCCACCTCGCTCACCTCGGCCACCTCTGCCAGGCACGCGGCCACCCCGCGTCGATACACACCATGCGGATCCAGCACGAACACGAACATCTCTCAGCAGACGGTCCTCTGGCCGAGAGGGCGGGCGCCGGTGCTCCGCCCAATTTGAGTGGTTAGCATACGCACCAGATGGGTTTTGTGCTGACAAGCGAGGCCGTAATCATGTGCGACCACGGTGGCAAGGTGCAGCCGATCCCTCACCAGGAGACGGTGACCATCCAGGGCGCCCCGGTGCTCTGCCTCGGCGATCTGGTCGGAGCTCCAGTCATCGGCTGTCCGCTGGCCTCCCCGACGACCAAGCCGTGCACCACGGTGCTCGCCCCCCTGCCCGGGTCGGTCTCTACGAGCATGTTCATACAGGGAATGCCGGTGCATGTGGACTCCTTCACCGCCGCCACCGACGGCGTGCCCCCGGCCACGGTGATCGTGGAGTTCGCCGGCCAGGAGATCGTCCAGGCCTGAGCGCAGGGCCTTGCACATCGTTCAGCCGACCCCCGCAAGCGGCTGCCAGCTGGGGTGAGAAACACCGCGTGCCAAGAACGACAGCGCGCCAGGCTGGGCAGGATTGACGCGGTAAAGGGCGCCTGTGCTGGACGCGCACTGACCTTCGCCAGCTCCTTTGCCCTCACCCACCTGCACGAGCAGTTCGGCCCCGTCGGCGCGCCATTGCACGGCGCACACCGACGTCAGTTGCGCAAGCTTGTCAGCCTTCGCCAGGGTGAGATCCGATGTCGCGACAAGCGCCACGGAGTTGAACCCCGCTAGATCTTCCACGAGCGCGACGCGACCGCCGTCGGGTGAAAAGGCGGCGGCGAGCACACCCGCGCCGTTGACCACCGGAGTTGCCAGGCCGAGCGCCGGCCCGGTCGGGCGCCAATCGCGTGGACGCACCGAGAACGGCTTGCGGGTCGTGAGCTTCAGCAGGCCCACCTGATTAGGCGAGGAGCCGGCACGCGACGCCGCCACCAGCAGCTGTGTGCCCGCTGGGGACCAGCTGATCGATTCACCCAGCGTCCAGCCGGGCTCGGGGATGCATCTGGGCGAGCTGTGCCTGACCGCCAGCAGGCAGACCGCCTGGACACCGTTTGCCAGCTCTCCAATTGTCGCGATGACCGCCGGCGCGGACGAGCTGGACGGGAACGTCGGCAGTGCAAATCGTTGCCCCGCCGCCGTCAGCGCGCGCGGGCCGGCGGCGCCGCGGGTGCCGATCAGCATCACCCGCCCGCCTGACACGTAGGCGACTTCTCGGCCGTTGGGCGACCACGACGGTTCGACCGCCGGCACGGGCCCCCCGGCGATCGTCGCCGCCAGCTTGCCGGTCACGCCGTCGAGTGCCAGCACCCGGCGACCGTCGTCCACGGCGATCTGCGGAAAGCCGGCCGAGACGACCAGCGTGACCGTCGCGCCGCGGCGCAGCTTGACCCCGGCGGCCGGTTCTGTACGCAGCAGGCGCCCCGCTGGCACCGTGGGGCTTATTGCGAGCGTCTGGCGCGTGTGCAAGCCCGCCTTGGCAAGCGCTGCCGCTGCGGCGGGCGCGGGCAGGGCGGCGGCCAGCGCAGGCAGCGCGGCGGCCGCGGGCTTCGCCTTAGCCTTGGCCGACTTCTTCGCAGGCGCCGCCGCGACCGGCTTGCGTTTGGGGGCCGCCAGCGTCACCATGACTTCGTCGCCCACGCTTACCACTTCTTTTGCGGCCGGCGTCTGTGTGGCGACAAGCTCAGTGCGCGTCTGAGCGGTGAGTGGGGTGCGCGAGACGAGCACGAGATTCAACGAGCGCAGCATCTGCATGGCGCTCGCCGGCGACTGGCCGATCAGTTCGGGGACATCGGCAACCCGGTCGAGCGTCAGACTGACAGCCTGCTGCTCGCGCTGGACTTGCTTGCCTTCCTCGGGTTCCTGGTGGACGACGACCCAGCTTTCAGGCGCGTGGTTGGGACTGACCTTGTCGATCGCAAACCCCGCCTTGGACAGCCGATTCTCGGCTGCGTGCTCTGTCAGGTCCTTCAACTCGGGGACTGCCGCCAAGCCCGGTTTGACGGCCGTCATCAGCAACACCTTGCTGTCGGGAGCGCGCTTGCTGGCGATTTCTGGGATCTCCCGAAAGACCCTCCCGGCCATCTTCACATACCGGTAATGCCCATCGCCGTCGGGCACCCGGCCGCTGGGCAGGGGCGCTAGCTTCTCTACGCCTGTGAGGTGCTTTTCCTTCAGCTCTTCGCGAGCG
>Ga0116217_10002897_pt1 | contig 15814 bp, 15 predicted proteins | sample Sb_taG_6_FD_89697 | JGI IMG/M metagenome (GOLD analysis project Ga0116217, IMG submission 89697) | Peat soil microbial communities from Weissenstadt, Germany - Sb_50d_4_PS metaG | ecosystem: Environmental > Terrestrial > Soil > Wetlands > Peat | place: Germany: Weissenstadt | collected 2010-09-21 | reverse complement strand
TCCCAGACGACCTTGCCTGAGCCGTCGGCGCGCACGGCCGACACGTGATTCTTCGGGTAGCCTCCGCTGGTGAAAATGAGTTCGCCGTCGGTGACGGTTGACGTGACGCATTCGGTGGTGGAGCCCTTGATCTCCCAGACCTTCTTGCCGGTCAGCGGGTCGAAGCTGCTGACCAGGTCGCAGCCGGTCAGCAGCAGTTGATCGCGGCCGGCCACAGTCAGGATGATGGGCGACGCGTAGTTCGGCAGCTTCGGCCGCTCCTGCTTCCAGACGACCTTGCCCGTGGGGCGCTCGAGGGCGACGAGTGTACCGCCGCCCTTGTTGTCCGCCGACACGATCACCAGCGACTGATACACCGCCGGGGAAGAGCCGAACCCCTGGTGCAGGACGTAGTCGCTGACCTTCGTCTGCCAGAGCTGCCGGCCTTCGCGGCTCAGGGCGGTGGTGTAGATCGCCCCATCATGCAGGAAGTTGATGAAGAGGCGCTCGCCGTCGCAGGCGACCGTCGAGGAGGCCAGCGAACTCTTGCCGTTCCCCTTCTTCTCGAAGCCGCCGCGATGCACCTCGGTTTGCCAGAGCCGTTTGCCGGTCTGTCGCTCGTAGCCCAGCACGGACTGGATCTCGTGCTCGTGGTCGGCCGTCGCCAGGAACACCTACTCGCCCACGACGGTCGGCGAGCCGTGACCGCGGCCGGGAACGGCAACCTTCCACAGGACGTTCTCCGATTCACTCCACTTCAGGGGCGGTTTCTGCTTGGCGGCGGCGATGCCGTTGCGCGTCTGCCCCCGCCACCAGGGCCAGTCGGCGGGAGCGAAGGTGATTCGGTCCGCGTCCTTCCGAGGTTCCTCCGCCCGAACGAGGGAGACGGCCGGGAGAATCGGCCAGGTCACGGCCAGGGCAAGCAGGAGTCGCTGCATGGGAAGGTGGGCTCCAAATGAGACGCCGAGCGAATGTCTGCCGCGGAGGTCGTGTCCTTTGTATCGTGGCCGTGCCCGGATGGGAATCACCCGGGTTGGCGACAGGGAAACGGTCCACTGACAGGGGGCCGGGATCCCGGATTCCTCTTGTTATCTTCTTGATATTCGCTGGTACGCGTTCCTCATTGTGGTTAAGCTCCAGTCCATCGCCCGACCCCCTGTCCCAGAGGAACGTCGCCGTGAGCATCACCCTGCGAGTCTACAACAACGGGGACCACAGCTGCATCGTCTGGAAGCCGGACGGCCGAATCGACAACTGCCTCGGCTTCGCGCTGCACCGCCGGTTGAACGGCAAGGAAGAGGTCCTGAATAACTGGGTCGGCTTTGAAGCCGCCCCCCCTGGCACGTCGCAGCCGAGTACGAAGTGGCCGTTCCAGCGCTTCCTGTGGTGGGACTACCTCCTCAGCGCCGATGACGACGTCTCCTACCGCGTCGTGCCCATGCTGGGGACGACGGACGACCTCAAGGAGGCGCCGGATCGCCAGGCGAGCGCCTGGACCGAGCCGCAACGGGTGACGGAACGTCGCACGCCGCACGTCGCCTGCTACTTCAATCGCGGCATCGTGGCCACGCAGTGGGTGGCCCGCGCCCTCGAAGAGGTTCCCGGCTCCGCGCAGCAGCAGAAGATGACCGAAGTGATCGCCAGCCCCGGCAACCCGCTGCGCGACCGCCTCGCCGGGCACCTGAAGGAGGCGATGCTCAAGCTCCTGGAGGACCCGCCCGGCCCCGTCTACGCCGCGCTGTACGAGCTGAACGACCCGGAGCTGATCGGCGCCCTCAAGAAGCTCGGCAAGGGGGCGAACCTGGTTCTGGCCAACGGGGCCTTCAGCTCGAAGCGTCGGGACGAGAACGCCCCGGTCCGTGCCGACCTGCGCCCGGTCATCAACCTGTTCGACCGGCTCGTTTCTTCAGGCCACTTCGCGCACAACAAGTTCGTGGTCTTCTGCGACGCGGACGGCAAGGCGCAACAGGTTTGGACCGGGAGCACCAACTGGACGGTCACGGGCCTGTGTACCCAGGCGAACAACGGCCTCCTCCTGGACGACGCCGACGTGGCCGGGGCCTTCAAGGACGAGTGGGACCGCATCCACCGGGCCGGCAACGACTTCCCCAGCACACTGGTCAAGGCCAACTCGCAGCCGCGGACCTTCGAGGTCGATGGCGGCCAGGTGTCGGTGTGGTTCACGCCGACCGACGAGCAGGAAGACCTCCAGCAGGCGCGAACGCTGATCAACGCGGCCCAGGACGGCATCCTCTTCTTGATGTTCAACCCCGGCGGCTTCCAGGACGATCCGGATCGGTGGACGCTCTTGCAAAGCATCCTCAACCGTCACGAGCCGGAGTCGAACCCGCACTACGACGGTTCGCTGTACATCCACGGCGTCGTGAATCAGCCGATCGCGCGGCTGGCCGAAGACCCGACCGTTTCGCCGGCGGAGGCGGGGCCGCCGGCTGCCGACGAGCTGGACCCGGCGGCGCCGGTGCATCCGGTCGTGCTGTTCCAGGGGAGCGCCGCGGTGCCGATGCGCGGCACGCAGGAAGTCCTGGTGCCCGCGGCCATCAAGCAGCGCTTCGCGAACTGGATCCCCGAGCTGAAGCGCGAGAGCATCGCGATGGTCCACAGCAAGGTGATCGTGCTCGACCCGTTCGGCAAGCACCCGGTCGTCATGACCGGCTCGCACAACATGGGCCCCAAGGCCAGCGCCAAGAACGACGACAACCTGGTCATCGTGGAGGGAAACGCGGCGCTGGCCCAGGCCTACGCGGTGAACATCATCGCCATCTACCAGAATTACCAGTGGCGACTGTACGCCGGGCAGCACCCGGCGAACGAGGCCTGGTCGCACCTGGAGGACACGGACACCTGGCAGGACGGCCACCTCAAGGGCTGGCGCGGGGACGAACTGGCTTTCTGGCTCGGCGCAGCGGCCCCGGCGGCCCCGCCGCCGGCCGCGCGAGGGAAAGCGGCTCGGGGGGCGGCCGCGCAGGGTCAACCGAAAAAGCCCAAGCGCCCGACGAAGAAGAAGGGCTGACCGCCGACTCGCGCGACCTTGCCCCCCGGGATCTTGCCGCTTGCGGCCTCGCAGGAAAGATTGCAAAGCCGCAAGCGGCCATCGATCACACGGTCACGCGGGTAACCCGTCAGCCGCTTCAGATTGTGACGTATGCTTCGATGCACGGAGTGCGTATTCGTTGTGGAGAGGGATCGCAGGGAAGGGCTACACCACGCGAGCACCGTCCTTGGTGCTACTCGGAGGTCGCAACGCACCCGGGTTTGGTATGCCGGGATCACGCCTGGGCCGACACCGGCTGGGCTGGTTCAAGAGCGTGCGGACCAGGGTGCCAGTTGACGGGACTGGGGTGTGTGTGTCGCCAGCGCAATGCAATCTATTCCCCAGCTGATCCAACGGGACTGACGGCCCGAGATCGTTGCGCTGCCTTGCGCCCCCCCCTGTCACCCTCCCCGGGACCAGGCCCACCGGCTGCGCCTTGACCGCCTTGGGAGGCGCTCACCTCCACAACTCCCTTCGCGGGTTGACAACCCGCGACAATGGGCGTGCGACCCTACCTCGAGGTGAGTGATGAAGCCATCCCGCGGAAATCAGCATGTCAATGGTCCGGCCGTCGCGACGTCTCCCAATCGCCTTGACGGGAGGAAGGAAGCCGTGGGGGAGAGTGAACTCGCCCTGCCGTCCCCTCAGCGCGGGGGCCGCGGATTGGCGCCCGTGGTGCGCGTCGATGCCGACAAGTGCCGGAACTGCCATGCGTGCATTGCGGCTTGCCCGGTCAAGTACTGCAACGTGGCCTCCGGGGAAGTGGTGGAGATCAACTCCGATCGCTGCATCGCGTGTGGCTGCTGTATCGACGCCTGCACTCATAGCGCCCGCCTTCCCGTCGATGATTGGGACGCCTTTTGGAGCGATCTTCAGGCCGGCGTCAAGATCGTCGCGGTAGTGGCCCCGGCGGTGGTGGCTGCTTTCCCGCACCGCTACCAGCACCTGAATGGCTGGCTGAAGTCCGCGGGGGTGCGCGCCGCCTTCGACGTCAGCCTCGGCGCCGAACTCACCGTCCAGTCCTACCTGCGTCACATCCAGGAAGACCAGCCCCGCACCGTCGTGGCGCAACCGTGCCCGGCGATCGTGAATTACATCGAACTGTACCGACCCGAGTTACTCCCCCACCTCGCCCCGGCCGGCAGTCCCATGCAACACAGCATGGCCATGATCCGGCGTTACTACCCCCAGTATGCCGACCACAAGATCGCGGTCATCTCGCCCTGCATTGCCAAGAAGCGCGAGTTCGAGGCCACCGGTCTCGGCGATTACAACGTGACCATGCGCTCGTTGCACAACTACATCCAGGAGCAGCGCATCGACCTGGCCCGTTTTCCGCAGGTCGAGTTCGAGGGGCCGCCCGCCGAGCGCGCGGTGCTGTTCTCCTCCCCGGGCGGCCTCCGCGACACCCTCGAGCGCTGGAACGCCGACGCGGCCCGCGCCACGCGCAAGATCGAGGGGCCCCGGACCGTCTACGCCTACCTGGACGAATTGCCCCAGGCCCTCAAGGAGGGCTGCGCGCCACTGCTGATCGACTGCCTCAACTGCGAGAAGGGCTGCAACGGCGGGACGGGGACCCCGGCCCGCAAGCTGGGGCACGACCGGATCGAGTTCCTGGTCGCCGAGCGAGCGCGACAGGCCCGGGCCCACTACGCGAGCAAGGGACCCCGTGATGCCGACGCCCAGGACGCCATCGCCCCCACGCTTCAGGAGTTGGACGAGCCCGGCCTGTACCGGCGCGAGTACGTTAACCGCGCGGCGGACGCCAGGGTCCGCAAGCCAGGTCCGGCGGAGTTGCAGGCCATTTACGCCCAGATGTACAAGCAACGCCAGGAAGACTTCTACAACTGCGGGGCGTGCGGCTACAGCACCTGCGAAGGCATGGCCACCGCCATTTTCAACGGCCTCAACAGGCCGGAAAACTGCCATTATTTCCTGGCGTCGTTGAACCAACAAACCGAACGCCAGCAAACGGAGACGCTCAAGGGGGTCATGGTGGACTTCGAGCAGACCATTGCCAAGGTCAACCACGTGGCCAAGACCACCGACCGCCTGCAAGCCGTCGCCAACGCCATTCTCCGCATCTCCAACCAGACCCACATTCTCGCCCTGAACGCGAGCATCGAAGCGAGTCGGGCCGGGGCCGCGGGGGCCGCGTTCGGGGTCGTGAGCAAGGCCGTGCGCGACCTGGCCCGGTCCGTCCGACAGGAGGCCGAAGCCATTGACCCTTGCTCTGTGGCGATGAGGGAGGCATTCGATACCGTCCTGGTCGAGGTCGATCGGCTGGCACAGCGCCTGGCGACGGTCATCCAAAGGAACACCGGCAAGCCTCACTAGTGGGGCGCGTGTGCCGGCGATGGCCCTGTCAACGGCGGTCGGCAAGGTCACAGTCTGTTGCGACAGCCGCTTGCGGCTTAGCGGAAGCCTGGAATCCGCTAAGCCGCAAGCGGCTTTCGCCACAGACTCTCAGTGGAAGGAGGCACCGCTCGTGAACCGCGGGGAAATCCTCGCGTGGCTCCGCGAGGACGACAAGACCCGGCTACAAAGCCTCTGGGGCCGGGCCGATGCGCTCCGCCAAGAGCAGGCCGGTGACGCGGTCCACCTGCGCGGGCTGGTCGAATTCTCCAACCACTGCGCCCGCCGGTGCATGTACTGCGGGCTGCGCGCCGGCAACCGCAAGCTGCCCCGCTACCGCCTGACCGCCGAACAGGTCCTCGAGTGCGCGCGCCAGGCCGCGGGCCTGGGCTACGGAACGGTCGTCCTGCAGTCCGGCGAAGACCCCGGTCTCGACGTGGCCTGGATGGCCGGCCTGATCGGGCGCATCAAGAGCGAGACGGGCCTGGCGGTCACCCTCAGCCTCGGTGAGCGCGTGCCGGGCGAGTTGGCCGAGTGGAGGCGAGCCGGTGCCGACCGCTACCTGCTCCGCTTCGAGACGTCCAACCGGGCCCTGTTCCGCCGCATCCACCCCCCGACGCCGGGCCAGGCTTGCGACCGCATCGCGCAGCTGCACGAACTGCGGCGACTCGGCTACGAGGTCGGCAGCGGCGTCATGATTGGTATCCCCGGTCAGAGCTACGACGACCTGGCCGACGACGTCGTCCTGTTCCGAGAACTGGACCTCGACATGATCGGCGTCGGCCCTTACCTCCCCCACCCGGCGACCCCGCTGGGCCGGTACGCCGGGCGCTTCCGCTTGCCGGCAGGGGAGCAGGTGCCGGCCACCGAGCTGATGACGTACAAGGTGGTGGCCCTGGCCCGGCTGGTCTGCCCCCGGGCGAACATCCCCGCCACCACAGCCCTCGCGACCCTCAACCCGTTCAACGGCCGTGAGCTGGGGCTGCGGCGCGGCGCCAACGTGATCATGCCCAACGTGACCCCGCGCGACGTGCGCGCCGCTTACGAGATCTACCCCGCCAAGGCCTGCATTCGGGAGAGCGCCTCCCAGTGCCAGCTCTGCGTCCAGCGGCGCATCCTCGCCATCGGGCGCGCCCCGGGCATCGGGCCGGGCCCGGCGGCGAACTTCCGGGGGCGCCAGCCCCTGCCGCAGGCACCCTGACCGAGGAGGACCCATGAACCTGCTTCCCCTGTGCTCCCCCCCCGGCGCCGGCCGCGCCGCCGAGGACTTCATCGACGATAACGCGCTGCAAACTCTCCTGGGCCGGCCCGTGTCCTCCGCCGAGGTGCGCGACGTCATCGCCAAGGGCCTGGCGAAGCAACCGCTCGCCGTCACCGAGAGTGCCGCTCTGCTCAACGCCACTACCCCCGAACTGGTCGAGGAGATCTTCGAGGCCGCCCGGCGGCTGAAGCGCGACGTCTACGGCAGCCGCATCGTGCTGTTCGCACCGCTCTACGTCGGCAACTACTGCGTCAACGACTGCACCTACTGCGGCTTCCGCCGCTCCAACCCCGACGCCGTCCGCCGCACCCTCGACGGCGACGAGGTGGCCAAGCAGGTGGAGGCGCTGGTCAACCACGGCCACAAGCGGTTGATCCTCGTCTTCGGGGAGCACCCGCGCTACGATCCCCACTTCATCGCCGACACCGTGCGGCGGGTGTACGAGACCCGGGTGGGCAAGGGGGAGGTCCGTCGCGTCAACATCAACGCGGCCCCGCTGGACGTGGCGGGCTACCGCGTCGTCAAGGAGGCGGGCATCGGCACCTACCAGGTCTTCCAGGAGACTTACCACCACGAGACCTTCGCCCGCGTCCACCCGCCCGGGACGCGCAAGGGCGATTACCTGTGGCGGCTGGGGGCCCTCGGCCGGGCGATGGAGGCCGGCTGCGACGACGTCGGCATCGGCGCCCTGTTCGGCCTGTACGACTGGCGCTTCGAGGTACTCGGGCTGGTCCGCCACGCCCTGGCCCTGCAGGAGCGCTACAACTGCGGCCCGCACACCATTAGCTTCCCCCGCCTGCGGCCGGCCTCCGGCGCGAGCCGGGACGAGCGCTGGGGCGTCAGCGACCACGACTTCAAGCGGCTGGTGGCGATCCTGCGCCTGAGCGTGCCTTACACCGGCATGATCCTGACGGCCCGGGAGCCCGCCGAGCTGCGCAACGAGGTCATGGGCTTCGGTGTCTCCCAGATCGACGCCGGCAGCCGCATCGAACTGGGCGGCTACACCGAGGCCGGCGACGCGCAGCAGCAGGTCGCCGAGCGCGAGCAGTTCGAGCTGGGCGACGTCCGCTCGCTGGACGAGGTCGTCCGGCAGCTGTTGACCGATGGCTACATCCCCAGCTTCTGCACCGCCTGCTACCGGCTCGGCCGTACCGGTGAACACTTCATGGAGTTCGCCATCCCCGGCTTCATCGAGCGGCTCTGCACCCCCAACGCCCTGAGCACGCTGCTCGAGTACCTGGTCGATTACGCTTCGCCCGAGACCCTCGCCGTCGGCGAGCAGGTCCTCGAGCGTCAGCTGGCCGGCTTGCCGGACGACGCCCGGAAGCGCCAGCTGCTGGAGCGCCTGGGTCGCATCCGCACCACGGACGACCGCGACCTTTTCTTCTGACGCCGGAGGGCGGGGCGATGGGCACGGGCAACTACCGGACGGAACACGACTTGCTCGGCCCGGTGGAGGTTCCGGCCGATGCCCTCTACGGGGCGCACGCCGCCCGAGCGCTGGCCAACTTCCCCCTGGCCGGGCGCCCCGTCCACCGCGACCTCGTGCATGCCTACGGTGCCGTGAAGCTGGCCTGCGCCCGCACCAACCGCGAGCTGGGTTTCCTCGGGGCGGCTCCCTACGGTGCCCTGGAGGAGGCCTGCGCGGAAATGATGCGCGGTGAACTCGACGAGCATGTCCGCGTCGATGCCCTCCAGGGCGGGGCGGGGACCTCCACGAACATGGCCGTCAACGAGGTGCTGGCCAACCGCGCCCTCCTCCTGCTCGGCAGGCGGCCCGGCGACTACGGCGCCCTCCACCCCCTCGCCGACGTCAACCGCCACCAGTCTACGAACGATACCTATCCCACGGCGCTGCGGGTGGCGGCCATCGGCAGCCTGCGGGCGCTGGAGCGCGAGCTGATTGGCCTGGTCGATGCCTTCCAGGCCAAGGAGAAGGAGCTGGCCGATGTCGTCAAAATTGGCCGCACTCAGCTGCAGGACGCGGTCCTGACCACCGTGGGCCGTGCCATGGGGGCCTACGCCGAGGCCTTCGCCCGTGACCGCTGGCGCGTCTCCAAGTGCGAGGAGCGCCTCCGGGTCGTCAACCTCGGCGGCACCGCCATCGGCACCGGCCTTGGCGCGCCGCGGCGGTTCATCTTCCGCGTCGTCGAGCACCTGCGCGACGTCACCGGGCTGGGCCTCGCCCGCGCGGAGAACCTGATCGAGGCGACGCAGAACACCGACGTCTTCGTCGAGGTTAGCGGCATGCTCCGCGCCCTGGCGTCGAGCCTGCTCAAGGTGAGCAACGACCTGCGGCTGCTGGCGTCGGGGCCGGACGGCGGCCTGGGGGAGCTGCGGCTGCCGCCGCGCCAGGCCGGCTCGTCGGTCATGCCGGGGAAGGTGAACCCGGTCATCCCCGAGGCGGTCGGCCAGTGTGCCATCGCCGTCCTCGGCCACGACCACGCCCTCACGACCGCCTGTTGCGGCGGCAATCTGGAGTTGAACCAGTTTTACCCGCTCATCGCCGACAGCCTGCTGACTTCGCTCGACCTGTTACGCCGTGCCTGTCGGGTCTTCAGCGAGCGCTGCGTCGCCGGCCTTGAGGCCGACGCCGGCCGCTGCCGGCAGCGGGTCGAGTCGGCGGTCGCCGCCGCCACCGCCCTGGTGGACGTGATCGGCTATGAGCCGGCGCAGGAACTGGCGGCCACGGCGCGGCGCGAGGGCAAGGGGATCAAGCAGTTGGTACTGGAACGCGGGCTCCTGACGGCCTGCGAGTTCGACCGGCTCGTCGCACCGGAGGCGGTCACCCGCCTGGGATCGACGGAAGCGACCGGCGACCGCAACCCGCAGGGATAGACTGATGCACCACAAGGAAAGGGCTTCGTCATGCAGGGCACACCGAAGGGCAACCGCCTCCACATTGGCATCTTCGGCAGGCGCAACGTCGGCAAGAGTTCGCTGCTCAACGCCCTGACACGGCAACAGGTATCGATCGTCTCGGAGGTCGCCGGGACCACCACCGACCCCGTCGAGAAGCCGATGGAGCTGCTGCCGCTGGGCCCGGTGCTGTTCATCGATACCGCCGGCATCGACGACGCCGGGGCCCTCGGCGCGCTGCGCGTGGGCCGCACGCGGCAGGCGCTCGACCGGACCGACGTGGCCCTGCTCGTCGTCGAGGCCGGCGCCTGGGGCGGCTTCGAGGACGACCTGCTCGCCGAGCTGCGGCAGCGACAGATGCCCGTCATCGTTGTCTTCAACCAGTCGGACCTCGGCGAGCCGGCACCGGCCCTCCTCGCCCGACTCCGGGAAGCGCGGGTGACGGCGGTCCGCGCCGTGGCGACGGAGGGGGTGGGCCTCCTCGACCTCAAACAGGCCCTGATCCGCGTGGCGCCGGAGGACTTCGTCGCCGCCCCCGCCCTCGTCTCCGACCTGGTGCCGGCGGGCGAGTTGGCGATCCTGGTGGTGCCGATCGACATGGAGGCTCCCAAGGGCCGGCTCATCCTGCCGCAGGTGCAGACCATTCGCGAGCTGCTGGACGGTGATGCCTACTGCATTGTAGTCAAGGAGCGCGAGCTGCGCGACGCCCTGGCGCGGCTGAACCGGCCCCCGGCCCTGGTCGTCACCGACTCGCAGGCTTTCCTCAAGGTGGCGGCCGACACGCCGCGCGGCGTGAAGATGACCTCGTTCTCGATCCTCTTCGCCCGCAACAAGGGCGACCTGTGCGAGTACGTCCGCGGCGCCCTGGCGATCGACGGCTTGCGCGACGGCGACCGCGTGCTGGTGTGCGAGGCGTGCAGCCACCACCCCATCGGCGACGACATCGGCCGGGTCAAGGTCCCGCGCTGGCTGCGGCAATACGTCGGCGGCTCGCTGGAGTTCACCCACGTCCAGGGGCACGATTTCCCCGACGACTTGAAGGCGTATCGTCTTGTCGTCCACTGCGGCGGCTGCGCACTGAACCGCCGCGAGGTGCTCTCGCGGCTGGCTCGCTGCCGCGAGGCCGGCGTGCCGATGACCAATTACGGGGTCACCATCGCCTACACGCTGGGAATCCTCGAGCGAGCCCTCGGGCCGTTCCCCGCGGCCCTGGACGCCTACCACAGCCGCGCCGGCCGCAACGGGGAAGGCGCGTCCCCTGGGGGGCTCAGGAAAGGCGCCGGGCCGTCCCTGGCGAACTAAGGCGAGCGGCAGGAATTCTTCTCCCCTGCCTGCGGTACTCGCTGGTGAGGGCGGCCGGAGAGGAACGATCTGTCGGCCGCCTGGGTGTGGCCTGCGGACTCGCCCGGCAGGGGCCGTGTGTCGGAGTATTGTGTCAACTCGCGGGGCGGGTGACACAATACTTCGTTGCAGCAAGTCGTTAGAAATCAACAGGTTGCGACACGCGGCGCGAGTATTGTTTCACTTTCTGCGGGTGTGACACAATACTCGGCCAGCGCCCGGCACACTGCCACCGCTGAGAGGTAACCACCATGTGCCGCTCGTCGTAACGGGGGGGGAACGGCTGCGCACACCTGGAAGCCGACGGGGTCGGCGGGCGCGGCTGGGCCGAAGAGCAAGTGCAAATTGTCGAGGCCGGGGCGGCCGTTCCAGCGGGCGGTGAAGTCCACGGGGTTGAGGATGAGCCAGCCGGCCTGGTTGGGCATGACCAGGGGCAAGCAGCGGTAGGGGAAGAGCTGGCCGATGGCGTCCATCCAGTCGCGCCGGGCCGGGGCGCAGACGATGGGCATGTCGCGCGGGTCGTGGATCTCGTAAGCCCGGATCAGGCGCGCGTCGTTGGTTGGGCACAGTCCCCACTCCTTCACCTACGGTGCGACCGGCCGTAGCCACGCCAGCCTCGGGAAAGGACAGCCGCCGGGCCCTCGCTCTTCGGCCAGATTACGGGCGAGAATATTCACGCTGTGCCCTTACTCTGTCCGATTCTTTTTCCGATTCTGTTCTCGCTTCTTTACGGCGAGCGGCGCCGCGGCTACAATTCTTTCCTGGCACTGCTATAATGTTCAGGAACTGAGCGAAACGGAGGTAGTGCCATGGTTTTCCGATTTAATGTCGAAAAGACGATCCAGGCGATCGCCGCCTTCCTGCACTTCCACGGATCGACGGAGATGAGCTACCTTCGGTTGCTCAAGCTTCTCTATCTGGCCGACCGGGAAAGCCTCAAAGAAATCGGCCGCCCAATCACCGGGGACCGCGTCGCGGCGATGAAGCACGGCCCAGTCTTGAGCGGCGTCTATGACCTGATCAAGGGAGAGCATACGGCATGGCCGCTGTGGTCGCAGTTCTTTCGCAGCAAGGGCTACAGGGTCGAGATGGTGCAGGACCCCGGGAACGGGCGACTATCCAAATACGAGATCGGCAAGATCCGGGAACTGACGGAACGGTACGCGGAGCAGAACGAGTGGGACCTGGTCGAGATCGTCCACCGACTCGAGGAATGGAGGAGAAATGACCCCGGAGACTCCTCCAAGCCCATCTCGCTCGATCACATTCTGGAGGCCGTCGGCCGCGCCGCGGATAGGGAAGCGATCCTGCAGGATGCCCGAGACCAAGCGGCGTTTGAACGCTTGTTCGCGGAGGAAGCGGGATGAACGCGGGGGACACTTTCCGCATCCCCCAGCCGGGGACGAGCTTGGATTCTCATCTATGGGTTGTGATCTCGGACCCGGCGATTGACGAGGCGCACGTGCTCATCGTCAGTTTCACGACCCGGCGCCAGGACTCAGACACCGCCTGCGTGCTCCAGGCGGGCGAGCACCCCTTCGTACACATGAGACGTGTGTGAATTACGCGGACGCAAAAGTTGTCTCGAAAGCTCAAATCCAGACTCTCTTGCAAAAGGGGCTGCTGAGCAACCACGCCGCCCTTTCCCCTGGCCTGCTGAAGAGGATTCGGGAAGGGGCGGCGGCGTCCACGCGGATGTCCCTCGACCACGCAGACATGCTCATCGAGCAGGGGCTGATCGAGTGCTGAAGCTTCTTTATCGAGAAGCGATCAAGAGGCACGTCCCGTTTTCTACGCACGGCTGAGTTTGAGCCCGGCCGGATGTGGCAAGGGAGTCACGATGACTTTTGGGAGGGAAGGCAGCTCGACGGCGTTCCTCAGCGGTTGTGGCTTGTCGTCTTGTTGGGGCACGACCGCGAGTCGAGGACAACCAGTCGGCGAACGTTTCCAACGCGACCTGGCCGATTCGTCATTTTTTCTCGGTGGGCCTGTCCGTTTTGTCGCTGCGCCGCATGAGACGTGGTAAGCCAGCCCGATCCGTCGTGCGCCGCTTGCGGCGACGCGGCGGAAGTCACCCCCGGGAATCAGCCATTTTCGTTGCCCACGTTCTGTTCGAGTCAGCGCTCGCCCAGACCGGACGGTTCGGCGCGGCGTTACTTCTTCTCCTGCACTTTCTTCAGCAAGGCCGCAACATCCGCCCAGAGCAGGCGCCATCGCTGGCGCTCGTCGTCGGGGAGTTTGTCCAGCGCCGCCCGGTCGCGACCGGAGGCGAGGTCGGCGCTGTGCTGCCAGTGCGCCAGCCGCTGCCGCATGGTTCACGTCGCGCTCGGCGCGCGACTTATCCCGCAAACTCAGCAGAAGTAATGGGTTGCGTAGAGTGTCTCGCTTTTTCCTTGAGCATCGACCCGCTGGCGGAGCTGGCGCAGCAGCAGGAGCAGCTGCGGCAGCGGCTGACGGAGCTGGCGCCGCCGGTGCCGCCAGAGTTGGCGGAGGCGTGGCAGGCGGCGGCCGAGGCGTGCCTGGAGCCGCCGAAGGGGAAACGGTTGGTGGGCGAGGGGTTGGAGGAGCAGTGGTACGTGCTGGTGACCTGCCACGACGAGAAGCACCAGGTGGAGCTGCTCACGCGCTTCAAGGGCGAGGGGCTGACCTGCAAGGCTGTCCTCACCTGATGGGGTCAGGCCATCGCTAGCTCGGCCGAAACATCCGGACGGTTGACCAGTGCCTCGATTTCCCTCAGTACGGTCAAGATGTGGTCGAGCGGCGGGGGTTCGGTGAAGATCATTTCCCGCATCTTCCGGTAGTCCTGCTCCAGCTCGGGCAGGCGGGCAGGTGGCGGGACAAGCCGGAGCGTGCCCGGCCTGGCCTCCTCGTATTTGGCCGAGGCCGCCGGAAAAAACACGGCTTTGTGCTCCGCCACCTTGAGGAGGAGATCCGTGTCGCGGAGCGCCTCTTTGCCGATTCCTTTCTCGTACAGGCGGACCACATCGTAGTAATGGCGTGACTGGCGATCACGGAATGCCTTGTCTGCCGGCGCGTGGTGCCAGGCGTGAAGGACGGTGGCCTTTTCCCAGAACGTGCGTTCGGGGGCGAGCACCCTGAGCGCGCAGACCGGATCGCGGAAGGGCTGCGGAAACTCTTCAGCGGCGTAGGGCGTGACAGTGGCCTGCAAGGACGGCCAGTGATCCGCACGCGCGCCAATTTCCAGGCGCACGAACGGCTTGATGTAGTCGGGTTCGTCGGCCGCGCGCGGTTTGTCGCCCGAAGGGTAGTGGAACAACAGGGTTTGCCGGTCGGCGTCGTCGGGATCGAGTTCCAGCCGCCACGTGGCGCCGGGCGGCTCCGCGATCGCTCCGGCAAATGTCGCGGCCAGCTGGGGCAGGAATCGCTCGTGGATGACGCGGCGGCAGGTTTCCGTGAGAGCTTCCCGCCATTGCCTCGCCTTTTTTCCGCTCGGAGCGTGCAGCGGGTCGTGCTCCCCGCCGAAACCGAGATCCGCCCGGTTGAAGGACAGGTCCACGTCTTCGGAGAAACGCTCGATGGCGTTGAAGACCTTGGAGAGGGATGTGCCCCCCTTGAAGATCAGCCCGGCCGGCGGATTGGGCAGGGTGAACAGCCGCTTGAGCGACCAGCACACCCAGAAATCCTTCTCGCTGATTTCCTGCCTGAGCCCACGCCGGCCAGCGGTGGCCGAAAAGAGGTCGGCCCGGTCGGCGGGCGGCAAGCGTGCAACGTCATCCATGCGCTACAATCTCCGGTTCCTCGGCGGCGACCTGGCGGGCCACATCGGCAATCCAGTCGGTAGTATACCGGGCATCCCGGAGCAGCTCCCCCTTCTGTTGTGGGGAAAGGCCGCGGCGCAGCCGGGAAATCGCCTCGCTGTCCACGGCACTCCGGCCCAGGTGCCGCAGCGCCTGGAAGACCATCGCGCTGATGCGGCTGCCGAGCGGCAGCTCCTTGGGCCCTGCGTGCCTCATGACGAAAACGAGGCTGCCCACGCGCACCTGCCTGGTCCGGCCGTCGGTCAGGTAGACGGGCTTGGCCGGAATCTGCGTGGACAGCCCAAGGCGGTTGGCTGCCACGGCCCCGGAGGGAGCGATGCGGCTGCCGGTCTGCCGGGCCAGGGCCTCGGCGATCTCGTCGGCGTCCGGGCTGAGGGGAATGCCCAGCCGTTCGTTCCACTGCGGAACGTGGTACAAGCCGCGGCCCAGGCGCTGAATCTCCCCTGCCCTGGCCAGCCGCGAGAGGGCCTGGTCGATGGCCTCCCGGCTGCCGAGATCGAGAAAGTCCTTACTGGTAAAGACCTTACCTCGACCTGTGCTGCGGATACGGTCGAGGATCTGGCCCTGAACAGCGAGCATGGCTTGGTTCTCCTGTCAGAAAAGTATACACGTTTTTCTGACGAAACGCAATCTCGATCAGAGCGGGCAGGCGTTTTTGATCCTGAGCTTGAGCGTCGGCAGGTCGGCGCCAAAGAAGAGAAAAGACTACCATGTACGAATTGGGGCGGCCGCTCGCCCAGCGGCCCGCGTGGTACAATCGCAGGCCGAAGCGGTCGCGGTAGCGGGCCAGCAACTTGAGGAAGTGGTCGCGGTCCTCGTCGTCGGCGAAGACCGTCTCGCAGTTGTGGCCGCGGTCCAGGACGTGGTTAGCAGGCGGCCTCGGTCCACTGCCAGCGGCGAGGCAGACGCGGCATGGGTTGCCCTCCGGCGCAGTTGGGGCAGTCGTCTCGGCTGGGTCGTCCCACAACTCCAGTGTACGCGTCACCGCCCGGGACGCAAGGAGAAACCGGCCGAGGGCCACCGTGCGCGAATTACGCCGTAAGGCAAAGCCCTGTTAAGAGTTAAGAAGAGTGTCATTGCGCCAGGAAGCTCAGGAAAGGAGAAAGAGATGCTGGAATGATCTCGGAAACCTTTCGTAGGAACCCTGTGGGTAACCAATCCCACCCGGCAGGGCCTAGCCAGCCACCG
>Ga0116217_10002896_pt1 | contig 15818 bp, 11 predicted proteins | sample Sb_taG_6_FD_89697 | JGI IMG/M metagenome (GOLD analysis project Ga0116217, IMG submission 89697) | Peat soil microbial communities from Weissenstadt, Germany - Sb_50d_4_PS metaG | ecosystem: Environmental > Terrestrial > Soil > Wetlands > Peat | place: Germany: Weissenstadt | collected 2010-09-21 | reverse complement strand
GCGCAGCCGTGCTCCCCGGAGGGGAGCAAATTGAGTAGCCGGGGGTGAAACCCCTGGACCCGACCCTACACCCCGCCTTCGGCACCCCTCTCCCCGCGGGCGGGGAGAGGGGAAATGGGGTGAGGGGCGACGTTCCCGGGGGCGTTGCCCCCGGCTACTCATGTCCAGCCCCTGCGGGGCTGAGCCCTCGAGCGGCGGCCGGGCATCCTGGGCGGCATTCAGTAATCTCTCCTCTCCCGGGCGGTCTTGAAACAGCTTCTAATCACACCCTCCTCAAAACAAGGCGGCGGCGCCTAGGCCCACCTGGTTTGCCGTAAACAAACCAGGATGAGTCTCCGCCGTCATCAGGCGGCGATATTCGAGCGAGAAGATGAGATTCGAGCGCAGGTGATAGATACTGTTGAGAAACCAGGTCTCGTTTCTTCCGATCGCCAGGCCCTCATAGCCCTCATCCTGGTAAGTGTACTGGAGGCCTGGCGGAGGGCTGAAATCTTCGCCAAAAGCGCCGTTGAACTCGAGCTTGGGCAACGCCATGAATTTCAGTTGCGCCCATCCGCCCGTGGAGTTGGGAGCGCGGATGACGGTTTGCGGATCGTCCAGATAGCCGTAAAACGCGATGCTGCGGCCCTCGCCGGCGCCCAGCCCGCCAATGGCGCGGCCGCGGTAAAACTCCCCAGTCAACGAAAACCGGTGACTGAGCGGAAGGCTCCAGTCTGCGGTTCCCGCCCACGCATCCACCATGCGCCCGTAACCCCAGTTCTGGCGAGAATAGTAACCGCCTGCCCCAATCGAAGCCGGCCCAAAGGGCGAGCCATGCGTCCAGGCAACTCTCGCAGCGTAGGCGGGTTGTCCGGATTTCTCTCCCGCCTCAGGGGCACGATTGTAGGAATCGGAAGGCAACTCGCCGGTCAGCGGGTCCATGAGACCGCCTTCGAGCGATAGGCTCGACCCCTCCGTTAAAGTTATACGATGCTCGACGAAAATCTGGGGAGTCCAAACCCACAAGTTGCCGGCGGAAGCCAGAGCGGGGTTGGCCACCGAAACCAGCGAGGTGGGCGAGAGAGGAGAGAAGAACGGAGCTTCTTGCCCGGCCACAAGAGATGTCTTCTCCCAGTCCAGCCGCAGCCCCGCGGTGCGCAGGCGAACCAAGCCGGTCGTGATTCCGTAGGAGGTGGACGGGAACCCTCCAAAGAAATCCATCTGAACTTCGGCGCTGCTTCGCGCCCCTGCGATGTCCGGCCCGAACACTTCAAGCCCTATGAGTGATTGCCTGGCCGTAGCGCCGAAGCCGGCATTCGGTTCCGAATCATAGTGAGGAGTGGCGAAATCGGGCACGTCAAAGTTGTTTGTGGCCCCGCGCGTGGTGAAGGCGTTGAAGAGCGCCACGCCGGAGAGCCGCACCCGGTATTTCGAGCCGCTCTCCACCTTAGTCTGATACTGGTCATCAACTTTCGCGTTGAGCAGTTGCTGCTCCTCTTCCACCTTAGAGACTCGCGCCGCAAGTTGCGACCCCACGGCTTCTCGGGATGCCGGCGCGGGGGGAACCGGCGCGGCTTGAGCATTCGTTTGACTGGTGGTTGAGGCGAACTCGCCCTTGATGGCCGAGAGTTGCTCGCGGGCAGTCTTGAGATCCTGCCGAAGCTCGCCGAGTTCCGCGCGCGCCGCCGATACCTCCGCGCGCATCGATTGAAGAGCGGAATTAAGTTCCTGGATTTGGTCCCTCAGGCCGGCCGGGTCGCTCGAAGCTGAGCTTGCCTCCGCAACTTTTGCCCCGGCCGATGGCTCTTGGGGAGTCGCATTGAGCGTCGTCACAAGAAGCGCCGCGAACAAGGCTCCCGCAACCTTCAGTGAGCGATTCAAGCAGGGCAGCTTCATTGAACCTCCTTACGTCAACTTCTCTGCGCTCCTGCCGCTATCGCAGGTGAGAAGGCTTCGAAACCAGGTTAATCGTGAATGCCCCAGACACTCTTATTATCTAACACTATTGCCACAAATCCTAAGAGCTTTGCTGAGCCCCCCAAGCCGATAGCGGAGGACCCATGGCGATGGGCCCATACGCGTTAACCTAAAGACCGCGGGCTACTAGAGCCGCGGAGCGGCGCCAGAAAGTAGCCCACGGCGTGAGCCGTGGGACCCCGTGCTGCGTTCATACCCGCAGCCCCAGAGGGGCGACAGAGACAGCGCCGGGGAATCTGTCGCCCCTCCGGGGCTCATGCAACCCGGGACCGCTCCTCGCTCCCACGGCTTACGCCATGGGCTACTCTCTGCCGGCCCTCCGGGCCTCTGGAAGCGGCCGGTGAGTGCTACGAAGCGCAAGCTGAGCGATTAGGTTGACGCCTATGGGCAATGGGCCCTGAGGCGAGTCGGAGTGCGAGCGTGGCACCCTCCAGGTTGCAATGGTCCCGACTTCCTGAGTCGCGGACTCGTCAAGGCAACGCAGTGTGCATTCTCATTATCCTAGGGATATACTTGGGGAATAAGCGGCGCCTGCCGGCCAGGGCAAAATTGTTCACGGAGGAATGTGAGGTTCCTGATGCCATCGGTCTTACTCATCGAGGACGATACGAGAATTCACAAAACGCTGCGATTGCTGTTTGAGTCGGAGGGCTATTCTCTCGAGGTGGCCTCAGACGGGGCATCCGGCCTCGAAGCTTTCCGCAGTCGAAAGCCCTCGGTTGTAATCCTGGACCTTAAGCTGCCCAAGATGTCAGGACGTGATGTTCTGCGGGAGATTCGGAAAGAAGCCGTATCCCAGCCGGTCATCATGTTAAGCGCCATTTCCGAGGAGGTTGACAAGGTCCTGCTGCTGGAACTGGGCGCGGACGACTATGTGACCAAGCCGTTCAGCCCCAAGGAGCTACTGGCGCGTGTTGGCGCCGTGATGCGCAGGGCGGAAAGAACCCTTCCCAGTGATGCCTACAGTTTTGGCGACATCATTGTGGATTTTGCAAAAATGGAGGTCACTCGCGACGGCAAACCGGTCACGCTCACTGCGCATGAGTTCAAGACGTTGAAGTACTTCACCCAGAATCCCGAACGGGTGCTGTCGCGCGACGAATTACTCAACCGGGTCTGGGGGTACGAGTGCTACCCCTCGACGCGCACCGTAGATAACCATATTCTCAGGCTTCGGCAGAAGCTCGAGAAGGATCCTGAGAATCCCTTGCACTTTCGCACCGTACACAAAGTAGGATATAAGTTCGTTCCGTTTCTCAAAACCCAAGAGGCCAGTTAGGACCCAAAGTTAGAAGGTCGCTAAGGAACAAAGCCCGCTAAGCAAGCGGAAGAATTCAGTTCAGGGCGACAGCCGCATGGACATTAACCCACGATGTGAGGACTGCGAGAGCCGCGGAGCGGCGACAGAGAGTAGCCCACGGCGTGAGCCGTGGGAGGTCATGCAGCGTCAATTGTCACAGCCCCGGATGGGGCGACAGACGTGGTGAGGGAACCTCTGCCGCCCCTCCGGGGCTGAGGTAATCCGGAGCGGCCTCTCGATCCCACGGCTTGCGCCGTGGGCTACTTTCTGTCGGCCCTCCGGGCCTGTACAAACGGGTCATCAGACCCGCAACACCATCAGCCGAGGTTTTGGGTTAACGCCCATGACGCGACCGCCGTAGATCCTGTCCGAGGCGATTTTCGTTGATGCGTGACCTAATCAAAATCCGTGCGTGGTATTCAGGAATCAGCCGCAAGGGCCGCCTGCGCACCAAATTCCTTCTATCCTTGCTTGTCGTCTCCGCTTTTTTAACCTGTTCCACCCTGCTGGTGGTCCGGCACCGGCTGCAAATACAGATCAGAGAAGAAATCCGCCAGGACCTGCGAAATTCCGTGGTCACGTTTCAGATCTTCCAACGGCAGCGCGAGATGGCGCTCGAAGGCTCGGCTGCGTTGGTGGCCAATCTGCCTATTATCGAAGCCCTGATGACTTCCCGTGACCCGGCAACGATTCAAGATGCCTCGGCCACGCTGTGGCGAAGAACGGGTGGAGACTTGTTCGTGCTGGCGGACCGCAAGGGGCAGTTGATGGCGCTCCATTCCGTAAATCCCAGCATCACTCCGGCGCAAGCGGGTGAGATGCTCGAGCGATCGCTCCGCAGCGGGGAAGCAAGCGACTGGTGGTTTGGCGGCGGGCATCTGTTTCGCGTCTTCATGCGGCCCATTTACTTTGGTGAACCCGCGAGCGGCACAGAACTCGGCCTGCTGGTGCTGGGTTCAGAAATTAACGAGCAGGTTGCAGAGGACGTACGTCAGGTGGCTTCAAGCCAGGTGGCATTCCTCTACGGGCGGACGGTCGTGGTAAGCACGCTCTCCGGCAGGCAGAAGGATGATTTGGGCAAGCTGGCCTTGGGGCCGGGGACCTCAACCACACCGGTCCAGGCCGCATCTTCCAGGCTCGACCTGGCTCCTGTGGATCTGCAACTGGGGCAGGAACAGTTCCTTGCCATGTCCACTGCTCTCCCGCCTGGCAGTTCGCTTCCTGCCGGCCTGGTGGTCCTCCGATCCTACGACCAGGCCGCCCGATTCCTCAAGAGCCTCAACCGCTGGCTTTTCGGCCTGGGCTTGACCGCAATTCTGGCGGGAAGCCTGCTGGTATTTCTCATCTCGGACACCTTCACTCGTCCGCTTGCCAACCTGGTGAAGGGCGTGCGCGCGCTCGAGCAGGGCAACTTCGACTATCCCCTCGAAGCGCAAGGAAAAGACGAAGTGGCCGAGCTGACCCAATCGTTTGTCACCATGCGTCGTACACTGTGGAGCGCCCAGCAAGAGTTGCTGCGGGCGGAAAGATTAGCCACTGTCGGGCGCATGGCCAGCTCCATTTCCCACGATCTGCGCCATTCCCTGACAACCATTCTCGCCTACGCAGAGTTTCTATCCGAAGGGGGTCTCACGCAGGTCCGGCGCCTTGAATACTACTCAGAGATACGGCAAGCCGTGAATCAGATGACGGATCAACTACGGGCGCTGCTCGAGTTCTCGAGAGTCAGGATGGTGAACCGGCCGGTCCGCGGCAGCATCGTGCCGGTGATTGAACGCGCCCTGCACAGCGTCAAGGCGCGCCCGGCATTCAGCGGGATCAAGGTGGTGACCTCGTTTGAGGGTGGAAGTGAAGGCTGGTTTGACCCCGCCAGCCTGGAACGCGTCTTCCACAATTTACTGCTCAATGCCTGTGAGGCCGCGCCGCCCCAATCAGGTCGCGTGCAGGTAACCACCCGCGAGACTGCCTCAGGGCTCGAGATCCGCGTTGCCGATAACGGTAGTGGCATCCCCTCTGAGGTTCGCGACACGCTCTTCCAACCCTTTGTGACCGCAGGCAAAGACAATGGCATCGGACTCGGCTTGGCCACTGTCTACAAGATCGTGCAGGAACACCAGGGGCAGGTTGAAGTGGAACGTACCGGCCCGGAGGGAACGGTGCTGCGCATCGTGCTCCCGGCGGTCCCCGCAGAAGCCCGAATAGCCAGCAGTAATATTCTCTAAGAGCTTTCAAGACATGGCTCGCCCCAACCGGTGTTTTTCCCATAGACTTCGACGGCGTGAACAAATGACGGCAGTGTCATCCTGAGCGAAGCGAAGGATCCCCGCAGTTTCTTCGATTCAACCACTCACAAACAACTGCCGAGATGCTTCGCTGCGCCCAGCATGACAGAATCGAATCCTTGCACACTTTCTCTGGTGCAGCGCTCAAACTTCTCTGAACCCCTCCGCAAGCATATTTACGAATCCTTGACACCTTCGTGACCATCGCATCCCCGGTTTCTTGTTGAATAGATGTTGGCAAGTTAATTCACGCATGGCGGAGGTGTGTAGATATGAGAACGGCAGGCGCACGAATTGGAACGGCACTTGGTCGGACACGACCCCGGCCGATTAATTGGATGGCCACAGGCTTGGTACTCGCAACGTATCTATTCGGGGCGAATCTTGCCTGGGCGCAAGGAGGTTTTAACACCCCAGGGAATATCCTGATTGCAGATCAGTACAACAATCGGGTAATCGAAGTTGATCCCAGCACACACAACATAGTCTGGTCCTTCGGAAATGGCTCCAGCACGCCGGGGCCGCATTCTGTTGTCGCTTCTAATGACGCGCAGAGAGTGGGGGACTTGACCGTCATCGCCGGTTCGGGCGCGCCGGCCGGCACGCCCACGGCGTTCGAGCCCAATTGCCAGAATGGCTGCCCTGATAATCGCGTCATTGTCGTCGATCAGGGAGGAAACATTGTGTGGCAGTACGGTCAGGACGGTGTGGCCGGCGCAGGCTTCAACCAGTTAAACACCCCCGTACAGGCGACGTTCCTGCCCAACAAGCACATCCTGATCACCGATCAGGGAAACCAGCGGGTGATCGAGGTCAACGAGTTCTACTTTATCATTTGGCAGTACGGAATCACCGGCGTCAGCGGCTCCGGCCCGAACCAACTGAATAACCCCAACAGCGCTGAGTGGCTCGAAAACGGCGACATCCTGATTGCCGACGAGAGCAATAACCGCGTGATTGAAGTGAACAGACTCAAGCAGATTGTTTGGCAGTATGGCAACCCGGATGACACGACAGTTCTAAACGGCGCCGGATTTGCCAGCCGTCTGCCCAACGGGAATACACTCATCGCAGACTCGAACAACAGCCGGGTGATTGAGGTCGACCGCGCCGGTAATACTGTGTTCACATTCGTCACCAGTGCCCGGCCGGGCAGTGCATCGCCGAGTCTTCCTACGCATGCCATTCGCCTGTTCAATGGGAACACGCTAATCAGCGATCAGGCAAACAACCAAGTCATCGAGGTTGACCCGAACGGGAATATCGTTTTCAGCCAAGGCCAAATCGGCGTGCTCGGAGCCGGATTCAATCAACTCAATTGGCCTTACGATGCGAAGTTGATCGGTGAATACGTCGGCATCACGCCGCCGTTCGGGGCGTTTTTCAGAAGCCTGGACCACACAACATTCGCCTATTGACAACCCCAACCAAAGGCAGATTCTTCGCTACGCTTCGCTCCGCTCAGAATGACATGTCATCCTGAGCGAAGCGAAGGATCTGCTTTTCTTCAAGCGCACGAACAATCTGGGGGTTGGCAGTACAGAGAAACTCGCTTCGGAGTTTCCGTGCGAGCTCTGTGACCTCTGTGGTGATAATTACGAAGCCTTGGGCAAATGAGCCAGCGCTTCCTTGACCTTTTCTTCCGGGTACTCGTAATCGGCGAGTTCGCCGGCGAAGTATTTTTCGTAGGCGGCCATGTCGAAATGGCCGTGGCCGCTTAAGTTGAAGAGGATGGTCTTCTCCTCGCCTTCTTCCTTCGCTTTCAAGGCCTCGTCAATCGCACATGCAACGGCGTGGGAGGTTTCCGGTGCAACGATGATGCCCTCGGCGCGCGAGAAAGTGATGGCCGCCTCGAAGCATTTCAATTGCAGGTAACTCACCGCTTCCACGACGCCCGCGCGGTGCAGCAGGCTCACCAAGGGCGCCATGCCGTGATACCGCAACCCGCCGGCATGAATACCCGCTGGAATAAAGTCGTGTCCTAGAGTGTCCATCTTCAGCAGCGGCGTCATCCCGCTCTTGTCGCCAAAGTCGTAGGCATAGACGCCTTTGGTCATGGTCGGGCATGCCGCAGGCTCGACCGCAACCAGCCGGATTTGCTTTCCGGCAGCCTTGAGCGGCACGAACGGGAAAGCCAGGCCGGCGAAGTTGCTTCCACCGCCGCAGCAGCCAATCACAACATCAGGGAAGGCCCCGGCGAGTTTCAATTGAGCGATCGCCTCCTGGCCGATAATGGTCTGGTGCAACAGCACGTGATTGAGGACGCTGCCCAGCGAGTAATTCGTGTCTTTGCGACTCGCCGCCTCCTCCACCGCTTCGCTGATGGCAATGCCCAGGCTGCCGGGACAGTCCGGATCTTCGGCAAGGACCTGTCTTCCGGCGGCCGTCTGGTCGCTGGGCGAAGGAATGCACTTGGCGCCCCAACACTGCATCATGGTGCGCCGGTGCGGCTTCTGATAGAAGCTGCATTTCACCATGTAAACCATGCACTCCTGGCCGAACACATTGCACGCAAACGCCAGGGCGCTTCCCCACTGCCCCGCGCCCGTTTCAGTGCAGATGCGCTTAATGCCCGCCAGCTTGTTGTAATAAGCCTGAGCAGTCGAAGTGTTCAGCTTGTGGCTTCCCGCCGGCGAAACACCTTCGTTTTTGTAAAAGATTTTCGCGGGCGTCCCCAGTACCTGCTCCAGCCGATGCGCCCTGCAAAGCGGTGTTGGCCGCCAGATCCGCAGGATGTCTAGCACGGGCTCCGGAATTGGAATCGTCGGAGAAGCGGACACCTCCTGCTCGATCAACTGAGGTGGGAATATCGCCTCCAGGTCGCCCGGCCCCGCAGGCTTCAGCGTCCCGGGATGAAGCGGCGGCGGCAAAGGCGCCGGAAGATCAGGAACGACGTTATACCAAGTCTTCGGGATTTCGCTTTCAGGCAGAATATATTTGTTATCGGTCATGAGTCAGCTCCGGATAAAGTCGCACCTGCATGGCGGCTGCCCCCGCGCCGTCAAAGCATGCGCTGAATTTGAGATGCCGAGAATAACACAAAACGCTTGCCTTCGGGAAAGGATCACAAGCGCTTCCGTTCCGTCTTGCGAAGCGGACTGGCACTTTTCATGTCATCGGAGTATGATATGTATTACAAAGAGGACACGATGCTTTCCGTTCGGCTAAATCCTGACATCGAAAAACGACTCGCCGACTTGGCAAGGCGCACGGGGCGAACTAAAGCCTACTATGTCCGGGAACTTATCGAGGGGAATCTTGAAGACCTCGAGGACCGCTATTTGGCAGAGTCGCGTTTGGAGAAACGCCGTCCTTCTCTGACCAGCCGACAGGTGCGAAAAGAACTTGGCCTGGAAGATTGAATACGACCCTGGCGCCCTGCAGGATCTCAAAAAGCTGGATCGAGCGGTTCAGCGCGAGATCGTTGATTACATGGATCATCGGATCGCAAACGCGCGGACCCCGCGTGACTTCGGGAAGCCTCTGCGGGGCAGTAGGTTTGGCCTATGGCGTTACCGAGTGCGTGACTACCGGATGATCTGCGAACTGCAAGAGAAGCGATTGGTGGTTCTAGTGGTGGCGGTCGGGCACCGGGGCACGATCCAGGATTAGTGGAAGCTGTTTCAAAACTTCCGATACCAGGTTCCAGCGGAGATCGTCGACACGCGTGAACGCGTGCTCCCCGGAGGGGAGCAAATTGAGTAGCCGGGGGTGAAACCCCCGGACAATGGCCTCACACCCCGCCTTCGGCACCCCTCTCCCCGCAGGCGGGGAGAGGGGAAAGGGGGTGAGGGGCGACGTTTCCGGGGGGCGTTGCCCCCGGCTACTCATGTCCAGCCCCTGCGGGGCTAAGCGCTCAAGCGGCGGCCGGGGATCCTGGGTAGCATTCACTAATACTTCGTCTGCCGGGCGGTTTTGAAACAGCTTCTAAGCAATATGGTTAGGTACGTAGTGCTCCCTGCATGCGATCGGAAGAGCTCGCGGACCCCGGAATCAAGGGGTCCGCGGCTTTTTCTCGGGCCCGCGGACAAACCGCGGACCGCAAAAGCGGCGGTCCGCGCTACCTCGGAGTTATGAGGTTAAAGATGGCGGGTTAGCTTTCGAGCGCCTGGCGGCAATAGGCGTAACACTTCTTAACTTCCGCGATCGTGTCCAAGTGCTTATCCTCGCCGTATTCGTACTCGATATTGGCGGGGATCTTCCACTTGTTGTCGCGCAACAGGCAGAGGACCGCTTTGATAGGCGTATCGCCCTGGCCGAAGGGCAAGTTGGCGCCGTGATTCTTCTTGCGGTCTTTGATGTGCAGCGTGACGATCTTCTGGTGATGCTCGCGAATATAGGCGACCGGGTCGCCGTTGGCTGCCACGAAATGGCCGATGTCCAGATTAACGCCGATGTACTGAGACGCGCCCTTCATGGCGCGGGCAAAGGTTTCAGGCGTCGAGAATTCATCGGGGTCGCGGGTATCATCGTGACCATGGAAGCCCACCATGATTTTGTATTTCTGGGCATACTGGTCAACTCGCGGCGCGACACTTACATTGGATGAATACGTGATGTATTTGACGCCCAGAGCCTGCGCGGCCTTGAAACCAGCCTCGATTCCTGCGTCTGAAACGCCTTTACGAAAAGCATAAGTGAGAGCATAAATCCTCACGCCGCCATTATCGAACTTGGTGCGGATCTCGTGAAATGTACTGGCCGGCGCAGAAATCCACCATTTCTCCTGTTCTTGCTCCCTAGTGTGAGGCGGCACCACGTGCCCGTCAAACAGTTCGCATTCTCCCAATCCCACCGTCTTAAAAGCCTTGATGCAGGCATCAAGACCCATGTCGCGAAACGAATAACTCTGCGCTCCGATTTGAACTCCTCGAACTACGGAGTCAATGTAGGTCGCGCTCCAACCCTTGCGGCTGACGGCCAACAAACCGGCAGTGCCACCAACCAAGAGCTTGCCGGCGTCCCGACGTGAAATTAAAGCCATATGGCCTCCTTGAAGTCTTGTAACCATCGGCGGTTAGTATAAGAAGCCGGACCACATCTTGCAAGCGAGGAAAGGGTGAAGTGTGAAGGGTAAAGGGTAAGCGCACCGGGGTCGCGCGAGCTCCTCATGATGAGGAGTCGCGTACGGGCAGGGCTTGCCCTACCCTCGTCGGGGCCAGCAGAAATGCGAGGACGGCAAGCCGTCCCCCTACGACCGGGCCGTTATCGACGGATGGGGGACGCCACGTTTAGCCTTTACACTTTATCCTTTAACCTTTACCCTTGAACCTTTAACGTTTTAACCTTCAACCTTTGAAAGGAGCAACCCCTTGAAATCAGCTGCCCATCGTTTTTGCCTCGCTGCTGTTTTGGTTTTCGCTTGTTGTTCCTTGGCCGCGAAGGCCGATGCGCAATCCGGAACTTCCTGGCCTCCGGATGCCAGCCAATACCGATTCCACATGATCGGCAATGCGCACATCGACGCCCCGTGGCTCTGGCCGTGGTCAGAAGCCATGTCCGTTGTGCTGAGCACATTTCGCTCAGCGCTGGACCGCATGAACGAGTACCCCGACTTCACTTTCACGGCGAGTTCAGCCCAGTTCTACGAGTGGGTCGCGGAGACCGACCCCGAGATGTTGCAGGAGATTCGCAAACGAGTGGAAGAGGGGCGGTGGGATCTGGTGGGCGGGTGGTGGGTCGAGCCGGACGTGAATATCCCGAACGGCGAATCGTTGGTCCGCCAGGGGCTCTAGCCAGAGACTGTTCCAGCAGTTCTTCGGGCGCATGGCTCAGGTCGGTTACAACCCGGACTCCTTCGGCCATACCGGCACGCTGCCTCAAATCCTCAAGCTTCAAGGCATGCATGCCTATTGCTTCATGCGGCCCCAGGCCCACGAGAAGAAGCTTCCCGCCGACCTTTTCTGGTGGGAAAGCCCTGATGGGAGCCGCGTGCTCACCTACCGCATCCCGTTCAGTTACGGAATTGATGAGCACCTGCAGCAAGAGGTCACGCATTTCATCACGCAATTGAAGGAACCCACCAAAGAGCTCATGGTCTTTTACGGCGCCGGCGACCACGGCGGCGGGCCCGCCAAGGAGAATATCCAAGCGATCCTGGATATGCAGAAGATGCCGGGCGCCCCGACATTCGTTTTCAGCACGCCGGACCGCTACTTTGATGCGGTCGGCAAGACTGCCGATCTGCCGGTGGTGGCGGACGACCTTCAGCATCACTCGGTGGGCTGTTACACAGCCATGTCCGAGGTTAAGAAGAACAACCGGACTGCGGAAGCTGCCTTGACGACTGGCGAGAAACTCGCGGCGCTCGGTTCCGTGGTTGCCGGGTTCGACTACCCCAAGGCCGACTTCACGGCTGCCTGGAAGCGGGTGCTCTTCATTCAGTTCCACGACAGCATGGCCGGGACCGCGCTCCCGGAGCACTACGACGTGGCAAGGGAAGCGCACGGACGCGCGATCGATATCGCCGATCAAGCGATGAACAAGGCGGCGGAGAAGATTGCCTTTCAAATTCCGACGCAAGATCCAAACTCCGAGTATTTGGTGGTGTTCAATCCCCACGCCTGGGAGACGAAGCTGAACGTTGAATACGATGTGGGCTGGGGTTTCGAGTACAAGAAGGGCGCACAAGTAAGCTCCGTGCTCGAGGACGAGGATGGCAAGCGCATTCCACACCAGTGGATTCAGGCGACGACGGTGGTGGACGATCGCACGCGAGTCGCCTTCCAGGCGCCCGTGCCCGCTTTTGGATACCGGCAATTCCGTTTGCGAAGCGCCCAGCCTGCCGCACCGCCTGTCTCTGCCGTGCACGCCACCGAGCGCCAACTGGAAAACGAACATCTTCGCGTCACGTTTGCGGACGACGGCAGCCTTACCATGCTCGACAAGGATACCGGTGCGCAGGTTTTCAAAAGCGGCGCGGGCGGCGCGCGGGCGATTGTGCTGGACGACCCGAGCGACACCTGGAGCCACGACGTGCGCGCCTACACCAAAGAACTCGGCGTGTTTCGCAACGCGCGCTTCCGGGTGCTCGAGAACGGCCCGTTGCGCGCCACGATTCGCGTGCGAACAAACTACGGAGCGTCTTCGCTTGCGACGGACTGGCTGCTCTATTCCGGCGCCCGCACCCTCGAGGCGCGCGTGGCGCTCGATTGGCACGAGCATCGCAAGATTCTGAAGTTCTCCTTCCCCGTGGATGTGCAAGATCCCCAGCCCACCTACGAAATCGCCTACGGTTACAAGGTGCGCCAGGCTAACGGCGCCGAAGACCCCGGGCAGCGCTGGATCGACCTCTCCGGCCACCGCGCCGCGGGCAAGTATGGGCTGGCCGTCATCAACGACGCCAAGTACGGCTACAGCGTCGATGGGAACGATATGCGCATCTCGATCACCCGCGGCGCCGTCTTCGCCCAACACCGGCCTCGCCAACTTGAGCCGAACGGCGAGTACATCTGGCAGGACCAGGGCTTGCAAACTCTCCGCCTGCTCCTTGTGCCTCACACCGGCGCCTGGCAGGACGCGGGCGTCGTGCGCATGGCAGAGGAATTTACAGCACCCATTCCGGTCATCTACCAGGGAATCCATCCCGGCAACCGGCCGCTCTCCGCTTCCTTCCTGTCTGTGGATGCGCCGAACGTGGTCGTCTCGGCGGTGAAGAAATCGGAAGACGGCGATGACCTCATCGTCCGCTGCTACGAAACCGCCGGCCGGCAGGTAACCGCTAACTTGGATTTGGGATTAGTCAACCGCCGCTGGACGGGAAGTTTCCGGCCACTCGAAATCAAAACGCTGCGCGTGCCGCTCAACGGCGGAGAGATTCGCGAAGTGAACGTATTGGAACAATGATTGACGATTGGCACTGCGGCTCTGCCGCCTGCCTTGCGGAAAGTCTGTGCCTTTCCGGGCCTCGCTGATTATCACTGTTTTTGCGGCGAGGCTACGCCTCGCTGGTTGAGGCGCAGCCTCAACCACCAAAGCACAGACTTGAGGCGGGCGACGGAAAGGCGTAGCCTTTCCGCAAGGCGGGGCGGCACAGCCGCGGACTGTTGAAGTAAGGATAGTACGTCGCCTGAAGTGCAGAACATGCGATCCGCTTTTCCCTATTTCGACACCTCTTCGCAGCACGACAATCAGCTACAATAGATATATTGGCGTCCTCACGGCGCGAGAAGTCATATGCCTCTCCAAATCTCCCAACTCCAAAAACTCGACGACTACCGTTGGCTTGTGCCACAAGGCACCAAGCCCGGCATGCTCACCGATGCGCTTATTTACACCAACGAGCGCCTGCTGATGGACATACTCAAAGACCTCTGTCTCGAACAAGCCATGAACGTCGCCATGCTTCCGGGCATCGTGGGCCGCTCGCTGGCCATGCCGGACATCCACCAGGGTTACGGATTCCCCATCGGTGGCGTGGCCGCCACTCTTCCAGACGAAGGCGGCGTGGTTTCACCGGGTGGCGTGGGTTTTGACATTAACTGCGGAGTGCGTTTGCTCTCGAGCACCCTGACGCTCGACGAGGTCCGTCCGAAGATCAAAGAACTGGTGAACCAGCTTTTCCGCGACATCCCTTCGGGCGCGGGCCAGAGCGGAAATATTCGGCTTTCCTACCAGGAACTCGACAAGCTGCTCAAGGAGGGCGCCGCCTGGATGGTTGGGCACGATTACGGCTGGCCGGAAGACCTCGACACCTGCGAGGAAAATGGCGCCATCGAGGAAGCCGACCCCGCCATGGTCAGTGACCGTGCCAAGAAGCGGGGCCTGCCCCAGGTGGGAACGCTCGGTTCGGGCAATCATTTCCTGGAAGTCCAGTACGTCGAGCAGATCTTCGACCCGGCTTCGGCCCAGGCGATGGGGCTTTATCAGGACGAGATCGTGATTTTGATCCATTCCGGCTCGCGCGGCCTGGGCCACCAGGTTTGCACCGACTACCTTCGCGACATGGACGCCGGCATGCGCCGCTACGGCATCGACGTGCCCGACCGGCAACTCGCGTGCGTGCCGGTGCATTCGAAGGAAGGCCAGGAATACCTTGCGGCCATGCGGGCCTCTGCGAACTTCGCCTGGGCCAACCGCCAGGGCATAACACACTTCACTCGCCAAGCCTTCAAACGCATTTTCGGAGAGCAGGAAGAGTTGCGCGTCGTTTACGACGTGTGCCACAACATCGCGAAGCTCGAGCGGCACCGCGTGAATGGACGCGATCGCAAAGTGATGGTGCACCGCAAAGGGGCCACGCGGGCGTTTCCTGCCGGGCGGCCGGAAGTTCCGGAAGCCTACAAATCCTGCGGCCAGCCCGTCCTGATTCCGGGCTCGATGGGGACGGCATCGTACGTTCTGGTGGGCGCCGAGGGCGCCATGCAGGAGACGTTCGGCACCACCTGCCACGGCGCCGGCCGGGTGATGAGCCGCACCGCCGCCAAGAAATCCGCCTTCGCGCAGAACGCCCGGCAGCGCCTCGAAGAACAAGGCATCATGGTGCGCGCCGAGACCCGCGACGGCATCACGGAAGAAATCCCCGAAGCCTATAAAGACGTGGACATGGTCATCGACGTCGTCCACAACGCCGGACTGGCCAAGCGCGTGGCGAGGCTGAAACCGATTGGGGTGATTAAAGGATGATTGAAGACGTCCGCCCTGAGCCCCAAAGGGGCGGACTAACACAGCCCGGGCCAACGGCCCGGGTTACGGGTTTAGGCCACCAGCGGAGGCAAGCCCTGTAAGGGCGTAATAAGGTCATCATCCTCCACCACAATCGTCCGAGGTTGCCCCGCGTTGTTATCTCGCCCTTTCAGGGCTTGACCGCAATAACGAAAATCCGGGACCCAGGCCGTTGGCCTGGGCTCTGTTAGGACGCCCCTTTGGGGCTCATTCCAGTTCCCGAGATTCCGGCGAACAGCAGATCGCGACAACCGGCACAACTCTACTCCTCTTTCTCAAGTTGCTGCGCCAGATAATTCTGCGCGCCGATTTGCTCAATTAGACCGAGCTGTTCCTCGAAGAAATCCACGTGCTCCTCTTCGTCGGCGAGAATTCCCTTCAGGAAATCGGCCGTGCCGTTATCGGCCGCCTTGCGGCAGGTGGCAATGGCCTCGTTGTAACTCGTCACCGCGTCGTGCTCGAGCTCGAGGTCGTTCACGAGTTGCTGTTTCACGTCCTTCCCGATATTGAGCTTGGGCAATTCGCTCAGATTCGGCGCTCCCTCGAGGAAAAGAATACGCTCAATGAGTTCTTCCGCATGCTTCATCTCCGTAATGGACAGCTTCTTGACGCGCTTG
>Ga0116217_10002893_pt1 | contig 15825 bp, 12 predicted proteins | sample Sb_taG_6_FD_89697 | JGI IMG/M metagenome (GOLD analysis project Ga0116217, IMG submission 89697) | Peat soil microbial communities from Weissenstadt, Germany - Sb_50d_4_PS metaG | ecosystem: Environmental > Terrestrial > Soil > Wetlands > Peat | place: Germany: Weissenstadt | collected 2010-09-21 | reverse complement strand
GCGGTCGTGGCCGAACGACCCGTACGCCGCGGAGCCTGATCTGCCGAGCTACGCCCTCGTGCGCCGGCTGATCGCCGAAAAGCTCGGCGGTCACGAGACGATCGAGGTGATCGAGGAATCCGGATTGGTGGGCTTGGGCGGGGTGCTCGAGCACGCGGTCGGGACGCTCCGGGAAGCGGGGCTGCGGGGCATGGGGGGCGCCGGGTTCCCGACGGGCTCCAAGTGGGAGATGGTCGCCGGCCAGGAGGCCGAGCCCAAATACGTCATCTGCAACGCGGACGAGTCGGAGCCCGGCACATTCAAGGACCGCCAGATTCTGGCCGAGCAGCCGCACCTGGTGATCGAGGGGATGCTGGCGGGGATGCTCGCGATCGGCGCCGAGCAGGGCTGGGTTTTCATGCGCCATGAATACGGGCCGGAGGAGGCCGCGGTGCGCGCGGAGCTCGACTCCGCCCGCGCGCAGGGCATCATCGGCGAGGACGTGCTCGGATCGGGGCGCAACCTCAACATCGACGTGTTCACGTCCCCGGGCGGCTACATCCTCGGCGAGGAATCGGCCCTGCTCGAGTGCATGGAGGGCCACCGCGGCGAGCCGCGCAACAAGCCGCCGTTTCCCGCCACCTACGGCCTCTGGGGCAAGCCGACGCTGATGAACTCGGTCGAGACCTTTGCCGCGATCCCGATCATCCTCCAGCGCGGGGCGGAGTGGTGGAAGGACCAGGGGGTCAACGGCGGCGCCGGATTGAAGTTCTTCGCGATCTCGGGCGATATCGTCCGCCCGGACGTGTACTGCGTGCCGATGGGGACCACCGCCCGCGAGCTGATCGAGCTCGCCGGGGGGTTGCCCGAGGGCGTCGAGCTCCAGGCGTTTCAGCCGGGAGGCGCGTCGTCGAACTTCCTCGGGCCCGACCAGCTTGACGTGCCACTCGACTTCAAGCCGCTGGCCGAGGCGGGATCGATGCTTGGCTCGGGCGCTGTGGTGGTAATGAGCGATCGGACGAACCTGCTCGCGGCCGCCACCAATGTGCTCCGCTTCTTCCGCAACGAGTCGTGTGGCAAGTGCGTGCCTTGCCGCGTCGGCTCCCACAAGGCCCACCGCATCCTGACCGACGCGCTCGAGCGCGGCGCCGACGCGGACGCGATCGACGACCGCATCGACCGGCTCGAGGAGACGCTGCGGCTGACCTCGATCTGCGGGCTCGGTCAGGTCGCGCTCGGACCAGTGATGAGCGTGCTTCGGCTGCAGCGCACGCCGACCGCCGGCTGACGTCTCCTTATGGCCACGACCGGGCGGGAATTCTTCACGGTCAAGACCGTGTCCCGGGCGTTGGCGGAGTTCCGTCCCGGCCACATCACCGCGGTCGAGACGGTGCCGCTGGGCGCCGCTTATGGACGGGTTCCGAACGCGGTGGTCGTCGCCCGGGATGCGCTACCCGGGTTCGACCGCTCGAGCGTCGACGGCTACGCGGTCCGGGCGCGGGACACGTACGGCGCCTCGGAGTCAATCCCGGGGTACCTGCGGGTGACCGGAGCGGTCCAGATGGGCGCGGTCGCTGACGGCGCGGTCGAGTCGGGCGCCGCGATCGCGATCCCTACCGGCGGGATGCTGCCCAATGGCGCCGACGCGGTGGTGATGATCGAGCACACGCAGGAGGCGACCGCGGACACGGTCGAGGTCGTCCGGCCGGTCGCGTCGGGCGAGAACGTCGTCAGGTTCGACGAGGACGTCGCCGCGGGAGCTGCGATCGCGCCGCAGGGTCGTCCGCTGCGCGCGCAGGATGTGGCGCTACTCGCCGCGGCCGGCGTCGTCGAGGTTGCCGTGCACGCCGCCCCCCGCGTCGCGATCCTCGCCACCGGCGACGAGGTCGTGCCGCCGGACACTCCGATGCTGGCGCCCGGACAGGTCCGCGACGCGTTGAGCGTGTCGGTGGGCGCGCTCGTGCGGGAGGCCGGCGGCGAGCCGACGCCGCCGACGATCGTCCCCGACGACGACGGGGCGCTGACGGAAGCCTTGGCGACGGCGCTGGGTACGAGCGACGTCGTGGTGATCTGCGCCGGCTCGTCGGTCGGGATGCGCGACCAGACCGCCGGCGCCGTCGCCGCGCTGGCGCACTCGGAGATGTGGTGCCACGGCCTCGCGATCAAGCCGGGCAAACCGACGCTGCTCGCTCACAGCGACGGCATCCCGATCATCGGCCTGCCCGGCAACCCACGCTCGGCGCTCGTCGTGTTCCGTTTGATCGGGATGCCGCTCGTCCGGCGTGCCGGTGGCTGGACGATCGAGCCCGTGGCCGGAACGATCCAGGCGACGCTCGCCCGCGATCTCCCGAGCGCGGCCGGCCGCCTCGACCTCGTCCAGGTGCGGCTTCGCGACAACCGCGTGGCGGAGCCGATCTTCGGGTCCTCGGCGCTGCTGTCGGTCCTGACCGTCGCCGACGGCTACGTGGTCGTGCCCGAGGACGCGAACGGCCTGTCAGCTGGCGAGCCCGTCGAGGTTTTCCCTTATGGCTAGCCGCAGCACCCCGTTTCTCCGCGACGTCCCACTCGCGGGTGCGCAGCTCGCGTGGCGGGAGTGCTGCGCGACGGCAGGGTGCCCGCCGCGGCTGGAATGCCTCGGGCTGTCGCTCGAGCAGGGGATCGGGCGCGTCACCGCGGAGCCGATGTGGGCCAGGCGCTCGTCCCCTCCGTTCGACTCGGCCGCGATGGACGGGATCGCCGTCCGGGCCGCCGACACCGTCGGGGCAAGCGAAACCACGCCGATGATGCTCGACTCCGAAGCGTTTGTCGTCGTCGACACCGGCGATCCGATGCCGGACGGGTTCGATGCGGTCGTGATGCGCGAGCACGTTCACCATGTGGACGGTCGCGCCGAGCTGCGTGCGGCGGTCGCGCCCTATCAGCACACGCGCTCGATCGGCGAGGACATCAGCGCCACCGAACTGCTGCTGCCGGCGGGCCACCGCCTGCGCCCCGTCGATGTGGCCGCGGCCGCGGCTGCGGGCGCCACCGAGGTCCGCGTGCACCGCCAGCCAGTCGTGGCGATCCTGCCGACGGGCGATGAGATGCGTCCGATCGGCTCGGAGCTCGAGCCCGGCGAGCTGTTCGAGACCAACTCGCTGATGCTCGCCGGCCAGGCCCGCGAGGCCGGCTGCCAGGTCGTGGTCCTGCCGATCGAGCCCGACGACGAGGCCAGGATCGCTGAGGCGATCACGAACGGGGTCAAGCGGTGCGACCTGCTGATTGTGATCGCTGGGTCGAGCGCCGGCCGCGACGACTACACAGCCGCGCTTGTCGATCGCCTCGGCGACCTCGCTGTTCACGGTGTCGCGGTTCGGCCCGGCCATCCGGTCGTGCTCGGCGCGATCGACTCGACGCCGGTGCTCGGCGCGCCCGGCTACCCAGTGTCGGCGTCGCTGACGTTCGATATCTTCGCGGCGCCGCTGCTCGCCGAGCTCGAAGGGGGATCGGCGACGGCGCGGCCGGTCGTGCCGGCACGCCTCGCGCGCAAGCTCGCCTCGACGATCGGGATGGACGACTGGGTGCGGGTGCGGCTCGGACGAGTCGGTGGCGTACTCGTCGCCTCGCCGCTGCCGCGGGGCGCCGGCGTGCTCACCTCGCTGGTTCGCGCCGACGGGCTGCTGGTCGTCCCGTCCGGCGTCGAGGGCCACCACGTCGGCGAGGAGGTCGAGATCGAGCTGCTGCGCAGCCTGACCCAGATCGAGCGGACGATCGTGGCGATCGGCTCGCACGACATGATCCTCGACCTCGCCGCGTCGCAGCTCCGCGCCGGCGACCCGAACGTGACACTCGCGTCGGGCAACGTCGGGTCGATGGGCGGGCTGATAGCGCTGCGCGACGGGCTGTGCCACCTGGCCGGGTCGCACCTGCTGGACCCGGACACGGGCGCGTACACGCTGCCGTACGTCGATCAGGTACTGGCCGGCCGCGAGATCGCGGTCGTCCGCCTCGTCCAGCGCCAGCAGGGGCTGCTCGTCGCGCCTGGCAACCCGCTCAGCCTGAGCGGCGTCGCGGACCTAGCGCGCGTCGGTCTGCGGTATGTCAACCGCCAGCGCGGGGCAGGGACTCGTGTGCTGCTCGACTACGAGCTCGCCCGAGCGGGGATAGACCCGGACCGGATCGTCGGCTACGGGCGCGAGGAGCCGACCCACCTCGCGGTGGCAGCTGCGATCGCATCGGACCGCGCCGACTGCGGGATGGGCGTGCTCGCTGCCGCGCGCGCGTTCGACCTGGACTTCGTGCCGGTTACGAGCGAGCCCTACGACCTGGTGCTCGACCGTGCCTCGCTCGAGGACCCGGTACTCGCTTCGTTCTGGGAGCTGCTCGAATCGGCGGCGTTCAGGTCAGCGGTCGAGGAGCTCGGCGGCTACGACACCGCCGAGATGGGCCGCCGGATCCGGTAGCCGGCGCGCGGATCGCTTCACCCGCCGCCCATCGCGGTCGTGAGAATGACCTCGGCGGCGTCGACCGGCAGCTGGTCGCCGGTCAGCGGCTCGTAGGTCGCGCCGTCGTCGCTCCGGACCGCTACGTATTCCTGATCGAGCAAGCGCCGTACTCGCGCTCGGCGCTCTCGACCGACGCCAGGTCGGATCGATCCCATTCGGCGATTAGTTCATCGCCGTCGACCATCCGGCGCAGCAGCTTTCCCACCCTTGCATCGTAGGGATCGGGCTACTAGGCCAGCGCCTCGTCCCGCGCCGAACGACACGCGGTTTTCGCCAGCGAGCCCGTGACAACATCCACCCCTTCCACCCGTCTGATTCGTCTAGGAAACCTCGCAATCTGGACGATTTGGACGCCCGCGAAAGCACCTACAGGGACCGATTGAGGTTGAGGGCCATTGTGGACTTATGGTCCGTGGAGGTTCGAGTCCTCTCGGGCGCACTGGAAAAGCCCCGCACACACTGCGGGGCTTTGACGTTGTAGAGATCCAGCCGCTTGGCTTCCTAGCCCGGCTGGAGGTCGCGATCGAACCGGGCGCGGTCCGGGCTCGAGCCTACCCACTCGTGGCCGCGCCGGCACCACAGCTCAGCAGTCGGCACGAGCCCTGAGCGGTCATCAAGAGTTCCCGCCTTGACAATCGCGATCTCTGGCTGCTCGGCGAGCATGGTGAACATCGGCGGGCCGCAATCGCCGCAGAACAGTGATCGATCTCGAAACGGATACCGCCACGGCGGGGCCGGCGCGCACCGCGCCTGCGGACGCGGTTCTCGTCGTGGATGAGGACCTTCCTGCAACGCTCGGACATCCGTGGTCTATGGGACAAGCGCATCCGGGTCGACACCCCATACCGATCGCGCTCCAGCGCGGTGTCGAGCGCGTTGCCGACGTGCTCGGAGGCCCAGATGTGGCTGAGCGTCTCTTCGCCGATCGATATCACGCAGGGCACAGATCCGTCGCGCCCGCCGAGCGAGCGACCGTTGGTTTCCGGAACGAAGATCTAGAACACCCACAGCCGCAGTTCGTAGCCGTGAACCCGTGGCTCGTGGTACCGGAGCGTATCTTGGCTTCATGTGGCCGGCGCTTGGCGTCGGCGCTACGCGACCGAAGGAGAGGGACCGGTGACAACCCATCAGCAGGTATCTGACGCGAAAGCAGTCCGGGAGCAAGCGCTTTATCTCGACTCGGGCTGGCGCTCCGCGCGCGGCGAGCGCTTTGATGTGTTCGATCCGACCGATGAGCGGGTGATCGCGAGCATCCCGGCCGGCAGTGAGGCCGATGCGGAGGACGTGCTCTCGTCGGCGCGGCGGGCGCAGGCGGAGTGGGCGCGTACTCCGGCGGTGACGCGTGGCGCGTATCTGCGGGAGATGGCCGACTTGATCGATGCCAACAGCGAGCGCTTGGCCGAGCTGGTGTGCGAGGAGGTCGGTAAGCCTTTGGAGCAGGCACGCGGCGAGGTGCAGTTCGCGGCGGGCTTTCTGCGCTACAACGCCGAGTGGGATCGACGGCTGGAGGGCGAGGTGCTGCCGGGCGACAGCCCGGGCGAGGTGATCCATCTGTTGCGCGTGCCGGTGGGCGTGGTGGTGGCGATCTGCCCGTGGAACTTCCCGCTGGCCGTGTTGTGCCGCAAGCTCGGGCCGGCGCTGGTGACCGGCAACACGGTGGTGATCAAACCCAGTGAGATCAGCCCGTTGGCGACGCTCGAGTTCGTGCGGTTGGTCGACGAGCACATCGGACTGCCGGCCGGGGTGGTCAACCTTGTATGCGGAGCCGGTCAGACGGGCGAGGCGCTCGTCCGCTCACCGCTGACGTCGCTGGTGTCCTTCACAGGGCACGCCAACACCGGCAAGCGGGTGATGGCGAACGCGGCGAACAACCTGACACGGGTCTCGCTCGAGCTGGGCGGCAAGGCACCGGCGCTGGTGTGGCGCGACGCTGATCTGGACCTTGCGGTCAGCTCGATCATCCAGGCGCGGCACGCCAACTGCGGACAGGTGTGCACCAGCGCTGAGCGCGTGCTCGTTCACACCGAGGTGGTCGAGGAGTTCACCGATCGCTACGTCGCGGCTGCGCAGGCGATCAAGGTCGGCTCCCCGCGCGAGGGCTCGGACATGGGCCCGCTGGTCTCCAAGGCCCAGCTCGAGAAGACGACCGCCGCCCTCGAGAGCGCGATCAGCGAGGGCGCCACGATCGTCACGGGCGGAGGCCGGCCGGACGGCGACGCGTTCCAGCACGGCTACTGGTACACGCCGACAGTCCTGCGCGACATCCGTCCGGAGATGCGGGTCATGCACGACGAGACGTTCGGGCCGATCACGCCGATCCTCGCGATCGACTCGCTCGACGAAGCGATCGGGATAGCCAACGACTCGCGCTATGGGCTGTCGGCCTACATCTTCAGCCGCGACTACCACACCGTGATGCGGACCGTCGACGATCTGGCGTTTGGCGAGATCTACATCAACCGCACCCTCGGCGAATCGATCCACGCCCATCACGCCGGCTTCAAAGAATCCGGCATCGGCGGCGAGGACGGCAAGTGGGGCCTGCTGCGTTACACGCAGATCAAGACTGCGTACCACCACTACGGATAGCCGTCAGCCCGAGCAGGGTGCACATTGCCCGGTTCTGCCGCGACGAGCGGAACGAGCGGCGGGGCTGCGCTCAGATCCATTGCGGCATCGCGTTGGGATAGCGCGCTCCGTTGGCCCCCATCGGGCAGGATCTCGTGGATTGCGCACCCGCAAGCTTGATCCTCCGAGTCTGATTTCGAACTGACCCGTTCGCGCCGTCAGCTTAGCCGTGCGCCGCGCGCGGCAGCGCGCGGGCCCTGTAAGCCGCGAGCTCAGCTTGGAACGCGATGTCGAGCATCTCCGACCTCCCGACTCCCGGGGCCTGACCGACCGGCCCGTCGCGGCGGTGCAGAGCGACCCTCCGCTCCGCGTCACCTACGCAGCTGCATCTGCGTGCGGCGATCTTTGCCCGTCCGCGCAAGCTGGGCTATTGGCCAGTGTGCTGAGGCGTACGGTGTGTACATATGCATTGCCCATGCAGGCGCCAGGCGCCCGTGAAGAGACGAAAGGTGGCTCGGAGATGGCCCTAAGCGAGGAGATGACGAGCACGCAACTGCTGATCGGAGGCGAGGAGCGTCCGGGCGCAGACGCGTTCGAGGTGTACGACCCGCACGACGGGTCGGTGGCGGGCCGTGCCGCGGCCGCGACCCGCGAGCAGGCTCTCGCGGGAGTGGAGGCGGCGCAGGCGGCCTGGCCGGGCTGGGCTGCGCTCACCGCCACCGAGCGCGCGCAGCGAGCGCTCGCCGCTCTCGACGGCCTCCACGCCGACGCCGGGGAACGGGCCGAGACGCTCGTCCGCGAGAACGGCAAGGTCCTGACGGAGGCCCAGATCGACGTCGCCGTGTTCGTCGGGCGCTTCCACCAGGCCGCCGAGTTCGCGCCCGCGCTCGACGAGCCCGAGCGGATTGACGGCCCGCCGTTTCGTACCACGATCGCCCACGTCCCGGCGAGCGTGGTGACGATCATCTACCCGTTCAACTGGCCATTGGCCATCCTGGCGGCGAGCCTCCCGTATGCGCTCATGGCCGGGAATACCGTGGTTGTCAAGCCGCCGCCGACCACTCCTCTCTCGTCCGTGGCGACGCTGCGCCACGTCGCGCTGGCGCTGCCGCCCGGGGTCCTCAATGTCGTCACCGGCGACGATGCGGTCGTCGGCCCGGTCGTGGTCGGCGATCCGCGGGTCAGGCATGTGTGCTTCACGGGCAGCGTGGGCGGTGGCCGGCGGATCATGGAGATGGCGGCCGCCAACCTCACCGACGTCACGCTCGAGCTCGCGGGTAACGACCCGGCGATCATCCTCGACGACGCCGAGCTCGACGAGGCGGCATTCGGCCGGCTGGCCGGCGCGACGTTCATGACCTCCGGCCAGGTCTGCATGGCGATCAAGCGCCTGTACGTCCCGCGGACCCGTTACACCGAAGTCGTCGACGGTCTGGAGGCCGCGATGGCCGCAACCAGGATCGGCTCGGGGCTGGATGGCTCGGTGACCATGGGACCGCTCAACACTCGCCGGCAACGCGACTACGTCGTCGAGCTGCTCGACGAAGCCCGCTCGGCCGGTGCCGAGGTCCGCGAGCTCGGCGAGCTCACCGGATCGGCGAGCGACGCCGGCAACTACATGCGCCCCGCGCTCGTCCTCAACCCAGGCCATGAGCTGCGCATCGTCTCGGCGGAGCAGTTCGGCCCGGCGCTGCCGATCATCCCCTACGACGACGAGGACGAGGCCGTCGCTCAGGCCAACGACACCTGGTCCGGGTTGTGCTCGTCGGTCTGGTCCGGGGATGATCGCCACGCGACGAGCGTGGCCGAGCGCCTGCGCACCGGGGTCACCTTCTTCAACAACCACAACGCGACCGCCGTCGACGAGCGAGCGCCGTTCGGCGGCTTCAACCAGAGCGGCGTGGGCCGCGAGCTTGGGCACGAGGGCATGCTCGAGTTCACCGAGACCCACGTCATGAGCATCCCCACATGAGCGGCGGAAGCCACCCGCGGACCGAGGACCGGCGGCTGCAGCGCCACGTGAACAGCGCTCGTCATCGAATACAGCGATCACAGGAGGTTGATGTATGAGCTTGACCGAACAGCCGGCAGTGCAGCTACGCCATCTCGGTTGTTTCTTCATCGATGGCGAGTGGGTCGCGCCGTCGAGCGAAGCGACGATCACGGTGACCGATTCCGCGACCGAGGAGCGTTTCTTCTCGTGCCGGAGATCCTCGGCACGGAGGAGAACCTGCGCGTGCTGACACGACTCGTGGAACATTTCGAGCGCCACGTCGAGGACCCGCAATTCTTAGATCCCGAGTGGGGCGCGCAGCTGGCCAGGGGGACCGTCGGGCTGCGCATCCCGATCGCGCATTTTGTGTGCAAGATCAAGCTCAGCCACGACAAGAGCGTGGAAAACCAGCGGCGGGTGATCGCGGCGTTACGCGCGCCGGGTCCTTACCACGATCCAGCTCTGGCCGACGAGATGCAGCGCTCGAGCACCAATTGAGGGACCTTCCAGACGTCACCCTTCGCTCGGAGCTGGCAGGTAGATCGACTGCAACTGCTGGTAGGAGACCAGTCCCTCCGGTCCGAGCTCGCGGCCGAGGCCGGATCCCTTGACGCCGCCGAATGGCGCGGCCGGGTCGGGCAGGTACTGGTTGACGCCGATCGTGCCGGTCTGAATCCGTCGCGCGACATCGGTTCCGTGATCGGCGTCGGCGCTCCAGACGCTTCCGCCGAGCCCGTATTCGGAGTCGTTGGCGATCCGGACCGCGTCCTCCTCGCCGTCGTAAGGGATCACGCTCAGGACCGGCCCGAAGACCTCTTCGCGCGCGATCGTCTGGTCGTTGCTGACGTCCGCGAACACGGTGGGCTCCACGAACCAGCCGCGCCCGGCCGGCCGGCCGCCGCCGGTGACAAGCCGGGCGCCCTCCTCCCGGGCGGTGCGGATGTAGCCCTCGACACGGTCGCGATGGCGCGAGGACGCCATCGGCCCGATCATCGTCGCCGGGTCGAGCGCGTCGCCGACCGGCATGGAGTTGGCGATCGCGGCGATCGTCTCGATCACCTCGTCGTAGCGAGACCTTGGCGCGAGCACACGCGTCCCGAGGTAGCACGTCTGGCCGTTGTTGAGCAGCGTCGCGGCGAACAATGCCTCGCCGGCCTGCGAGAGGTCGGCGTCCTCGAGCACGATCGCCGCCGACTTGCCTCCGAGCTCGAGCGACACCGGGCGCAGCAGGCGCCCGCAGACCTCCGCGATCGAGCGCCCCGCCGCCGTCGAGCCGGTGAACGCGACCTTATCCACGCCCGGGTGGGCGACGAGATAGGCGCCGACCTCGCGGCCCGCGGGCACGATGTTCAGCACGCCGGCGGGAACGCCCGCCTCCTCGGCGGCCTCCGCGAGGAGTAGCGAGTCGAGCACCGTCTCCGGGCTCGGCTTCATCACCACGGTGCAGCCCATGGCGATCGCCGGCGCGAGCTTGAACATGGCGAGCGTCTGCGGATAGTTCCACGGCACAATCGCGGCGATCACGCCGACAGGCTTGCGCGCAACCCGGATCATGCCGCCGAGCAGGCCGGCGCGTTCCTCCTCGAGCTCGGTGGTACGGATCAAGCCGGCGTAGTAGCGCGCGACGACGGCCGGGAATACGGCCTCGAGCTGCCGGGCGATGCTGATCGGCATCCCGTTCTGCATCGAGACGCGGTGAGCGGTCTCCTCACCGCGCGCCTCGAGCGCGTCGGCCAGCCGCTCGAGCACCTCCGCACGCTCCGCAGGACTCCACGACCGCCAACCCACCGGGTCGTCGAACGTGCGTCGCGCCGCGGCGACCGCGGCATCCATGTCGGCCTCGGTGCCATCGGGCACTGAACCCACGTGCTCCTCGGTGCTGGGCGAAACGACCTCGATGCGCCGCTCCCGCGCGGCGACACCCACTCGCCGCCGATAAACAGCTTGTCGGTGTCGAGCGCAACCTGCTGAGTGCTCATGCCAGTTCTCCTCCAAGACGATCGGTAGTCAAAAGTTGACTACCGCGGAGTTTGACCTCTCGAGCCGCCCGGCGCAATCCGCCGCCGACGACGGTCATGGGTCGGGTGCGTGCTTCGCGAGAGCCTCCGGCCCAGAGGAGGGTCGACTCCTGCCTAGGCAGAGTTCGCTCAAGCCGCGCTCGGAGGGTGGCAGCGGCGATCTCGCGTTCGCGTGAACGCAAGCTCCCGCGACTGATCGAAGCGCGTCGCGGGGGACGGCCCGCTGCGGCGGACTTCTCCCCTCAGGCGAATGCGCCGCGGCATGCGTCGTCGCCTGGTGCCTGCCGCCAGATAGACTTGCTTCGGGCGGTAGTCAAAAATAGACTACCGCTCGATCGATGAACGATGCGTGTTGGACAGCGAGAGCCGGGGGCAGTGCATCGCGGCCCGGGCCGCTGGCGTGGGGGTTGATCGGTTCTGACACGGCTGAGAGTCCCGGGCTGGTCGGCACTATCGGGCGGATGTGGGATGTCGACCTCCAGGCCTGCGGTGAGCAGTTGGGGCTCGAGCCGCTGTCGGCGTTGGTCGTCCTGGGCGATTCAGGTAGGCGTTGGGAGCGTGGTTTAGTCGTCAAGGCCGTCGAACGCGATATGCCTGTCCTGGCGATCGGCCGCGGAGCTCGATTCCTCGCCCATGTTCTGGGCGCACCAGCGCCCGCGGCCACACCCCATGGCGAGGCGGTGCCACCTGTCGTCGCACCGATGTTCTTGACAGACGAGGGCTGCGTTGACCGTGTTCTCGGCGCGGCGCCGAGCCCCGTGAGCGTTGTTCACCGCCACCGCGACGGTTTTGATCTGCCCGACGGCGCCACCGTGCTGGCCTACAACCGCGCGAATCCTGCGCGGGCGTTTCGGTGTCGCCGTGCCTACGGACTACCGTTTCAGGTGGAGGTCGACGCCGAGCTTGCGGCGCGCTGGGGGATGGCTCCTCCTCCTGCCGCAACGCTACGCGCGGGCGCGGCGATCCTCGACATGTTTGCTCGCCTCGTGTCGCATTCCCGCTCCGCCCCCCACCATCCGACAGGAAGCGCCTCATGAGGAGTGGCCGCTGAGCGCGTCCCGGTCTGACGAAGGACGAGCAAACGGCTCCTCGCATCCTGGTGCGACCGCGGCCACGGCGGCGCTCGGACGGGGCGCGTCTGTCCCGTCGGTTTCTTGGAATGCAGGGAGCACGGACGCCACCATCCGCGGACCGAGGTTCCGCACTCGATGTCGTTTCTCGGGACGCGTTGCGGTCACATCCTTTTGGGCCGCGTGATAGCGGTCCGGGCACTCGATCGACACGCCTAACGGGTGGCAATGGCTGAGCCGAGCCATGCCCACGTTCGACGGCCCCCCTCGTCGCCGCTAAGTGGGCTACTAGGATCGGCGCATGACTAGGAAGACGTGGTTTATCACCGGAACGTCACGCGGCTTTGGTCGCGAGTGGACGAAGGCGGCTCTGGAGCGTGGCGACCGCGTCGCCGCCACCGCGCGGGACACGAGCACGCTCGACGACCTCAAAGCCGAACACGGCGACGCGCTGCTCGCACTGTCCCTGGACGTGACCGATCGCGAGGCGGCGTTCGGCGCCGTCAGGCAGGCGCACGAGCATTTCGGGCGCCTCGATGTCGTCGTCAACAACGCGGGCTATGGCCACTTCGGGATGGTGGAGGAGATCTCCGAGCAGGAAGCTCGCGCCCAGATTGAGACCAACCTCTTCGGCGCGCTATGGGTAACGCAGGCCGCCCTGCCGTTCCTGCGCCAGCGGGGCACGGGTCACATCGTCCAGGTGTCCTCGATCGGGGGGATCTCGGCGTTCCCCGGCGTGGGGATCTATCACGCCTCGAAGTGGGCGCTTGAAGGGATCAGTCAGGCGCTCGCCCAGGAGGTCAAGGAGTTCGGGATCAACGTCACGCTGGTCGAGCCCGGCGGCTTCTCGACGGACTGGAGCGGACCGTCGGCCAAACGCTCAGACCCCAACCCCGCCTACGACGGACTGCGCGAGCGTCAGCAGCAATGGCGGGCCAGCAACGTGCCGGGTGACCCTACTGCCTCAGCCGCGGCAATCATGCGTGTCGTCGACGCCAACCCCCCGCCTTTGCGGGTGTTCTTCGGCACGACGCCGTTGGGTATCGCCGAGGCGGATTATGAGAGCCGCCTGGCGACCTGGCGCGAATGGCAGCCGGTGGCCGAACTGGCTCAGGGATCCACCGAGTAGCCGTCCAGCTAGAAGGGATCCCATCTGAGACGGTTGCCACCCTACTGAGAGCGGGTCGTGCGAGCGTCCACGACCTGAACGCGTCTGGCCACGCACTTCGCGGCGCCTAGGCGGACGGCGCGGCCGCCTCCGGCGGGGAAGGGCAGTCTCGGTCTGGTGGCTGCCTCGCGGGGCTAGCGAGCGTGGCGGAGGCGAGGAAATTTCAGTTCTGGCTCCACGAAGGCCCGGCCGTCTCGATATCGCCGGCAACGCCCACCGAGGGCTTCCGCTCCGGGTCCCCGGAGCACCGAAGCAGTGGCAGCGATCCCGCGGCCGGGTCGGCGACGCAGCAGCAGTTCGGCTGCTCGATTCGTCTGACCGACGTCCACAGGAGCAGGCGGCCGAGCGGGTCAGAAACCGGCAACGCTCAGCAGGACCGGCAGCTATCGCTGTGCGCGCTCGGTCTCAATCCGCTCTTTAAGCATTTGCTTGGTCGCCGGCCATTCGTCTGAGGTGATCGAGTGCATCGCCGTGTTCCGCGGCGAGCCCTCCTCACCGGGCGCGGCGGAAGGTTGCCAGTTGCGCAGCACTCCCTCAAACGTCGCGCCGACGGCGACGATCCCCGCCCGAGCGCGCTCGTTTCGCTCGTCGGTCTCGAGGTCGACCCGGGAGGCACCCCACGACTCGAACGCGCGCGTGAACAACAGGAGCTTCGCGACGGTGTTGACCGCTGATCCCTGCACGCTCGGGTGCAGCCAGCTGGAGCCAACCTCGACCGCAAGGAGCGCCTCGCCATCGGGCCAGAAACGTGCCCCGAGAAACGCGGTATGGCCCACAACCCGACCACCGGTGAGGTTCTGAGCAAACGGAAAATAGTCTCCACTCGCCGCACGGGCGAGACTCTGCTCAACGTACGCCGCCGCAGTCTCGGCAGTCGGGACCAACGCAAACCCGAGCGACTCCCTCTCGCCAGGTGACGCACGCTCCACACCAGGGACGTGCTCGCGCGAGAGCGGCTCAAGCCGGACCAGCTCGTGCTCCAACACATCAACCCGCAGTCCCACGCTAAACGCCAGCGCTCGCCGAATGATCCATCACAGGCGAGCAGGCTCCCGGCGAGCAGCCAGCCAGCGCCTTCACCACAGCTCGGTCAAAACCGGCCCTGAGCAATTCCCCCCGGACGAACACAGACCATTTTCGGCCTCGGACACTCCCACGACCGGACCGGCGACGATGCAGAAGCGAAGACCGGCCGGCAGCGGGCGGCTTTGATCGACGACGACATGCTTGGCATGTATCGGCGTGAACGGAGAGACGAGGATCAGTTGGACGATCGAGCGGCGGGGTCGGGTGGCCATGGTGACTATGAACACCAACAAGGTCAACGCGCAGAACCGTGCGTTCTTCGCTGATCTGCACGAGGCGTTCGACACCCTCGAGCGTGAGCATGCGGAGTCCCCGGTCGTGCTGACCCGCACCGACGGGCGCTTCTCCGCCGGTCTTGATCTGGATGAGCACTTTCGCCTGTTCGCGCGCGACCGCGCTGCCGTCGCCGCGTGGTTTGGGGATTACCCAGCGACGAACATGCGGCTGTTTACCTACCCGCGCCCGACGTTGGCCGCTGTGAACCGGCACGCCTACGCGGGCGGTCTGATCACCGCCGCGGTCTGCGACTGCCGCGTGGCCGTCAGCGACGGGACGCGGTTCGGGCTCAACGAGGTACCGATCGGCATCCCGATGCCCGCGGTGTACGTGCGGATGCTCGCCTACGCATGGGGTGACGCGGTCGCTGCCCGCACGTCCCTGCTCGGCGAGATCTTCTCCCCCACGCAGGCGCAACAGCTGGGACTGTTCCATGAGCTGGCCGCCGCCGAGAACGTGCTGGACCGGGCGGTCGCGGTCGCGGTCGCCGACATGACGCCTAGGATTGTCTCGGAGCGTACGCGTTCACCAAGCGGGGATGTCATGCGAGCGCGCTGCGTGACATCGCCCAGCTCTCCGACCCGCTGGACCAGGAGCTTCCGGACGGGATGACCGCCGAGCACTCACGGCACGCGCACCGCCGCTATTGGGAGCAGCTCAAAGGGACTCCGGCGCCGTGGTTACCTGACCGCCCTCGACTGGCTGATAGTCGTCGCGCGCCCGTTCCCGAGCTGCGTGCTCGTCGTCATCCGCGGGCCGCGGCCGATCGTCGTGGACCCGGGGTCCCTCATCGACGCCGACCGGCTCCCGGAGCTCAGCGCTTCGAGCTGTCACGCGCGATCGTCGATGCGGTGCCTGAGCGGGCTGATCGCGCGGACGCGATCGGACGTCTGAAGCGTGCTTGCAAGGGGAAAGCTTACGACAAGGTAAAGGAGAGTAAGTCTGGCCTAGGAGCGTGGGTCAGTAATCGGCCGGGGTCCGTCCGGCGCGTTTAAGACGATTCGCCTGCACACGACCAGGAGGATCGGATGGCGACGGCGGTGGCGCAGGAGCGGCTGGTGGAGGTGGAGGCGGAGGCGGACGAGTCGGTCGTCTCGGATCGTCGGCCGGTGGGTGAGGAGAAAACGTTCCGTCCGTACGACCCTGAGCAGGTGTTGTTGATGGCGCCGGTGCTGTCGGAGTG
>Ga0116217_10002889_pt1 | contig 15833 bp, 9 predicted proteins | sample Sb_taG_6_FD_89697 | JGI IMG/M metagenome (GOLD analysis project Ga0116217, IMG submission 89697) | Peat soil microbial communities from Weissenstadt, Germany - Sb_50d_4_PS metaG | ecosystem: Environmental > Terrestrial > Soil > Wetlands > Peat | place: Germany: Weissenstadt | collected 2010-09-21 | reverse complement strand
CCTTTCGTGGCAATACAGGGCGTCCCCACTATCTCCCCCAGTTTCTGCTGATTCTCCGGCGTGTGAAAGCCCCGGTCGAACGACGCACTCTTGATTTTACCTTCAAAACGCTCTTGTAACTTCTTCATGACTGGCACGACCAGGTCCTGATCCAGGACTCCAGCATCCACCACGCGATAATCGACCACAAACCCCACCGCGTCCTCAATCAGCATCACGCTGTGACCAAACTGAATTGGGTTCGGCTGCTTGCCACGCTTGATCAACTCCGTGTGCGGCTCAAAGATACTGAAAATCTTCTCCTCGTTGCTGAGCGTCTCGCCTTGCAACACGCGACGCCGCGCGTTGTCACAGACCTTCTCGGTCAAGGTCATGTAGTGCGACAGCAACGCCTCCGCCGTCGCCGGAGCATCCAACTCTTTTACTTCTTCTGTCGGAATTATCGCTTTAGGGATCGCAAACATTAATGTCTGGAGAAGCAGGCAAGCCCGCGCTAACACATCCTTGGATAACTCCAGCAGTTTCTTGTAACCTGGCTTCAGCCGATCCGCTCCCTGGCTCTTGGCTCGTGAGGCCCGCACAATCTCACGCACTACCCGACGCACGTTCTTGAGCCAGTGCTCATGCTGACGCCAGCCCGACAGGCCGTTCTCCGCCGCCAGCTCGGCCGCCAACCGGATGACTTTCCGCAGGCCGTCGCCGATCAAGCTCGATTCCGTGGGATAGTGAATGTTCGTCTCCGCCACGAACGTCTCGCCACGGACCGCTTCGATGGCTTCCGGTTCCAGTTGATACCCCGCCCCCACGATCAGAGCGTTGATCTTCTTCAGGGTCTCGGGGCGCAGTTTGATCAGGTTGTCCTCGATCCGTCGCCAATCAAAATCCACTTCCTCCTCTTGCCAATCACCGATGCCCATGATCTGCCGCAGCTTCCGCTGGTTTTCCGCCAGGTCTTGCAGCTTGTCGTAATCCAGGTTGCAGCCCAGCCGCGCCGCCGCCAGGACGGTGATTTCCCAATAGTTCATACCGCGCCGGCCGCGCTTGCGGTTGCTGGTCATGTTGACATCCTTGCCCACCAGGGCCAAGAACTCCCGCCGTAACCGCTCGTTGCCATACACATGCTGCAGGGCCCGCAGGATCGGGATGATCTCATCGCGGCAGTTGAGATTCAGCGTGACCTCGGTGATGGGCAAGCAATCCAAACGCTGGTGCGGGTAGGCCAAACGCATGTCCGTTTCTCCGTGAAGATCGCCACCCTTTTCCGCGGAACTGCCGGGATGTCTTCACTTTGATAGACGTTGCCCTTGCAATCTTCGTTCCATCAATCGCGAAAAACAACCGGGAATTCTCGATGATTCCTCATTTTCCGACGGACACTAGTTAGTTCCAGTGTGGCGATCTCGACGGGTGCGGTCAAATTGCAGATTCGGTTGGCCGTGACCGGGATGCTGTCAAAAACAGCGGTATCATTCGTAGTGGCCGCCGTGCCGTTCCAACCGGGGTAGGTGCCTCCTCCGACATTCCAGTTACCTGGCTGATTCCAGCCCGCCGCGCCCGCACCAGCTGCTCCCGTCCATGTGAACGTGGTTGGAGTCACCCGCGTCTCCAGTAGCTCGAAGGCGAGTCGAGCGTACCGGGTGGAGGGGTTTGGAGAAGCCATCCTCACAAGCCAGTAGCCGAAAGCGAGGAGGGCAGAGACTACGTTCGAGATCGTGGTCATGTGCATTTTTGGAAGCGTCTCCAGTGGAGGCTTCACAGGTGCCTTTCAATCACCCTTATAGCGGAGTATCAGCGTTGGGAATCCGTCAGTGTCCGGCCAGTCTTGTCTCTCCGAGCGGCAACCTGAACCTACCGCGCCGCGCGAGGTTTTCGTGCCGCTCGACGCAGTCGGATGAGACACTTGGCAGAGTCATTGCAATTCATGGAGATGAGGAGACGGCGCATCTTGACACTCCTGTCAGCGGATCGGGCATGAGGACGGTTCCTCGGTAAGGAGAAACGGGCCTCGAGAGAGAACCAACCGCCACGGGCACCTCGGCAGGGCAGAGAACGCAGCTGCCAAGATTCCATCCCTCAAACGATGTGAGCATGTAGTAACCTGGAAATCCGAGCTGTCAAGCTTTTCCGAAAAAAAATCCGAATAAAATCAATCAGAGAAGGATCCGTGAAGTTGTTGGCCTCCGCCTGCTTCGGGGCGGCAACGGCACGGCCATCAGGCTTTACCGGCGACCGTGGCGTGGCCCGACGGCGTCCTATGCGGAGCCGGTCTGCGGGCGGGCAGCGGCCAGGTACCCTTCCCTTGCCAGCCGCGCCCCGATGCGGTCGTGGAGTGCGGCGTCGCGCGGCGCCCAGGTCGCCGGCCCATCGACGTAGCGGTTGAACCTGCAAAAGGCAGCCGCGATCAGCACCGTGTCGTGGGTGGCCTTGTCGTCGGCCCCCTCCGGAAAAAATGGAAAAAGGCACTTTCTCACGCCGCAACCCCTTCCGCGGACAGTTGTTGACCTTGGTCAGGCTATGACGGCTTCCCTTCCGGATCGCTCGGGCCATTCTCTTGCTCTGGCGCAGACAGGTATTGTCGCAGTTGCTCGGGAGACCACTTCAGCAACTCCCACCACGGCACCGGTGGTAACTTCAACCCCAAGTGCTCGTACGGGCTCCGCCGGCGACGCTTGGTTCCGTACCCCCGCCTACCACCGCCTCGCCTGGCTGGAGGTCACCTACGCAGAGTACCAGGCCCGCTGCCGCTGCCGCAAGTTCTTCCGCACCTGGCCGCTGGACGTGCCCACCAAGGCCGACTATGACGCCAACGTCCGCCAGGCTGTCCTCGACCGCTTGCTGCGCGACCGCCTCAACGTCGAGCAGACCAAGGCCGCCATGCCGCGCGACTTCCTCGTCGCACTCTCCGACGGCTTCGTCTACGACTGCCTGCGCTGGCAGCTGGCCCGCCGCAGCGGCAGCGGCCGGCCCCGGGACGAAGCGGCCGGCAGAGCGTTCACCACCGCAGCCGAGAGCCGGGGGCACGAGATAGGTGGCTTGAGAGCAGTGGGGATGAGCGAGAAGTGTCCCCCTCGCCCCGGCACTCCGGGGCGAGGGGTCGGGGGTGAGGGGCTCGGAGAGGCTATCCGGGAAGGTCCCTCCGCTCCCCGGGTTGCCCAAGCTCATGCTTGTTGGAAGGGGTTTGAGCGTATAACAACAATGTGAGCAAACCCCCCTTCGGCACCGCCGCGGGACGGCGCAAGGTGTTGCTCAACCAGGGGTTGCGCTCGCCCGGGGGTTTGCTCACAATTCCCCGCGAATTGTGAGCAAACCCCCCAAGTGTGCGCAGACCCCCGCCAGCCCCCGCAGCAGCCACCGGCTTCCCGGATAGCCTCTGAGGGAACAGGATTCGTTGCATTCATTGCATTCGTTGCGCGGCGCGGGATTCGTTGCGCGACCCCGGCCGTGCGCAACGAATGCAAGGAATCGCCCCTCATCCCCGACCCCTCTCCCCTGAGTTCCGGGGCGAGGGGAGAAGAACACAGGCGGCGGGCGTCAAGCTCGCCCGACTACTTCGCGCTGATGTTGTACTCCAGGCCGTCCTTGTAAGCGGGGCGGCCGGCGCCCGACCACTTCGCCGCCTTGAGGGTCGCCTTGCCCTTGTCCGTGCCCGAGTCGGCCTCGACCTCGAACTCCGGCAGCTTGCCGTCCTCGCCGACGGCCGTCTCGTGAACGACCTTCCCCATCTCCTCGATCGTCCCATCTTTCCAATCGGTCTCGCCGGTCCAGCGGTAGCGGTAGCGCACCGGCTTGCCGCTGTTGTTGCGGAGGCTGATGACGGCATACGTCTTGCCCTCCGCGAGCGAAAAGGAGCGCGGCCGCTGCGTCTTTTCACTGACGTGCTCGTTATTGGCCCGAGCCTGGGCCGCGAAGTCCTTGAACTCCTTCTCCGTCTCCTTGGACAATTGAGGGAAGAACTCCTTCCACGACACGAAGCCGTCGCCGTCGCTGTCCAGCGCCTTCACGTCGCGCTTCAGGAGCTTGACCAGGGAGCCGGTGAAGACGCCGCCCTGCTCGCCCCCCCAGGCCCCCTTGCCGTCCTCCGCGGCGGTGACGTCCACCAGGCCGCGGTGCTGGAAGAGCAGGCAGCGCACGACCGGGTGCATCTCCCCCTTGATCGGCGCACGGTCAATGACCGGCGGCTTCGCCTTGAGGCGCGTGCTGCAGCAATCGGTCAGCAACACGACCAGGCCGGCGCCCTTTTTCTCCATCGCCTTGCGGACCTCGTCGCGCGGGATCAACGGCGTGTCGCCCATCTGTGGCTGGAGACAGTGGCCCAGCTTCGGGTCGATGGCGCCGTGGCCGGCGTAGAAGAACAGCAGCGCCTCGTCGGGGCCGGTTTCGAGGTCGCGGTAGTACTTGCGGATGTTCTCCAGCGTCACCTTGGACCCTTCGAGGCAGTCGATCTTGCGGCGGTCTTCGGGAACCTGATCCTCCAGCACCCGCTTCACGTGCTCCCGGTCGTGCGTCACGCTGGGGCCCAGGTCGCTGCCCGTATCGGTGACCAGGAGGACGCGGAGCATCTTCAGCTCGCGCGGCTTCGGGGCGTCCCGGTCCGCGGCATCGGCCCGCGGCGACAGCACGGGAAGGCTGAGGACGATGAGGATGGCCAGGTGACGCAGGGTCGAGCGACACATGAACGGGTTCCTTTCGAGTGACAGCCACGTTGCTGGTAGGCCCCGCTTGCCGAGCGGGGCCTACTTGGACTACCTCGCATTGATATTGTACTCGTTGCCGTCCTTGTACTCCGGCCGGCCCCGACCGGCCCACTTCGCCGGCTTGAAGCTCCTGCGGCAACGGGCCACGGCCTCGATCTCCAGGGTCGGCAGCCTCCCGGCGTCGCTCACGGCCACCTTGTGCAAGACGTGTCCCTTGCGGGAGACCGTCGCGACTTTCCATTCCTTCTCGCCGGACCAGCGGTAGCGGTAGTGGACCGGCTTGCCGCCGTCGTTGTGGAGGCTCACCACTGCATAGGTCTGCTTCGCCTCGTCCGACGGCGCGTCGGGGAGCGCCAAGAAGCTCGGCCGCTGCGTCTTCTGATCGAGGTGTTTCTGCTGGTCCCGGCAGCGGTCCGCGAAGTCCTTGAAGTTCTCCTCCGTCTTTTTGGAGAGCAGGGGGACGATTTCCTTCCACGACACGAAACCGTCGTGGTCGGTGTCCAGCGCCTTCACGTCCCCCTGAAGGAGGTTCACCAGGGCGCTGGTGAAAACGCCGCCGCGGTCGTCGCCGAAGGCCCCGCTGTCGTCCTCGGCGGCGGTGATGTCCACCGTGCCGCGGTGCTGGAAGAACAGGCAGCGGAAGACCGGGTGCAATTCCCGCGGCGTCAGAGGCTGGTTCGCCCCGTCCAGCGGCTTCGTCTTGACGCGCGTGCTGCAGCAGTCGGTCAGCAGGACGACCAGGCCGGCGCGCTTCTGCTCCATCGCCTTGCGAACGTCTGCCCGCGGCAGCCGGGACTGGTCGCCCGCCGCCATCTGCAGGCAGTGGCCCAGCTTCGGGTCGATGCCCCCGTGGCCGGCGAAGAAGAACAGGAGCGCCTCGTCGGGGCCCGTCTCCAGGTCGCGGTAATACTTGAGGATCTCTTCCCGCGTCACCTTGCGCCCTTCGAGGCAGTCGATCTGGCGGCGCCCCTTCGGGATGTGCTCCTCGAGCAGCGTCTGCACGTTCTGCCGGTCGCGCTCCACGCTGACGGCGTGATCGGGATCGGTGTTGTCGATAACCAGGAGGACGCGGAGCCTCTTCAGGTCGTGCGGCTTCGAGGCGTCCCGCTCGCCGGGGTCGGCCCGCGCCGGCACGACGGGGAGGGCCAGGGCGAGCAGCACGGCCAGGGGGCGGAGGATGGCGCGCATGGATGGGTTCCTTCTTGCAAAGGGGAGCGACACTGTCTAGGACTCATCCACGAAGAACGTCCCGTTCCGCGCCGCTTGCGCTTCTCAGGTCAAACGTCGCAAGCCGCAAACGGCCTACTTCGCGCTGATACTGTACTCCTTCCCGTTCCGGTAGGCGGGCGGGCGCTTGCCCGACCACTTCGCCGGACTGAGGCTTTTCTTGCCCCGGTCCGCCACCAGGTCGGCTTCGATCTCCAGGTGAGGCAGCCTGGCGGCCTCGACCACGGGCAGGTCGTGCAAGACCCGTCCCTTGGCGGCAACCGTCGCGACTTTCCATTCCCTGTCGCCCGCCCAGCGGTAGCGGTAACGCACCGCCTTCGCACCCGCGTTGTGGAGGCTCACCACGGCATACGTCTTCCGGGCCCGCGACACCAAGGGGCGCGGCAGCGAGAAGAAGCGCGGCCGCTGCGTCTTCTGATCGACGGACGCGCCTTGGGCGCGCTCGCGAGCCGCGTAGCGCTTGAACTGCCCCTGGGTCTCCCGGGACAGTTGGGGGAAGAACTCCTTCCACGACAGGAAGCCGTCGCGGTTGCGGTCCAACGTCTTCAGGTCGCCCTCCAGGATGCTCGCCAGGGCGTTGGTGAAGACGCCGCCTTCCATGTCCCCGAAAGCCGCGGTGCCGTCCTCGGCGGCCGTGATGTCCGCCGTGCCGCGGTGCTGGAAGAACAAGCAGCGGAAGACCGGATGCACCCTCTCCACCCGTATTTTCTCCATGTACGGCTTGTAGGGCACCTCCTGCTTTGGGCGACTGCTGCAGCAGTCGGTCAGCAGGACGACCAGGCCGGCGCCTTTCTGCTCCATTGCCTTGCGCACCTCGGACCGCGGGAGCCGAGACGTGCTGCCCGCCGGAGTGTGCAGGCAGTGGCCGAGCTTCGGGTCGATGGCGCCGTGGCCGGCGTAGAAGAACAGCAGCGCCTCGTCGGGGCCGGCCTTCAAATTGCGGTAGTATTTGAGGATGTTCTCCCGGGACACCTTCCGCCCATCGAGGCGGTCGATCTGCAAGCGAGCGTCGGGGATGTGTCCGGCCAGCAGGTCTGCCATCTGATTGGCGTCATGGTCCACGCCCGCGGCCTGGTTGACGTCCAGGTTGTCGATCACCAGCAGCACGCGGAGCATCTTCAGCTCGCGCAGCTTGGGGGTGGGCCGAGCCGCACGGGCCGCACGGGCCGAACGGGTCGTGTGCGGCAGGGCGGGGAGGGCCAGTGCGATCAGCAGGGCCAGGGTGCGGACGAGCGGGCGGTACATGGACGGGTTCCTTATCCAAGGGGTGTAATGTCCGGCGAGCCCGGCGGCTCACCGGGTGCGACTACCGCGCGCTGAGGTTGTACTCGTTGCCATCCTCGTAGCCGGGCCGCCCGGTGCCGGTCCAGCGCGCCGGCTTGAGAGACCCCTTGGCCCTCTCCGAGCCCAGTTCGGCCTCAATCTCCAGGTTCGGCAGCTTCGCCGTCTCCGTGACGGCCAGCTTGTGGAAGACCCGCCCCTTGCGGGAGACCGTCGCGGCCCTCCATTCCCTCTCGCCGGTCCAGCGGTAGCGGTAGCGCACCGCCTTACCGCTGTCGTTGTGGAGACTCACCACCGCGTAAGACGTCCGCGCCTCGGTCGTGGCGAGGCCGTCGGGGAGGGCGAAGGAGCGCGGCCGCTGCGTCGTCTGATCGAGGCGCTTGCCGTCGGCTCGCTGCTGCTCCGCGAACTTCTCGAACTGGTCTGCCGTCCCCCGGGACAGTTGGGGGAAGAACTCCTTCCACGACAGGAAACCGTCGCGGTCGGTGTCCAACGTCTTCAGGTCACGATTGAGCAGAGTCACCAGGGCGCCGGTGAAGACGCCGCCGTGCTGGTCGTCCGCGTAGGCCCCCGTGCCGTCCTCGGCAGCAGTGAGGTCCACCGTGCCGCGGTGCTGGAAGAACAGGCAGCGCAGGACCGGGTGCAGCACCACCCGCGTCACCGTTTCCCGGTCCCGCACCGCCGGCCGCCCCCGGAGGTAGCTGCTGCAGCAGTCGGTCAGCAGGACGACCAGGCCGGCCCCCTTCTGGTCCATCGCCTTGCGCACCTCGGACCGCGGGACCAGCGCCGTCCGGCCCATCTGCGGCTGGAGGCACTGGCCCAGCTTCGGGTCGAGGCCGCCGTGGCCGGCGTAGAAGAACAGCAGCGCCTCGTCGGGGCCGACCTTCAATTCGCGGTAATACTTGAGGATGTTCTCCTTGGTCACCTTGCGCCCCTCGAGGCGGTCGATCTGCCGGCGCCCTTCGGGGACGTGGTTCTCCAGCAGCTCCTGGACGTGCCGCCGGTCACAGTCCACGCTGGCGGCCATTTCGCTATCCGTGTAGGTGTCGATCACCAGCAGCACCCGGAGCTTGCGCAGCTCGCGGGGCCTCGGGACGTCCCGGTTGAGGGCCCGGACCGACGGCAGCAGGGCGGGCAGGATGTCCTCCTCGGCAGGGGCCGGCGACATCAGGACGGGGAGTTCGTCGTCGGCACAGGCCGCGGGCAGCAGGGCGGGGAGGGCGAAGCCGATCAGGACGGCCAGGGGGCGGAGGGTCGGATGGAACATGGACGGGTCCCTCTTCTGAAAGCCGCTTGCGGCTTCGGGGATTCCAGGCTGCCGCTAAGCCGCAAGCGGCTGTCGCAACAGACTCTCAGTTGGGGCCGTTGTTTGAGCCGTTCGTCGGGGCGACGGCCCGGGGAACGACATTGATGATCGCCGAGCCGATCGCCACCGGCTTGCGCTGGAAATCGATGCTCTTGATGACGTTGTCCGCCACCGCCTGCAACGAGTCCTTGTCGGGGACGATCAGTTCGCGCTTTTTCACGTCGCGCATCAGGTGGCCGCTCTTCATGAGGCTGCGCTGCAATCGGCCGAGGTCGCTGCGGGCAAACGCGTCCTCGCCCTTCTTCAGGCCGCGGGCGCTGATGAGCATCTCGGAGCCGGCCGGGTCGCCCTCCTCGAACACGGTGACGCAGATGGTGCCGGCCTTGTCGGCGAGCTGCGTCAGCGAGTCGCGCCACTTCTGGGCGTCGTCACCAGTCAGGACCTTGAACGGCGCCAGCTTCAACTTCTCCCCGTCGCCGTCCTGAAGATACCAGCCCTTGAGCGAGTAGGAGCGATACTTGTCCTCGGGCTTGAGGACCCAGACGCGGCAGTTGGCCGGCTCGTCGGTCTGCTCGAGGTACAGGCTGCTGCCGTTGAACTTCACGTCTACGCCGACGGTCTTGTCGGTCTTGTTGGTGATCTTGAAGACGATCTGCTTGTTCACTTCCGGCGACTCGAGTTGGTAGCCGCCGTTGTTGTTCGAGGCGTCCTTCGGCTTGAACGTCACGGCCTGGCCGTCGCTGAGCAGCTGGAACTCGACGCCGCCGACCTCGATGGTATCCTTGGCGTTGTTGACGACCGGCTGGTCGTTGCCGCTGGGCGGGTTGTTACCGGCGGGCGGCGGGTTGCCGTTAGGCGAGTCGTCGCCGCGCCGGGCCGCCTCGAACACGAGGTCGCGCGTCTTGAGGGGGGTGCGGGCGCCGGCCAGGCTGCGCCGGCTCAGGGAGTACGACTTGCCGAGGTCCATGAGCAGGGCGGGGTCGCCCTCGAACGAGAACTCGACCAGCTTCTTGACCTCACCTGGGGCCGTCAAGGCCTCGACGACGACGGTGCCGCGCTTGCAGTCGGACGACAGCTTGACCAGGCCAGTGACGAAGGCGTCGGCCTTGACCTTTTTGCTGCCCCAGGCGAGGGGGTAGGTGTCGATGGCGAACAGTTTGCGCTGCTCGGCCTCGTTGCCCTGCCACTTGCCAACCTTGTGACGTCCTGCCTCCTGGGCGGCGTTATGAATGATGCCGAGAGCGTCCTTGTCCTCCGTGCCGGCGTGCAGGACCAGGATGTTTTCGAGGCGGACGGCCAGGTTGCCGTTGAGCGGCCCGGCGCTGAAGGTTTCCGGTCGGTCGCCATCCTTAACGCGGAAGCGAAGGACGCCAACATTCTTTACCCCCTGCTTCTGAAGGGCCTCGACGATGCGGGGGGCGTTGGCGTTGAGTTTGTCGTCGAGGTGATCGGCACGTGCGACTCCGGCGCAAAGGCCCAGGGCCATCGCCACGGCAGCCAGCGGACGCAGCCACGGGCGGAACATTCGCCGGTGAGCGGTCATATGGAAACTCCCTTTGGATCGGGTCGAAGATTGTCTTGCGGGTTGGGGGGCCGGGGTACACAGCCCGCCCTCTGTAAGGGAAAGCGGAAACGGCCGGCCGACCCGGACAGGTCGGCCGGCATTTTTCGGGGCCGCTTGCGGCTTCGCACGTTCCACCTGCGAAGCCGCAAGCGGCTGGTGCTTAGTTGTTGGCCGGCTTGTCGTTGTAGCGGATGACGATGGGCGTCGCCACGGCCGTCGGGTTGGGGAACTCCCGCTGCTCGATGGTCAGCTGGTCGCGCAGCTCCGGGTCGGGGACGATGAAACCCTCCTCGCCATCCCCCAGGGCCCGCGACTTGACCGGGACTTTCAGGCCGGCGTGCTTGAACGCCAGGGCCCGGGCCTCGACCGGCGTCTTCGGCTTCTTCGTGCCGCCCATCTTCTTCAGGTAGTACGGCGACAGCGAGCGCAGGTTCAGATTACGGCTGACCAGCATCTCCCCGTTCGAGGTCGGCTCCGAGCCCTTGAGGAAGACGCACGCCTCGATGAGCCCCAGCCGGTCGGCCAACTCGTTCTTGATGAGGTCATCGCCCGCGCCGACGATCTTGAACGGCGTCCGAACGTCGTTCTCATCGACGTAACCGCGAATCCAGTAGCTCTGCCCGTCGGCCGGGAAGATCCAGCGGCGGCACTTCTCGGGCGGGTCGCGCATGTACTCCAGGGTGCTGGTGCCGTTGACGAAGAGCACGACGCCGATGTCGTCCTGGGTCTTTTTCTTCATCCGAAACTCCACCGTCTGCCCGGTCCGCGGCGGATTGATGCGCAGCTCGCCGCCCTCGTTCGGGTCGCCGGTAATCGGCTGCGACTGGTCGTCGTAGAAGACCTCGAAGTCCAGGTATTCATTGGCCAGCGCACTGGGCTTGTTGCCGCCGTTGCCGCCGTTGCCGACCTTCTTCTGGTCGCGGTCCTTGGCGCTGTTGACGGCGTCCTCGTTGAGCAGGTCGTCGAGGTTCTTGCCGTCCTTGGTCTTCTTGCCGTTATCGGTCTCGACGCCGCGCTTCTTCACGATGCCGCGCGACAGGACGTAGCTCTGACCGGAGTCGGCCAGGATGGTGCGGTCGGTCTTCACGTCGAACTTGCAGACCGTGTGCTCGTCGTCCGACTTGCCGTCGAAGCAGGCGACGAGCACGGTCGTCGTCCGCATGTCCTCGCTGAGCTTGACGATGCCATGCAGGAAGGCGTCGGGCTTGACCTTGTCGGTCTCCCAGGCGAGGGGGTAAGTGTAACCGAACAGGGTGGCCCGCTGGGCGGCGTCGCCCTCGACCCAGTGCTTCTTGGGGGCATTTTTGGCGGCGACGGCGCTGGCGTCGCGGATGACGCCCACCGGGTTGTTCGGGTCGATCTCCATCAACAGGACGTTCTCCAGGCGGTCGGCGACGTTGCGGTTGATCGGCCCGGCGGCGTAGGTCGCCTTGCCGCCGCCCTTCTTGAGCTGGAAGCGCAGCACGCCGACGTTCTTGTACTTCTTGTCCTTCAAGTATTTGAGGATCTCGGGGGCCTTCTTGATCAGGCCGACGTCGATGTTGTCGGCCCGCGCCGGCGAGGCGGCCCAGGCGGCCAGCGCCACGACCACGGCCGGGAGGACCAGGCGGCGGAGCGCCGTCGGTCGGTGGGTTTGCGGTTTCATGAGGAACTCCTTCAATCGGTGAGGATCCGGATACGGGGGTCGCGGAGAGGTCCCCCGCGGGATTGTGGTTAGGGTTTTTTCGCCAAGCGCCGCCGGTAGCCGACCAGCTCCTTGGCCCAGGGCGACACCTCGGGGTTTTGGGGCTTGTCGGCCTTGGCCTCCGCCACCAGCTCAGGCACGCGCTTGATGAGGTAGTTCGCCAGCTCGGCCGGCTCGAGGACGCCGTCCCCGTTTCCGACGGGAGGGCGGTCGGCCTTGAACTCCTTCCCCAGGGCTTCCATCAGGGCCAACGTGAACAGGCCGTGTTCCAAGTTATCGAGCGACCCTTGTGAGTTTTTGCAGGCGGCAATCACCACGGCCCCGACCCCGTTGCGGCGTAAATCCTGCAACGGGTTGGAGGCGAAGTCGCCGGAGTGGCAGGCGTCGAGCAGGACCAACTGGTGGCAGCGTAGCTTGCCCAGGGCCGCGTAAAGGTCCTTGCTCGAAAGCGTGGTCGCCGCCAGGCGATTCGCGTTGTACTTTGGCCCCACGAAGACGAAGGTGCCGGGGAGATACTCGCGAGCGCCCTTGACCCGTTCCGCGTCGCCGTGGCCGGCCAGGAACAGGACGAACTGGTCGTCGGACCTGACCTTGTCTTGAAGCCTTTCGAGTTCCTTCAAAATGGCCTCGGGGGTGGCGGCCGCATCGAGCAGCGGCGGCAAGAATTCGACCCGGTCATACAACTGCGCCCCCTTCTGACGTTGCCACAGCTGATAGATTTCCTTGGCGTCCGCGGCCCCCGACAGGTCGTCCTGCCTGGGCTTGGAGTCTTTGTAGTCACTAATCCCGACGACGAGCCCGAACAGCACCGGGTTGTGGGGCTTGTCCGAGTCGAAGCGCACGCTCACCACGTCTTCCCAGCGGCCGTCCGCCTTGTTGATGGCGATGGCCTTGATCGTGTTCGCGCCGAATTGCAGGTCGCCGGCCTTGATCGTCACCTCGGTCGGTTGCAGGTCGCCCTTCATGGCCGGCGGCATGTCGGCGGCCATGAAGTCCGCCCCGGTCAGCGTCTTGGCGAGGTAGCGGTCGTTGACCCAGATCTCGACTCGGGCCAGCGCCTGAAGTTCTCCCAGGCCGACCTGCTTGGCGCTGACGGTCACCTTGACATCGGCGTCCTTCACCGCCGGCGCCGCCGCCTTGATAGTGACCTTTGGCGGCTCGATCTCCCGGAACAGCACCCGCTCCGGATCCGTGACCCCCTTGGTGAGCATGTCGCGCACCTTGTCCGGCTTGAGGAAGCGCCCGCGCATCCGCTCCGCCGGGTGGTACACGGGTTGGTCGTCGGCTCGCCGGCCGCTAATCTGCCAGCCGATGTAGTGATCGCCGTTGGTGGAGGCGTCGTAGAAGTAGTCCTGCCAGCGCCACAGCACCCACTCCTGAGGCACGCTCTTGCCGCCGGCCGCCGCAGCGAAGGTCGGGAAGAAGCGCCAGATCGGCCGCTGCCGCGCCGTCATCAGCGTCTCGAACACCTCCTTCTCGCCCTTGTGCTTGTAGGTGAAGATAAAGGTGCCGAACGGACGAGCGCTCTCGAAGCGCTTCTTCCACGCCTCCGCTCCCCCCTTCACCGGCGGGCCCTTCGCCTTCTCCTCCAGTACCACCTCGGATCCCTCGGCGAGGCCGGCCTGCCAGGCCGGGCTGCCGGCATCGACCCCCTTCACGATCAGCTTGCCGCTCTGGACCTCGAAATCGACCCCCAGTTCGGCCTGGCGCGGCCAGTCGGCCAGGCTCCAGCAGTTGACCGTCATGTCACGCGACGCTGTTACCAGCAGCTTGTTGTCGGCCGACGGCGCCACCGAGGTGACGTAGCCCTGGTGGCCGATGTAGACGTGGCTGCGCTCGAACCTGCCGTCCCGCGTGGTGAACTTGCCGTCCGGGTCCATCTCGAACAGGCTGGCGCCCCAGTAGTGGCCGACCGCCAGCCGGATCGGCTTGGTGTCGGTCCCCTTGAGGAACGTGTAGCAGCGCGGCGCGTCATCCGTGGCGCGACTCAGGACCAATTCGTGGGCGTGTCCGTCGGGGCCGACCGCGTACCACTCCATGATGCCATCGACGCGCACCGACCAGCCGCCCAGGCGCTCGATCGCCTCGACCGGGCGGAATCCTTTGGCGTTTGTCCAACCCCGCCGCCCCGCCCCCAGGCCGAGGTCGAAGACCTGGTATTCGCCGTCGGCACGGTCGTTGGACGAGCGCGGGCTCGCCTCGCTGCGCCGGTGGTCCTTGACGCCCAGGAAATGGCCGTCGGCGGACAGCGCCGCCTTCCAGAGGCAGTGGCCGGGCGACTCCAGCGCGGGCAGCTCCTTCTCCCGGGCCACGTCCCAGAGGGTGAGGTCGTGATTGTCGCCGCCGGCGACCGCCAGGCGCTTGCCGTCCGGGTCGAAGGTCATCACGTCGGCGAACAGGGTCATCGGCAGCCGGGCCGTCACCTTCGGCCGATCGGCACGCAGGTCGTAGACCAGAACCTCGCCGTTCAGTTCGTACAGGAAGTTCGCCTTCTGGTCCCTGACGCGGATGCCGACTGCCAGGTGACGGCCGTCGGGGTCAAACGCCACGCTCTCGGGCAGGTGCCCGTTGGGGAAGTCAGCCAGGACGATAGGCTCCGCGTGACCGTCGGGGAACGAGCGAACCTCCACCCGTCGGGCGTCGCCTCGCGCCGCGATCCATTTACGGTCGGGACTGAGGACGGCCATCTGGACGCCGTGGAACTTCTTAGCGTCGAACTCGAAGAGCCGGCGCGGCTTCTGCTCAGGCCGCGAGGTGTCCCATTCGAGGACGCGGCCGTCGCGGGCGCAGGAAACCAGATGCCGTTCGTCGAGATACGTCAGGAAGTGGACGCGGTTGCCAGCCTTGTAGCGCTCCTCCCACGAAGCTAGTGGGCCCCCGAGCGCGGTCGCCTTCCCGGTCGCCGGGTGCCATACCCAGACGGTGCCGTCGTGGCCCCCCCAGGCAATCTGTTCGCCCCCGGGGGAGGCGGCCAGCGACCAGACGGTGAAGGAATTCTCGTTCACCGCCTCAGCAGGCAGGACCTTGTCCAGATGACCGGTCTCGAAGTCGAGGATCGCCACCTGGCCCAGCACTCGGCCCCAGCCAGCGACGACGACCTTGAGTTTCTTCTCCGAATCGCGGAACGTGGTCATGGTGTAGATGGAGCCGCGCTGCTCGCGGTAGATTCCCCAGCGGAGGCGGCGCTTCTCGACCAGACGATTGCCCACCACCTGCCAGACGATCACCACCTTGTCGTCGCCGGCGGCGAGCAGGTACAGGTCGTTGCCTTCGCGGACGAACTGCAGCACGTCACAGGAGCCCATCCGCCCGGGCGTTTCCAGGATCAGGCCGGGTTCCGTGCGCTCGCGGCGGTCCTCCTGGGACTGGGCGAAGACCGGGGCCGAGGCCGTCAAGCACGCGACGAGCAAGGCGATTCTGAACAGGCGTTGCATCTCTCGGCCCTCGAACGGCTGGCGCTCGGTGTACGATCTTCCCTACTCTGGGAAACGGAAGCCGCCGCGCCGACCGGACATTTATTCTCCGGCGAGAGCCGGAGTCGTGTGCAGTTACGTGACCCACCGCCCCGCCGCGCTGTGACTCCTGGCGCGAAAGGAGGTTCGACACCCCGGCGGGTGTTCACTCAGCCTGGTTCAACTCGGGGTACCACTTCGGAGTCGTTCCGGAATTGGGCACAGTGCGCGAATGGGCCCGGGACTGCTCGTTCTCATCTTCTTATAGCCCGTTACAGATGACCTTGCACCAGTGACCTGGCAGCTTCCGGCTGGATTGCAGGTTGTTTATTGATACCACGAGTGCAAGGTCATCTGTAACGGGCTATAGGTAGTCTACGCCCCGCTGTCCGCTGCCGCCACAGGGCCAGTTGGCCGGCCTGGTTCAAGAGCGTGGGCCGCTGGGTAACACTCGCGTGGCACTGCCGCCCGGCACGGCGTCCCCCGGGCCGCGCCGGGTGTTCCTTCGCCCCGCCGGGTGTGCCAGGGGCCGATTCGTTTCACGGGCCGGTGAAACGAATCGCGTTTCCCGATGTCCTTGTCCTTCCCAGACTTGCGCCGCCGACAACCCATTCGTTTCACGCCT
>Ga0116217_10002887_pt1 | contig 15836 bp, 12 predicted proteins | sample Sb_taG_6_FD_89697 | JGI IMG/M metagenome (GOLD analysis project Ga0116217, IMG submission 89697) | Peat soil microbial communities from Weissenstadt, Germany - Sb_50d_4_PS metaG | ecosystem: Environmental > Terrestrial > Soil > Wetlands > Peat | place: Germany: Weissenstadt | collected 2010-09-21 | reverse complement strand
GTGCCCTCGGAAGAACGCGCTGAGCGTGCCAAGACGGCGCTGTCTTCGGTAGGTATGGCCGAGCGCATGATGCACAAGCCCAACGAGCTCTCCGGCGGCCAGCGGCAGAGAGTTGCGATTGCGCGCGCGCTGGTCAATCGTCCGTCGATCATTCTCGCCGACGAACCCACGGGCAACCTGGATTCACAAACCGGAAACGAAATTATGGCAGTGCTGGACCGTCTGCAGGCCCAGGGAAACACAATTGTCCTGGTAACTCATGAGCATGACATTGCTGAGTACGCGCACCGCGTCATCAACATTAAGGATGGCGTGGTGGAAAAGGATGAGGCGAAGCGGTAGCCAGACCGCTGTCGGCATCTAGTTTTGATTTGAAGCGCTCAGCCACCAGGCTGGGCGTTTTCGTTGTGGCGCAACTTCTGGGTGTGCCCGGGGTTCCAAGGGTACAAATGAGGAGAGCCATGAAACAGTTTCGAATCGCGATGATCCTGGCGCTAGGTTTGGCGTTGACCGCGTGCGGTGGTGGGAATTCGAGTAGTTCGGCTACCGCTGCCGGCAATTGGACGGCGACGCTGACCAACGCGGACGGAACTCCTGCCTTCGCCTTTACGACTTCCTTGACGCAAAACGGAGGTACGTTGATGGTGACTGGCTCTAATCTCAGTTTCACGACGTCGACCGCCTGCTTTACTTCTGGAGGAACACAGACCGGGTCGTTCGGTGTGAACGGGGCCATGAACGGAAATGTCACGGGGGCATTTCAGTTGACCATTACATCTGGAACCCCCAGCGGCAACACGCTTGTTCTGCAGGGCACCGTGAACAACGACACGATCACGGGCACGTGGGCCTTGACTGGGACCGGAGCATGCACGGGATCCGGGACTTTCACGATGATGAGGACATAGCGCGATGACTTCCGTTCGGTAAGGGTTAGAGTCTTTCGCCCCGCAGAGGGCCAGCTGGTTTTCCGACTTTGCGCTCTTACTCCGCTCCGCGGCTTTGATTCCGTGTGAGCCGGCTGCCCGGAGGAGGTATCCGGGGCTACGTGTGCACCGCACTTCCCTACAGTGGTAAACCGCTTCGCACTTGCTTTGTAGCGGGCATGCGCTACAATGCCTGTTCTTGAAAATGGCTTCTTTGGAGTGCCGTTTTCGAGTATCCGCTGGTATCTTTCTGGTTATCTGTGAGCGACTTATCTTATCCGCTGTTCGGAGAAATAGCACTAGACTAGAGGCGAAGTTTGGACCCCGCATGCGGGGTGGTGAATGATTTTGGCTTGGGGAGGAGAAAGACCATGAGATTGCGAATGATCCTGGCTGTGGTTGTTCTGGCGTCGACGGCGCTGGTTGCTCAGACGTTTCGCGGAACCATTCTGGGGACGGTAACGGACGCATCGGGCGCGGTGGTTTCGGGCGCCTCGGTCAAAATACATAACGCGAACACCGGACTGGATCGAACCACCCAGACCAGCGCGGACGGCAGCTACGCGGTGTCCGAACTTCCGATCGGGACTTACACGGTCACGGTTTCGCAGAGCGGATTTCAGACTTCGGTGACCAACACCGTTACCGTAAACGTCGCGGGAGAGAGCCGCGTGGATGTTTCGCTGAAACCCGGAGACGTGACGGTGCGGGTGGAAGTTTCTGGCGAGAGCCTGCCGCAGGTGGAGACGACTACGAACGACCTGGGCGGCGTACTCACCAGCAAGACCGTGGAAAACCTTCCGGTGAACGGGCGGGACTATACCAAGCTGATCTACCTCAATCCAGGCGTGGCTGGTTCTCCGGACCAGATTTCAGATTCTCCCGGCTCGTTCGGCGAGTTTTCGATGAACGGAGCGCGCGGGCGCTCGAACAATTATCTGCTGGATGGAACGGATATGAACGACGGTTACCGCAACGACCCGGCGATCAACCAGGCGGGAGTGTTCGGGACCCCGTCGACCATTCTGCCGATCGATGCGGTGGCCGAAGTTCGCGTGCTCTCGAATTTCGAGCCGGAGTATGGACGAAACGCGGGAGCGGTCGTCAACATCGTAACCAAGAGCGGCACGAACGCGCTGCACGGGACGGCGGCGGAGTATTTCCGCAACGATGCTCTGGACGCGCGAAACTTCTTCAATCCGGTGGAAAATGCAAACGGGACTCCAAATCCGAAGGCTCCGTTCCACAATAACCAGTATGGCGCTTCGCTGGGCGGGCCGATTGTCAAAGACAAGACTTTCTTCTTCGTAGACTACGAAGGTCAGCAGGAACCGGTCGGCGTAGTGACTATTGCGACCGTTCCCACGGGCACTGGTCCGGGGGGCGCGCTCAGCCCCAGTGACGCCAGTAATCCTGTAATCGCAGGCCTGTTGGCGCGTAACCCCTGGCCTGCGCCAAATTTGGCGCCCGGCGCCCTGTTTTCCCCTGGAACTGCGTCTGTGGTTTCGCCTTCTTTTAATCGGCTGACCAGCATGATTGCCAAGGTCGACCATAGCTTCAACGCCAACAACCTGCTCACCGGCCGATATTTTTTCGGCGATAGCGTGCAGTCGTTCCCGCTGGCGCTGACCGCTAGCGGTGGTCAGCCGCCGGGTTTCAATACTTACACTCCGACTCGGGTTCAACTGGTTTCACTCTCCTTTGTGCATACGTTTGGGTCGAACAAAGTGAACGAACTGCGATATGGCTGGAACCGATTCGCGGAAGGTTTTTTCCCAGCGGATCAGAGTTTCCACCCCAGCTCGATTGGTCTTTGCGATACCGGGACTGCCGGAGGCCTGGGATGCGCGGGTGGCCCGGCCGATTCGGGCCTGCCCATCATTCAGGCCGATGGGTCGAGCGGGGTTGCGCAGTTGGGTGCGACGAGCAGCGTGCCGCGGCACCGCGTGGACAGCAACGACCAGGTGATCGACAATTTCTCCTGGAAGGTCGGCAAACATGACGTTAAGTTTGGTTTCGACTTCCATCGCACGACCGTGCAGCAGTATTTCGACAAGTATTTCCGCGGCCGGTTGAGATTCGCCAGCCTGACTGACTTCCTAGCCGGAGTGCCCGAAAGCAGCGGCACGCTTCAGTATGTCGGCGACACCTTGCGGCATACGTTCGAGAACAATTTCGGATTCTACGTGCAGGATAGTTTCCGCATTACCTCCCGCCTGACCTTCAATTACGGGCTGCGTTATGACTATATGGGTGTGATGGGCGAAAAGAACAATTTGCTCAGCAACGTCACCAGCTTGACTCCTCCCGCGCCGGGCACGGCCGGAACGGGAAACTTTGTATTAACGCAGGTGGGGCAGCCGGGGTTAAGCAGTCTCTACAACCCGGACAAGACAAATTTCGCCCCGAGGGTCAGCGCAGCGTGGGATGTGACGGGCAAAGGGCAGACTGTGATCCGTGCCGGGTGGGGGCTTTTCTTCGATGCATTCTCGCAAGACATGGCGCTGGGCCACCTGCCTTATGAAACGTTCTATTCTCCCGGGCCGGCGTATAACCCGATCGGACCGGCGGCCATCCTTTCGTCGGGACTGAATCCGAACCTGCCGGCCGGCGCGATCGCCAACGGCGTGCCAGTTTTTGGCAGCGAGACCGCCTGCAATTTCGAGTGCGACACATTCGCCTTCGACCGCAACATTAAAACGCCCTACATGGAGAACTACAATCTGAACTTCCAGCAGCAGATTACAAATCACGCGGTGGTGCAGTTGGGCTATGTGGGATCCCAAGGACACCGTCTGTGGCGATTCTTTGATCTGAACCAGCCCAGCGTTGCTGCTATCAATGCTTGTGACCTCGGTCAACTGGGATGCACCGCAGGAATTCATGATTTTAGTGGTGCGGCTCGCCCCTTCGGTGGAGGATTCGGCCCTCCGGGCAACACCTATGGTACCTACTACCTCGAACAGGAAAATTCCACGGGCCAATCGAACTACAACTCTTTGCAGGCACAGTTGCGCATCAACAGCTGGCACGGCGTCACGTCCATGGTGAACTTTGTATGGTCGAAGTCGCTGGATAACTCGAGCGATGGCGAGGACTTTGAACCCAATGCCGCGCAGCCACAGGACAGCAACAACCCGCAGCGCGAGTATTCCTATTCGAACTTTGATCTGCCCAAGCGGTTTACGTGGATTTTCGGTTACGACATTCCCAAAATGGGTGGAGGGATGCAGCGCTTGAAGAATGGTTGGGGCATGAACAGCACGGCCACTTTGCAAAGCGGGCAGCCGTTCCAACTGAACTACAACGGTGAAGATGACTACAGCGGTGGCGGCGGCGGTTTCGACCGTCCCGATGTTGTCGGGCCAATTATTCAGAACAATTCGAATCCGTATCAGTTCCTGTCGCTCGCCTCTTTTGCCATACCGTGCACCGTGACCGCTGCCACCGGAGCCGCTGCGGACTGCATTCCGGGGACGAGGCACTACGGTGATATGGGACGAGATTCTCTGCGTGGGCCGCAATATAAGCAGTGGGACCTCGCACTCTACAAGAATACAAACATCACGGAGCGGGTGATTCTTCAGCTGCGAGCCGATGTCTTCAATATTTTGAACCATCCGAACTTTGCCAACCCATTCCTGCCTGGTTTTATCACCGATCCGGCGGTCAATGGGTTTCAGCAAGTGGGTAACCGAGAAGTGGGCAAGGGTTCCTACGCTCTCACCGCGACCGGTGACGTGGGCATTGGCAACCCGTTCCTCGGCGGCGGTGGGCCGCGCGGGATACAGTTGGCGGCTAAGTTTTCGTTCTAGGTTGTGGGTTTTCAGGCTCCTCCTGCTCGGGCAGGAGGAGCGTTTTTATTGGCCCCGGACGAGGCGTCCGGGGCTACGTGTTTAGGGGTGTGACGGTGGTTCCTGCACTTCTCCTACGGGGACGATCTTGGTGGCGGCGCGGAATTTCTTGTAGTCGCGGAAAGTGATGTCGTCTTCGACGTTGAAGTTTTTCAGCAGGGCTATTCGTACGTCCACCTTTACCGCGATGTGCTGTGGCAGCCAGACTTCATCGTTGATGCGGGTTTGCTCGATGACGATGCGCGAGCCTTTGTGGATGCGCGCGAGGAACAAGCCGACGGAAACAGTGTCAATGCATTGGATGTCGAGCTTTTTCCACTGCGATTCGTCTTTGTCGATCCAGGCGCGAAAGCGGAACTTGGGCAGCATTTTGGCTTCTTTAAGATGCCCCTGGTAGCCCGGCCGCGGTTCGCCATCGATGACGTAGGTGTCGCGTCCGGCTAGAGACTCGATGCCTGCCAGTTGGAAGTTGTACGCGTCTGCTACTTCGCGCACGAACTTGCGTTCCTCTACACGGTCTTTTTCTTCTTTTTCTTCGCGCTTCTTGCGGTCTCCGTCGGATTCATTCTTGCGCTTGTCGATCAGCTTCTGGATTTTCTCTTCTTCTTTCTTCGCGTCTTTGTCGGGGAGCGGTTTGTCGTCTTTGGCGATCAGGCGCTCGACTTGCTCGCCATAGATTTCCATGATTTCCGAGGTTTTGGTTTCGGTTGACTTTACCTCGCCTTTGCCATCGAGCTTGTGTTGCTCCTCGCGCTGGATGTAGGTGTAGTCGCGCTGCTGTTTGTCGTTCACCATGTCTTTTTCGGCGGTCTGTCGAATGAGCTCGCGGATCTGGTCGTCGGAGAGCGATGGTGCGGGGCTGACTGGTGGCGGGTTGTCTTGGCCGAGAGCGCAGCCGCAGGCGAGAACAAGAAAGACGAGCGCGGACTCGATGCGCATGTTCATATTTACGTGATTAGAACCCGGTAGGTTCCCATGAGTTTTGCTTCGCTGCCACAATATTTACTTTTCCGCGCGGCCCAGGGTCCCAGCGCGGAAGGAGCGGTCGTCCAGGCGATGCAGGCGCTTGGCCATGCCGGGGCGGAGCAGCGGGTGATGGCGGATGGTGAACAGATATTCGGCGATGAACCATAGATGTTGGTCGGTGGTCATCCAGTCACGGTCGTCGAAGCGGGCCAGATTAACCGGGCGCGAAAAAGTTCGCAGGGTACGTTCGCCGCGGAGATTGAAGTAGACGTCGAAATAGCTCATGGCGAGTTCGCGCAGAGTGCGATAGACGGGCTCGCGATAACGGCATCCGGTGAAGTTGGACTTGGCGAGGGCTCCCCAATGGCCCTTGATGCGGTAGATGGCAATGACGTGGTCGGTGTCGCGTTCGGCTTCGAGGTCGAAGACTAGAGGAGGATAGCCGTTAGCTCGCAGGGCGGCGGCAGCAAAGGTCGCGGCCTCGAAGCAGTGCGCCGTGTTTTTTTGAAGGACGCGACGCGGCGACCAGGCCGTGTTGGCAACGTGGTACGGCATGTCATCGAGGTAACGCTGGATTCCGTGGGGAGTTTTCAGGCTGCGAAGTTTGCGCAGTTCGGCCGGGGTGAAGTTATTCATTCTTCAGTTCAGTTTATCTTGTGGTCGGGGAAAAAGCGTTAACCACAGAGGACACTAAGGTTCATAAAGGAAAGCCTTCATGCGAATAATTCTGCCAGTTCCCTCGGGCTGTCTACCGTTACATCCGGCGGAGCCTCGCAGAGCGTGTGGGGAGCGAAGCCGTAGGTTACGCCGCAGATCCAGAGGCTGGCGTTGCGGCCGGTGATGACGTCGACGGAGGAGTCGCCGATCATCAGGGTTTCGTGGGGCTTGGTTTTGGTTTCGCGCAGGATGGTCTGGGCTCCATGTGGATCGGGCTTCTTCGTGGAGAAGCTGTTCCCTCCGTAGACGTGGATGAAGAATTCGGCGAGGCCGAGCGCTTCCACGATCTGGCGTGAAGGAATGACCGGCTTGTTCGAAAGCACGGCCATCTGGCGAGAGATGCCGTTGGAGTTGCGGATCGCAGTGAGCGTTTCTTTGACGCCGTCGTACAGGTGAGTGTGGTCGAGTTTGTGAGCGCGGTAGTAGGCCAGGAAGTGATCGAGTCCTTCTTTTATGAGGCCTTCGTTGCGGGGATCGCCGAGGGCGCGTCGCACCAGCATGGGCGCGCCGTCGCCTACGTAGGAGGCGATCACGTCGCCGGGCAGGTCGGGGCGTCCGAAATGCTTGAGCATGGCGTTCACAGAGTGGATGAGGTCGAGGCGGGAGTCGATCAGGGTTCCGTCGAGATCGAAGATGAGGAGTTTGATCTGGTGCGAATCGAACTGGCGGTGAAACTTGATCATGCGTTTTTAGGATAAATGATCGAGGAGCACTCAGCAGTCAGCCAGCTCACATTTAGCACTTAGCCGTACGGGGTTTCGCTTTTTGCTGTTCTGAACCAGGCCAAGTGCCAAGTGCTAATTGCCAATTGCTGAACTGGCTGAATGCTGACTGCTGATTGCTGACTCGCGAATGCTGTTCATTTACAATGAAAACGCGATGGCGACGAAGACTGATCCTAAACCGGCTGGCCTAAAAGACGACAAAAGCAAGAGCACGGGCAAGACTTACGAAGGCCTTTCCCCCGAGCAACTGATTGAGGCCTATCGGATCATGTATACCTCCCGGCGACTGGACGACCGGGAGATCCTGCTCAAGCGGCAGCAGAAAATCTTCTTTCAGATTTCGGGAGCGGGTCACGAAGCGGTTGGTTTGGCGTCGGGCTTTACGCTGAAGCCGGCATACGACTGGTTTTATCCTTACTATCGCGATCGCGCGCTGTGTCTGGCTTTGGGGGCAACGCCCTATGAGATGCTGCTGATGGCTGTGGGCGCGGCAGATGATCCGCAATCGGGCGGCCGCCAGATGCCCTCGCACTGGGGCTTTCCAAAATTGAATGTGGTCACGCAGTCTTCTCCGACCGGGTCGCAGGTTTTGCAGGCGGTCGGTTGCGCCGAAGGTGGACGCTACTTCGCGAGTCATCCGCAAGCTGCGAAAAAGGCCGACGGAGATTACCGTCAATTCAAAGACGTTAAATTCGAGGGCGATGAGGTTACGTACGTTTCTCTGGGCGACGGCACCACCAGCGAAGGCGAATTCTGGGAGGGGATGAACACCGCTTCCAATCGCAAGTTGCCGGTGTTGTTCGTCGTGCAGGATAACGGTTATGCTATCTCGGTCCCGGTCGAGGTGCAGACTGCGGGCGGCAACATTTCGAGGCTGGTGTCGGGTTTTCCCAATTTTCATTTTGAGGAAGTCGACGGCACCGACCCGGTTGCTTCGTACGCAGCGTTTGCCCGTACCGTGGCCTACTGCCGCGCGGGGGAGGGTCCGGGGTTTATTCATGCCCACGTGATTCGTCCTTATTCGCATTCACTTTCCGATGACGAGCGGCTTTACCGTCCCGACGCCGAGCGCGAGCGTGATGCCGCCCGCGATCCCATCACGCGCATGCAGATGTTTCTGATTCGCGAAGGCATTCTCGATGAAAAAGGCATTAACAAGCTGGAAAAGCAGGTAGAGGACGACCTGCAAATTGCAGTGGATCAGGCTCTGGAGGCGGCTTTACCTACGCCCGACACAATCATGCGCTACGTTTACTCGCCCGATCTGGATCCAACATCTTCGGCAATACAAACGGAGCCGGTGTCACCTGCTCCGGCGGCGGACGGCAAGAAGGTCGCTCCGAAAACCATGGCTGATCTGATCAACGCCACGCTGCGTGACGAGATGCGCCGGGATGAGCGCATTGTGATTTTCGGCGAAGATGTGGCCGATGCCAGCCGCGAACAATATCTCGAAGAGAAGTTGATCAAAGGCAAGGGCGGCGTCTTCAAGTTGACTTACGGCTTGCAGCACGACTTCGGCTCCGACCGCGTATTCAACTCGCCGCTGGCGGAAGCGAACATTGTAGGCCGCGCCGTCGGCATGGCGACACGCGGCATGAAGCCGGTGGTCGAGATTCAGTTCTTCGATTACATCTGGCCGGCGATGATGCAATTACGCAATGAACTGCCGCTGATCCGGTGGCGTTCGAACAACGGCTTTTCCTGCCCGGCGGTGGTTCGGGTTGCGATTGGCGGATACCTCACTGGCGGCGCAATCTACCACTCGCAGTGCGGCGAGAGCATTTTCACGCACACTCCCGGCATGCGCGTGGTATTCCCGTCGAATGCGCTGGATGCGGCTGGCCTGCTGCGGACCGCGATTCGCTGTGACGATCCGGTTTTGTTTCTCGAGCATAAGCGGCTTTATCGTGAGACCTTCGGCCGCGCGCCGTATCCGGGGCCGGATTACGCGATCCCGTTCGGCAAGGCGAAAGTAGTGCAGCCGGGAACGGATTTATCTGTGATCACCTACGGAGCGGTCGTTCCGCGAGCCTTGCAGGCGGCGCAGAAACTCGAACGCGAGCACGGAGTGAAGGTTGAGTTAATCGATTTGCGCTGCCTCAATCCGTTTGACTGGGAGACGATTGCGGCTTCGGTGAGCAAGACCAATCGAGCGCTCGTTGCTTACGAAGACTCGCTCAGCTGGGGCTATGGCGCCGAGATTGCAGCCCGCATCGCCGACGAATTGTTCGACCACCTGGACGCCCCCGTACGTCGCGTTGCCGCGAAAGATGTGTTTGTCGCCTATCAACCCATTCTCGAAGACGCGACCCTGCCCCAGGCCGAGGATCTGCTGCGGGCGATGAAGGAATTGTCGGAATACTGAGCAGCCGACTCCGCCGCATCAAGCTTCCTTACTAGTTCTTCCGGAGAAACAAAATCAGGTTTATTGCCAAGAGTTGTAAAAAGACTGCCAAAACCGCACTGGAAGCGTGCTTTAGAGGCCGTTCAGTGCTATAGTTCCAGCCCGCTGGTGAGATTTGATGGCTTGAGGGGACTGCATCATGAAAAGCAAACGGTTCTGGTATTCCGCGGGTAGAGCTTTGACCGTGACGGCTGCGGTTCTGATGCTGGTCAACGGCGCGTCGGCGGCCAGCCAGGAAAAAGTGCTGTACAGCTTCACCGGCGGAAATGACGGAGGCGATCCCGCGGCGGGATTGATTCGTGACCACGCCGGAAACCTTTACGGCACGACCGTCGTGGGCGGCACTGGCGCGGCGTGCGAAGGCGGATGCGGCACAGTCTTCGAGCTGACTCGGAACTCCAGCGGCAAATGGCAAGAAACGGTGCTCTACAACTTCCAGGCTGGCGCCGACGGGAAGAATCCCTACGGCGGAGTCACTCTCGACGCCAAAGGAAACCTTTACGGCGCCACGGTTTCGGGCGGAAGCGGCGGCACTTGCAGCGGCGACGGTTGCGGCACCATTTTCAAGCTCACTCGGTCCGGCAAGAGTTGGAGCGAGAGCGTGCTGTACAGCTTCACCGGCGGAACCGACGGAGCCGACCCCGGCGGCGGCGTAGTCTTTGACAGCAAGGGCAATCTTTACGGCACAACTCCCGACGGCGGTAGCGTGAACGGTTGCAGCTGCGGCGTGATCTACGAGCTAAGCCCCACCAAGAGTGGTTCGTGGAAGCAAAGGGTGGTCCACACTTTCACCGGCGGCAATGACGGATCGACAGGCTCGCTCGGTTTGCTGCATTTCGATAAGACGAGCAATCTGTATGGCGTTGCCGAACTCGGTGGCGCTCATGCAGCCGGGACCGCATTCGAGATGTCGCCTGCTTCCGCAGGCAAGTGGAAATTCATCACCATCGACGGTTTCAAAGGCATGCCTCACGCCGGCTTTCCTTACGGCGGCCTGATTTCCGACGCGACCGGCAGTCTGTATGGCACGACCTACTACGGCGGAGCAAACGGGCTTGGCTCGGTGTTCAAGCTCACTCGCGGCTCAAACGGCAAATGGAGTGAGCGCCTGCTGTACAGCTTTCAGACTGGAACCGATGGCAACTCTCCGACTTCGACCCTTGTCTTCGACGCGCACGGCAATCTCTACGGCACCACCTCCGCGGGCGGCGATGCCAACGGCGACGGCACTGTCTTCAAACTGATCCCAATCTCGGGCGGCAAGTGGAAAGAGAACGTAGTCCATCGTTTCAAGAACAGCCCAGACGGAGCCAACTCCTACTACGGAATGGCAATCGACAAGGCAGGCAATCTGTACGGAACAACGGCAATCGGCGGGACTAACGGTCAGGGCGTGATTTTTGAGATCACACCATAATGTTGGTGCGCTCGATCGCAGCGCGGAAGAATATGCTCTGTCCGACCGCAAGCCTACCTACGCGGGTCACCGTGCCGTAGATTCCCGCGGTGTTCTGGTGCACACGAACAACCGCCTTCATCATTTCCGGCGCCGGGCTTGCCGTATCGGGATCGAGGTTCACCATCGAGCAGCGGACGTCGTGCATGGTGACGGCGATAGCGGGGCCGTCGTCGCGCTCACCGAATGAGAGCACGCCGCCCATCCACTGGTCCTCCTGGAACGGAGCCGGTCGCAGTAAACGAACTACAACATTCGGACGAAATCGTCGCACGTCCGGGCTCTGGCCTGCGAGTCGTGCGATCTCGCGCACTGTATCGGAGGCGATCACGGAGATGCTCGCGTCATCGAAGATGCCATGCTTCATCTGCATCATCTCGACCGGAGCGCCGTAGCGGCGTCCGACCTCTTTGGCCAAGTCTTCTGAGAAGACAGGCAGTTCTTCGCCATCCGGCGTGCGAATATGCGTTGGAAGGTCTCCCTGAGTACCGTCTTCACGCGCATCGCCCTCGCGACGCTGCGGAGTAAACAGGATCAGCTCGGGAAGCTTGCTTGCGGTCAGCCACGGAAAGTCGCTGTGGTTTTCCATCCGCCGGAATGCCAGCCGTCGGTCACCATCGAGGCCGTGCCAGCCCAGATTGGCGGCCTCGAGCGGCTCGCCGCGCATGGACTTCACGGGATAGCGGAAGATCGCCTCCACTTGTCCGATTTCTATAGGCATGCTCGATCCGAGTCCGCCCACCAGCGTATCACTCGAACAACCGAGCGCGCTTCGTAAGACGAAAACCAAAGCTTACAGAGCAGCCAGCCTATAAAAGAAAGCTATGGTCAAGATCGTAATGGCGATGGTCGCAGCCAAAGCAAGAGCTTCGCCAATAATTGTGCTCCTGGCTTTTTCCATGCTGTGCTCTCCTTTCGGGAGAACACTTAAGCCTAATCTCAACGAGGAATTGCGGCGGTGACGAAGCTCACTTAAAGGTGTGACCGAGCCATGGCTTTCCGCAAACAGTCGTAGCGTAGCTGTCCCTGATTTTCCGCGTCCCTGATTTTCCGCGTCCCCGGTTTTCCGCGTCCCTGGTTTTTCTGTCTCACCCAAACGTAAGGCCATCCGGCTCGCGCAGCAGATGCCAAGCCTCGCGGTAGTAAGCGTAAGGGTCCGAGCCCACATATCCGTTCGGACGGAAAAACAAAGTCCGGCGTTCCAATACCTCGCGCACCGGCAGGATATACCAGGTACCTTCCGGAACAATCAGGACCGCTACAAAATCAATCTCGGATTCGTTGTAAGCTGTCCGGCTGTTGTAGTTGTAGACGCACAGCCGGTAGAATCCCCGCACCAGGCAGCCGCTGGTTTTCACTTGTACCCACGACAGGTTTCTTCCGCCCTCCACGATGAAGTCGTAGCGATGCAGGTGCCCGTACGGCAGCGCCAGCGCGAAGCCCAGGCTCGTGGCCTTGTGCATGAAAGCCGCTTCGCCAAGCTCGCCTTGAAGGGCATTCGGGCTCCCGCGCCGTCGCCCAGCGCTCTGGACAAGGCTCTCCTCGGACGCCAAAATGCGCCCGCCCGGACCGCCCCTGATTCTGCTCATTGTGTGTTGGGAAAACGCGTTGGAAAAAAGTGTATTGCTACAGTTTGGTTGTCATTCCGAACAAGCGTTCTTTGCGCGGTGAGGAATCTGGGCGAGCCGCGCGAAGGGTCGCGTTCTTTGCGACCCAATAATCGCGCGTTTGGCTCGCTTCCCTATCGAACTGCGCGACCAACGGAAAACGTCCCCAAGGAAGCTCCCGCCAAAAGAAAAGGCGCAAGCCAGAAAGCTTGCGCCAAACTTAACCTCTACTTCTAGCCTAGCAGATTCAGGGGGGTAACTATGACATGCTTTTCAGATTTATTTCATGCGCCGAATCATGGACTTGGCAGGAATTGGACGCCTCAGGGGGCTTGACAAGATTCCGGACAAAATCGGTTCTTGCACCGTTTTAGGTGCAGTTTGGCACTATGTGTAGACGGGGGGCTGGCCCATCTTTGCAATTTCTTGCAAAGATGGGAAGTCCTCACGTAGCCTGCGTCGGGATTTTCCGTTCGCGACCGCCGACGCCATCGTCCCCACCTTTACACAGAACGCAAAAGTAGGCCAGCCCCCCGCGTCAAATAAAAGTGTTGACTCTGGAACCGATTCCAGGGTTCATACTGATGTCGTGAGTGCCAATTCTTTGCTTTCGGGAGAGCTTGCCCGCCTCACCGGCGTGAGTGCTGACACGCTTCGCCACTATGAGCGGCTCGGCATTTTGCCTACATCACAGCGGACGAACGGCGGCTATCGGATGTTCTCCGCATCTGCCGTCGAGCGAGTACAACTTGCACAGCGGGCGCTCCAACTAGGCTTCTCGCTGAATGAACTCTCGGACATTCTCCGAACCCGCGACGATGGTGGCGTCCCCTGTCATCGAGTGCTCAACCTGGCCGAGGACAAGCTCCGTTCACTTGGGCAGCAGATACAGGCGCTTCAGAAAACCCAAGGCTACATGCGAAAACTCGTTCGCGACTGGAAGAGGACGCTAAAGCACACCCCACCCGGTAACAAAGCAATGCTGCTGCACTCGCTGGCAGACAGGCCGAAGACTACGTCCGCGGCCAACAATCTAAAAAGGAGATCACGGTCATGAATCATCTTGTACTCGCGCTTTTGTTGTCACTATTCGCATCGCCAGTCTTCGCTCAAGAGGCAAAGCCAGACGACGCGATGAAAGACTGTCCCATGCACGATCAGCACGCGGCCCACCACGCAACCGTCGAGAAGAACGGTGACCAGGCGATGGGCTTTCCTCACGGCAAGACCACTCATCACTTTCGCGTGTCGTCGGACGGCGGATCGATTGAAGTTACTGTGAACGATTCAAACGACAAAGCGAATCTAGACGCGATTCGCTCTCACTTGTCACACATCGCGACCATGTTCAGCAACGGCGATTTCTCTACGCCGATGTTCATACACGACGGCATTCCACCCGGTGTGACGACCATGAAGTTGATGAAATCAGCGATTCGCTACACCTACGCGGAGATGCCATCAGGCGGAAGAATACAGTTAAAGTCTGACGACCCGATTGGGGTCGCTTCAATTCACGACTTCCTTCGTTTCCAAATCACGGATCACCAGACGGGCGACAGTCTTGAAGTGGCTCGGAAATAACTCTACCCGACGGCCTATGTCAAGCCTCGCTGAACAAGGCCCGGTAGATCCCGCCGCCGAGGGCTCCGCCGATTAGCGGGGCTACCCAGAATAGCCAGAGTTGCTGTAAGGCCCATCCGCCGACGAAGATGGCCGGGCCGGTGCTGCGGGCTGGATTGACCGAAGTGTTGGTGACGGGGATACAGACCAGATGAATCAGGGTCAGGCAGAGGCCGATGGCGATGGGCGCAAAGCCTTTGGGGGCGCGGCTGTCGGTGGCTCCCATGATGACGATCAGAAAAAACGCGGTCAGGACAAGTTCGGCGACGAAGCCTGCCAGCATCGAATAGCCTCCGGGAGAGTGCACGCCGTATCCGTTCGAGGCGAATCCGTTGTTGACGTCGAACATGGCCTGGCCGCTGGCAATCACGTAGAGAACACCTGCCGCCGCGATCGCGCCCAGGACTTGCGCTACCACATACGGCGCCAAGTCGGAAGCTGGAAAGCGTTTGCCCACGACCAGCCCCAGACTGATGGCCGGATTCAAATGGCAGCCTGAGATGTGTCCGATGGCGAAGGCCATGGTGAGGACGGTCAGGCCGAAAGCGAAGGCGACGCCGAGAAAACCGATTCCGACAGTGGGGAAACCGGCTGCCAGCACGGCGGCGCCGCATCCGCCAAATACCAGCCAGAAGGTTCCGAAGAATTCCGCGAGCGCACGTTTACCGAGACTCATGGTTCCACCTCCAGAATTGAATTAGGCCGGCTTAGATTTTGTCCGTCCACCACCCCCGCCGCCCCTGCGGATGCTATCAAATGCGATTGGGCCTCCGCCGAAAAATATCAGGGCGAACGCGATGGCGGCTACGGCGAGTGGGAATTCGTATCCGCCCTGGGCCATAAACCCGTGTTTCCAATGCACCTTCCAGATGACGACAAGCAAGTCGATCAGAATCGCGAACGAGACACAACGGGTAAACAGTCCCGCGATGACCAGGATCCCCCCGCCGAATTCCGTGGCCGCTGAAACGTACGCCAGCCAGCCCGGCAGTCCGAGACTGCGGATAAATGGCACGAAGTGCGGAAGCCCGCCAAACACTTTGCCATAACCGTGGCCAATCATGACGGCGCCCAGCACAATCCGTAGGACGAGAAGCGCCAGCGGTTGCAGACGATCGAGAACGCGCAAAGGGTTTCCTCCGGTGAGAGCTGAATAGATTACCGCATTGTCGGGCGTTTGCAGAAATAAGTGCTCATTTCACGGAAAAGCGGACGCGCAGACCGCCGCTCGTCCGTGATTCTGCCAAAATTGCCCGGCGAGTAAAGAAGTTCTCCGCGTGGTCCAAGCCTTTCGTACCGTCTGTGGTACTTTAGTTACGGTTCGAGCAAAGGGGTAGCATCCAGCGTATGGGCGCTACCTCATATTGTGCTGCGCGAATCGTTGGCTACCATATATAGACTGACCCTCCAACCCTCTCCTGGTTACTTTCCAGAAAACGGGCATAAAACGCGGGAAATCCCGGAGATTCGCCTTTAGCTCTTGGGCTTTCAGGGCTGATATATGCTCGGGACACCTGAATTCACTCGAACGCATTTTGTACGAGGAGTTCTTCCC
>Ga0116217_10002871_pt1 | contig 15888 bp, 18 predicted proteins | sample Sb_taG_6_FD_89697 | JGI IMG/M metagenome (GOLD analysis project Ga0116217, IMG submission 89697) | Peat soil microbial communities from Weissenstadt, Germany - Sb_50d_4_PS metaG | ecosystem: Environmental > Terrestrial > Soil > Wetlands > Peat | place: Germany: Weissenstadt | collected 2010-09-21 | reverse complement strand
GGACTACGCCGCCGCATCGAGTGCCCTCGCATCGATCTGGGCCAGGGCGGCAGCGATCACGTCCTGGACTTCCTCGTTGTCGTCGTGCAAGTAAGCCTCCTCAAGGGCCGGGACCGCTTCCTCCACGCCGATCTCGCCCAGGGCCACCGCCGCACGCCGACGCACCGTCGGCTCCTCGTCGTGCAGCAGGACTTCGCTCAGCATTGGGACGGCTTCAGCGGCGTCCGGGCCGATGTTGCCGAGGGCGACTGCCGCGGCCTTGCGAACGTGCAGGTCGTCGTCCTTCAGCGTCTCGACCAGGGCAGGGACCGCTGCCGTGGCCGTCTTGCCCAGTTTCCCCAGCGTAAGGGCCGCGTGGAACTGCTCGGCCCAATCGGGGCTTTTCAGGCTGCCGATCAGTTGCGTAAGGGGGAGAGCGATACCCATGATGACCTCCTTGACGGTGTGCAAATCCGTTCACACGACATTCCCTTGTATCGGCCGGCGGGCGGGACAGTCTTGAGAGGCGTAGCGGGATAGGGGAAGCGGAACCTCTCGGCACAGAACGGGCAGCTTCCTTTCCCCCCATGACCGCCCCTTGCCAGGTCAGCCCGGTGGTGGGAACACCTGCGGATTGCTTGGAGGCACTAACGGAATGGGGAAGGTGCCGCGAGCCGAGCGGCAGCGGCTGTCGGCCCGGCCCCGCTCGGCTCACGGGGCCGACTCTTTCTGTTAGTCCCTGTTAGCGTTCGCGCCGCACTTGATCGAGGATCTCCTTCGCCGACGGGTCGTCGCGGTACAACTCCTCCAGCGCCGCGCAGATCTCGTCCGCCTCGCGGTTTTGGCCCTGTCCGCGCAGCCGTTGGGCCCGCGCCAGCGCCTGCCGCACCGCGTCCCAGCGGTGGCCGTCGGCCGCCTGGTCTTCCCGAGCCAGTTCCTTCTCGGCCAGGCGCACCCACCACCGTTCGGCGGGGTCCCCGCGGAAGGCGCGGACGAGGTCCCGCCACGTCTCGCGGGCCGCCTCGGGACGACCCTGCTGGCGGCGGCGCAGCCCCTCCTCGTAGAACCATTGCGCCTCGCTCAGGTGATCGCTGTGCCGCGCCGCTTGCCGCGCCGCCCGGTAGTCCTCGTATTTCCGTTCATAACGCTCGAGGTCGGCGGCGTGCGCGCCGGCGGCCAGCTTGTCCTTGACCTTCTGCAGCTTTTCCCACCCCGGCGCCCAGTCCTCGGGGTTCTCGGACTCCATCAGGATCCGGCCCTCCTCGTACTGTTTTTCGGGATCGTCGGGCCAGAAGGTCCAGGCGATGGCCGCGGCGCAGAGGACGAACAGGAGCAGCAGCATCGTGGGCCGATTGAGGAACTGCCGTACCGCCCCGCCGCGGTTCTGCGCCTCCAACTCCCGGCGCAGCAGCCGGCTCATAAGCGTCGGTGGCCCCTCGCCCCGCTCTTCGCCGGAGCCGTCCTCGACGGGGGCCAGGGTGACGCCGGACCGCGTCGGGTCGGAGGCGACGTAGTCGAGGGTGCGCTCTCCGCGGCGCTCCAGTTTGCGCCGCAGCACCTCCAGGCGCCGCTGCAGGATGCCGGCGTCGGGCGGGCGCTTCTCGGGATCCTTCTCCAGCAGCTGACAAACGATCTCGTCGATCTCGACCGGCAGGTCGCGGACCACCTTGCCCGGCGGGTCGAACTGGCCGTAGCGGTGCTTGTGCAGCAGGTCGATGACGTTCTCGCCGCTGAAGGGGGTACGGCCGCAGAGCAGCGTGTACAGGACGCAGCCCAGCGCGTAAAGGTCGCTGCGGTTGCTGGCCGGCTTGCCCTCGGCCTGCTCCGGCGACAGGTACTCGGCGGTGCCGACGACGGCGCCGGTGCGCGTCAAGTGCTTGCCGGCGAAGACGTGAGCGATGCCGAAGTCGGTGAGCTTGATGCGGCCGTCGCTGCCGCGCAGCAGGTTGGACGGCTTGAGGTCGCGGTGGATCACGCCGTGGTCGTGAGCGTGCTTGAGCGCGCCGCAGACCTGGATGGCGAAGTCGAGGATCTCCGGCCACGGTAGCCGGCCGTCTTCCTCGAGCACCTCGGCGAAGTCGCGGCCGTCGATGTATTCCATGACGTAGTAGAGGAAACTGGCGTGCGTGCCGGACTCGTAGAAGCGAACGACGTTGGGGTGGTTGAGGCGGCCCAGCACTTCGATCTCGCGCTGGAAGCGGTGGATGGCGCCGGGGTAGGTGGTCAGTTCGCCGGCGAGCACCTTGACGGCCGCCCGCCGCCCCGGATCGTCGGCGTCGTGAGCGAGGTACACACAGCCCATGCCGCCGCGGCCGAGCTCGCTGTCGAGGACCCATTTGCCGAGGCGCGCGCCGATCATGTCATTAGTCATTAGTCATTAGTCATTAGTCATTAGCCAGCGGAGAGGGGTGGACCTTCCCCGGGCCATCTTCCACTGTACACTGAACTCTGCGAGCTTCCTACTGACTAATGACTAATGACTAGTGACGAATGACTGCTTTGCTGTTGATCGCCCACGGCAGCCGCCAGCCGGAGGCCAACGACGACCTGTACCACGTGGCCGCGGAGTTGCGGCGCCGCGGCCACGTCGTCGTGGAGTCGTTCCTCGAACTGGCCGAGCCGGACATCGACGGCGGCGGCCGTCGCTGCGTCGAGCAGGGGGCGGGGCGCGTGGTGCTGGTGCCGTACTTCCTGTCGGCGGGGGTCCACGTCAAGCGCGACCTGGCCGCGGCGCGCGAGCGCCTGGCCCGGCGCTACCCGCAGGTCGAGTTCCGCCTGGCCGAGCCGCTGGGCCAGCACCCGCAGCTGCCGGACATCGTGGCCCAGCGCGCCGCGGAGGCCTGCCGCGCCGCCCCGGCACCCGGCAGCTGAGCAGTGCCAATCGGCTGTCACTCCTACAACCGTCACGGCCGGCGAAAACTGCCGCAACCCCTTTCGCCTGCGCATCTTTCCGATTGACAGCGTTATGTCACCGTCGATAAGGTAGAGACGTTCCTCCCGGGCAGGAATTCACTCAAACTGCTCGGTGTGCCCGACCCCGCCAGCGCGGGGGCCGGCCGGCGGAAAGCGCGGGAGAAGAGTTGCCATGATCGCGAGCGATGCTGCGGTGCGCCCCGACGAGTTGGCGCGTCAGCTGTTCTCCGTCGCCACCCACTTCTGCCTGGCGCTGCCGCGCGGCCGCCGCCGGGCGGGAGACCTGAAGGACGTTGAGTTCCTCACCCTGACCCTCCTCAGCAGCCACGGCACGATGATCGTCGGCGACATCCAGCGGTTGCTCGGCGTGCTGCCCGCCCAGATGTCGCGCATTATCCGCTCGCTGGAGGCGCGCGACCGGCCCCTGATCGCCTGCCGTATCAACCCGCAGGACAAGCGCAAGATCGACGTGTGCCTGACGTCGGCCGGCGAAAAGGCCCTGGCGGAGTACCGCGAGCAGCGCGTCCGCGCCATTGCCGAGCTGTTGAGCAAGCTCCGCGTGGACGACCTCGAGGACGTCCACGGACTGCTCGGCAAACTGCACCTCCTGCCGGAGCGGCTCGCGCCGGTGGTGTCGTGAGGGCCGGCGTCTGCTTGACGCGCTGCTGGGGCGTGGTACGCTGCTTGTAGCCCCTCGCTTCGCCACGACCGGAACCGGAGGTGTTATGCGCAAGCTCGCCGCGACCGCTAGCCTGGCCCTGCTCCTGCTGGGCTGTGAGAATTCGTTTCGCGAAGAGGCGGTGTGGGAAGGCGTCTCGACCAGCGGCTGGGTGGAGCAGCTGCAGGACGACGACGTCGAGAAGCGCCGCAAGGCCGCCGAGGTGCTCGGCGAACTCGGCCCCACCGAGGCCGACCTGACCGTTCGCCCCCTCGCCGACGCCCTGAAAGACACCGACGCGCACGTCCGCCTCATGGCCCTCAAGTCGCTGGAGAAGCTCGCGCCCAAGGCGAGCAAGGTCCAGCCGGCCGTCGGCCGGGCCATGAACGACAAGAACAAGATCATCGCCAGGCAGGCCATGACAACCTACAAGGCGATCGAGATGGCCAAGCCGAGCGCGCTCAACAACAACTGAGGGCCGGCCGCCGGCGCACAACGGACCTTGCCACCGCCCCGCCTGCGCTGCATCATGGTGCCGAGTCTGGTTCCCCACACCCGAGCCCGTGACGAGGCACCGCGCATGCTGGCACACAACGTCTACTTCTCGCTGAAGGACAACTCCGCCGCCGCCCGGCAGAAGCTCATCGCCGCCTGCAAGAAGTACCTGTCGCAGCACCCCGGCACGGTCTTCTTCGCCGCCGGCACCCTCGCCGAGGCGCTCAAGCGCGAGGTCAACGACCGCGACTTCGACGTGGGGCTGCACGTCATTTTCACCGATCAGGCCGCCCACGACCGCTACCAGGACGCCCCGGCGCACCACCAATTCATCGCCGAAAACAAGGACAACTGGAAGAAGGTGCGCGTGTTCGATTCGGTGGTGGAAGGCACGTGAGTTCAGCCGCTTGCGGCTTAGCGTTCGCTTCACAAGGGTGAAGCGAACGCTAAGCCGCAAGCGGCTCAAAGGAGTCCCCCATGCCCGACCTGCGTGACGGCGAATCGACCTTGATGCAAGGCTCCGGCAGCAAGCCGTACGAGCTGAAGAACGTCGGCGGCGTGTATTCCTGCACCTGCCCGGCGTGGCGCAACCAGTCGGTGCCGATCGAGCGCCGCACCTGCAAGCACCTGCGCAAGCTGCGCGGCGACGCCGCCGAGGAGGCGCGCGTCGGCGGCGCCCTGCCGCAGAAGCCGGTCAAGGAGGCCGGCGCGAGCGCGGGGCCGCCGCTGCTCCTCGCCGAGCGCTGGGCCAGCGACTTGGACCTGGCCGGCTGGTGGATGAGCGAGAAGCTCGACGGCGTCCGCGCCTACTGGGACGGCAAACAGTTCCTGTCGCGCCAGGGCAACCTGTACCACGCGCCGGAGTGGTTCGTTGCCGGCCTGCCCGACGTGCCGCTCGACGGCGAATTGTGGATCGACCGCAAGAAGTTCCAGCGCACCACGAGCATCGTCCGCCGCCAGGACAAAAGCGAGCACTGGAAGGAGGTCAGTTTCGTCGTCTTCGACGCCCCGGCGATGCCCGCCCTCTTCGAGGAGCGCGTGGCCTTCTTCACCGACCACCTGACGCGCCACGCCCCGCCGCACGCGCGGCCGCTGGGGCACGAGCGCTGCAAGGGCCTCGACCACCTGCGCCAGGAACTGGCCCGGATCGAGGCGCTGGGCGGCGAAGGATTGATGCTGCGTCAGCCGGGCTCGAAGTATGAAATCGGCCGCTCGACGACGCTGCTCAAGGTGAAGAGCTTTCACGACGCCGAGGCCCGCGTCATCGGTCACCTGGAGGGGAAGGGCAAGCACAAGGGGCGGTTGGGGGCGCTGGAGGTGGAACTGCCGAACGGCACGCGCTTCTCGGTGGGCACCGGCCTCTCGGACGCGGAGCGCGGGAGTCCGCCGCCGGTCGGCAGCGTCATCACCTTCCGCTACCAGGAGCTGTCTGAGGGCGGGGTGCCACGCTTCCCGAGCTACGTCGGCGTCCACGCCGAGGCGACCGCCCCTGGCGCGCCGGCCCCGCGCAAGCGGCGAAGCTGACGGCCATCGGCGCGTCAGGGGTCGTGGGCCGGCCGCTGTCTCGGGAGGGAATGGATGTGCGCCGCGGTGAAGGTGATCGCCGATCCGGCCCGCAGGTTCGACAGGGCCGTCGAAGTCGGGCTGTCGGCCAGCTTCCCGCGGAATGCCGCCCCCCTGATGCTGGTGATCCGGACCAACAGCGTTTCAAACGACGCCGTATGGGTCAGGAAGGTGAGCCGGACAAAGTCGCCGACCTGAAGCTCGCGAATCTCCTCGCGCAGTTCGACGTCATCGATGCCCGCCCGGAGTCGGCTCTGCTCGATGTCCTCGATTTCCACAGTGTTCCGCATGGCTGGTCCTTCCCCGTTCGGTCGGGGCCTGGCGATGGCAGCCTTCAGGGCGGAGGACTCTTTCCCCCGCCCCTCGGCGACAGGTGATGCCGGCGTGCTCCTTGGGATCGATGCGAGGCCGTTCCCCTGGCTCTCCTCGGCCGGCAACAGACGGGCGGCTCACTTCGCGGCCGGGACCACCGCCCCGGCGTCGGCCGGCTCGGCCATCGGCTCCTTGACCATTTGGAGGAAGAAGGTGCCGTTCTTCTTGGCGACGAGGTCGGCGGCCTTCTGCTCGGCCTCGACCCGCTGGTTGTAGTCGAAGATGGCGACCTGCTTCATGGAAGCGTCGAAGACGCCCCAGCGCGCCCGCATGCGCGGGGCGGCCTTCGGCTTGCGCGGCTTGCGCGGCTTCGGCGGGGCCTTGGCCTTGGCCTTCTTCTTCGCCGGCTTGACGACCTCCTCGTCATCGCCCTCCTCGGCGGCGGCGCCCCCTTCGACAGCGTCTTCGTCCTCTTCCGCGTCGGCCTCCTCGACGTCTTCGTCGTCACCCTCACGGGTCTCTTGGGACTCGCGGGCCTCGGCCTCGTCGGCCTGCTTGCGCAGCTCGCGGCGATTCAGGATGCGGCCTGCCATGACGGCCTGCTTTCTGTGAGGAAGGACGGAACCCGTCCGCCAGAGCGGGGGCGCTCTTCGCGGGCAGAATCCGCACAGGAGAAACGGACAGTGGTCGGGGACAGAGGTCGGCGTCTCCGGGCCTGCGAGAACCACAGATCGTCCGGCTCGGCACGCTTGATGTCTGCCGGACCCCAGACGGGTTGGCGGGGAAGGCATCAGGTATGGGGAGCAACTAAAGATAGGATAGCCGCCGGGGACCGATTCGGCCAGACCACTTTCGCGAACCGGGTTGTCGCGGTTGTGGCCGCTTAGAAATCAGTTCACTAATGGCGAGCGGCGCGGCGTCAGCCCGCCGGTGAAGCCGAAACCGGCGGGCTGACGCCGCGCCGCTCGCCATTAGTGAAACAGTTTCTTACCGGCGCCGGCGGGAGCGGGGCGGGCGCGCCGGGGAGCCGTTGCCCCTCGCCTGTCCCGTTCCGCGGGTTCGCGACGGCTGCGAGCCCCGTTGCCCCGGTTTGCCGGCCCTCTGCGGGACCGACTGGGAGTAATCGAAGTCCGGCAGCGTGACGCGCGGGAGCCGCTGCCCGATGTGCCGCTCGATGTCCACCAGCGACTTCTCCTCGGCGGGCGAAACCAGCACGAAGGCGTCGCCCTCCGCCTCGGCCCGCGCCGTGCGGCCGATGCGGTGGACGTAGTCGTCGGGCACCGTCGGCACGTCCACGCTGATGACGTGCGTGATGTGCTCCACGTCGAGCCCGCGCGCGGCGATGTTCGTCGCCACCAGCACCTGGAAGTCGCCGCGCCGAAATCCCTCCATCGCCCGGTTGCGCTGCGGTTGCGTCAGGTTGCTGTGCAGCTCCGCCACCGAGAAGCCGTCGGCGGCGATGGTGCGCGCCAGGCGCCGGGCCGACACCTTCGTCCGCGTGAAGACCAGCACCGAGGGCATGTCGGTGTTGCGGAGCAGGTGGCGCAGCAGCGCCGTCTTGAGGTGCTCGGCCACGGGGTAAGCCGCCTGGGTGATGCCCACGGCCGGGGCGCTGCGCCGGCCGATCTGGACCTTCAAAGGGTCGCGAAGGATCTCGCCTGCCAGTCGGGCAATCACCGGCGGCATCGTCGCGGAGAAGAGCAGCGTCTGGCGGCGGCCGGGCAGGCGGGCGACGATGCGCTTGAGGTCGGGCAGGAAGCCCATGTCGAGCATGCGGTCACCCTCGTCTAACACGAGGGTGTGGATCTGGTCGAAGCGGGCCTGGTTCTGCCGCATGTGGTCCAACAGCCGGCCGGGGGTGGCGAGGAGGATCTCGACGCCGGCGCGCAGGGCCTTCTCCTGCTTGCCCATCGGGGCGCCGCCCACGAGGACCCCGACCCGGAGGTTCGTGTGATAGGCCAGCCCCAGACAGACGTCGTCGATCTGCTGGGCCAACTCGCGCGTCGGCGTGATGACGAGCACCCGGGTCGTGCCCCGCGGCAGAGCCAGGAGTTGGTGCAGGATGGGCAGGAGGAAGGCGGCGGTCTTGCCTGTGCCCGTCTGGGCGGTGCCGATGAGATCCCGGCCGGCGAGGATCGCTGGGATGGCCTCGGCCTGGATGGGGGTCGGTTCGGCGTAACGCATGTCGCGGGTGGCCTGCACGAGGGACGGATGCAGGCCCATCGACTTGAACGGCATACTCAACTCCCGGAGCAGCCGCCGGCGTGCTCGGAAAAGAGATATTGTACTCCGCGATTCCGTCGCGTCCAGGAGACCGGCCCGTCGTTGACAGCCGGGAGGCCAGGACCGAGCGTGACCGTGCTGACTTTGACTTTTCTATCGAATGCCTCATAAGGGTGTTTGTTAGGCTTCATCGAGGCGTGTTGACATCGTCGGGCAAGTCCCGACAATAATGAGTAGCGCCCCAGGGAGTATCCGGCATGGCGACCGAAAACGAGACGCGAGTCGAGCAAACGCCAGCGACCATCGCCGAACAACTTCAGCCGGGGCGGAAGTCGATGGCGCGCCTGGTGACGAACTACACCAAAGCCATCCTGGCCGCGGCAGTCAAGGACGACGGTAGCGCCGCAGTACGGGGTGAAGAGAAAGGGGACGCGGCTCATCCTGGGAAATGAGCCACGTCCGCGAGGCAGACAAAGGGCGCGTCGAGAAACACGTGAGTCGGATCAGTCGCAAGGCACTTGGGCAATCGCGACGCCTGGATGGTCGAAGGAGCCCGGCCCCGTTGCCACGCCATTATGGAAATAGACGACGTGCCTCCCCTTCCACGCATATTCCCAAGCCTCCAGGCCCTCTCGGATTGCTTGCTCGTCAGTCTTGTCCTTGGAGGTTGAGTGATAGACCCAAGCAGGATGCCCGAGAAGTCGGAGCACCTCTTGGCGCGACCTCCCTGCGACCCCTTGCAGCAGGGCGAGTTCCTGCTGGGTGGGCTCACGTCCCATGCCCCGTGCCAGGCGTATATCAGGCTCTATCTCTTCTGGATTCGGCGTCGTGGCAGCCGCGGGCGCGGGCGGCAGGGAAGTGAGCAGCGCCCAGGCTATGCTACCCATCATGGAACCACCGAGGACAAGTCCGGCAATAACTTTCCGCTTCACGAGTGACCTCGTTTCGCGAGCCACTGATCCCTTCGCTCGGCTCGAGACCTGATGTCTCACCAGTGACTTTACCGGACTTCCGATCCACTGCAAGCGAAAAGTCGGAGGGGACGTGGCGGCGAGTTGCTTCACCCCTCACCCGGTCCTACAGTGATGGGGCCACGGCCGACGTGCGGGCCGCGAGCGGTCAAGCAAGTGGCGCAAGTCGGCCCGACAAGGAGAAGGTCCCATGAGGCGTGTCGTCTGGTTATTGTTGATCTGCTCACTCCTGGGGGCGCCGCTGCACGGGGCCGAGAACCCGCCGAAGCCGCTGGTCGCTGGCGTCAAGAACCTGCGCGCGGTGGCTGCCATCCCCGCCGGCAAGGTCTACGTTGCCGCCGGCGGGGAGGCCGCTCGGGACGGGGACGGCGTCGTCCTCGTGATCGAGGACGGCAAGGCCATGCCCTTCGCCGCGGGGTTGGACGAGCCCAGTGGCATCGGGGCGTTCGCCGACGCGCTTTTCGTCGTCGATCGAAACCGCGTGTGGCGGATCGATCGCGCGGGCAAGGCCCGGGTTCATGCCGCCGCGGCCGCGTTCCCCGCGCCGCCGCGGTCGTTGAGCGGCCTGGCGGTCGATGAGCTGGGACTGCTGTACGTCACCGACGCGGGCGATAGCAAGGGCGACGGAGCGGCGGTCTACCGCGTGGACCCCAGGGGCAGGGTGACTCTCGTCTCCGACGCGAAGCGCGCCCCGGCCCTCAAGTCGCCGCGCGGCCTGGTGATGGATGGCATGTCGTTCCTCCTCGTCCTCGACGGCTCCTCGGGCGAATTGCTGCGAATCAAGGTCGCCGACGGAACCGCCGTCAAGTTGGCCGACGGCTTCGGCACCGGCGGCGGTCTGGCGTGGGACCGCCACGGGCGCCTGTTCCTTGCGGACGGCAAGGCCGGCCGCGTGTCCGTGGTCCCGCGGCCCGGTGAGAAGCCGGTCGCGCTGTCGTCCCGTTTCGAGTCGATCGCCGGACTCGCCCTCGACCCCTCGGGTAAGTCAATCCTGGTCGCCGACCCGAAGGCCGGCACGCTGACGGCCCTTCCCGCGGCGGTCCCCGGCCAGCGGGTGGACGAGACGCCGCTGCCCATCGAGACCGCCGTCGCCTTTCCCGACCTGAAATGGACCGGCTGGAAGGCGGAGGTAAAGGGCAAGCCCGTACCGCTGCGCCCCCTTGTCCTGACCCACGCCGGCGACGGCAGCAACCGCGTCTTCGTCGCCACCGAGCACGGCGTCATTCACGTCTTCCCCAACGAGCAGAAGGCCGAGCGGACGCAGGTCTTCCTCGACATCCAGGATCGCGTCTTCTACGACGACAACCAGAATGAGGAGGGTTTTTTGGGGCTGGCGTTCCACCCGAAGTACAAGGACAACGGGGAGTTCTTCGTCTTCTACACGGTGCGCAAGCCGAAGTTGACCAACGTGCTCTCGCGCTTCCGCGTCAGCAAGGACGACCCGAACCGCGCGGACCCCGCCTCGGAGGAGGAGCTGCTGCGGATCACCACACCGTTCTGGAACCACGACGGCGGCACCCTCTGCTTCGGCCCCGACGGCTACCTCTACGTCGCGGTCGGCGACGGCGGCAAGGCGGACGACCCGTTCAACCACGGCCAGGACCTCAGCAAGATTTTTGGCAAGGTGCTGCGCCTCGACGTGGACCACAAGGACAAGGACAGGCCCTACGCCATCCCGAAGGACAACCCCTTCGTGGACAAGGCGGGGGCACGCCCGGAAATCTGGGCGTTCGGCCTGCGCAACCCGTGGCGGATGGCCTTCGACCGCAAGACGGGGAAATTGTGGACCTCCGACGTGGGGCAGAACCTGTACGAGGAGATCGACATCCTGGTGGCCGGCGGCAACTACGGCTGGAGCATCCGCGAGGGGCTGCACCCGTTCGGGGCCAACGGCTCCGGCCCGCGCAAGGACTTGATCGACCCGATCTGGGAGTATCACCACGACACGGGCAAGTCGCTGACCGGCGGCACCGTCTACCGCGGCAAGCGCCTCCCCGAGTTGGAGGGGCACTACCTCTATGCGGATTACGTGAATCCCCGGATCTGGGCGCTGCGCTACGACGAGGGGAAGGGACGCGTCGTCGCCAACCGGCCGATCCCCGACCCGAACGTCCCGGTCATGTCGTTCGGCGAGGACGAGGCGGGCGAGGTTTACTTCATGACCTATTCGCCCACCGGAAAGGGGATTTATTGGTTCGTCCGTGCGAAGGGGGGCAAGGACAAGGACTGACTCCCGCGTAAGATATACTCGCGCCATTCGATTTCCGGTTGTTTAGCCGCCGCCCTCGGAGCGCCGCCCCGAGGGCGGCTACCGCGTGCTGCGGATGATCGGCGCTGGCGGGATGGGCGTGGTCTTCCAGGCGGAGGATCCGCAGCTCGGCCGGCTGGTGGCCCTGAAGGTGATGCGCCCGGGGCTCGCCAGTGACGCGGTGGTTCGCAAGCGCTTCCTGCGCGAAGCGCGAGCGATGGCCGCCATCAAGCATGACCACGTCCTGACGGTCTACCAGGTCGGCGAGGAGCGCGGCATCCCCTTCTTCGCCGCCGGGCTGCTCGAGGGCGAGTCGCTCGAGGACCGCCCGCGCCGCGAGGGCCACCAGCCGGCCGCCGAGGTGCTGCGCGTCGGCCGCGAGATGGCCGAGGGGCTGGCGGCGGCGCACGAGCGCGGCCTGGTCCACCGCGACGTCAAGCCGGCGAACGTCTGGCTGGAGCGGCCGCGCGGCCGGGTCAAGGTCCTCGACTTCGGCCTGGCCCGCAACTCCCGCGCGGAGGCCAATCTGACGCAGAAAGGGACGATCCTGGGCACGCCGGCCTACATGGCGCCCGAGCAGGCCCAGGGCCGGGCAGTGGACCAGCGCACCGACCTGTTCAGCCTTGGCTGCGTGCTCTACCGCGCCTGCACCGGACGGCTCGCCTTCCCGGGGGACGACAAGATCGCCATCCTCCTGAGCGTCAGCACCCAGGATCCGCCGCCGCCCGCCCAGGTCAGCCGGGACGTTCCGTCCGGCCTGTCCGACCTGGTGATGCGGCTGCTGGCGAAGCAGCCCGAGGCCCGTCCGCAGACCGCCGCCGCGGTCGCCGCCGCCCTGCAGGAGCTAGAGCGGTTCGCAAAGGGATGGCGCACAGAGTAGCCCTCACGCTCCGCGTGAGGTGGCCTCCTCACGCGGAGCGTGAGGGCTACCCAAGAGCAAACCGCTCTAGAGCGGCCACCGGACCCGCACGGCAGGGCCGGTCCGCGCCGCGCCCTGGTGGGGCTGCTGCTCCTGGCCGGCGGGCTGCTCCTGGCGCTGGCCGGGGGGGCGCCCTCCCTGACATCGATCAGCCTGGGCCAGCTGCCCGACGGCACGCTGCAGGTGCTGGCCTACGGCAAGGACGGCAACGGGCAGAACGCCGTCTGGGTGGGAACCCAGGCCGGGCCCAACGGGGCCTTCCTGCCGCTGCCCACGACGGCGCCGTCGTGGCAGGCCATCGCTATGTAATACGTTTAGCGGCGGGTCGCAGACCCGCGCGGGTCTGCGACCCGCCGCTAAACCGAGGCTTCGGAAACCTCTATGCTCGATCTAAAATCCACGGTGGTGGCGCGGGCCGGGGGCGTGCCGCTCACCCTGCACGAGTTCCTGACGGGGCTCGGGCAGGGCCGGCCGCTGCGAGAGCTGCTGCTGTGCTCGGTCGCCGAGAAGCGCGTCCTCGCCGCCGCCCGCGCCGCGGAGCTGACGGTCGGCGACGAGGAGCTGCAGTGGGCCGCCGACCACTTCCGCCGCCCCCACGGGCTGCACGGCGCCAAGCAGACGCGGGCCTGGCTGGCCGCGGAGGGGCTGACCCTGGACGACTTCGAGGCGGCGCTGGAGCGCGACCTGTTGGCAGGACGCTTCCGTGAGCATCTGACCGGCCCGCGCATCGAGGAGCATTTCGCCGCCGGCGCGGACCGCAATCGCCGGGCCCGGCTGCGGCAGGTCGTCGTCGGCTCGGAGGGGGCGGCCCGCGAGCTGTTCGCCCAGCTGCACGACGAGGGGCGCGACTTCGCCGAGGTGGCCCGCGAGCATTCGCTGCACGGCCCGTCGCGCCTGGCCGGGGGGAGCCTGGGCGTGGTGCCGCGCGGCGCCCTGCCGCCGGCCCTGGCGGACCCTATCTTTGCCGCGCGGGCCGGCGACGTGGTCGGCCCGCTGGCGACCGAGCAAGGCTTCGTCCTGTTCCTGGTGGAAGACTTCCTGCCGGCCGAGCTGGACGACGAGACGGCCGCCGCCATCCGTGCGGAGCTGTTCGACGCCTGGCTGGCGGAGCAGCTGCGCGGTGCGCAGATCGACCTGGGTTGGCTGGACGGGGCATGACGGACGTCACCGACTCGCTGCGGCGTTATCCGCTGTTCGCCCTGCTCGAGCCGGGGCCGCTGGCGGCCTGGTTGGCCGGCGGCCTCTCGCGCTCCGTGGACCTGGGCGAGACGCTGCTCCAGGCCGGCACGGAGGGCCGGGCCGTGTACTTGGTGGAGCAGGGGCGGGTGCGCGTCCAGCGGCCGGGGCGGGCGCGCGAGGTGTCGCTGGGCGTCTACGGGCCGGGGGAGGTGTTCGGCGAGTACGCCCTGCTGCCGCCCGGCCTGAACACGGCCACCTGCCGGGCGTCCGGCCCCGGGCGCGTCCTGCGCCTGCCGCTGGAGCCGCTGCACGCCTGGTTGGCGGAGCGGCCGGAGGTCAGAAATCGGCTGAAGCGTTGGCTGCGGCTGCACGCCCTGCTCGGCTACCTGCGCGACGAGGCGTTCCTGGGCTTCATGTCGGCCACCTCGTTTTTGCCGCTGTTGGACCTGTGTCAGAAGGTGGACTTGCGGGCCGGCTGCGCCATCCAGGCGGACGGCCTGGGGGCGGACGTCTGGTTCGTGGTGCGCGGCGGCCGGGTGCGGCTGTCGTCCCCCGGCGGGCCGCCGCGAGCCCTGGGGCCGGGCGACTGCTTCGGCGAGCGGGCACTCTTGGGGCTGGCGGGCCTGCCGCTGGCCGAGGCGGAGTCCGATGCCGAGTGCCTGGCCCTGCGCCGCGACGCCTTCGAGGGCCGTCAATCGGCCGGCGCCGCGGGCAGCCTGCAAACCCAGTGTGCAGCGGCGGAGCCGGCGGGTTACGGTTGGGTGGCCCAGCAGGACGCCAACGACTGCGGGGCGGCGGCGCTGGCGATGGTGGCACGGCAGCACGGGCTGGACGTGTCGCCGGGGGACGTGCGCGGCCGGCTGCGGTTGGGGGCGCGCGGGGCGAGCCTGCTGGAGATGCAGCAGGCGGCCGCGGCGCTGGACCTGGGCGGTCGGCCGGTGCGGGTCGGCATCGAGCAACTGCCGCTGGTCGCCTACCCGGCGGTGGCCCTGCTGGAGGGCGGCCACTACGTGGTGCTCTTCGCCTTGGGGATGGGGGCGGTGGTGGTCGGCGACCCGGCGCGCGGCGTTGTGACGATGGACCTGGTGGCGTTCCGCCAGGCCTGGGGCGGACACCTGCTGCTCATGACGGCCCCCGCGGCCGGGAAGACGATTTAGGGGACAATCTGGGCAAGAAAAAACGCTGGGCCGCTTTGCCGGATTTCTGCTTGACAGTCAAGATTTGTGGGGATGGAATGGTCGGTGTTCGAGCGCGCCGGCGCGCTCGAAGCAGGGGATTAGGGCGCGCTTGCACGCTCGAAGAACAAGTTAGGCCACAAGGGCAGTTCCGATGCCATCTACGACGATCGCACCGCCGTTCGAGGCCTACAAGGGGAGTGACCCATACGCTTTCGTAAGCTACGCTCACGCAGACGGCCACTTGGTGTTCCCGGACATTACCTCGCTGCGGCAAATGGGGGTCAACATCTGGTACGACGAGGGGATCGACCCAGGGAACGAGTGGCCCGAGGAGATTGCTGAAGCCCTTGACCGCTCCTCCCTCTTCATCTGCTACGTTACCCCGCGGTCCGTCGTCTCTCGGAACTGCCGCAACGAGGTTCATTTTGCCCTGAACCGTAACAAGGTCTTCATTGCTATCCACCTTGAGGAGACGGAGTTGCCGAAGGGGCTCGCCCTCCGGATGGGCGATCTCCAGGCGGTCATGAAGCACCGCATGGACCTAGAGAGTTACGACCGGAAGATCCAAAAGGTCGTCCAGTCGTTCCTTGAAGAGATCAAGGCCCGGCGTCTGGTTGTTTGCCGGAACTGCGGTAAGCCGTTCGATCCGCAGCGAGGTGGGCAATGTTCGTACCACCCGGAAGCCCCGGTCGCGGTGGCCAACACGGGGCCTCGGCACGATTACGCCGACTACTATGAGTACCCGTGCTGCCGAGCGAAAGTGTTTGGTGAAGTGTCTCAGGAGGGCGTCGATCTGCTGCCGCCGCGCTCTCCGGGCTGTAGAATCGGGCCGCACATGGCCTAACAGGAGGGGACCAGAGGGACCACTGTAGTGTTTGCGTCGTTTGGACTTGCGCCGAAATTCTCAATTCGACCGGAGAATCTGGACCGCATAGGCAACCACAGCCTATAGGAGCGGAAACATGGCAAGGTCGAAAAGCAACGGCGATGCCGCGGTGTTTTCAGAGAAAACACGGAAGTGTCTCCATTCAGCAGGCTGGTCGCCGACTCGTGAGGTTCCTGTAGGAGTATATGAGTCGGCCTTTGCGGAGGAGCACCTTTCTCTTCCCAGCAAAGTCCGGTTATTCCTAAGAGCACCTAACTAAACCCCGAGTTGGCAATGCGCCAGCAGATGAGGGCAGCAGCGAGTTTGAGGAAGGAGTAATAGATGGCAGGAAGCCGCTCATAGCGGACGCGGATACGCCGGAATT
>Ga0116217_10002870_pt1 | contig 15889 bp, 16 predicted proteins | sample Sb_taG_6_FD_89697 | JGI IMG/M metagenome (GOLD analysis project Ga0116217, IMG submission 89697) | Peat soil microbial communities from Weissenstadt, Germany - Sb_50d_4_PS metaG | ecosystem: Environmental > Terrestrial > Soil > Wetlands > Peat | place: Germany: Weissenstadt | collected 2010-09-21 | reverse complement strand
ATTAGGCCGAGCAGGTTCCAACCGTTCCCCCCGAGATGCAGGATGCCGAGACCGTACGACAATGCGATGAGGGCCATCAGGAGGAAGAAGGGGCCGGTGAGGTAACAGTGCACGCGCCCACAGCGGAGCGCGTTCGCAATACACGCCACGCCCATTGTGGCGAGCGCGACAGTCCAGACGACTGTTCGCCAACCGCCGCTGATGGCAGGAGCCCCGGCCACGACAATCGCAATAGCCGGAAGCCAATACAGGAGGAAAACACGCCCCCGGCTTGATAGGATGTCACGCGATTTGCAGGTTGTGGCGTTAGACTCCACAGTGCTCCTTCGGTATCAAGGCTATTCTAAAATCTGGAGTGCAGTCCAGAGTCAAGCGAAATTGCGGTCGAATCACGAGCAAACCTACATAACCCGTAAGGGAAGGGTTGCCGACCACCCGCCCGGAACCGGACCTTGGCACTTGCCACGCCAAACTTGTTTTCTGAGTTGACCAGCAACTCTCGGTGCGAAAAAAAGATGTGGGAACGATCAACGCGGATTCTTTGACCAGTTCAACGCCGCAGCGCAGGCGGACACAATCCACTGACAGTCGTAAGCGGAAACATCAACTCCTGCTCACCCGGTGGCAGCAAGGTTCTACCGGACTTCGATTCGCTGGACGATCTTCCAACGTCTGGCCGCCGTGGGGTTGCTTCCCACCTCAAGCCGCAAGCTTCCCGATTCCCGAGACTCGTATTCGAAATCGTAGGTCTCTCCGCTGAACAAGATCTGCTGCGAGTCCTGCATCACCGCCTGGTTTGCCGGCAGATCGGCTCCGTCCTTGGCGACCGCACGCCACTGTGTCAATCCTCCTGGCCCCTTCAGTGAGAAGAGTGCTGGATTATTTGCCGTGATGTCGATCAGGCGCAAGCGATTGCGTTGGCCCCTCTGCCAATACAACGTGGGCGGATCATCCGCGCGGCCATTCAGCAGCCGCGGCGCCGTGACCTCGTCTGCGCCTCCGCGGCTGACGACAAAGATGTGGTCATTCGCCGGGTCAAATTGCGCTCCTGGCTCAAGCACGATAAGCGCGCCATACAACCCGCTTCCAAGCTGGACCTCGTCATTCAAGTGTGCGTGGTATATGAAGGTCCCGGCCCGCGGAGGCGTGAATCGAACCCGAAAGGATCCTCCCGGCTCGATGGCGGGCGTGATCTTGCGGCCATCCGTTCCCCAGCCGACAACCCCGTCGTAGTAGCTCTCCAGTTCCATGCCGTGCCAGTGAACGGCGGTCGGCTCCTGCAGTTGGTTGACGACGGTGATTTCTACCGGCCGGCCACGCTCCAGTACCACTGGCGGACCCGGCGCACTGACATCCGGGGAAACCAACTTGTGGGACTCCTCGAGTTGATAGCCGAAGCCCGGTGGCAAGCCGTTGCGCGCCGGCCGTCCGCGAACCAGGAGCCGAAGTTTCCGCGTGCGCCCGTGGGAAGCGACTGCCGGCCGTTTACCCGTTACCGTGATGCCGAGCACCAGCCCCGCCATGTGATTGGAACCGTGCTCGTGGATTCGCTCGGGTCGTGCCACCAGTGCGTTGGCGGCGGTCATTTCCGGCAGAAAGTGAGCAACCAGATGGCAGTGAAAGATCCATCGACCCGCCAGGGGAGTCCAAAAGGTCGACATGGTGGTGCCGGGAAGCATCCCGTGAGTGACCACCATGCGCCGCTGGGCGGCTTCGAAACTTTTATCCCGCTCGCCATCGCCCTCGCTGTCCACGCGGTAAAAGGAGCCGTGCATGTGCAGGGGATGCACTGAATCGCTGGCATTGATCCAACGCCAGCGCACGGGCTCGCCGGCTGCGTAGGTGAGGCGCTCTGTATAGGGCCAGGACTTGCCGTTAATCACGGGAACATCTTGAGAAAGCACTACGTCGACCTGACTCCGCCAAAGTCCGATCACGAAGACCCGATCGGCCTCCACCCTCCCCGGTGGGTCCACAATGAAGGCGCCCGCCAGTTGGCTGTCGTCCCTATAAGGATGGCGTCCGTTCAAGTTTTCCGCGGTACTGGCCCAGTACTGGTAGGTCCCCGGCACACCAGCCGAGAAGTGCAGTTCGCGCACTTCGCCCGCGGGCACTTCCACCGTATCTGTGGCCTCGCCGGGATGCTGGTGCATACCGTGCAAGACAGCAACGGCTGGGAGCAGATTGTGCAGGATGACGTGAATCTCAGTGCCTTGTGGGACGCGAATCAGCGGGCCCGGCACTTGAGGCGGTTGGCCTTCCTCGCCAAAGGCAAACACCTTCATGCTTGGGCCGGTGTCTGCCTCCGGATACCAATCCCCTTGGCGCAACTCGAGATGGAGGGTTAGAACTCCGTGCTCCAGCTTCCCCCCTGGTGTGCGGTTGGAATTGATTTGGATGGCCAGCGAGTCGGTTGCTGGCGGCGTTTGTGCTGTCAAAGGACAGGCTGCGAAAACTGCCAAGATCAAAACGACTGAACACTTGCGTACAACACGGGTGAGGGGAGTTGCCAACATATCCGAAATCTTTCATGAATGCGGAACGCTTTTCGGCCCGGCCATATTATGCATCCAAATCTCGCTCGTGCAAAACCAGTTAGAATCCGGGAAGTGAAACGCTGACCATCCAGCCGAGGAGACTATTGGAACGGTCCGAATCGAGCTTTTCGCAAAGTCATTCATTTGTTGCGGGTGCATGAAAGTCGCTTGCCGCCGATTGCGGGCGGATGACGGGCAACCGGGAAGTTATCCCGGGCCAAAAGTCTTAGTGCAAGTCCTCTTCTGGGAAATGAAGCCGAGCCTTACCCGAATTGGCAACCTATTCCCGAATAGCACGATCGCGACTATGCTTGCTTCGATCCAACTGGCCAATTCCTTCCAACCATTGGAAATACCTACCTCTTTTTTTTGTGCTGCAGATGGCCCTCGATGCGCCTTAGATCGTCGGCTATAACGTTTACCGCGGAACTCAACCTGACGGAACCTACCGGAAAATCAATTCTGTTCTTGACCGCCCAGGCAAGATGGGCCAAGGCAAAGGAAAAAGAGAAGAAAGAGAAAGGCTGATCAGGCAGAGTGGTCGCCGAGCAAACGTTTACCCTCCTCAGCACGAATGCTAGGGAGTAACCTGTACGGACACTAGCTCTGGGATGCACTGGGAGGTTTGGAGGGACTTGGCAGCGTCCTCGGCCGTGAATTTCCCCATCAACAGTGCGAGCTTCCGGTTGGTCGTCATGTGGATTGGAGTCGCATCAACTCGCTGTACGTATTGAGGATCGCGAGTACCACCTCGGTTCACTTTCACGAGAAATTTGATGTTTTTCATACTTATGTCCTTAGCCGAGAGGTTCTGGGGAGACGTGAGCAAAGCGACGGTTCATTTGTTTGAAGTCGAATACGCCACCTCCGTAAGGTGCTTGCCACACTCCATGCAACTTGCCTTTAATCGAGACGTGATCAATCCGCATGATGGGCACATCCTTTGCGATCCCAACCGGTCGGCCTGTGGTTTCAGCTTGAGCATCCACCGAATCAGCAGGATCGTGAACAGCACGATCAACAGACCGAGGAAAATACTGTCTGCGCCCACAAGAGCGACCCTTCCTGGCGAGTTCCGCGTCTACCGAGTAGAAGCGTTCCGATGTCGAACGGTCGGAATCTGGGCTCGCTGAAAAGCCTAAGGTGGATGAACTTCAGATGGACTGGCCTAGGTCAGAGGACCTGAAAGAGGAGAAAAACGTAACCGCCTCTGTGCTCATTATAGCAGTTGAGGCTTGTTTTGCTCTATGTCGCTACCAAGCGGCGTTCACGAGGCGGTCAATGCGTTTAATCGGGATTTATCAACAATGATTACCACCGCAGCAGATTGCGCCTATGTGAGACTCACACTGCTGCCGGATCGTGACGCAGCCGCCGCTGGAAGGATCTCCTCAAAGCTGGCGATGCGCATCGGCGTGAGCAGGCTAACCACCCCGGTCATGCCAAAATTGAAGCCCAACGCAATGAGGCCGGCATTGACGCCGTGGTAAGGGTCGCGTCCGGTGAGCATGAAGAGCAGGGCGACCACGATGCCGGTGACCAATCCGGCGAAGACGCCGGACGTCGTCACTCGGCGTGAGAAGAGGCCGAGCACAACTCCGGGGAAAAACTGCGCCACCCCGACGGACCCCAGCAACCAGAGCGATACCAAGCTCATTGAGCTGTAAAGGGCAAGAACCACAGCCCCCGAAGTGAGCACCAGCACCATGATTTTGGCCACCTTCGCTACCTGCTGGTCGGTCATGCCGGGGGCCAGCATAGGCCGGACCAGGTTCTTGGCATACAAGGTCGCTCCGGTAAGGAGCTGAATGGCCGCTGTCACCATGGCAGTGAGAGCCCCGGCGCCGCCAATCACGCCGAGAAACCAGGCCGGGAACGTCTTTCGTACCATGAGCAGCAATGACAAGTCGCCATTGCTCAGGCCGGGCAAAACCAGAACGGCACTCAGACCAACAAAAAGCATCAGCGGCACGGTGATGCCGTACAGCGGCATGATCACCGCGTTGCGCCGCAAGACCTTGCCACTGCGGGCGGTAAAGCTGGCCGCGAAGTATTGCGGCCACATGTAAAAGCCAAGCGAGACCATCAGAACGGTTGTCAGATACCAGCTATGGCCGAGGTTCGTGGTGGCTCCCGGCATAATTAGGTGATTGGGCTTAGCCCGCGCCAGAGCCGCGAACATCCCGCCGATCCCGCCGAAGTATATGCGAGGGATTGCGATTCCGACAAAAACGGCGGCCGATAAGAGTAGCAGATCCTTGATCACGCTGACCCACGCTACCCCCCGTACGCCGCTCACGAACACAAAGGCTGCCACCAGAGCGAAGCCGATAATGATGGCAGGCGTTCGGTGGATGGCACCGAAGCTCGCGACTTCCGTGATCAGCCCTAAACCGGTGAGTTGTATCTGCAGATAAGGGACCAGGCACACCACTCCGACCAAAGCCACAAAAGCGCCGAGGAGTGGGCTGTCATATCGCGCCTGAAAAAAATCCGCTTGCGTCTGCAGCTTATGCTTTCGACCCACTTCCCAGATCGGGGGAAGGATGAAGAATGAAACCACATACATCAATGGCCCATACCCGAGGATGTACAAGACCGGCGCACCCCGCGAATAGGCCCAGCCACAGGCTCCGAGGAAGGTGTAGGTGGTGTAGATTTCTCCCGCCATTAAGAGCCAGACCAGCACCAGCCCGAAGCCCCGGCCCCCAACCGTCCATTGCTCGAGGTCCATCTTGTGGTGATATCGGGCAAGGAAGCCGACGACCGAGCCGACGGCCACAATCCCGCAGATCACTGTCAGCGCCACGCTACTCGGGCTCAACGGCCACCGCCATCTTCGCGATCAGCCGTCGTCCTTGATGTTTCCAGGCGATAGGCTCCCCACATGCACAGCGGGGTGAGGAACAGCCAGGAAATCAGCCAAAAGAAGTTAAAGGGGATGCCGAAGACCATGGGATACACGCGATCCCAGAGATTGACCGAGAAACAAACAGCAACGAAAGGAATCAATCCGAACAGCAGCGACCCGAGCGATGGACGTTTCACGCGAAGTCCCCCTTCGTCGATTCGCGGAATTGTAGCAGGATTAGCAAGCGCCTAAATTACATAATCCGGAAACTAATCTGCACTGAGAAAAGACACTTAGGGCCTGAGGGGCAGGACAATTGACGAAATCACGATTACACGTTTTGACCGCCTGGTCAATGGGCAAACCTCTTACTACGTCACCACAGCGGTCGACTCCAAGGGGCAACAGAGCGCCTACTCCAACGAGACGGAAGTGGTGGTTCCTGAAAGCGCAAGTGGCCTGCCGTAAGCTACACACTGTTCCGCCCGCCGCGCCGCCCAGGCAAGATGGGCGAAAGCAAGAGAACCTAATACGAGTGCCCTTTGCACCTCCGGCACGGTGTTAACAACGGCTCAGCGCCGAGGCGCAGACGTCGAGACCTGTGTCCGCTCGCCTGGCGTTGACTCAAGAGCGCTTGATGTCTAGGTAGACGAGCGCTTACTAGCCACCTTTCTTGGTTCGTGGCCGCACGGTGCGCACGGTTTTCCCATCTCTTGCTACCGATTGCAAGGCGGCGAGATCCCTTAGCTTTTCTTTCTTGCGATAGCTGCGCATGTAGAGGCGTCGATTGTCTTTAAAGCCCATATCTCTCGAATGGAATTGTTGTCGACACCGATTGGTGCAATAAGCCTGATGGTTCGTCACCGCATAAAACCATATCCGGCAATTCCGGCAGTTTCGCAGCAGACAAACATCGCCCCGGGCGCGCAGGTTTAACAGCCAAAACACAAACTTATTCTCCCAGTCAGTCCGGCGCGTCCGCGCTCGCCAAGTGAATGAGTATGCTTGATTCGGAGGAGAAGCGACACGCGGCGACCAATGGAAATGAGCAAGAATTTCATTTGCCTTCGCATATGCGTGGTTTGGCGCGCCCTCGAATTCGCTGGGTAGGTAGTCGCGATCTTGCCGCAACTGCATCTCGACGGCGGCGTGCACACCTTCAACGCGCTCAATCTCACGCAAGATACGAACCAGTTCCTCTAACTTTCGTGTCCGTTCTGATGGGGGTTTCTTGTTGAGGGGAACGAGTATCCCAAAGCCTCTGTTCAGCGCCAAAGCGATTTGATGTCGTTTTTTGTGTCGTAACATACGCATATGTAATTATATACGTATGTCATTATACACTACCACGAAGCGATCTTTTCACCGTATTGTTTGGGCGACGGGATTTGTCGCCTGGCACCCAGAGCGGCAGATCAAAGCAAGGGCCAATGCGCAGGTCGGTCAGTCAGCCTCTCGCAACAATTTCCGTTAGCTTGCGCCGCCTGAGAGAGAGAGGACTGGTGGAAGCCACGCACAAGAATCGGAACGTCACGTACAGATGGATTGCAGATTGAACAAGACGGTAACAAAGGAGAACGCATACAATGGACACACAAAAAGACGACAGAAGTCTTCCCGAAAAGCGACCAGTATCGCTCCGAAAAGTTGAAGCCAATCGCAGGAACGCACTCAAGTCAACCGGTCCCAAGACAACAAGAGGCAAGGTGAACAGTCGCAGGAACGCTCTAAAACATGGGTTGTCCAGCAGCCGCATCCCAGATTTTGAGGCGCTAGGCGAGGATCCCCAGGAATTTCACGAATTGCTAAGTGGGATATCGGAGCAGTGCCAACCGGTTGGGCGGGTCGATCAGATGTTTGTTGAGCTTAGCGCGTTCAGTTATTGGAGGCTCAAACGGGGATGGCGCTATGAGAACGCTATAATCCGCGAAGCTGTGAGGCGGGAATTACAAGAGCAAAAATACTATTGTCAACAACTGGAGAAGGTGATCATGCAATTGCAAACCGCAACAGACGAGATCAATGAGACAGGCGAAGTCTCACAAGACACCAAGCGGCGAATATGCCTGAGCCAGCCAGACCTTCAGTTGGAACTTTCGAACCTGTGGTCGGATTGCGAGCGAATAGCTCGGGAACAAATGGAGCAACCGTTGTGGTCGCGAGCAGTTCAGAAATTAAGCCCTCAGGAACTCAGGCAACGCCTTTCGATGTATGCTGTGAGCGGCATGATCCTTCGTCTCAAAGCGCAGATTGCGCAGCGGTCGGACCCGGAAACTGCCATTGGCCAACACGCCATACCGAACCTCGGTCTACAGCGACTTCTTCTCTATCAGGCAGCGAACGAGCGAAGCCTCTGTCGTGCCCTCGACTCTCTTGAGCGCCTGCAGCGGCGTCGCAAAGAGGAATCGCTCTCTGCTTCTGTGACAGGGCATCTGACGCAGTGAACTAGCTGATGTCCCTGGTGGGGCGCTCCGATTATCAAGGAAGAGCCGACGTAACATCGGTGTGCGTAAAGTCGTCGCCCTTGAATAGCATTTGTTCTCTTTTTGCTTTCGAAAGGGCATACGCAAAACAGTCTCCGAAATTCAGCTTGGCCGGGTGACCACTGCCCTTGCCGAAGTCGCGATAGGCCTGGCGGGCGATGCGTGCCTGGGCTTCGGTGACAGATTCGACAGTAACCTCGGCTTCCTCGATCAGGTCATCGAACCGGCGGCTTGCGATCGGGTCCCGGCTGCCATCGATGACCGCCGCGGCTTCCACATAGTTGACTGCGGAAATCGGCCGGTGGGCAGCCTTCTCAATTGCCTTCGCAAACAGAGGCGCCTCCGCTTCATCCCGAAGAATTGCGATCACTGCCGAGGTGTCGAGAATCATCGCGGCAGTCCCTTTTCGTCGTACAGCATTTCTCCGTGATCGACCGAGCGAAACGGTTCCTTGAGATGTGCCGCGCAATCCTTACCGATCCGCGAGTCAGCCCAACTACGTAACTGTGAAACTGGTCGTACTGGTTGCTGTACCTCCTGGAGTCGTCACCTGGATCTTGCCGGTGACCGCACCGGTCGGAACCGTGGCAGTGATCTCACCGTCAGAGTTGACGGTGAACGTGGTCGCTTTCACTCCGCCAAAAGTCACTCTGGTCGCGCCGGTGAAGCTGGTTCCGTTAATCATGACCTGGGTGCCTACCGACCCACTGGGCGGGCTGAAGTTCAGGATCACAGGCGTGACGAGGAACTTGCGACTACTGCTAAGTGTGCCTCCGGGCGTAGTCACAGTTACAGGCCCCGTGGTCGCACCAGCAGGAACCGCGGTTGTGAGATAGGTATCAGACACGACAGTGAAGGACGTCGCGAGCGTGCCGTTGAAAGAAACCTTGCTCGTTCCGGTAAGTCCCTGACCGAGGATTTCGACCGTCTGTCCTACCTCACCGTACCAAGCGACCAGGCTGACGAACGGATTCAATTTCATATCCAGGCTGTAGAAAACGCCTGCGTTCACGCTGCCGCCATTTTGAGCCTCTCCGTATAGAGTCCCATTCGTGTTCTGAACCAACGTGCCTTTGGGATACGCGCCAGTGGTCGAGTCGAAATTGTAAAGAACGGTGTACTTGCCTTGCGGCGTGAGCTGGAAGATGACGCCATACGTTTTCGTGCCGCCGCCCACTGTGGTTCCGTAGAAGTTGCCGTCCGTCCCTTGCACCAGGCCGCCGTAAGGGACTCCTCCATCTGTGCAACCGAGTTGGTTGCACAAGCTATAGAGCACGGTGTACTTGCCCGTGGGGGTTATCTTGAACACGACTCCCTCGCGGATTCCCCCGACGCCGAGGCCACCGGCAGACGTCGTTCCATAGAAATTTCCGTCCGAACCTTGTACCAAGCCGTCGAAAGGATTGAAACCATCGTCGCAGTTCACTTGCGAGCAGAAGGTGTAGAGAACTGTGTACTTGCCGGAAGGGGTTATTCTAAAAATGACGCCACCGTTTACGAAGGTGCTCCCGATTGAACCTCCGAGCACCGTGGTCCCGTAGAAATTCCCATCAGTTCCCAGAACCAGAGGGGCATCAGAATTGGCGCCATCGTTGATCTGTTCGAAAGTGTAGAGGACTTTGTACTTGCCGGAAGGCGTGATCCTGTAGATGACGCCGCACCCACCGTTTCCGTACGTGCATTTGGTAATGTCTCCTCCATCACTGGCAGTGCCGAAAAAACTGCCATCCATGCCTTGCACCGGGGGCGAGATCGGAGTGTTTCCATTGACTTGGTTAGTGCCGCCAAAGACGTTGAAATCGGCTACTTTGCCAGATGCGCTCATGTTGAAGATATTTCCTACCAGGCCCGTACCACCCGCCTCAGCCGTGCCCCAGAAGTCTCCATCCGTTCCCAGCGTCAGGCCACTGAAGGGAAAGTCGCCGTCTCCCGTTTGCGACCCGAAGCTGTGCAGTACGGTCAGTTTTCCTTTGGGTGTGATCTTGAACGCGGCGCCACCCAAGTCACATCCTCCGTTTGGGGCCGTACTGTATAAGTTGCCATCGTGTCCCTGCGCGATGATGCCCGTATTCTCGGGCGTAAGCGGGTCGCAGGAGACAGTGCCAAAGTTGTAGAGCACAGTGTAGGTCTGTGCAGTCGCGCCCGTAGCGGACATTAGTGTCACGGCAAGCGATAGCGCTACGATCTTCGGGTTAAGAGCCAAAATTCTGATCCGGTTCATCTCACTCCTCCTGAACTTCGAGATGGAAAAGGTTGGGCTTACCGTGGCTAGTTTGTGAGAAAATGTCACCCCAGTCCGGCTTGTCGGCGTAGCTTGCACCACTCCCCCACTCGCTGTCCTGACGGAGTTCTGAAGAATTCTTGAAGAATGCTAAAGTCCATGGTTTCTAACGGTTCACCGACAGATATTCAAGATCGCGCCGGGCGTCTCTGGCTGTTTGCCGGCTGCGAATTTGATGAACTCTGTCTTGAGCTGCGGGTCAAGGGGAAGTCGGTAGACCTGGAATTGAAGCCGCTGGAGGTCTTGCTTCAGCTCGTGCTCCGCGCCGGCGCAGTGGTTACGAAGGAAGAATTGCTGGAAACGGTCTGGCCCGGCCTAACCGTCGTGGATAGCTCCGTTGCCACCGCGATCTCTAAACTACGAAAGGCATTGGAAGACGAAAGCGCTACCATTATTTCGACCGTTCCGAGGGTCGGTTACAAGTTGGCAGTCGCCGTCCACAGCAAGGATCTCTCCCCCTTCCGGACATGGCGGCGATCAGGCTTCACGCCGGGCGATCCAGTGCCAGGCCGCGAGCAATGGCGGTTGAGGTCTTGCCTCGATCCCTCATCTTCCGGCGATGTCTGGCTCGCCGAAAATCCGAAAACCCACGAACTCCGCGTCTTCAAGTTCGCTTCGGATGAACTGCATCTTAAAGGCTTGAAGCGCGAGGTGACAGTTTCCAGGTTCCTGCGCCAAGCCCTCGGCAATCGGCCCGAGTTTGTCCACATCCTGGAATGGAATTTCGACAGTCAACCATATTTCCTCGAAAGTGAATACGGGGGGCTAAACCTTGCGGGGTGGGCAGAGAGTCAGAATGGACTTTCCAATATCCCTCTGGCGACGCGCCTGCTCCTACTGGCGGACGTGGCGGAAGCGGTGGCCGGCGCACATGGAGCTGGCGTCCTGCACAAGGACTTGAAGCCCGCAAACATTCTGGTGACCCGCGTCGGCAACCTCTGGCAGGTGAAGGTTGCGGACTTTGGGAGCGCTTCGTTAGTCGAGCCGGCGCGCCTCAGGGCTATGGGGATCACCAATCTCGGCCTCACGCAGACTGGTGGGCCGCAATCTCCATCCCTCACCGGGACACTGATGTACCTGGCACCCGAAGTTCTCTCCGGGCAGCGTCCCACCGCAGCGGCGGATGTTTACGCTCTCGGTGTCATGCTCTATCAGCTTGCGACCGGCGATTTTCGCAAGCCACTCGCGCCGGGATGGGAAGCCGGAATCGAAGACTCCGTGGTTAGACAGGACATCGCAGATGCCGCCTGCGGCGATCCCGCCCTGCGCATTAGCAGTGCGACGCAGCTGGCGGAGCGCCTGCTGAACCTCGACCAGCGCCGCAAGCAGCGCGACGCGATCGAGTTAGCGGCCCAGCACTCGAAGATGGCCGAACGCAAGCGGGCGGAAGCGCGTGCCCGGCGTCCGTGGGTCCTGGCCCTCGCGCTGGTGCTGCTGGTTGGGCTGTTGGTAGGCCTGAGCTTCTACCGAAGGGTGGCGGCCCCAGGCGCACGCATGAAGACAGTAGCGGTTCTCCCCTTTCAAAACGCAGGTCCGGACCACAGCCTCGACTTTCTCCAGCTTGCTCTGCCGGACGAAGTGGCGACCACGCTGAGTCATACTCGTTCGATCTCGATCCGCCCCTTTACCTCGACTCGCAAATACACGGAACCAGTTCTCGACCTGCAGAGGACCGGAGAGGAGATGCAAGTGAACACCATCGTCATGGGACACTTCTTGCGGGCCGGTGAGCAACTGCAGATTACGCTTGAGGCCATCGACGTAGAAAAGAACCGCTCGTTTTGGCGGGACACCCTCACTGTTCCGGCGCAGAACCTGATTGCGATGCAGGAACAGATCGCAACCAAGGTCCAGGTAGGATTGGCGTCGGCGCTCGGAGCGTCGGCACTTACCACCGACGCTGCTCGGCGCCCGACGAATGAAGAGGCGTACGACTTGTACTTGCGCAGTGCTGCTGTGCCGGACGGTCCCGATTCCGATAAACAGGCCATCGGAATGTTGGAAAGGGCCGTGGGCTTGGACCCGAACTATGCTCCGGCATGGATTGCTTTGGGGCGCAGGTACTACACGGAAGCCCGCTTCGAAAGCGAAACTCCTGACGAGGTCATGATGGAACGTTTCCGGGTTGCCACCGAGCGGGCCCTGGCCCTCGATCCAAATTCCATCATTGCCGGCGCCGGTCTTACCCTGGTGCGCGTCGAACAAGGACAGTTGGCCAAGGGTTATCAGCAAGCCGATGACCTGGTTCGCCGGCGGCCCGACAGCGCAGACGCTCACTTCATCTTGAGCTACGTGTTCCGGTATGCCGGACGGCTCGATGAAGCCGCAAAACACTGTGAGATCGCGTTCTCGCTCGATCCTCACACTCAGGTTAACCTGCTGCGTTCTTGCGCCGTTGTCTTCATCGCACGCGGGGACTATCGGCGCGCCACGGATTATCTCAACCTGGATCCCGGTTCAGAGCTCGCAAAAGCATTCACGATCGACATCCTGGTTCGCGAGGGCAGGGAACAGGAAGCCCAGCAGCTCGGACCATCGCAATTGCCGCATTGGGGAAGCTACAGCTTGCTGCTGGCTTGTGTGCAGCACCAGCCGTTGGCTGAAATTGTCCGTAAAGCCAACGCCGCGGAGCCTTCCGCGGATGCTGAGGTCAACTATTTTGCCGCCTCGCATCTCGCCTACTGCGGCCAAAGCAGCGCCGCTCTTCAGATGCTGAGACGCGCCATTCAGGGAAACTACTGTTCTTATCCGGCGATGGACTCGGATCCGATCCTCTCGAGCCTGCGAGCCAGACCTGAGTTTGCTGAGATTCGCTCCGACGCGATCGCTTGCCAGAATAACTTTCTGGCCCAGCGAGCTCAGCAGCACTGATGCTTCTTATTCTCTAAACGGCTTTGGCTGGGTTACGAACCACTGTGTCACGTGAGACTTCGACGTATCAAAAAATAGCCGACGTAACATCGGTGTGCGTAAAGTCGTCGCCCTTGAATAGCATGGGCTCCCTTTTTGCCTTCGCCAGCGCATACGCGAAACAGTCTCCGAAGTTCAGCCTGGCCGGGTGACCACTGCCCTTGCCGAAGTCGCGATAGGCTTGGCGGGCAATGCGTGCCTGGGCTTCGGTGACCGACTCGACAGTAACCTCGGCTTCCTCGATTAGGTCATCGAAGCGGCGGCTCGCGATCGGGTCCCGGCTGGCATCGATGACCGCCGCGGCTTCCACATAGTTAACTGCCGAAATCCGCCGGTGGGCAGCCTTCTCAATCAGCTTCGCTCCGCGACGATGATCAGTTCGAACCTCAGTAGGAGTTGCCCGATGTATGCCCTCCCCCGATTACCCGTTGCCCAATTTGACAGGCGTCAAGTGGACACCGGCTGCTATCTCAGGCGCGAGACAGACACCCGTCGCCGCCGAGATTTCGATTTCTTCGGCCAGCTCGACTGCTTGGACACAAGCGACTTGTCGAGCTGCATCTCTGAAGAGCTAGAAGGCGCTGACTGAGGACGGTCTCGATCACCTCAAACGGCAGCACTCTGAAGGTCATGCTTTAATGCGGAGCGTTTCAAATTATTACGGGATGTCCAGACATAACTGAGAGGAGCGTCTCGATGGTTGCGCGCATTCTGGAATTTAAGGTCACACACGAAAAGAAGAATGAGTTCATCAAAGCCGTGGAATACGAGATCATGCCCATGCTCCGCCAGCAAAGCGGATTCGTGGAAATGCTGTCCTTTTTCCCTGAGAGAGCAAAAGACGACAGAGCCTTCACCATCAGCTTGTGGACTATGAAGGCTGATGCCGAGTATTACGAGAGAGAGGTCCATCCTAGGATGTATGACATCTTGAAATCATACCTTCCGATTCGTGCGGTGATGAGACCTTATACGGTCGAGACGGGAATGTTTGAATATTTTGCCGAAGCACTCGCCGCCTAAGAGGAACTCCCGACAAGCCTGTGAGGCGCGGGACTTAACGAGTTAACCGATGTTCGCCCAGACGGGACGTGCGTTATGGCTCCGCTAGCCTTACCGGATTGGCTCACGGTTGAGGAAAGCGCCCGGCTCTTGTACGCAATCTTTCCGAACTACCCTGTTATCCATCCCTGTCGACAAGCGCCGCCCAGGGAGGAATGGCTCTCTGCGGACAATTCTCCAGATGCACATGCCCCTATAGCTGAGGATGAGGCCTGTTGCTGCGTATAGAAGAATCCAGAGCGTGAATGGCCTGACTTTGTGCAGAGTAGGCCTGGGGGGATTGCAGTCACCATCGATGTGACCGCTCTTCATTTTGTCTCAGTTAGTTATTCGAGGCAATCAACGTCAGCGCTGCCTTATTGCGGACAATCAGTGTGGAACCCTTGCCTTGCACGATTTGCCGCTTCCTGAGGTCCCCGAAGAGGCGGGTCACGGTTTCGCGTGATGTCCCTATCATCTGCGCGATCTCGTCATGGGTAAGCGCCAATGTCAGTCGGGGTTCCAGTTTGGCCGCTTCTCCGTTCTTCGAACTCCATTCCAGGAGCAGTTTCGCCAGCTTCTCCCCGGCCGAATGCGAAAGGCCCAAGGTCCGGAGTTCTTGGCAAGCGGTGTTGTACTTCTCGCTCAACACTTCGGCGACCTTGAAGCACGCCTCGGAGTGGGCCGTTAGGAAGCGCAGGAAGTCATCCCGCTTCACGAAGTTTACCTGGCACGGATCAATAGTTTCCGCGCTCAACTCGTAGGGCTTTCCTGAAACCGTCGCGCTCAGGCCCAGAACATCGCCGGGCTCAGCAATTTTTACAATCAGCGTCTTGCCATCAGCGGCGCCGATGGAGACCTTGACTTGTCCCTTGCACAATACAAAGATACCGCGTGCCGCCTGCCCTTCGACAAACAACACTGCACCCTTGGGATACGCGGTCGCGTACTTGATGGCTTCAAACGAGCGCAATGCTGCACTAGGCAGACTGCAAAACAATCGCTCGGTGCGAGCTTCGCATGTCAGGCAGCTTTCGATGATATCCAAGCGGTATGGTGAGAGCACGAATCACCCCTCTGTGACGCTTGTCTTCCCAAATCAACCAGCGCGCCCCAGTGGGCCGACACCTGTGACCTGCATCACCAGACAAGTGTTCACCCGCAGGAGACTCTCAGATGTGACCCGTACTACTGTCGGTTGTGACTTGGCTCACCGGGCAACGCCCTTACACCAAACGCCACTGCCTACCAGCTCTTCTATGCTGGCTGGTCGGTTCCAATCATGACGCTTCCAGTTCGATCTGGACTTGCAGCCCTTTCCGCATCCATTCCTCAACTGCGATGCAGGCTGGCGTGGCATGCAGAACAAAGAGTAATCAGGTTCTGCTCGCAATCGTCCCCGGAATGACTACGGAATTCCTTGTGGTGAATTTCAAGATTCGACATCGTGCCGCAGGCTTGACATCGCCAGCCATCCCGGCGGAGTACCTGGTTGCGAAGCTCTTCGTACAACTCGGGATCAAGCCGTAGGCGAGGCCGTTTCGGCTCGGCCCCATTTTCGCACCACGTATTATCACGCGCAATTAGTTCTTTGGGTTATCAAAGGATTTCACAAATTCGATGTCGCATCCGATGCCGAGGTCATTGACAGCACCGTCTGGATTTAACCCAAAAATCACTAGAGCTGGTTTCATAAATAGGTTCGGCCTCAAGGGAGGCACTTTGCAGTAAGAGCTGGAATGGGCTGAGCTAGGAGCATGCGGCTGAGCGACCGGCAGTGGGCGTT
>Ga0116217_10002864_pt1 | contig 15904 bp, 14 predicted proteins | sample Sb_taG_6_FD_89697 | JGI IMG/M metagenome (GOLD analysis project Ga0116217, IMG submission 89697) | Peat soil microbial communities from Weissenstadt, Germany - Sb_50d_4_PS metaG | ecosystem: Environmental > Terrestrial > Soil > Wetlands > Peat | place: Germany: Weissenstadt | collected 2010-09-21 | reverse complement strand
GCGCGGACCGTGATCTGGGCCGCGGGCGTGGAGGCCGCGGAGTTCGCGACCGAGCTCGCAAAAGCCACGGGCGCAGCCACCGATCGGGCGGGGCGCGTGGGGATCGAGCCCACCCTGACCGTGCCCGGCCACCCCGAGATATCAGCGATCGGCGACACGACGACGCTCCCCGCGGGCGCGGACGGCAGGCCGCTGCCGGGCCTGGCGACGGTGGCGATCCAGCAGGCGCGCCACGTGGCGCGCGGAATCAAATCCGGCGGCCAGGGCGCCACGACCCCCTTTCAGTACTTCGACAAGGGCGCGCTGGCGGTCGTGGGCCGCGGCCGGGCGGTGTGCGAAATCCGCGGCCACGAATTATCGGGGCGGCTGGCGTTCCTGACCTACCTGACGGTGCACATGTACTACCTCAGCGGCGGCGCCCCGGGCAACCGCGTGAAGGTGCTGATCGACTGGATCAGCGCGCGCGTGGGGGACCCCCAGAACCAGGTGATCGAGGGCGAGCTGGGAAGCATCGAGCGCGCCCCACGGACGGCCTGAGGCCCGAGGTCCATCGAGATGGGGGCGATGGGCACTCGTTTCGATAGACCTTCTCAGGCATGATTGCTCCGTGAGGGCGCTCGATCCGCGACTGCTCCGGTACGCGCGCGCAACCCGGGTCTTCCTCTTTGTCTCGGTCGGCCTGGGTGTCCTCGGCGCGCTGCTGATCGTCGCGCAGGCGTGGCTGCTGGCGGATGTCGTGGCGGGCGCGTTCGTTTCAGGCAGGGGCCTGGCGCAGCTGCGGACGCCGCTGGAGGCGCTGCTGTGCGTGGTGCTGGCCCGCGCGGTCGTCGCCTGGGCGGCGGAGCTAGGGGCGAACCGCTCCTCGGCGCGCGCGAAGTCGCAGCTGCGCGCGGCTCTGCTTGAGCGCGTGGCGGAGTTGGGACCGAACGGCTCTCATGGACCCGGCGGCTCCCGGGAGCGGCGAACGGGCGAGCTGGCGATCCTCGCCACGCGGGGCATCGACGCCCTCGATGGCTGGTTCTCGCTGTACCTGCCGCAGCTCCTCCTGGCGGTGATCGTACCCGTCGTGGTGCTCGCGGTGGTGCTCGTCAAAGACTGGATCTCGGCGGCGATCATCGCTGTGACGATCCCGCTGATCCCGCTGTTCATGGCCCTGGTGGGAGCCACCACGCGCGAGCGGATGGACCGGCAGGTGCGCATCCTGGAGCGGCTGGGGGGCCACTTCCTCGATGTGGTCGCGGGACTGCCGACGCTGAAGGTGTTCGGGCGCGCCAGGGCCCAGGCGGCGGCCATCGCGGGGATAACGGACCGCTACCGCAGAAGCGCGATGGCGACATTGCGCGTGGCCTTCCTGTCCTCGCTGATCCTGGAGCTGATGGCGACGATCTCGGTGGCGCTGGTGGCGGTCGCCATCGGCCTGCGCCTGATGGGCGGGGCGCTCGATCTGCGCAGCGGGCTGTTCGTGCTTGTGCTGGCCCCGGAGGCATACCTGCCGCTGCGCCAGCTGGGCGCCAACTACCACGCGAGCGCCGAGGGCATGGCCGCGGCGGAGCAGGTGTTCGCGGTGCTGGAGGAGCCGGTGGCGCCGCGGGGCACGCGCTCCGACGTCCCCGATCCCGCCCTCGCCGCCGTGGAGATCGAGGGCCTGCGGGTCTCCTATGCCGGCCGCGGCGAAGCGGCGCTCGATGGCGTGTCGCTGACGGTGCGGGCAGGGGAGGTCCTGGCCCTTGCCGGTCCCAGCGGCTGCGGCAAGAGCACGCTGCTGGCCGTGCTGCTCGGGCTGATCGCACCTGAGCGCGGCGTCGTTCGCGTCGGCGGCGTTGACCTCGCCGAGCTTGACCCCACTGCGTGGCGGGCAAGGCTCGCGTGGGTGCCCCAGCGTCCGCACCTGTTCGCGGCGTCGGTCGCGGAGAACGTGCGCCTCGGTCGCGACCACGCGTCGGATGAGGACGTGGAGGCCGCCATCGCCGCCGCGGGCCTCGCCGATGTGGTGGCCAAGCTGCCCCAGGGCATCGATACCGTGCTCGGCGATCGGGGCGCCGGGCTCTCCGCGGGCGAGCGTCAGCGGGTCGCGCTCGCGCGGGCGTTTCTACGCGACGCGCCGCTGCTGCTGCTGGACGAGCCGACGGCGAACCTCGATGGCCAGACCGAGCAGGAGGTGCTCCAGACCGTGCGGCGCCTCTCTCAGGGGCGCACTGTTCTGCTCGTGGCGCACCGCCCCGCATTGCTGGCGCTGGCCGATCGGGTGCTGTCGCTGGCCCCAGTCGAGGTCGCGGCGTGATCCCGGAGGAGGACCAGGGGCCAAAGGCCTCCCTTTGGCGAACCCTCGCGATCGCCCGCCCGGCGGCTGGCCGCCTCACCCTGGCCACGCTGCTCGGCGCCGGCTCGCTGGCCGCCGCGATCGGCTTGATCGCCACCTCGGCATGGCTCATAAGCCGCTCCTCCCAGCGCCCGCAGGAGTCCGCCGTGGCGGTGGCGATCGTGGGCGTGCAGTTCTTCGCGCTGTTTCGGGGCCTGTGCCGCTACGCGGAGCGGCTGGTGGGCCACGATGCGGCCTTTCGCGTGCTGGCGGACCTGCGCGTGAGCGTGTATGAGCGCCTGGAGCGCCTGGCTCCGCTCGGCCTGCCCGCCTTTCGCAGCGGCGAGATGCTGGCGCGCCTGGTGCACGACGTGGACTCGCTGCAGGATGTGCTGCTGCGGGTGGTGCCCCCGTTCGCGATCGCCCTCGTCGTGGGGGCCGCGACGGTCGCCCTTGTGTGGTGGATGCTGCCGGCCGCCGGCTTGATCCTGCTCGTCGCGCTGCTGCTCGCCGGCGTGCTCGTGCCATGGCTGACCGGCCGGCTGGCGGCGCGCGCGGAGGCGGGGCAGGCGGCGGCGCGGGGGGAGCTGACGGCGTCGGTGGTGGACCTGCTGGAGGGCGCCCCCGAGCTGATCGTCAACGGGGCCGCGGCGGCGCAGCTGCGGCGTACTCAGGCAGCCGACACCGAGCTGACGAACCTCGCCCGCGCGAGCGCGCGCACGGCCGGCATCGGCCAGGGCCTGACGAGGCTCTGCTCGGGGCTGGCGATGTGGGGCGCCCTGCTCGTGGGCGTCGCGGCCGTTCACGCGGGTCGCCTGAATGGCGTGCTGCTGGCAGGGATCGCCCTGATCCCGCTGGTGGCGTTCGAGCTCGTGGGGGGCCTGCCGGCGGCCACCCAGACACTCCAGCGCGTGCGTCGCGCGGTGGCGCGCATACAGGAGGTGTTCGACGCTCCGCTCCCTGTCACAGAGCCCGCGCATCCGGTCGCGCTCACCTCTCAGCCAGAGGCCCATGGCGCGCTCGCGGGCGACGATGGCGGCCCCGCACATGGGGTTGCGCCGACCTACCGGCCCCATGTCCTGAGGGTGCGCGGTCTGCGCTGCCGCTACCCCGGCGCGGATCGCTGGGCGCTCGACGGAGTGGACCTCGACCTGAGCCCCGGAAGGCGCGTGGCCGTGGTCGGCCCGAGCGGCGCAGGCAAGTCGACGCTGGCGGGAGTGCTGCTGCGGTTCGTCGAATACGAGGCCCCACCCACCTCGGCGACGCTCGATGGGACGCCGCTCTCAAACCTCGACGGCGATGTCTGCCGGCGCGTGGTGGGCCTGGTGGCCCAGGACGCGCACATCTTCGACAGCACGCTGGAGGAGAACCTGCGCCTGGCCAGGCGCGACGCCACCGGGGAGGAGTTGCGAGCCGCCCTTGAGAAGGTCCGGCTGCTGGACTGGACGGAGCAACTGCCCATGGGCCTGGACACCGAGGTGGGCGAGCGCGGCGCGCGAGTGTCCGGCGGTCAGCGCCAGCGCCTGGCTATCGCGCGCGCCCTGCTGGCGGACTTCCCGATCCTGGTGCTGGACGAGCCCGGCGAGCACCTGGACACCCCGACGGCGGACGCGATCCTGGCCGATGTGCTGGAGCTGACGCGGGAGCGGGCGACGCTGCTGATCACCCACCGCCTGGCGGGCCTGACGGAGATGGACGAGATAGTGGTGCTCGACGAAGGCCGCGTGATCGAGCGCGGCATCCACGCCGATCTCATCCGTTTCGGAGGACGCTACGCCGCCCTGTGGCGCCTGCACCGGATGTAGAGTCCCAGGCGAATGACCAACGACCTGGCACGTTGGCAGTTCGCTACGACGAGCATCTACCACTTCCTGTTCGTCCCCGTGACGATCGGCCTCGCGTTCCTCGTGGCGATCCTGCAGACGGCCTGGCAGCGCAACGGCAGGCCGGAGTACCGGCGCCTGACGCGCTTCTTCGGGACGCTGCTGCTGATCAACGTGGCCGTGGGCGTCGTGACGGGCCTGGTGCAGGAGTTCGAGTTCGGCATGAACTGGTCGGTGTACTCGCGCTTCGTGGGCGACGTGTTCGGAGGCCCGCTGGCGATGGAGGGCCTGGCGGCCTTCTTCCTGGAGAGCACGTTCCTGGGCCTGTGGCTGTTCGGCTGGGACCGCCTGCCCAAGCGCATCCACCTGGCGTGCATATGGCTGGTGTCGATCGGGACGATGCTCTCGGCGCTGTTCATCATGGCGGCGAACTCGTGGATGCAGCATCCGGTCGGCTACACCCTCAACAAAGACGGCCAGCCCCAGCTGAACGACATCGGAGCGCTGTTCATCAACCCCACCTTCCTGTGGGGCTACGTGCACGTGCTACTGGCCTCGCTGGTGACGGGCTCGCTGATCATGCTGGCGGTCTCGGCGTGGTACCTGCGCAAGGGACGCGAGGTGGAGTCCTTCCGCCGCACGGCCTCACTGTCGCTGGCGGTGCTGATCCCCTCGATCGTGCTGGCGCTGTTCGTGGGCAGCGAGCTGGGCGTGGTGGAGACGAAGTACCAGCCGATGAAGATCGCGGCGGCGGAGGCGCAGTGGAACACCTGCCAGCCGTGCTCCTTCTCGCTGTTTCAGATAGGAGGGGGCGCCAACGACAAGACCCCCTCGCAGATCATCGAAGTCCCGCACGTGCTCTCGCTGCTCTCGACGAACTCGTGGAACGGCGAGGTGATCGGGCTGAGCCAATTGCAGGCCGAATACGAAAAGCGCTACGGCCCGGGCAACTACGTGCCGGATGTGTTCATCCAGTACTGGTCGATGCGGATCATGGCCTACATCGCGGGCCTGGTGCTGCTGCTGGCGCTGTGGGGCGCATGGCTCCTGCACAAGAATCGCCTGGAGCGCTCGAAGTGGTTCCTGCGGCTGTCGCTGTGGGCGGTGGTCACTCCGTTCCTGATGAACACGGCCGGCTGGATGCTGACGGAGAACGGCCGCCAGCCGTGGATCGTGCAGGGATTAATGAAGACCGTGAACGCCTCCTCGCCATCGGTGACCGCGACGGACATCTGGATCAGCCTGATCGTGTTCGTGCTGGTCTACATCGCGCTGGGCGCCGCCGATCTGGTGCTGATGCTGCGCTACGCGCGACGGGGCCTGGACGGCGAGGACGGGGCCGGCAAGGACGGCGCGGGTGAGGGCATGCCGGCGAGCGCGACGAGCGCACAGGGAGGCGGCGCCATCCCGGCGCTGACGTACTAGCCAACAGCGAAATGGATCACTGAGACCCCATGCACCTGCACACACTCTGGTTCATCATCCTGGCGATCCTGTGGGTGGGCTTCTTCGTGCTGGAGGGCTTCGACTTCGGCGTGGGCGCGCTGCACACGCTCGTGGGCCGGACCGAAACGGGCCGGCGCGTGGCGCTGAACGCGATCGGCCCCTTCTGGGACGGCAACGAGGTGTGGCTGATCGTCGCGGGCGCGGGCACGTTCGCGGCCTTCCCGGGCTGGTACGCGACGATGTTCTCGGCGCTGTACCTGGCGCTGCTGCTGGTGCTGGTGGCCCTGATCGGCCGCGGCGTGGCCTTCGAGTTCCGCGGCAAGAGCGAGGACCCCCGCTGGCGCGGGACGTGGACGTGGTGCACGACGCTTGGAAGCCTGCTCGTCCCGCTCCTGATCGGCGTCGGCCTGGGCGATCTGCTCGTGGGCCTGCCCATAAACGCCGCTCACGAATACACGGGCAACTTCTTCGACCTCCTGACCCCCTACGGCCTGTGGACCGGCCTGACGATCCTGGGCCTGTGCCTGCTGCACGGCGCGACGTTCCTGGCGCTGAAGACCACCGACGAGGTGCGCGAACGCGCCCGCAAGGCCGCGCGCCCCCTGGGCTGGCTCGCCGTGGCCCTCGTGCTGGGCTTCGTGATCTGGACGCGCGTGGTGGTGGGCCACACCCAGGTCCCCGGCCCCGTGGAGGTGCTGGCGCTGATCGCGGTGATCTTCGCCGCGCGCCTGGCGCGCTCGGACGCGCACGAGGGCTGGGCCTTCGCCGCCAGCGCCACGGCGATCGCCTCGGTCGTGGGCTCGATCTTCATCGACCTGTACCCCAACGTGATGATCTCGAGCACGAACGCGGCATATGACCTGAGCGTGAACAACTCCGCCTCGGGCTCCTATGCTCTGACGGTGATGACGATCGTGACCGTGATCTTCTTCCCGGTCGTGCTGCTCTACCAGGGCTGGTCCTTCTACGTCTTCCGCGCCCGCGTGAAGGCCCCGTCCGCCTGAGGCGCCGCCGTGGACTCGCTGTTCGATCCCGCTGAGGCGGAGACCCCCGCCCACAACTCCCCCGACGCGCCGCTGGCCGCGCGCCTGCGCCCGACGACTCTCGACGATTTCGTCGGCCAGGAGCACCTGCTGGGACCTGGCTCGGCGCTGCGAGGGGCGATCGAGCAGGGCCACCCGCACTCGATGATCATGCACGGCCCGCCGGGCAGCGGCAAGACCACCCTGGCGCGGATCGTCGCGGCGAGCGCGAATGCGGCCTTCGAGGAGCTGAGCGCAGTGGAGGTCGGCCGCGCGGACGTGCGCGCGGTGATCGCCCGCGCTCAGGAGCGCCGGCGCGCGGGCCGCGCGACGATCTTCTTCCTGGATGAGATCCACCGCTTCAACAAGGCCCAGCAGGACGCGCTGCTGCCGGCCGTGGAGGACGGCCTCGTAACCCTGATCGGCGCCACCACGGAGAACCCCTCCTTCGAGGTCAACGGCGCGCTGCTGTCGCGCACGCGGCTGTACGAGCTGACGGAGCTGACGGAGGAGCACGTGCGCATACTTCTGGAGCGCGCCCTGGAGCGGGGCGAGTGCGGCGACGCCCAGGTCCAGGATGAGGCGATCGACATGCTCGCCGCGCGCGCCGGCGGCGACGCGCGCACGGCCCTCGGCGCGCTGGAGCTGGCGTGCGAGACGGCCACGGGCGAGGTGACGGCGGCCCACGCCGAAGACGCGTTGCAGCGCCGCATACTGCACTACGACCGCGCGGCCGATCGCCACTACGACACGATCAGCGCCTGGATCAAGGCCACGCGCGGCTCGGACCCGGACGCCTCGCTGTACTACCTGGCGGTGATGCTGGAGGGCGGCGAGGACCCTCGCTTCATCGCCCGCCGAATGGTGATCCTGGCCAGCGAGGATGTCGGCAACGCCGACCCGAACGCGCTCACCGTCGCCGCCGCCGCCGCCGCGGCGGTCGAGCATGTGGGCCTGCCCGAGTGCCAGTTCGCCCTAGCCCAGGCCGCCATCTACCTGTCTCTCGCGCCCAAGTCCGACGCGGCCAAGCGCGCGATCGGCGCCGCGCGCGGCTTCATCCGCGACCACGGCGCCGCGCCACCCCCCGTGCAGCTACGCTCCGGCGGCCGCGGCGAGGGCTACGACAGCCCCCACGGGCACCCCGACCACCTCTCCCCCCAGGAGCTCCTGCCCAAGCAGGCCGTGGGCGAGCGCTTCTACACCCCCGACGAAGCCGAGGCCCAGCTGGCGGCCCGCCTCGCGGAGATCCGCCGCGCGCGGGGGCGGGGGGATTGAGCACCCGCCACACGACCTTGCACCCGAAGACGAGAGGGGGAAAGGCAGCGCCGCATGCGCCGACCGGATTCAGGCGGCTACGTCGTGGGGCTTGCCCTGCGTGGCATGAATGCGGCGGAGCTTGGCGAGGGGAGGGAAGATGATGCGCTCGGCCGAGTCGAGTGGAAGGGAGGTGATCTCGACCATCGCCGTGTCGCCGCTGCGCAACTCCAGCACTCCTCCGCGAGCGCCGGCGGGGATGCCGTCGATCGGCTCGGTGAGTTCGACCAGATCCAGCGTGGCGATCCCGGGCGCGGCTGGCATGGGTTCCATGTTAGAGACTTGGATAGGCGGTCACCAGCCGCGGGGCCTCGCCGGCTCTCTCGTAGTGCCAGGACGTTCTCACCGTGGCAATGCGCGCGGCGATCGTGAGCTCCATCTCGACGCCGCAGACGACGCCGTTGGGCTCTCGGTCGATGATCCTGTAGATCGATGCGTCTAGCACGGCGCGGGCGATCGCCTCCCAAAGACGCTGGGCATCGGCCTCTCCGATGCGAAAGACACGTGCCCATTCCTGCCCGTGGCCGTGTGCGGCGAGAATCCAAGCCAGCTTCTCCGGGGTCGTGTATGCCTCGGCGGCATGGGGCAGCGGCCCGCCCACCGCTGGCGGCCAGGGTTGTTCGGAGCTCATCGGCGCGCACGGATCGGACTCATACCGGGCACGTTACGCAACGCCCGGGACGGCGAGCCAGATGAGGTGCACCGTACAAAACGTACGTGATGTACGCTATAATGGCTCATCGTGTCTGAGAGAACGAGGATGACTCATGCCTGAGCCGGTGAGCATCAGCTTGTTCCGCCAGAGGACCGGCCCGTACTTCAGCGAGGCCGTGCACAGGCACGCGCCGCTGGCCATCCGGCGAGGAGGCGAGGATCTCGGCTTGCTGCTGGGCCGCGATGAGGCGTGGGCGCTGCTGGCCGATCGCTCGTTCTCCCCGGAGGTGATGCGCGGCGATGGCGGCGTGAGCATCTGGCTGCCGGAGTTCGCGCTGGACGGCCAGGGCGCGACGTACGCGCAGGCCAAGGCGGACCTGCTCGCGGAGGTGCGCGTCTACATCGACGAGTATCTGGCCAACGCGGCGGAGTACCGGCGCGCGCCCAATCGCGCTGCGCATCTGCCCCATGTCATCAAGGCATACCTCGCCGAGTTGCGCGGCGAGCTGGAGCCCCTGATCTTCCCCGGCCCCCCGGACTCCCCGGTCGTGAACACGGACTCCCCGGCCGCGAGCAAAAGCGCAGCCGGCGTCCCCGCCGGGCGCTGAGCCGGTGGCGGTCCCCGAGAAGAAGGACCTCAGGCGCTTCTGCGAGCTCGACGGCTGGGAGAGGACCAACGCGAGCAGTCCCGACCACGACCGCTATCGCAAGACGCTCGAGAACGGCGACATACTGCGCACCCGCGTCTCGCACGGCCGCGGCCCGGCGTGCGGCGACCCCGCGCTGTGGAGCCGCATCTGGCGACACCAACTCGCGCTATCAAGCGAAGAGGAGTTCTGGGAGGTGCTGCGCACCCGCCGCCCTGCCCCGCGTGGCGCTCCCACATCAGAGCCCCGGCAACCGGGCATGCCCACGTGGCTCTTCGAGTTCCTGCGCAACGTCATCGGCCTGCCCGAGAACGACATCCTGAGTATGAGCGAGGAGGAGGCCATGCGCAGGTACATGCGCCACGTCGGTGGCCAGTCGCGAACCTGAGGGCGCCGGAGCGCGCGCGGTACAGTGGCCCGGATGGCAACCGCTGGGCCAGTCGATGCTCTGTCCGCCGGGCGCGGGGCCGAGGCGGACGGGCCGGCGGGGAGGCCGGGATACGACGGCCGCGAGGTCATCCGCACGGTGGCGCTGACGAAGGTGTACGCGGGCACCGACTTCGCGGCGGTTGATGTGCTCGACCTGAGCGTGCACGGGGGCGAGATCTTCGGCCTGCTGGGCCCCAACGGCGCGGGCAAGACGACGACGGCGGGCATGCTGACGACGCGCGTGGTGCCCACCTCGGGCAGCGCGTATGTGGGCGCGATCGACGTCGTGGCCCACCCGGCCCTGGCCAAGCAGCTGCTGGGGACGGTCTCGCAGACGAACACGCTGGATCGCCAGCTGACGGTGTGGGAGAACCTGTACTTCCACGGGCGCCTGTTCGGCATCTCCGCGGCGCGCTCGCGCCGCACGGCCGATGAGCTGCTGGAGCAGTTTCAGCTGAGCAAGTGGGCCAAGTCCTCGGTCTTCGCGCTCTCGGGAGGGATGGCGCAGCGGCTGATGGTGGCGCGCGCGATCTTCCACCGCCCCGCGGTGCTGTTCCTGGACGAGCCGACCGCGGGCCTCGACCCCCAGGGCCGCCTGGCGCTGTGGGAGATCCTCGGGGAGCTCAACCGCGAGGGCCAGACGATTCTGCTGACGACGCACTACATGGAGGAGGCCGATCAGCTCTGCGATCGGGTGGCGATCATGGACCACGGCAAGATCCTGGCGCTCGACACGCCGGAGGCGCTGAAGGCGTCCGTCGGAGCCGAGGAGATCGTCACCGTGAAGGCCGGAGGCGACAGCGCGGCGCTCGCGCGGCGGCTGGAGAGCGAGATCGGGGAGGCCACGCGCGCGCGCACGATCGAGGGCGGCGTGGAGCTGCACGTGAAGGGCGCGAAGCGGCTGGTGGTGCGCGTGGTGAGCGCCGCCGAGAGCGGCGGCTTCGAGCTGGCCGATCTGTCGGTCGCCAAGCCGAGCCTTGAGACCGTCTTCATCAGCCTGACCGGGAAGGCGCTGCGCGACTGATGGCGGCCACGGCCCAGCCCGCCCAGCCAACCCCCGCGAGCGCTCACGTGGCGCTGGCGCCGACGCGCACGACGCTGCAGGCCAGCCGCCTGGCGCTGCGCGCGCTGATCCTGCGCGATCTGGTGGTGCTGCGCAAGAACTTCGCGGAGTTCCTGGTGCGCACCCTGATCCAGCCCTTCCTGCTGGTGTTCGTGTTCCTCTACGTGTTCCCGTCGATCGGCCAGGGCATCGGCGGGCGCGGAGCGGCGGCGCAGTCGGGCTTCGCGACGGTGCTGGTCCCGGGCGTGGTGGCGATCTCGATCATGTTCCAGGGCATCCAGGCCGTGGCGCTACAGCTCTCGACCGAGTTCGGCTACACGCGCGAGATCGAGGATCGCGTGCAGGCCCCCTGCCCGATCTGGCTGGTGGCCGTGGCGAAGGTGCTGTCGGGGTCCGTGCAGGGAGCGCTGGCGGCGGTCGTGGTCTTCCCGATGGCGGCCGTGGTGCACGCGCCGGGCGTGGAAGCCCACCTCTCGATCCACTGGTGGATCATCGTCACGCTGATACCGCTGGCGTGCGTCGCTATGACCTCGCTCGGCCTCCTGCTCGGCACCACGTTCGAGCCGCGCAACATCGGCCTGATGTTCGGCTTCGTGGTGCTGCCGCTGACGTTCCTCGGCGGCACCTACTACCAGTGGACGCGCCTCGCGCCGGTGCAGGTGGGAGGCGTCCACTGGCTGCAGATCCTGGTGCTGATCAACCCGCTGATCTACGTCGCCGAGGGCATGCGCGCGGGCCTGACGCACGCCTCGCACATGCCGCTGTACGTCGTCTACCCGGTGCTGGCGGGCTTCTGCGCGGTGTTCCTGACGCTCGGCCTGCGCAACTTCCGCCGCCGCGTGCTCGCCTGAGGAGGGGAAAGCCAGCGCCGCATGCGGCGCTGGCACCGACCGGTGCATGCACCGGTCGGCCGGACCGTGCATGCACGGTCCGGAACGGGGCCGCACATGTGCGGCCCCGCCACTCGGCGCATGCGCCGAGTGGTACAGCTCTTTTAAAAGCATGTACCGGCACCCCGCACATGGGTCATGCGCCGAGGGAACGGCCCCCTCAGAAGCCGGTGTTCGTCTTGACGCGCCTGCGGTCGTGCTCGTGCAGGCGACCCTTGGCGGCGAGCGCGGTGCACGCCTGCGCGATGTCCTGGCCGAGCGTGGTCGTGAGCGAGTGCCCGAGCGTCTCCTTGACGAGCACGCGCATGATCTTGACGTGTTCGGCGTTGGGCGGAAGCGTGTAGGCGGGCACCATCCAGCCGCGCTCGGCGGCGAGCTGGGCCGCGACGTCGAACTCGTCGTACTCGTGCTCGCCCGCGAGCCTGAAGGCGACGAGCGGAAGCTGCTCGTCCTCCTCGGAACCGATCAGCTCGAACTCGCCGATCCCCTCGATCTCCCGCGCGAGGCAGCGCGCGTTGTACTTCATCGTCTCCATCATGTAGCGGTAGCCGTCGTGGCCGAGGCGCACGAAGTTGTAGTACTGCGCGAGCACCATCGCCGAGCCGGTGGAGAAGTTGAGCGTGAACGTCGCGTCGCGCTTGCCGAGGTAGTTCTCGTAGAAGACGAGATCCTCGGGGAGATCGGCCTTCTCGCGGAACACGAGCCATCCGACCCCCGGGTAGACGAGGCCGAACTTGTGGCCGGAGACGTTGATCGAGCGGACCTGCTGCAGGCGGAAGTCCCACTGCGAGTCGGGGTAGAGGAAGGGCCAGACGAAGCCGCCGCTGGCGGCGTCGACGTGCAGGGGCACATCCAGGCCGCTGTCCTCCTTGAGACCCACGAGGAAGTCGTTGATTCCGCGGATGTCATCGGCGTGCCCGGTGAAGGTCGTGCCGAGGACCGCGGCGACGCCGATGGTGTTCTCGTCGATGTGCGGCTCGACGTCCGCGGGCCCGATGGTGTACCTGTCGGGCTGCAGCGGCACGATGCGCGGCTCGACGTCGAAGTAGCGGCAGAACTTCTCCCACACGACGTGGACGTCCCCTCCGAACACGAGGTTGGGCCGCTCGCACGCCTTCCCCGCCGCCTGCCTGCGGTCGCGCCAGCGCCACTTCAGCGAGAGCGCGCCGAGCATGATCGCCTCGGATGACCCCTGCGTGCGCGCGCCGGTCGTCTCCCCCGGGGCGTTGAAGAGATCCGCGAGCATGCGGATGCAGCGCTGCTCGATCTCGGCCGACTGGGGGTACTCGGCGTGATCGATGAAGTTCACGCGCAGCGCGTTCTCGATCAGCCGATCGGCCTCGGGCTCCATCCAGGTCGTGACGAAGGTCGCGAGATTGCGCGCCGGCAGACCGTCGAGGACCATCTCCTGTTCGACGAGGCCGAGCGCTTCCTCCGCGGTCATGCCCGACTGCGGCAGCCTGTGATCCGGCGCGGGCTCGAGCAGGTAGCGGTTGCCGTACATGGCCTGAAGCCCCTCGATCTGCTCTGAAGTGAGCTCGGGCGGGGCCGCGGAGGCGCCGGGCTGGGCTCTGGGGGCGCGGCGCGCGGCTGGCTGCTTGCGGGAGGGCATGGTCTCCACCTCGCTCCTGTGGACGTATGGGTGGGATGGGGGTTGCGCTGAACGCCCACTCAGTCTACGCGGCGTATGCGGCGGAACCTGAGGCGGCGGCGGCCCCGGGCCGAGGGTGAGCAGGCGGCGGCCCCGGGCCGAGGCATGCGCCCGTGTCAGCTCGGCCGGGCGCTCGCGCTGTGCCACTGCGGCACGCCGAGGGTGATCATGCGCAGCTGGCGCCGTGCGGCGGCGCTGACCTCTGCCTCCGCCGTGGGGTCGCCCGCTGGAGCGTCCAGCAGCGCCTCGGCGGCGCTGACCATCGTATTGACCATCAGGCCGGCGAGCAGCTGCAGATCCTCGGTGCTCCAGCGGTCGAGGTGGGGCAGGCGCGCGAGGTCGGTGGCGAGATCGCCGGCGAACAGGCGGATCTCCGCGCGAATCGCGTGGCGCAGCGAAGCGACGCCGCCGAAGCGCTCGCGCGCGATGAAGCGAAAGTGGGCGTCGTGCTCGTGCACATAGCCGACGAGGATCTCCACGGAGTGGCTGATCATGTGCTCGTAGGTGCGCGGGTCGGCGCGCGCGGCGCGGAGCATCGCGCGCAGCGTGCGGAAGGACTCGTCGATCAGGGCGAGGCCGAGTTCCTCCATGCCCTCGAAGTGGCGGTAGAAGGCGGTGGGGACGATGCCCGCGGCGCGAGTCACCCGGCGCAGGGAGAGGCTGGAGAAGCTCCGCTCCTCGAGCAGCTCGAGCGCCGCGTCGAGCAGCGCCTGGCGGGTGCGCTGCTTGCGCTCCTGGCGCGTCGCGGCGTCCTTTGGTGTACGTCTGTGCACGGTCATATGTGACGAGGTTCACAGATCTATCTGTTACCTGTGGCCTCCTGGAGTGTACTCGGTAGAGTAAGCTGTGAACAGTTGTTCACTGAAACGGAGAGAGTCGAGAACGTGCCCACCGCCACCGCCACCGCGACCGTCAACCGCCTGCTGCGCTCGAGGCTGCTCGAGGCGCTCGCCTATCCGCACGGCGTGGACCGCTACGTCGAGCTCGTGCGCCCGCTGCTCGTCGGGCGCGAGGTGCGCGCGGAGATCGCCGCGGTGCGCCACCAGACGCGCAGGAGCGTGACGCTCACGCTCCGTCCCAACGCGAACTGGCGCGGCATCAGCGCCGGGCAGTTCGTCGGTTTGAGCGTCGAGATCGATGGGGTGCGCGAGACGCGGCCCTACTCCCCCGCCGGCTCCGAGCACGCGCTCGACGGGACACTGGAGCTGACCGTCTCGACCCATCCGGAGGGCAGGGTCTCGCGCCATCTGCGCGATCACGCGCGGCCGGGGATGATCGTCGGCCTGAGCGAGGCGCAGGGCGAGTTCGTGCTGGGACGCGCGCGCCCTGAGCGCGTGCTGCTGATCAGCGGCGGCAGCGGCATAACGCCGGTGATGGCGATGTTGCGCACCCTCTGCGACGAGGGCCTGGCGGACACGGGTGAGATTGGCTTTCTCAACTACGCGCGCTCCCCCGAGCTGGCTCTCTACGGCCCTGAGCTCGAAGAGCTCCTCGATCGTCACGCGCGGCTGCGAGTCGCACGCGGCTTCACGCGCGGGGGCTCGGGAGCGCTCAGCGGGCGCTTCTCGCGCGGGCACCTGCGCGCGGTCATCGCCGAGCACGCCGCTGCGGCGACCTTCGTGTGCGGCCCGCCCGCGCTGATCGACGCGGTGCGCACGGTCTGGGCGCAGGACGGATCTCCCGAGCCGGCCGTCGAGACGTTCACGCCGAGCGTGCTGAGCTTTGACACCGCCGAGGCCGTGGGCACCGTCAGCTTTGCCGCCAGCGGTCGCGAAGCCGCCAACACCGGGCTGGCGCTGCTGGAGCAGGCCGAGGACGCCGGGCTGGCTCCCGACCACGGATGCCGTATGGGCATCTGCAACACCTGCAGCTGCCGCAAGCGGGCGGGCACCGTGCGCAACGTCCTCACCGGTGCCGTGTCAAGCGCCGGAGAGGAGCAGATCCGTATCTGCGTCTCGGTGCCCGTCGGCGATGTCGCACTCGACCTCTGACTCCCCGATAGGAAAGGAATCACATGCCCACAGCCACACCGACACTGACCCCCGAGCAGCTCGACGCGTTCGGCAGGGAGCTGGATGCGATCCGCACCCGCGTGACGGCCGACCTCGGCGAGCGCGATGCCGAGTACATCAAGAAGGTGATCCGCGCGCAGCGCGGGCTGGAGGTCGCGGGCCGTGGCCTGCTGTGGGCGAGCTTCCTGCCGCCGGCGTGGCTCGCGGGCACCGCCGCCCTGTCGCTGTCGAAGATCCTCGACAACATGGAGATCGGCCACAACGTGATGCACGGGCAGTACGACTGGATGAAGGATCCGGCGCTGAACGGTCACACCTTCGAGTGGGACACGGCGTGCCCGGCGGATCAGTGGCGGCACTCGCACAACTACATGCACCACACGTACACGAACATCCAGGGCAAGGACCGCGACATCGGCTACGCGATCCTGCGCATGTCCGAGGACGAGCCGTGGCGGCCGTACTACCTCGGCAACCCCATCTACGCGGCGCTGCTGGCGAGCTTCTTCCAGTACGGCGTGGCGCTGCACGATCTCGAAACCGAGCGGATCGCGAAGGGTACGTGGAACCTGGATGAAAAGCGCGGGATGCTCGCCGACATGTGGCGCAAGGTGCGCCGCCAGACGCTGAAGGACTACGTGCTGTTTCCGGCGC
>Ga0116217_10002862_pt1 | contig 15906 bp, 11 predicted proteins | sample Sb_taG_6_FD_89697 | JGI IMG/M metagenome (GOLD analysis project Ga0116217, IMG submission 89697) | Peat soil microbial communities from Weissenstadt, Germany - Sb_50d_4_PS metaG | ecosystem: Environmental > Terrestrial > Soil > Wetlands > Peat | place: Germany: Weissenstadt | collected 2010-09-21 | reverse complement strand
GTGGGAGGCGTTCCAGGAGCAGCGCATCGAGCGGGAAGTGGAGCGCCTCTATCCTCACCGTGACCTCGTCGCCGGTGAGGCCTTCTTCGCCTTGGCACCGTAGCGGACGGGCGGTTACGCCCACGTGATCGCCAAACCGACGATGACGCCAGCCGCCAACCAGCCCTTCCCCCGGGCCTCCGGAGGCAGCCCCGGGAGTGGGGGCGACGCCTGATCCGGCACCACTTCCACCAGGCCGGGCAACTCCTGGGCTGCAACGGTCAGGTCGAGGAGGCGAAGGTCCAGGCCGCTCTTCGACTGGCCTGTGTTGCCGCTGATTTGCACCCAGCGCACGTCGGCCGCTCCAAATTCGACCTCATCGACGGTGACGAAGTCGGGACGGTCCCCCTCGGCGACGAGGAAGCTGACCTTCGGACCGACCCGCCGAAGCCGGAGTTGGCCTGCCGGGGCCGCAGACGGCTTGGTGTTGACCTTGTGGGTCAGTTTGCCTCCCGCCGGTTTCAACCGGTCCGACATGAACACGGTCTTGCCGTCGGGCAGAAGGCGGCGTGCCAGGGAGACGGCGTCATTCGCATCGGGATCGATCGCGACGTAGAGGGCCACGCCGACACCATAACCGGTTGTCGGCAGATCGGCCTTCAAGATCTCGTAGGCGACCGTGATTTCAAAGTCGCCGCGGACCGTGAAATTTGTGGCGAGGCCGGAGGGGGGCAGGACTGCCTCGCCGGCGGGTAGTGTGACACGCACCCCCGCCGCCTCATAGCGGAGCGCCTCGCCGACCGCGCGCAGGTTGGGATTGTTCAGGTCCGCGGTACGGAGGTCCTGGTGGAACCTGGCCTTTGCTTCTGGGGGGGGACCATCCGCGCCGCCCCCGGCCGCGAGCCGAAGCGCCAGCCCCGACGCCAGGGCCGTCAGCGCGACGAGCACCAGCCACCAGGATCGCGGCCGGAAGCGCTTGACGGCGCCGAGTGCCGACAGCCTTGGAGTCGTCTTGGCCTGAGAATTGAGGAGTTCTGGGGCGAGGACGGTCGTCGGCTGCCGCAGGTGGGCGAGGTAGCCCTCCAGGAGCGTGGCCACCTCGGCGGCACTCTGGAAGCGGTCGCCCGGATCCTTCGCCAACAGCCGAGTGATGACCGCCTCCAGCCAGGCCGGTACATCGGGGTTGAGTCAGCGGACCGGCTGCGGCTCCTCGTCGCTGACGCGGCGCAGCACGGCCACGGCGGAGGAGCCGCGGAAGGGAGGCCGGCCGGTACACATGGCGTACAGGACGCTACCCAGGCTGAACAGGTCGGCGCGATGGTCGATCGCCTCGCCGCGTGCCTGCTCCGGCGCCATGTACTCCGGCGTACCGGCCAGCACACCGGCCTGGGTCAGCCCCACGTCATCGACCATGCGAGCCAGGCCGAAGTCGGTGATCTTGACGCGCGCCAGCCCGTTTTCGAGCAGCAGGTTGGCCGGCTTGATGTCGCGGTGGATCAGCCCCTGCGCGTGCGCCGCCGCCAACCCGGCCGCCGTCTGCATGCCGATGCGCACGACTTCCATCACGTCCAGCGGGCCGGTGCGGTCGATCCGGGCCTGGAGCGACTCGCCGGCGACGTACTGCATGACGAGGTAAGGCAAGCCGTCGGCTTCGTGGACGCCGTGGACTGCGACGATGTGGTCGTGGCAGACCGCGGCCGCCGCCCGCGCCTCGCGCGTGAAGCGCCTGCGGGCGGTGGCGCTGCCGGCGACGGCGGCGGCCATGACCTTGATGGCCACGGGGCGGTGCAGGGCGGGGTCGAACGCCCTGAGGACGACACCCATGCCCCCCTGGCCGATCACCTCCTGCACCTCGTAGTGGCCCAGCGTGCCGAGCAGGTCCGGCCGCTCAGCGGGGCGCAGGAAGTACAGGTCGGCGGGGCCGTCGGCGGCGGCGCGGAGCAGCGACTTGACGCCGTGCAGTCGCTCCAGGAATCGATCCAGGTTCGGGTCGGGGGGCGCGGCGTTCGGGTCGCCGACCTGGCGGACCAGTGTCAGCAGCGTGTCCCGGTGGTCTTCGACGTGGTGGAGCTGTTCCTGACAGGCGGTGCAGGACTCCAGGTGCTGCTCGTACCGTTCCCGCTGCTCGGGGGGAACTCCGTCGTCAAATAGCGCCTGCCAGCACTCGATTTCCGGGCAGCTCAACGGCGCGGACATGGCGGCTCCTTCGGGCGGTCGGGTCGAGCGGCGGGTCGCGCCGGCCATCGGGACTCGCGGCACCTCGTCTTACGTTCCAGTACCGGGACTCCTTGGAAACCTGACACGGCATTCCGCCTTTTTCTCGACCGGGGGGAGAGCGCGAGTTGATTATAGGGACCGCCGCGGGCGGGGAGAATTGGCCGCAGAAGGGAGCGCACGCCAGGACAGTAGGGATAGCAGGACGGGGACAGGCATTGGGCGAAGGCTCAAAGAGCCGTGCGGCTCGGCTTGACCAGAGGTTGGCCCGCGGACGAGTTACGGCGAAGTGCTGTCCGCTTCGCCCGCCGTGATCCCCGGGACGCGCACCGCCTGGCCGCACCCGGGGCACTTGACGTTCTTGCCGACCAGGTCCGCTCGGCCCTTGAGGCGCTTCCCGCAACCGGAGCACGGGAAGGACATGGCAGGCGCGGGTGATGGCGGTGTTTCCTGCCGGTCTGGAACGGCGGCGTGGGTGTTCTCCTTCGCGGCGCGGCTCTGCCGCGCGAGGAGCCACAGTGCCATCCCGGCGAACGAGAGCAGACCAAGGACGCAGAGGGCTATCGCCGTCCACCATCCTCTCGTCCCGGGCGCCTGGGAGGCGTCCGAGGAGGTGGCCGGCATGCCGTTGGCACGGGAAGCCCGAAGGGAGGTCCCACGGACCAACCGGAAGGAGGCGGCCGGAGAGGCCGGCATGCCGTCGGGGAACTGGTCGGCGTCGATTACGAGTTCGCTCAGGCGCACGTCCAGGGCAATCGGCTTGCCGATGGTGGTGATATGTACCTGTACCTCCTCGATGTCGGCGGTCCCGAACTCCACCGACTGAATCTCTCGGAACTCCGGCCCCTCCGCCACGAGGTAGCGGACCCGGGATCCGGCCCGCACCAGCCGCAGCCTCCCCGCGGGGCCGGTCGCCTTCACCTCCTTGGTGTCAAGGTATCGTGTCTTGTCGTCCGGCCCGTAGAGGAACCTGTGGGCCACGTACACATCTCCGTTGGGCCTTGTTAGTCGGCTCACGATCGCGGCCAGGGAGGAAGGCGCGTCGAACACGGCCCGTAACACCACCCCCGCGCCTTCCTTTGGCAGGGGACCACCTGCTGTCAGTAGCTCAAGAGCCAGAGTGATGTCAAAATCGCCACGCAGGCGGTGCGCCGACGTAAGCATGGCGCCGCGGACGTCGTCCCGCCCGTCCGGCAAGGTGAAGCGCAAGCCCTGAGGTTCGGCCTTCGTCACCGCTTCCAAGTCGGGCCCGAACAGGGACAAGGGAGGCAGTTCTTCGACCCTTTCCCGGAAGTTCATGACCAGGTGCTCTTGCTGCCGGGGATTCCCCCGCCCTTGCGGCGCTTGTGCCTTGTCCTTTTCCTCCCGCTCCGACTTCGTCCGGCTGATGTCGGCCTGGAACCAGATGGTGACTCCCACCAGCGCGACCAGGGCTGCCAGTCCCAGACCGACGATCCAGGTTCGCGGCGGTCGAAGGCGGTCCGCGTGGGACGCCGGCGACAACTGCGGCGCGGAGACCAGGGTTGGCTGCCGCAAGTGAGCGAGGTAGCCCTCCAGCAGGGCGGCCACCTCGGCCGCGCTCTGAAGTCGCTGGGCCGGGTCCTTCGCCAGCAGTCGCATGATGAGCACCTCCAGCCAGGCGGGAACGTCCGGGTTGATCGACCGCCGCGGCGCGGGCTGCTGCTCGCTGAGTGGTGCGGGGCGCGGCCGCCGGCTCAGCTCGCGGCAGCGGGTGCCGGGCTCTGTGCCTCCCGCGTGCCCGCGCTCGGCGTCTGAGGCAGGTACGAGAGCAGCCGTTCGACGGCCCAGACCACGAGCAACACCTTCACCCCGAGCAGGGGAGCCGCATACCGTTCGTAGTAACTCGCAACGACATAGGGGAGCAGATAGACGCCATAGACGCTGATCACGGTCCCCTGGGCCCACGAAAGACGTCGGCGGCCGGCCGCGAAGACGAGGAGCAGCACCGCCAGGAACGGCAGCGGGTGGGTCAAACGGCGCGCCCAAAGCACCCAGGGGCTTTTGACTTCCTCGACGCGATCGAAAGGCGAGTACCAGAGCGTTGCACCCAGGAAGCGATCAGCCATGCGCCCGAGAAAATTCAGGGGGTCGGCCCTGACCGCTTGCCAGAACTGCTGGCGTTTTCGGTCCATGAAGGCGGTCTCGCCGAGAGCCGTGTACTCCTGCCGTTGCCTACCTGCCGAGACGTAGGGATGGGCATTGATCGACGTCCGCTGGATCAACCCGTCCGGCTGGAGGCACTGCGACTGGTACAACTCAAATGCCAGGTTCGACTTCACCGGGATCAGGCGGCCGAACACCAGGCCGTTGCGCACGGCCCACGGCGCCAGCACGAGCCCGGCGACTACCACCGCGAGGCCCAGTTGCAACCAGGCGCGGCCTCGTCCGGCGATTGTCAAGGACAGCATGGCCCAGGTCAGGCCGACAACGGGACTGACCAGGGCGCTGATGCCACCGAAGAAGCCCCATCCCGCGGCGGTGCGGTACCGTTCCAACGGCCGCGACCAGCAGGTCGCGGCGATGAGCCCGTCCAGGGTCAACAGTACGAGCCAGCTATCGTGCAAACGCTGGAACCACCACGCGAAGTGGCCGATCAATCCGAGGACGAAGAGCGTTGTCGCCACCGCCTGGCCCGCCCGGCGAGTCGTCTGCCGGACGAGGGCCAGGATGAGAAACCCCGTCCCGATCAGGACGCCAACCTGCAAGACGATCACCACCGCCATCACGGCATCGCGATTGCCGTCACACACCCAGAGCAATCCGGCCTCGAACACCGGCAGGACCGGCGGCATCCAAGCCGTGGGGCCGCTTGGCTCCTTGAAGGGGCTGGCGAAGCCGTGCCCGGCCGCCAGCGACTTGGCGATCTCGTAATTCTCGCCGCCCAGCTCGAAGTTCCAGTTCGCGTCGTGGAAGGCCTTAAATGGCGGGAAGAACCGCAAATCGGCCCGGTTCGTCACCGCCAGCGACAGGTTGGCATAGACTGTGCATGCGACCACGGCGAGGATCACGACGACCACCGCGGAAATCGGCATCGGTCCGACCGGGACCGCGGATGACGCGCTCGGCTGATCCCTCATGTGTACCTCGTCAAGCCTGAAACGATGGTCGTTTACTTCCTTGTCTCCTTGGTCTGAGCGATCCGCCGACGGCCGCGGCGGAGATACCACCACACCCCGGCGAACGACAGCGTGAGCAGCAGCCCGATGATCCCCGCCGCCGCCAGCCAGCCCCTTCCACGGGCCGACGGGTCGTTGGCTTGCCCGCCCCAGGGGTCGGCCCGCGCGACAGGTCCTCTGCTGCGGAACTGCCCCGAGGACATCGTTTGCCTGTCCACGGTCTTGAGCTGTTTGAGGGGACCGAGTTCCTTCAGCCCGGCGTCCGTTACCTCGGTGCCAGCGATCAAGAGCTTCTCGAGCCGGGGAAAGTGGAGGAGTTCCTTCATCCCGTCGTCTGTGACTGCCGTTTCGTAGAGGCACAGCACGCGGAGTTGCGTAAGGGGAGCCAACTCCCTCAGGGCGGCGTCCGTTATTCTCGTCCCGCCCAGGTTCAGATAAACCAGTTGCGTGAGACCGGCGATGTCCCGGACTCCGGCGTCCGTGACTTCCGTTTCTTCCAGGCCCAGGCCGCGGAGCTGCCCGAAGGCGGCAACGTGTTTCAGGCCGGCGTCCGAAACCGGCGTCCGGCCCACGGTAAGCTCGCGGAGTTGCTTCAAAGAAGTGAGGTCTTTTAGAGCGTCATCCGTCATGAGCCGCGCGTCCGTGAGGTCCAGCCTTCGGAGTTCGCCGAAGACGACGAGCTTCTTCAGGTCCGCGTCCGTGACCTTCCAGACGCCGCAGTCCGGCGATGGCATGCTCTCCGGTGGCGTGTCCTTGAACACGACCCCCACGACCGGTCGCCCGGCGCGCTTTTCGTCCCGCTGAATCTGGGCGCCGAGCCGTTCGAGCATCGCCAGCGCTTGCTTGGGATCCTCGGAGTTCTCCCCTTGAAGAAGAACGGCGGCCAAAACCAGAAAGAAAGCAGGGAGCGCCAGGGCCAGTGCGAGGAAGATGACCAGGCGACGAGACCCGGAGACAAGTAAGGGAATTGGCCGCCGCTTCTCCTTGGGCTGGACGAGGAGCGGCGCGTGCGGCAAGTCCGGGGCCGGAATCGTCGTCGGCTGCCGGAGGTGGGCGAGGTAGCCTTCCAGCAGGGCGGCCACCTCGGAGGCGCTCTGGAGGCGCTCCGCCGGCTCCTTGGCCAGCAGCCGGCTGACGACCGCCTCCAACCAGGCGGGCACGTCCGGGTTGAGCGCGCGCACCGGGGCCGGCTGTTCGTCGCTCACCCGGCGCAGCACCGCCACGGCCGTTTCGCCGCGGAAGGGTGGCCGGCCGGTACACATCGCATAGAGCACGCTGCCCAGGCTGAACAGGTCGGCGCGGTGATCGACCGGTTCGCCGCGCGCCTGCTCCGGCGCCATGTACTCCGGCGTCCCCGCCACCACCCCGTCCCGCGTCAGCCCCACGTCATCGACCATGCGCGCCAACCCGAAGTCCGTGATCTTCACCCGCGCCAGCCCGTTTTCGAGCAGCAGGTTGGCCGGCTTGATGTCGCGATGGATCAGCCCCTGCGCGTGCGCCGCCGCCAACCCAGCCGCCGTCTGCATGCCGATACGCACGACTTCCACCACCTCCAGCGGCCCGGTGCGGTCGATTCGCGCCTGGAGCGATTCGCCGGCAACATACTGCATGACGAGGTAGGGCAGCCCGTCCGCCTCGTGGACGCCGTGGACGGTGACCACGTGGTCGTGGCAGACCGCCGCCGCCGCCTGCGCCTCGCGCGTGAAGCGCCGCCGCGCCATGGCGCTGCCGGCCACCGCGGCGGCCATGACCTTGATCGCCACCAGCCGGTGCAGCGCCGGGTCAAACGCCTTGAGCACCACCCCCATGCCTCCCTGGCCGATCACCTCTTGCACCTCGTAGTTGCCCAGCGTGCCGAGCAGGTCCGGCCGCTCGGCGGGGCGCAGGAAGTACAGGTCCGCCGGCTCCACCGGGAGGACAGCGACCGGCGAGCCGATCTCCTGCATCCGCTCCACCACCCGGGCCAGGGTGCGGTCGAGGGGCCCGACGGTCGGGTCGCCGACCTGGCGGGCCAACCCCTGCAGCGTCTCCCCGAGCGCCGCAGACCGGTCGAGACGTTCCTGGCAGGCCGGGCAGGACTCCAGGTGGCGCTCGAAGTCCTCGCGCTGGCCCGGAGGCACCGTGTCCCCCAGCAGCATTTGCCAGCACTCGACGTCCGGACAGTCAAGCGGTGTGAACATGAGGCTTCCTTTGCAGGTCAGGCCAGTGAGCCTGACTTACAGCGGCTCTTGCAGGGATCGGACGAGTTCCTTTAGCCGGGCAACCACCCGGCTGCGTGCGAGGTAAACGGCAGCGATGCTCAGGCCGAGGTTGGCGGCTACTTCTTTGCCCGGCCGGCCATCGACGGCGGTCCGCCAGAAGGCTTGCCAGGTGACCTCCGTAACGTCGCGCCGGACCTGCTCGCACGCCCAGGTGAACAGCCGCCGATCCCACTCGGCCTGCCATTCCTCATCCTGCCCCTCGGGTGCCGGGCACTGCTCCAGGAGCCGGTGGGTCGCGGCGTCGCCGCTGCCGCGCGGCCTGGCCCGCTGGGCCCTCCGCCAGTTCGACAGCCTTCGCCAGACGACCGTGTGCAACCAGTTGCGAAAGGAACCCCGGCTCGGGTCGTATTCCAGCCGGCTCACCGCGCCGGCCACGGCGCCGAGGACTTCCTGGGACAAATCCAGCGCGTCGGCGTCCTGCAGGCCGCGCTTGCGGGCGTAGCTGTAAATCAACGGGGCGTACAGTTCGACGAACTCCTTCCACGCGGCCTCGTCCCGCGGGTCACGCAGGCGGAGGAGCAAGCTGGCACGGGTGGCAGGAATCTCGGCCATTCATCCTCGGGAGAACGTGTCCCATCGTTATTACACGCACCTCTGGGGAACCTATCGCGCTGCCGCGCATTCCCGACGGCGCTCGGGGACGGTGACCCGATGATAAAGTGTAGCGGCGGCTCGCAGAACCGCGCGGGTCGCAGACCCGCGCGGCCCCGCGAGCCGCCGCTAAATCCCGGACCTCATTCTCGGCTACCGGTTTACCTTGAGTTTGGGAAGGGCCCTGGACAATTCCTGGATACCGGCCGGGGTCACCCGGGTTTGCCACACGGACAGGTATTTCAGGCTGGGGCACTGGCTCAGGTGACGCAACCCCTCATCGCCGACGGAGGTTTCGTCCAGGCTGAGGCGCTCCAGAGAAGAGAGCTGCTTCAGGTGAGCCAGGCCGTTGTCGCCAACTTTCGTCTGGTAAAGGGAGAGCTTCTTGAGTCGGGGAAAAGCGCCCAAATGGGCCAGGCCGGCGTCCGTGATGGGCAGCTTATCCAGGCGCAGGTCTTCCAGGGCGGTCAAGGTCTTGAGCTCGGCCAGGCCGGCATCGCCGACCTGGGTATTGGTCAGAGACAGCGACACCAGGTTGCCGGCACCGGCAACGTCCTTCAATCCCTCGTCGGTGACCTCGGTGTTGTCCAGGTTCAAGGTCTTGAGGTTCGCGAGGCCCTGAAGGACGGTCAGGTCTCTGTCGGAAACCGAGGGGTAGGGACGGGCATCGATGACGTTGGTTTTCTGAGCCTTGACGCGGTCGGCCAGCATTTGGAGGCGGCTCACCGGAGGCGGCGACGTGCCGGCGCGGGAAAACCAAACGCCGACAAGGAGAAGGGCCGCGAGCATTGCCGACGCCGTGAAGGCGCCCAGGACGTCGAGGCGCGTCCACCAGCGGCGCGGCGCGGCGACGGGGGCCTCGTCCGCCTGGTTCTGGGGAACGGCCGTCGCCGTGGCGCACTGGGGGCACTTGACCTTCTTGCCGGCCAGTTCGCCCTTGACCTTGAGGCGCTTGCCGCAGGCGGAGCACCGGAATAACAAGGGGTCCGGGGGCTCTGTGGGCGCGGACGCCCTCCGCGCGGCGCGCCGACGACGCAGAGAGAGCCCCACGGCGAACGTCAACGACACGAGGAACGCCAACCCCAGGCCCAGGAGCCCCACCGCCCCCAACCAACGCTTCTCGCGGACCGTCGTCGGGGAAGCAATGGGATAAAGGTCCATGGCCACCGGCTGGGCCTCGGACCCATTCCACAGGGCGGCCAGTTCCTTCTGACTGGCCGCGGCAAAGACCTTGAGGGTCTTGGGACCGCTGCCGGCGATCAGCGTGTCGCCGTCCGGGGTGAAGCGCAGACTTCGGACGGTGCCGCGCGTGGCGATGCGACTCTTCTCCGTGCCCTGGTCCACGTCCCAGAAGCGAATGCTGGTGTCGGCACTGCCGCTGACCAGCGTCTCGCCGTCGGCCGAGAAGACAAGGCTTTCCACCCAGTGCGTGTGCCCGGACAGGGTTTTCAGGTGCTTGCCGCTGTCGGCGTCCCAGAGACGAATGGTGTTGTCCGCGGCGCCGGTGGCGATCATTTTGCCGTCGGGGGAATAGCTGATAGCGAGGATCGCGTTCTTATGGCCCGCCAGTCTCAGCACTTGCTTCCGGCCGACCAGGTCCCAGCCGATGACGTGGTTGATGCCGTCCGGTTTCCAGTCGCCGCCACCCGCCAGCAACCGCTTACCGTCCGGCGAGAACGTGACGCAGTGGAAGCGAAACAGGTCCCCCTCCAGGTCGGCCAGCAGCTTGCCCTGGGCTACGTCCCAGAGCTGGGCGCTCTTGTCTTCGGTGACCGTGGCCAGGAGCTGGCCGTCGGGCGAGAAGGCGACGCGGGCGACGTCCCCCACGGGGAAATCGAAGAGTTGCTTGCCGGCGGCCCAGTCATAGACGCGCACGTGCCCGCTCCAACTCCCCGAGGCCAGCAGCTTGCCGTCGGGCGACAGGGCGACGGAAGCGATGCCCAACTCTTCGGCAAAGCGCTGGAGCGGCTCCCGCGTGGCCAGGTTCCAGACGCCGATCTCGCCCGGCTTGTCCCACATCCCCGCGCCGGCGGCGACGACCTTGCCGTCTTGCGAGACGGCCACGCTCCAGACGTCCACGCCGGCGGCGGGCGGAATCGCGACGGGGGATCCCGGGGCGATCTTCTGTCCGGGCTCTCCGAGTCCGAGTAGGACAAGCCCCAGGAAGGCCAGGAGGAGCGAGGCCGGCAGGAGGCGGGACCAGGAAAACAACCGCGGCCAGGAATCGCGAAAACGCGCCGGCTCCGCGACCTGCTCCTTATCCCCTTCTCTGCGGCTGGGGACAGGCGGAGGGGGCAACACCTCCGGAGCAGCGACGGTTATAGGTTGACGGAGGTGGGCGAGGTAGCCCTCCAGCAAGGCGGCCACCTCGGCGGCGCTCTGAAAGCGCTGGGCCGGATCCTTCGCCAGCAACCGCAGGACCACCGCCTCCAGCCAGGCGGGCACCTCCGGGTTCAACTCACGGATCAGCACCGGATCCTGCTCGCTCACCTGGCGAAGCAAAGCCAGGGTCGTCACGCCGCGGAAGGGGGGCCGGCCGGTACAGGTGGCGTAGAGGACGCTGCCGAGGCTGAACAGGTCGGCGCGGTAATCGACCGGCTCGCCGCGCGCCTGCTCCGGCGCCATGTACTCCGGCGTCCCCGCCACGACACCGTCCCGCGTCAGCCCCACGTCGTCCGCCATCCGCGCCAGGCCGAAGTCGCTGATTTTCACCCGCGCCAGGCCGTTTTCGAGCAGCAGGTTGGCCGGCTTGATGTCGCGGTGGATCAGCCCCTGCGCGTGCGCCGCCGCCAACCCAGCCGCCGTCTGCATGCCGATGCGCACGACTTCCATCACGTCCAGCGGTCCGGTGCGGTCGAGGCGGGCTTGCAGCGACTCGCCGGGGACGTACTGCATGACGAGGTAGGGCAGGCCGTCCGCCTCATGGACGCCGTGGACGGCGACGACGTGGTCGTGGCAGACGGCGGCAGCGGCCTGCGCCTCGCGCGTGAAGCGCTTGCGGGCCGTGGCGCTGCCGGCCAGGGCCGGCGCCATGACCTTGATGGCCACCAGGCGGTGCAGCGCCGGCTCGAACGCCTTGAGGACGACGCCCATGCCCCCCTGGCCGATCACCTCCTGCACCTCGTAGTGGCCCAGCGTGCCGAGCAGGTCCGGCCGCGCGGCGGGCCGCAGGAAGTACAGGTCGGCCGGCTCCCCGGGAGCGATTCGGTCCGACGACCTGACCTCGTGGAGCCGCCCCAGGAACTGACGCAACGTCGGGTCCGGGGGCGAGAGCGTCGGGTCGCCGAACTCCTGGCCCAATTGCTTGAGCACTCCTTCCAGTTCCTCGGCCCCGTCCAGCCGCTCCTGGCAGGCCGCGCACGACTCCAGGTGTCGCTCGTAGCGCTCGCGCTGGTCCGGCGAGAGGTTGCCGGCAACCAGCACCGTCCAGCTCTCGATGGCGGAGCAGCTCAGGGGTGTGGACACGACCCGTCCTCCGGGGCGATCAGGGCTCTTGCACGGACTGCACCAGCTCCCTCAACCGGGCAACGATCCGGCCGCGGGCAAGGTAAACGGCGGCGACGCTCAGGCCGAGGTCGGCGGCCACGCGCTTGCCGGGCTGCCCGTCGATGGCCGTCTTCCAGAAGGCCAGCCAGGTGGCCTCGCTGACGTCCTTCCGCACCTGTTCGCAGGCCCAGGCGAAGACGCGGCGCTGCCACTCGGCCTCCCAGGCCGTCTCCAGGTCTTCGGGCCCCCGGCGCCCCTCCAGCAGCCGCTGCGTGGCCGCGCTGCCGCTGGCGCACGGCCTGTTCCGCCGACTCCGCCGCCAGTTGGACAGCTTGCGGCGGACGATCGTGAACAGCCAGCCGCGAAAGGTGCCCCGCTCGGGGTCGTAGTCCAGCCCACGCACGGCGCCGGCCAGGGCGGCGAGGACCTCCTGAGCCAGATCGACCGCGTCGGCGTCCTGCAGTCCCTGCCGGCGCGCGTAGCCGTAAATCACGGGGACGTAAAGTTCAACGAACTCCGTCCACGCGGTCTCATCCCGCGGATCGCGCAGGCGGACGAGCAGGCTCGCACGAGTGATAGGGATTTCGGCCATCGCTCCTCGCCACGTCGTAACCCGCCCTTAGTTCACGCGAGCCACGCAAATCTATCGCGGCGCGGAGGACGATTTCATGCTGGCGGGACGGCGCCTCGATTATAGGCCCGATGGCCGGGGCGGGCGCGGCCGGGCGGCGCCGGCAGGACACCCTTCGTTCTTGCCGCGGACCAAAAGGACAGCAGGCGGTCGGCCCCCCAGAGCACCAGCAGCACCTTCACCCCGAGCAGCGGCACCGCATAACGTTCGTAGTAGCTCACGGCGATGTACGGGAGAAGATAGAGCAGGTAGACACCCAGCACGGCCCACTGAACCCAGTGCAGCCGGGCGGCGATGCCCGGAAAAACGACGACTAACAAAGCGAGGAACGGCAAGGGGTGCAAAAGTCGGTGCAACCATACCAGCCAGCCGGGCTCTTGTGCCCGGTTGAACGGCTCGAACCAGAGCAACGCGCCCAACAAGCGGTCGGCCACGCGCTCGATAAAGTTCTGGGGATCGCCACCGACGGCTTGCCAGAACTGCTCCCGCTTGCGATCGAGGAACGCGATCTCGCCGAGGGCATCGTAGTCCTTTCGTTCCCGGTGGGTCGAGGTATGCGGGTGGAAGCGAAAAGTAGTAACTTCCAGCAGCCCTCCTTTTTGCAAGCATTGGCTTTGGTACAGTTCATAGGCGGCGTTCGACTTAACCGGGATGAAACGGCCGAAGACGACGTAATTGCGAACAGTCCAGGGCGTCAGAACGAGCCCGGCGACCAGCGCGGCCAGCGCCAACCGGGACCAGCTTCGATGGCGACAGGCGGCCAGAAACGAACTGATGCCCCAGGTGAACCCGAGGACCGGTGTGGTCAAGGCGCAGAGGCCACCGAACAGTCCCCAGGCGGCGGCCGCCGTCTTATTTGCCAGCGGCCACATCCAGATCCAGCACAACCCGGCGATCTGCAGATCGATGCCCAGCAACACCAGCCAGCAGTCAGTGGTGTGCTGGAAGCATAACTGGAAGTGGCACAGGAGCCCGAGGAAGAACGCCCCGGCGACGATTCCGGGCGCGAACCTCGTTGTCTTCTGGGCCAGGGCCACGACCAGGAAACCCGTGCCGATCAGCACGAGATCCTGCAGGAAGACCACCACCACCGTCACCCCCATGCGGCTGCCGTCACACACCCAGAGCAGACCGGCCAGGATGACGGGGAGAACCGGCCCCTGCCAGGCTGTTGGGCCCGTCGGTTTATCGAACGGGTGGGCGAAACCCTCGCCCGCCCATAAAGACCGGGCGATGTTGAAATACTCTGCCCCCAGGTTGGTGTTCGAGTTGGCATTGACGTGGCGTTTGAACGGCGGAAAGAACCGATAGTCGGCTGGGGCCTTGACCAGGAACGAAAGATTGGCGTAGATCGAGCATGCGAAGACTGCGGCGGCAAGGCCAATCGCCACGTGGCGGGGAATTCTCTTGCACATCGTCCGGTTTTCCCTTCGGTTCTTCCGATCGCCTTCCCGGGTCACGGGGTGTAAAACCGTTGTGCCGCGCGCTAAGAATCCGCAGGTAATTGCCACTCTATTGCGGCCGCTGCCACAGCACCCCCCGCGGCAAGCACATCGGGGCCTTGGTTGGGCCTTGCTTGCGTCTGCCCCGATCCTGCCGCAACGAAGATGCTACGGCCGTGATTGTGGAAGTCATTACCGAGTTTGGTCCGCGAACGACCGGATCAGTTGCCGGGCCGGCTGCAAGAACTTCAAACCACGGAAAGCAGAAATGCCGGCCCGATCAACTGCATCTGTTAGGCCCCCGTCGTGTGGCGACGCAAAGCGTCGGTGATTGGCGGGAAACGCGTATCTTATGGATACTGAGTCAGCCATTCCATCAACGTCTTTTGCGCGTCGCGGTCCGCTCCTTCCTTGAGAAGCAGCAGCAGACAATCAAGATGGCCATGCCCCCCGGCGCAGTACAAAACCGTGTGTCCACGAGGATTCTTGGCATTCACATCCGCGCCATGCTCGATCAACAGGCGCACGATTTCCGTATCGCCGTTTCGGGACGCGTGGTGGATCGGTTGATCGCCGCGGCCATCGGGCGTTGTCGCCAGATGTGGATGCCTTGCAAGCAGTGAACGCACACGCCCCGTGTCCGCGACAAAGACCGCGGCGAGAAACTGGCGCGACAGATCATCCGTCGGCCGGACATGAGAGTCGAGGGCACCGTATTGGACAAGCAGCGAAACGATCGCTTTATTAGACTTCTTCGGGAATAAGGTTTTGTTGGTTTTCGTTGCTGGTTTTCCCGTGGATTTTCCAGTAGAGTTTGGGCTTAAACCCTTATTCCCGAAGACGTCTATTATTGGGCACCTCGCCGGCGAGGTGCAGCACGCAACCATCGTGGGCAGCCAGATCGGCACCGGCCTCAATGAGCAACCGCACGACGTCCTCTTGCCGCCAGAGCCCTGCGTGGAATATGGGCCGCCAACCGTGCTCATCCTCGGCATCAACGGCGGCGGGATCGACGGCGATCAATGCACGTACCGCGTCGATGTCTCCTCGCCGGCACGCTTCGTGGATCGATGCTTGGGGCATAGTGTCACCTCGCTGCCAAACCTCATGGATGGGCGTTTCGGGCATTGCCGTCGTCAGCCGCGGCGAGCGCTACGTTGCCGCACTGGGGGCACTTGACCTTCTTGCCGGACAGCGTCGCTTTGATTTTGAGCTTTTTGCCGCAAGCCGGGCAAGTGAGCGACACGAATGCGGTCGGTGGATTGCTTGCCGCCGAAGCGTTGCGCTGGCGCAAGAAGACGAGCAACGCCACGACGCCAGCCAAGAGCAACGTGAAGATGAAGCCAGCGACGCACGCTGCGGCAAGCCAACCCGACCGCGAGGATTGGGCCGCCGCGGGGGCGGGATTGTCCACGGGGATCGCTGGTTGCGGCGGCAGCGGGGCCGGACCTGCCCCTTTGTCCGGCGGAAAGGTGTGCATGCGGACCCGCAGATCCACCAGACGTGCATCGACCGGATTATTCGGACTGTTGCCGTCGGTCACCTCGAATCGCAGTTGCGCCATTTCCTCCGTGCCAAAGTTCGGCACCTCGAAAACCACCGTGAAGTCCTTCCCCACCTCATCCGCGATCAGGCAGCGCAGATGGGCCCCCACGCGCGCGATTCAAAGTTGCCCGGCACGCACTTCCGTCGGTTGCGAACCAAACTGGTAGGCCTCGGGAGGTTTCCTGGTCCAGAATTCGGAAAAGTAGACGCTTCCAATCTCGGGGCGCATCAAGCGGCCGACCTTGACAAACTTGTCCCGCTTGTCGTTGTTGGCGACGATCAGTGCAACGCCCACGCCATAGCCCTTTGCCGGCTTGGCGGCGGACAGCAGTTCGTAGGTGCCGGTGACGTCGAAATCCCCGAACAGGCTGAATTTAGCGCAGACCTCGATCGGGAAATGCCGTGGCCTGGCCGCCGGCAGGGTGATGCGCAAGCCGCCGGGCTCGACTTTAGTCACCATGTTGGCATCGGCGGCGCCACCGAGCCTGAATTCAGCGCGAAACGCCTTGCCGCCGCGAAAGTCCTGGTACATTTCCTTCATCGGCCGCTGCTCTGCGTCCGGCGGCTGGGCGCATAGGGCGCCTTGACTCGACATTGCGAGGGCAAGGAGAAACCAGGGC
>Ga0116217_10002860_pt1 | contig 15909 bp, 10 predicted proteins | sample Sb_taG_6_FD_89697 | JGI IMG/M metagenome (GOLD analysis project Ga0116217, IMG submission 89697) | Peat soil microbial communities from Weissenstadt, Germany - Sb_50d_4_PS metaG | ecosystem: Environmental > Terrestrial > Soil > Wetlands > Peat | place: Germany: Weissenstadt | collected 2010-09-21 | reverse complement strand
CGACGTGGCCAGACTCTTCTCGCAGGTCAGAAGCTGCCGGTTCGACTCAGTCCGACGGTGGCAGACACCCCGGAATTCCCTGACACGGAAGAGGTCACTGGTTCAAATCCAGTACGGCCCACCTATTCTGACCTGGCCTTTCTTGTTTCTGGCCCTACCAGGCAGCGCTCTGCGGCCCTACAACTGGCCCTACAGCAGCGCTCCCGCTGAGCGAAGGCATGCCCAGGTCACAGGACCGCCGCGTGCGGGCGGTCATCGCCGCGGGTGGCACAAGCGCCCATATTCCCGTCTCGCCCTGCTTGCTCAGATGTTTACGGGGATCTCATGTCTCACACCAGTTTGACAGAGAGGGGCGCGGCGACACCACAGCACAACCGACACCCAGGCAGACCTCCCCGGATAAGAACGACCACTTTCCCCCTACGCCCGCCGCGTTTACGTGACGACGCTGTCGGTGATGACGGGCTTTACCTTCTTGAGCAGGCTCACCCAGATCGCCCCGCCTCATACGCGGTTCGTGTTCCTCGGTGCAGGGATTCGCCTCGGGCTTCCTTCCCACCCCGCCTTACGAGGGCGACGCAGTTGCCTCCGGCTCGGAGTTAGCGTCACCTGTTCCTCCGGGGGACTTTCACCCCCAAGCGATCGCCCATGCCGGGCGTACTCAAGGCGGCGCCTGCGGCGCCGCTGGCCCGGCGCCAGCAACCGGCATGCTGGGAAGGTGAGGGCCCCCCGCGTCATGGTGGCCGCAGGTTATGCGGGCTGTCGTCAGCTGTAGCGGCGCAGCAGCGGCCACAGCTGGGCCCAGGGGGATTTGGGTCCGGTGCACAGGTAGACGTGGCCGTCCCATTCCTGGTTGCGGATCCCGGCCGGGTTGGACAGCGTGGCGACCGTCTGCACGCTGGTGAAGAACCGTGACAGGTAGTCCTTGTAGCCGGGGGCGTCGCCGGGCGCGACCACGACCACCGTGGTGGCGCGCGGGTTGCCCGGCCCCCACCACCAGTCGGTGTTGTGCCCGCTGACGGCCGTGGGCAGGCCGTCCGCCCGGCCCAGTTCGTTGATTGCGCCGGCCTCGCCGTAGTTGGCCGTGTAGATCACGGCGTGCGCGCGCTGGGCCGGGGGCAGGGACGGGTTGAGGTCGAGCTCGGTGACCTCAGGCAGGTCGTCGGCGAGCCGCGATGCGCGCAGCAGCAGGTCGCGCAGCGCGCCGAGGTCGGCCGCTGACTGGCCGCGGTAGCCGTGTAGCAGCGGCGCGGAGCGGATCGATCCGATGGGCTGATCCGTTCGGGCGGCATCCAGCCGCTGGCGACCGTCGCGTGGAGGAACCCGCATCAGCGTGCGGGCATTCTCCGTCCCGACGTCAGGGAAGTTCGGGACGTGGCCGCGCGGCTGTATGCGCCAGGCCCCGTACCGGGCAGTGCGGGCTATGGCGGTGGCGGCTGCCTCGGGGTACCCGTAGGCGGGATCTGCCCCGCTCTCGCTGCGCACGGCAGCCGACGGACGGATTCGGGCTGGTCGAGGACGACCGCGGCCAGCGGGGATGTGGATATCGGCCTGCTGGATGGCCGTGACCAGGTCGCCGGTCGCGGCCGTCGCCAGCACCAGCACCAGCACCAGCACCAGCACCAGCACCAGCACCAGCAGGATCATCGCGTCTACCTCATCGTCGGCCGCGAGCAGTTCCAGGCACTGCCGGACGGTCTCGGCCGGGACCGGGGCCGTGGTGTCGACCGGGCCGCCAGTGGCGCCGGTGCCGGGGACGAGCGTACGGAGCCGACGGCTGGTCAGGCCGTGCGGGCGGTGTACGGTCAGGCCGAGGTCGGTGCAGGCGTCCACGGCGAGCACCCCGGCGCTGCCCACGTTCGACACGATCGCGATCGTGCGCCCCTCCGGCACCGGCTGGCTGGCGAGCAGCGCGGTGAGTTGTCCTGGCTAAACGGTCGGGTGCTCGGTCGAGGTGGGTCGCGCCGCCGCGGGATGCTTCGTCTCGCCAAGTTTGTTCACAACGTCGACCACGCCGTCGATGTCCCAGATCAGGCGAAGCGCAAGAGGAATGAGATGGCGGGGGCCGGCCGGCCCGGTCCCGGTCGTCCCGGTGAGGGTCACCACTCCGTGGCGGACCATCACGATGACGTCCTTGGGGTCGGTGACGGGGATCTCGTCGAGAACCTGGTGTACGTCGTGGATGATGTCGTCGTCGGGGCGCAGGAACACGCTCAGCAGGTCACGGCGGCTGACGATGCCGACCAGCTTGCCGTCCTTGTCGACCACCGGCAGCCTCCTGATGTGGTGTGTATTCATCAGCCGGGCCGCGGCCGGGATGGTCGCGTCGGGGCCGATGGTGATGGCCGGCGTGGTCATCATGGTCCCGGCGGTCAGGCCCACCTGCGGTTGCTTGCGGAGCAGCCGGCGCCGCCCGATCGAGCTGGCCATCCGGGCCTGGCGGCTGGTCTCGTCCTCGGCCGCGAGCAGGTCGGCTTCGGAAACCACGCCGACGACCTCCCGGCCCATCTTGAGGACGGGCATCCCGCTGATCCGGTGCTCGGTGAGCAACCGGTCGATTTCCTGGTACGGGGTGATCCGGTCGACCGTCACCACCGAGCTCGTCATCACGTCGCTGACCCTCCGGGCCCACCGGCGGTGCCGCACCTTGTCGCCCTGACTGGCCGGGCGGGGACGGGCGACCCGAGCGGGGCCGGGATGGGACGACCGCTCGTTCAGTTGCTCTTCCACCGTGTCCAGCGCCCGGGCCACGTCAGTGCGGGTGGCCCTGCCATGCAGGGACTCGTAGTACGCGGCACCAAGGTGGCGGAGCATGGCATCGAGGTATATGTCGGTGCGCGCCATCATGCCCACTTCCTTACTTCACTTCGAGGCGGCGGCTCCGAAGGCTGTGCTCGTAGGCCGATCCCCACAGCAGCAGCCCGCCAGCCACCGCCAGCAGCACCGCGGCGGCCAACCCGCGATGGCGAGGGTGAAATGAGAATTGCGGCGGACCGTAATGCTCCCTCGCGACTGCGGCCCCGGGGTTCCCCGGCCCGCCGTTCTTGAGCTTTCGGCCGGAAGTCTTCTGCCCGGCTTCCCGGCCGTGGTAGGGCCAGACGTCACAGCACCACCGGACCTCCGTCACAGCTACCGGGGTCTACCGCCGGGGACTCGACCGCGGCTTGGTCGCCAGCCACTCCGTGTCCTACGCGGCCAGCCGACGCCGGTTCAGCACCCCGCGGCCGGCCAGGCCGACGACGATCAGCGTGACCGCGAGCCCGGCGATGGCGACCCCTCGGGCCAAGCCAGCCCGGCCCGTGACCTGGCTGTGCTGCAGCGGGGATCGGTGAGCTGGCCGGCCTGGTTGGTCCAGACCATGACCGTGCTACCCGCCGGGGCGCCGCTGAGGACCAACACCTCGCCGGTACGCACCGGCCCGTCCGGGGCCTTCCACCGGGCGTTGGCTTCGGATCCGCCGACGCTCCAGGCCAACGCCGCTTGAAGCAGGGTGGCCTGGACCTGGTGCAGGCGGCCTGCTGGGCTTATGATTCGGGGCCGACGTGGCGTAGGTCCAGCTTCCGGCGGGATCACGGCGCCGCTGGCCAGGCCCCGGCCTGCGGTCGCCGCTTCACCTCCTCGGTTCAGTCGGCTGTCGTAGGGGATTCGCGCCCGTCGTAACGCCAGTCTCGGTAGCCCGCAGTCCGGCGGCGAGTGGCCTCTGGCATATCCGGTGGGACGTTGGTCCGTTGGACGGGCCGCATTCTCCCGCCTGCCGCCCCAGCCCATGGTCCCGGCCGAGGTGTGACTTACGGCCCTGGCCAGGAGCACACGGCACTGTCAAGGCTGAGCCGACCAAGACGAACGTCGGGCGATGATGCCCCATGATCGAGGTCAATGCGGCGGCGCTGGCCGCGCACCCGTTCCTGCGCGGCATGTCCCGTGACCAACTGAGCGTGCTCGCCGAGGCGGCCCGTGACGTCAGCTTCCCGGCCAGGTGCCGGCTCTTCGAGGACGGCGGCAACGCCACCCGGTTCTGGCTGATCCAGTGCGGTCGCGTGACGCTAGACCTGGATGTCCCGGGCGAGGGCCCGGTGGTCATCGAGACCATCGGGATGGGTGAACTGCTGGGCTGGTCGTGGCTGTTCCCGCCGTACAAGTGGGCGTTCGGCGCTGTGGCCGTCACCGCGGTGGAAGCTTTCGAGTTCGACGCGCCGGTAGTGCGGGAACGCTGCGCCGCCGACCCTGGACTGGGGTACGAGTTCAGCCAGCGCATTAGCCAGGTCCTGGCTAAGCGGTTGCAGGCAACCCGGATCAGGCTCATCGCCCGGTCCGGCTACTCGGCGGCCGTGCACCGATGACGGAAGTTCCGCGATCTGGTGTCCGACGCCCCATGCCAAGGCCACCCTCCGGCCGTCACCGGGACAGGGAGTCCTGCGGCCCTTCGGTCCTACTCGTCGCGGGGGCCCTGCGTGACGCGGGCGGGCCGGGTCACCTCCGCGAGGAGGACCGGCGTTCGGCGCGGGACGAGACGGCGCTGGCGCGTCCGGCTGGCCGCCGAGAGATAATCCCCGGGCGCACGTGACCAAAGTCCTCACCGCCGGGACGTCCGGCGCTAACGCGGACCGGATGTGGCCACTCGGTACCGGCTGCGCGCAATCGAGGACCGCTGGATTCCCCGGCTCGAGCAGGCTCTGGCCGAGGTGACGCTCGCCCTGGAGGAGCAGGAGCTTGCGGACGCCACCCGGCTTCGCCTGGCCGTCAGCCCAGGCCGGCGGCGGGAGGCGAGGTGAGCTCCGAGGCAGCGCCTTGGCTTCGAGGACGCGGAGCGCCTCGGTCGCGGCGGCGTGCCACGCGGCCGCTTCGAGGGCGGCGGCGTGGGCCTGCCGCGTCAAGCCAGCTCATCGTAGGCCTCAAGCGATTCGCCGCCGCGGGCGGCGATCTCCAGCGCGGCCCGGACCCGCCAGGCGTCACAGGCCATGGCGGCGACGCGCCGAGGAACGCGCCGCTGTCCAGGCTGGACGTCCGCAGCAGCCGCAGGCCGTCCCGCTCCACTCTGGCCAGCCACGCCTGCTCGGCCCGCCACAGGTCGGCGGGGCCGGTAACCCCGGTGAGGACCCAGGCGGCCCGCGGCGGCAGGACGCCGGCCATCTCTTCCAGGGTGGCGGCGCGGAGAGCCGCAGGCCCGAGCAGGCTGAGGGCGCTGCCCATGATTGCGGGATCCACCGCGCGGCCCGCCGCGAACCGCTCACCGGCGACCAGCAGTGCGACAGCGCCCGCGGCCCAGGTCCGGCCCGGATCGCCAAGCGCGGCCGCTCGTGCCGCCCATCGCGCGCGGATGCCCATCCGCACCGCGTAGGTGCTCTGTCCGCCCGGGTCCTGCCAGGCAGAGGTGGCCAGCGCGGCGCGCAACTCGCTGTTACTGGCCGCCTGGCGGAGCCGCGGCCAGGCCGCGGTCAGCGCGCCGAGCCGGAACTCAGCCTCGGCCGGGCGGCCGGCGATGGACTGCAGCAGTTCGTCGACGTTGGCCACCTCGAACCAGGCACCCAGGACACGCAGCACCCGCACGCCCTCACTGGGCAGCCAACCAGCCAGCCAGCCAGCCAGTACCCGCAGATCCCATAGGACGCTGCCCGCGATCTCGTGCTGGGCCACGGCGAGCGGCTGCTCCGGCCGGAGGTTCACCCCGTAGGCGGTGGCGGCCAGCATCCGCAGCGCGTCGCTCAGCGAACCGCACGAGGCCAGCCGGCGGGTTTGCTCGGCGCCCAGCCGGCGACGGGCCAGGGCTATCAGGAAGTCGCGCAGCGGAGGCGTGGTGACAGGCAAGCGCCCTGGGCAGACTCGAAGGCAGGGCCGAAGGTCTCTCCCGGCCGCGCCCAGGTCCCGCTCCAGCGTTAGCGTGCCGGTCCCGGCGGGCCCTTGGACCCGCCGGGCCGGGGACTACGTCTCTACAAGCCGGGACGCCGCGTACAGATGCTCAGGTCATGAAGCCGAGATTTCCGCATGTGGGCGCTGACCGGAGCGCGCCGGGAACCGGCTGGCCGCCGGACGACATCCTGCAGGACTTGCCGACCTGGCGCGAGGACCGGGCACGCTGCTGCTGCCTGCCGGGCAAGGCCGACACCGCGGGCGCGGCGCCGCTGGAAGCCGTTCACCCGGATCATGCCGAAGTCATGTGACCGGCCAGATGACAGCCATCAAGCACCGCGGGACCGGCGCCGCCGTCCCCCTGGTTGGTAGTCAGGCGGTCGCGCTGGCCATCTTGTGCACGCTGCTGTTCCTGACGTTCCTGGACAACACGATCGTGAGCGTCGGACTCGGCAGTGTGCAGGCGGACCTGCACGCAGGCGTGCTGGCCTTGCAGTGGGTGGTCGGCGCGTACGCACTGACGTTCGCCAGTGCGATGCTGGCCTTCGGGATGGTAGGCGATGAGTTCGGCCGTAAGAAGGTCATGCTGGCGGGCGCCGGGGTATTCTGCGCCGGCTCGGTCGTGTGCGCGCTGGCGCCCGATGCCGGGGTGCTGATCGCGGGCCGTGCGATCATGGGGCTGGGCGCGGCCGCCAGCGAGCCGGGCACGCTGTCCATGCTCCGGCATCTTTACCCGGATGAGCGAGCGCGCAACCGGGCCATCGGCGTGTGGGCCGCGGTGGCGGGGCTCGCGCTCGCGGCCGGCCCGGTCCTGGGCGGGGCGATCGTCGGCAGCTGGAACTGGCGCGGCATCTTCTGGTTCAACCTGGCGTTCGGGGTGGCCACGCTGGTCGCAGCCGCGATCGTCCTGCCGGAGAACGCCGATCCTGACGCACACCGGGTCGACATCGCCGGCGCGCTGCTCGGCGCGGCAGCGCTGGCCGCGCTGATCTTCGCCGTGATGACCGGCGAGAGCACCGGGTTCACCGCTCCGGCGGTGCTCACGCTGTTCTGCGGCAGCGCGGTGGCAGGCAGCGCGTTCCTGTGGCACGAGTACCGCGCTGCCCACCCACTGCTGGACCTGCGGTTCCTGCGGGTCACGCGGTTTGCCACGGCGAATGTGGTTGCGTTCTGTTCCTACTTCGCGACGTTCGCGATCTTCTTCTTCACCGCGCTGTACCTGGACGAGGTCGTCGGCTACTCCGGATTCCGTATCGCGCTCGCGTTCTTGCCCATGACAATGCTGATGATCACGTCGTCAGTGCTGGCGGGCAGGTGGGAGAGCACAGCCGGACTGCGCTGGTCGATCAGCGCCGGCTGCCTGGCTTTTGCGGCCGGGCTGCTGCTGACCAGCGCCGTGCTCAGCCCGCATCCGTCGTTCGTCCCGCTGGCCGGCGCGCTCGCCCTTACCGGGGCCGGCATCGGCTGGACAGTGGTGCCGATCACCTCGTCGGTGCTCGGCGCGGTACCGCCGGAACGTTCCGGCATGGCCGCGTCGGCGGCCAACACCAGCCGTGAGATCGGCGCCGTGGCCGGCGTGGCCGTACTCGGCGCGCTGGTCAACGCGCAGCTGCACGCTGATCTGATCAGCAGGCTGAATCGCCTGGGTATCCCGCCCAACTTCCAGTCCATCGTGGTCAACGCGATCGAGACCGGCGGGGTCCCGCCCAGCGGCTCAACATCATCGGCCGGCGGAGCCGGCAACGCCGCCGTCGTCCAGCAGGTGATCAACGCGGCGTACCACGCCTTCGGGACCGGCCTGCACGCCGCCCTGTACCTGTCCGCGGGGCTGGTCATCGCGGCGGGAATCCTGACGGCCATCACACTGCGGTCATCAGCCCGGCCCAACGCGCCCACGAGCGATCCAGCGGAGTCCGGGTAAGCAATCGCCCGCGGTTCATCGAAACCATCGGTACCAGGACTACGTCATGGGAAGGCGGCGCCGACATTACCCGGATCAGGTCCTGGGGGTCGCCGTCCGGCTTTCTCAGCCGTTCCGCTGCGCGTCCGGTCCCCAGCCGCGACCTACGGCGGAACCAGCCGCAGGACGTGCACCGGGATCGCGGATCCGGGATGATGGATTCGTGACGGGATCAGCCGTACGAGCCGGGGGTGATTGTTGACCGGGCGCGCGGAGGACGGCCGGTCCGGCCGGTCTTATGCGTTGCTGGTCGACGGCACCACGTTGACCATCCGGCCGTCCGGGCCCGGGGATTACGAGGCTGTCAAGCGGCTGCACGAGGCGATGTCGCCGGAGAGCCTGTATTTCCGGTTTTTCAGCGCGAGCCGGGTATCGGCCGAGCGGGAGGCCCGGCGGGTGTGCCTGGAAGGCCGGCCGGGCATGGTGGCGCTGGTCGGCTTGCTGGGCGACGAGCTGGTGGGGGTGGCCAGTTACGAGTTCGCCGGCGATGGGGCGGTTGCGGAGGTCGCGCTTGCGGTTGCCGACGGCGTGCACCGCCGCGGTGTCGCCACGTTGCTGCTGGAGCACCTGGTGTCGCTGGCCCGTGGCCGCGGCGTGAAGGCCCTCACCGCCGAGGTGCTGGCGGACAACTACGCCATGCTGCATGTGCTGACCGACTCGGGGCTCGCGTTGCGGCGCAGGTGGGATGATGGCGTGGCCGAGCTGTCCATCCCGGTGCCGCGAGTTGCGGCCTTGGGTGAGGCCAGCGCCTATCTGGATGCGGTGGCCGGACGGGACAGGCACGCGGATGTGGCCAGCCTGGAGCCGCTGCTGAATCCCCGGTCGGTTGCGGTGGCCGGCGCGGGCTGCCGTCCCGGTTCGATCGGCCGGACGATCCTGCTGAACGTCCGCGACGCAGGATTCGCCGGCACGCTGTACGCGGTCAGCCCGGGCGGCGGCGACATCGAGGGCATCCCGTGCGTCCCGTCGGTCGCCGCCCTGCCCGAGGCCCCCGACCTGGCGGTGGTGACGGTGCCGGCGGCGCGTGTCGAAGAGGTGGCCCGGGAGTGCGGAATCCGCGGCGTCAAGTCGCTGGCGGTGGTCACCGCTGGCCTGACCACGGCGCAGGAATCCGGGCTGATGGAGGCCACCCGGCGCGCAGGCATGCGGCTGGCGGGCCCGGCCTCCTTCGGCATCGCGGTGCCAGGGATCGGGCTGGCGGCCACCCCGGCCCCGCGCCATCCTCCCCGCGGCCGCGCCGGGCTGATCGTCCAGTCCGGCGGGGTCGGTGCGGCGCTGCTCGAGCAGTTCTCCCGGCTGGGTATCGGGATCTCCTCGTTCGCCGCGGTCGGCGGCAAGCTTGATGTCTCAAGTACCGACATGCTGCTGTGGTGGGAGGCTGACAACACAACCGAACTGGCCCTGCTCTACCTGGAGTCGTTCGGCAACCCGCGCCGGTTCGCGCGGACCGCGCGCCGGGTGAGCGCTAAGTTCCCGGTGCTGACCGTCCATGCCGGGCGGTCGGCTCCGGGCCAGCGTGCCGCCGCCTCGCACACCGCGGCGGCCGCCGCGCCGCCGATTATCCGGCAGGCGCTGTTTGAGCAGGCGGGCATTATCGCCACGGCCAGCTTCGGCGAGCTGCTGGACGTGGCCGTGCTGATGGCATCCCAGCCGGTACCGGCGGGCAACACGGTGGCCATCGTGTCCAACGGCGGCGGCGCGGGCGTGCTCGCCGCCGACGCCTGCGCGGAAGCCGGCCTGGTCGTGGCCGCGACAGGCACCCGGGCGCGTGGCCGCCTGCGGGAGGTGCTGCCCGCCGGGGCATCCCTGGGCGGCCCGGTGGACACCACCCTGGCCGTCAGCCCGGAGGCCTTCGCCCAGGCGCTGCGCATCGCTGCCAACGACGGCGTCGCGTCTGTGATCGCAGTGGTGGTACGGAGCGCTTCGGCTGACCTGCTCCCGGTGCTCACCGCAACCCGGCTACCGGTCCCGGTCACCGCGGTCATGCTGGACCAGCCCGAGGCCGTCCGGCTGCTGCCGGGCGAGGACGCGGGGTCGGCCGTGCCCGCGTACGCCTACCCCGAAGCGGCGGCCCGGGCGCTGGCCCGGGCCGCCCGGTACGGCACCTGGCGATCCCGGCCGGCCGGCACGGTGCCGGAGTTCACCGACGTGCGCGCGGCGGATGCCCGCTCGATCGTCGATTCGTTCCTGGCGCGGATGCCGGGTGGCGGCTGGCTGTCCGCCGAGGAGGCCGATCGTCTGCTGCGCTGCTACGGCCTGCCGATGGTGCCGTTCCGCCGGGCCGCCGACGCTGACGCCGCTGTCGAGGCGGCGGCCGGCCTGGGCGGTCACGTGGTAATCAAAGCTGAGGTACCCGGCCTGCTGCACAAGACCGCGGCCGGCGCTGTCGAACTGGACCTGCGCGGAGACGACGAGGTGCGCGCCGCAATGGGCCGACTGCACGCCAGCCTCGGCGGGCGGATATCCGGAGTGCTGGTCGAGCCCATGATCACCGGCGGCATCGAGACCATCGTCGGCGTCGTGCAGGAACCGGTATTCGGCCCGGTCGTAGTGTTCGGGCTCGGCGGGATCGCCACCGAGGTGCTCGCCGACCACGCCGCCCGGCTGGCCCCGCTCACCGGCGCCGACGCCGACGACCTGACCCGCGCTATCGGCGCCGCCCGGACGCTACTCGAGCACGAAGTCGACATCCCCGCACTGCGCGACGTGCTGCTCCGCGTCTCCCGGCTCGCCGATGACCTGCCCCAGGTCGCCGAGCTTGACCTCAACCCCCTGATGGCCCGCCCGGACGGCGCCGTCGCCGTGGACGCCCGCATCCGCGTGACTAGCCACCGCCTCGCAGACCCGTTCCTGCGCCAGCTTCCCCAGTGACCCTCGTCGAGGACGTTAGCGGTCGGCAGCGGTACCCGGCGATGAGACTGCGGGTCCGGTCGGCGTCCCCGCGCGATGGCCTCGACGAGGTTGGCGTGGACCTGATGGCGGCGGCTCATCTCCTGCGCGGCGAGGGTGTTCGCGGCCGGGAGGACCTCGAAGGCCCCGCGTCAGGGACCTTCGGCTCTGGGCAGGCGGCATCGGTGGCGGCAGCCTGGCGCTGTGACGGACCTCGAGGGCCGGGGCGCTCATCACCCGGCCGTGCGCCCGGCGCGGCAGACCGCGGAGCTGCCACCTGGCTACCCGCAGGAGTACCTGCGGCTGGTCACGCTGCGCGATGGGCGCAGCGTCCTGATCCGCCCCATCCTGCCCGGTGACGCGCCCGCGCTGGCCGAAGCGATCGAGTCCGCCGACGCCGACACCATCCGCCGCCGGTTCCTCGGCCGCCACCTGCACGTCACGCCCGAAGTGCTCGATTACCTCACGACCGTCGACTACGCGAGCCGGTTCGCGCTCGTCGCCGTCGAACCCGCCAGCCAGCGCGGTGTCGCGATCGCCCGCTACGAGCCAGCCGAACAGGACGGCACCGCGGAGGTCGCCATCGCGGTCACCCCGGGCTGGCGCGACGTCGGCCTGGCCGCCGAACTGCTCCGCATGCTCGCCCAGGCCGCCAGCGAACGGGGCATCCATACGTTCACCGGGACGTACCTCGCCGACAACCGCCCGGTCACGGCCCTGATCAACGAGGCGGACGAGCCCGCGACCCGGGTCACCTCGCGCGGCATCGCCGAGTTCTCCGTGCCGCTTCCGCCCCCCGGATCGAGGGCCCTAGGGCCCGATCACGAGGGGCACCGGTGAATAGCGGGCCGGGCTGACGCGGACCGGGCCGGCGCAGCATGCCGCAGGTGCGGTCATCTCGGCGGCGCCGGGCCGGACGTTGGGTCGAGCTGGCCTGGTGCCTCCGCAGGCCCTTGGTCCCTGGGCAGGCCGGACCGGTCAGGGCAGGCTGGAGCCATGACATAGCTCTGACACAGGTGGTGCCTCATGGGCGGCAACGCGTGCGATGACGTCTTCGCTGGGCCGGCCGGGATCCGGGGCGTGCGATGTTCGCCGTGAAGGCTGGCGGCCCGTGGCGGCCGGTGACGGCGGAGGAGTTCGCCGGCCGGGTCGCCGGGGTCGCCGTCGGCCTGATCGCCGCCGGGATTCAGCCTGGTGACCGGATTGGCTTGATGTCGGCTACCAGCCTGGACTGGGTGGTGTGCGACTTGGCGATCTGGGCGGCGGGAGCCGTGACCGTCCCTGTCTATGAGACCTCGTCGGTGGAGCAGGTTCGCTGGATCCTGGGCGACTCTGCGGGCAAGCGGATCGGTTTCCTCTCCGGTCCTGGCGAGCTGCCCGCCGAGCTGGCCGCCTTCCGCCCGACGATCCTGCTCGCGGTGCCCCGGGTGTTCGAGAAGGTCGCCGCCGCGGCCCGCGAGCAGGCCGCGGCCCAGGGCCGCCGGCGGCTGTTCGCCGCCGCTGAGGCCACGGCGATCGCCTGCAGCCGGAAAGGACGCCGGGCGGGCCTGCTGCTGCTGCGGCACGCGGTGTTCGGCCGGCTGGTCTACGCGCGGCTGCGCGCGGCGCTGGGGGGACAGGTGGCCTGGGCGATCAGCGGCGGCGCGCCGCTGAACCAGGAACTCGGGCATTTCCTGCGCGGTGCCGGGATCACCGTCATGGAGGGCTGGGGGCTGACCGAGACGACAGGCCCGGTGACCATGAACCGCCCCGCGGTGCAGCGGATCGGCTCGGTCGGTCTGCCGCTGCCCGGCTGCGCCGTGCGGATAGCACCCGACGGCGAGGTCGAAGCCCGGGGACCGATCGTGTTCCAGGGCTACTGGCACGACCCGCAGGCCACCACCCAGGTGTTCAACGGCCGGTGGCTGCGCAGCGGCGACCTCGGCCGACTGGACGACGACGGGTTCCTCTACCTCACTGGCCGGAAGAAGGACCTGATCATCACCGCGGGCGGCAAGAACGTCGCGCCCGAGGTCCTGGAGGACCGGCTGCGCGAGCACTGGCTGATCCAGGAGTGCGTCGTGGTCGGCGACCGGCGGCCCTACATCACCGCGCTGGTCACGCTGGATCAAGCGGCCTTCGCCCGGTGGAAGCGGCGCCTGGGCAAGCCGGCCGGCGCGACCGCCGCCGACCTGCACGAGGACTCGGACCTGCTCGCCGCCGTGCGCCAGGCCGTGGACCGGGCGAATGCGGCCGTGTCCCGCGCCGAAGCCATCAAGCGGTTCCGCATCCTGCCCGACGGCTTCGCCGTCGGCACCGAGCTGACCCAGACAGAGAAGGTCCGCCGCGACTACGTGCTGGCCAAGTTCGCCGCCGACGTTGATGGCCCTCTACTCCTGACCAGGCCTCCGCGCCCAGGCAGAGGGGGCCAGCGTGAACTCGAGGCGGGGCTCGGCAGACCTAGGCCTGACGCTCCGGAGGCGCCCCATGGCGCCATGTACCACCCGTTTCCTACTGGCCCGCGGCCCGGACTCACTAAAGCACCGACTGTCACAGGTTGCCGAGCCCTCGGCATCGATCAGCCGCGGGCCGGGAATAGCGGTCGCTGTATCTATTACCACGGTCCGTTCGGGATAATGCCTTTGCCTTCCTCCACCGTCGGTCAGCGGAGGCACCTGGGGTCATCAGCGTTGGCTGCCGGTTCGCGGGCCCGAGCTAAGACGGAGGACTCTAGGCATGCCGTGAAGCGGCCTACGTCTCTACCGGCCCCGGCCCAAACGGCGATGCTGAGGGCATGAGCGCCAGGTTCCTGCATTCGTCGGCCAGGAAAGGCGATGGCGCGGCCGCGCTCTTCGACGCCGCCAGCCGCCAGGTAGTGCGGCCAGGACCTGCGGATCGAAGCTGCTGCTGTGTGGCCAAACCCGTAGTGCGGGTCGTCATGCCGCCGGCTCCTGGCCGGCCGCATGAGACCGAACTGCTGCTGTGCGGTCATCACTACCGCATTTCACGTCAGGCCCTGGCGGCGGCGCACGCCAGCGTGGTCGAACTGCCCGGGGTTCCGGCCGACACGACGGCCTGGATTGACGGTGATCACGAGCTTTCTCCGGCTCGGGCCGGCTGATAGGCGTGCATCCGTGTCCTGTTTCGGTTTACGCGGCCCTGGCCACGCGCTGATGCACTAAACCCGCAGGTCTGGCCCGGCTCCCAGGTGGGCCTGCTGGCCGGCGTCTGGCCCGTGGCCGTCGGCGGATCCCTGGGCGGCTTGATCAGCCGCCGGCGAGGGGGCACCGCGCAGCGCCCACGCCAGCGCGACGGCGAGCAGCCCGCCGGCCAGCGGCCCGGCCAGGTAGATCCAGGTGCTGTGCAAGTCGCCGCTGACCAGGGCGGGCCCGAGGCTGCGGGCGGGGTTCATGGACGCGCCGCTTGGCCGGGGACGCGATGCCGACTATGGCTGCTTTGCCACCAAGGTCACACCGTGACCGCCACCCGGTCAGAGACGAAAGTCCCGCATAACGGCCTTACATGTGCGCTGGGCCTGGCGCTCCTCATGCCGCTCCGCATAGATCCGCACAACAGGGGGCGACGCGGCTCCCGGCCAGCCTCAGGTACCTTCGGCCCCGTGTGCCGACGGCTGCCGGTCAGTCCGGGAGCATGTAAGGGCGGGTCGGCCGCCACAGATGCTCGGGCTCGTGCGGGCGGATCGCTTCCAGTGCCCGCCGGACCGGCCCGGATGAGGTGGCCGCCCCCAGCGGTTCGGGGCCGCTCGTATCGATGGTGATGGCGTGCGGCCATGGCGCCTGTTCTTGCGCCATCCTCTCTGCCACTGCCGGGCCGGCATCGGAGACGCCGCCTGTCCTGCTGCTCATCCGCCGCGCGGTCAGCTCGGCCGGTGCCGTGCAATGCAGCTGAACGATGTCGGCTTCTGCGCTGTCAGCGATGGCCGCTGCGGCGGCGCGGTGGCCGGCGGCGATCGCGGTCTGTTATCAGGCGTCCCGCTGGCGGAACAGGATGCCGCCTACGACCAGCAGGACCGCGGTGTAGACGGCGAACACGGCGAGCTGGCCCCACGGGGAGAACAGGTGCGGGTCCTGCCCTCCCACCGTGGCCGAGATGGCCCGGGCCGCCGAGCTCGGCAGCCACCGCACCAGGTCGTTTTGCCAGCTGCGCGGCAGCCAGTTTACCAGGGCCGGGATCACAAACAGCAGGCCGATCATCGCGGTGATGGTGCCCGCGGTGTTCCTGATGATCGCTGCGGCGGCGAATGCGAACAGGCCGCACAGGGTTAGGTACAGCGCGGTGCCGATCACGGCGCGCAGCACGCCGTGGCCGGCCAGGGTGGCGCTGTGGTGCGAGCGGGCCAGCAGCGCCTGGCCGAGGTAGAACGCGGTGAACGCCGTCGCCAGCGAGACCGCCAGGGCGGCGGCGGCGACGGTCACCGCCTTGGCGACGTAGAGGACGATCCGCCGGGGCATCGCGATCAGCGAGGTCCGGATCATCGCGGTGGAGTACTCGGCGCTGAGCACCAGCGCGCCGAGCACCACGATGACGAGCTGGCCGAGGATCAGCATCCCGGCGAGGCTGACCTGGGTGGCGTCGTAAATGTCCGGTGGCGCGGGGGGCGGGGGCGGGGGCTGCGACCAGCCGCCCGCGACGACCGCGCTGATCGCCGCGCCGATCCCGACGCTGACCGCGAGCAGCATGAGCAGCGTCCAGTAGGTCGAGCGGACCGAGCCGATCTTGGTGAACTCCGAGCGCAGGGTCCGGCCAAACCCTGCCCGGCCGGACGGCGCGGGCAGGACCGGTGCCTGCCGGGTGGTGGTGGCCATGGTCAGCTCCTTCCGTGGTCGCCGGGCCGCCCGTGCGCGGCGAGTTCCCGGGGCGGCTGCCCCGGACCCGCGGGCTGGCCCTGGGCCCCTTCGGCCCCGGCCCGGTACTCCACGCTGTCCGCGGTGAGCTCCATGAAGGCCGCCTCCAGCGAGGCCCGGACCACGGTCAGCTCGTTCAGCTGCACGCCATGCTGGAGCGCGAGGTGGCCGACCTGGTTGGCGAGCAGCCCGGATATGATCAGCGTCCCGTTGTCGCCGCTGACCGCGCTGCCGCCCGCCTCGGCCACCACCTTGGCCAGCAGATCAGCCTGCGGGGTGGCCACCCGGACGGTCTGGCCGGAGCTGCGGGCGATGAACTCCTCCATGGTGCAGTCGGCGAGCAGCTGGCCGCGGCCGATCACGATCAGG
>Ga0116217_10002857_pt1 | contig 15920 bp, 8 predicted proteins | sample Sb_taG_6_FD_89697 | JGI IMG/M metagenome (GOLD analysis project Ga0116217, IMG submission 89697) | Peat soil microbial communities from Weissenstadt, Germany - Sb_50d_4_PS metaG | ecosystem: Environmental > Terrestrial > Soil > Wetlands > Peat | place: Germany: Weissenstadt | collected 2010-09-21 | reverse complement strand
CTGGGCGGCACCGCCACTCCCCACCGCCCCGTCCCTCTCCACCGCACCGCCACTCCCACCCGTCCCGCCACTACCCACCCCGGCGAGGCCGCCATACCGATCCACCCCCTGCCACGCAGGCAGGAACGCCGCCAGCGCGCGCTGGTCGGAGGGCTCGATCTCCTTGCGCAGGACTGCGAGCGAGGCGCGGCGCAGGCGCCGTAGGACCTCGACGTCGCACCACTCGCGCTCGCCCGTGGCGCCTCCGGGCCGCAGCTCGCCGCGCACGAGGTCCCCCGCGCGCTCCAGCTCGGCGAGCGCCAGCCCCGGGTCCAGTCCATAGCGAGCCCGGGCCTCGGCGGTGGGAAAGGGCGCGTGGGTGCGCGCGTAGCGGCGCATGAGCGCAACCAGCGCGTGGGGCACCTCCGCGAGGAAGGCGTCGGGAAGCCCCCCGGGCGCGACGACCCCGAGGGCGTCGCGGTAGAGGCCGGCGTCGGCGGCGTCGATCCAGCGCTCCTGGCCCCCGATCCTGACCACGACGGCGCGCCGTTCGCCCTCCAGCCCGCGCAGGAGCCCCGGCGCGTCCACCCCCTCGTGCACGCGCTCGGAGAGCTCGTCCGCCGTGAGATCGCCCACCCGCCGCAGCACGTCGTGGAGCTCATCGCGGGTGGCGGCGCGCGTACGCGGGGAGCGGTGCTGGAGGTCGTCCTCCAGGGCGGCCATGGCGCCGGCGTCGATGAGATCGCGCAGCTCCTCCTGCCCCAGGAGCTCGCGCAGGAGGTCGCGGTCGAGCGAGAGCGCGGCGGCGCGGCGCTCGGCGTTGGGCGTGTCGCCCTCGTACATATAGGTGGCGACGTAGTCGAAGAGCAGCGAGGAGGCGAGCGGCGAGGCAGTGGGGGTCTCGACCTCGACGACGCTGAGTTCGCGCGTGCGCAGGCGCGAGAGCAGATCGCGCAGCCCCTGGAGGTCGAGGACGTCGCGCAGGCACTCGCGGTAGGTCTCGAGGACGATGGGAAAGTCCCCGTAGCGCTTGGCGACCTCGAGGAGGGTCTGGGCCTTGAGGCGCTGCTGCCAGAGGGGAGTGCGCCTGCCCGGGTAGGCGCGCGGGATGAGCAGCGCGCGGGCGGCGTTCTCGCGGAAGCGCGCGCCGAAGAGCGCCGAGGAGGAGAGCTCCCCGACGACCAGCTCCTGAAGCTCCTCGGGGTCGATGAGAACGAGGTCGAGGGCCGAGGGGGCCTCCTGGCCTTCCTCGATGTCCGGCAGGTGCAGGACGATCCCGTCGTCGGAGGCGATGGCGTCGGCCTCCAAGGCGAGCTCCTGGCGGATGCGCGCCGTGAGCGCGAGCCCCCAGGCGGCGTGGATGCGCCTGCCATAGGGCGAGAGGACGCACAGGCGCCAGTCGCCGATCTCGTCGCGGAAGCGCTCGATGACGATGGTGCGGTCGCTGGGCACGACGCCGGTGGCCGCCTGCTGCTCGCGCAGGAGCTCGAGGAGGTTGGCGGCGGCCCGCCGGTCGAGGTCGTAGTCGCGCTCCAGAACCTCCGGCTCCTGATTCACCGCCCAGCGCGAGAAGGCGCCGATGGCCTCCCCCAGCTCCTTGGGCCGCCCCAGACCATCCCCCTTCCAGAATGGAATCGCCCCCGGAACCCCCGGCGCGGGGGTGACGATGACGCGGTCGCGCCCGATCTCCTCGATGCGCCAGGAGGAGGCGCCGAGCAGGAAGACCTGCCCGGGACGGGCCTCGTAGACCATCTCCTCGTCGAGCTCCCCCACGCGGCGCCCGTCGGGAAGCGTGACCAGGTAGAGCCCGCGGTCGGGGATGGTGCCGGCGTTGGCGACCGCCAGCGCGCGCGCGGCCCTGCGCGGCCGGATGACCCCTCCGAGGCGGTCCCAGACGATGCGCGGGCGCAGCTCGGCGAACTCGCTGGATGGATAGCGCCCGTCGAGCATGTCGAGGACGTTCTCCAGCTGGGCGCGCGAGAGGTCGGCGTAGGTGTAGGTGCGCGTGACGCGCGCGAAGAGCTCGTCGACGGACAATCCCCCGTCCTCTGCGTCCCCTCCGTCCCCCTCGTCCCCTCCATCCACCCTGCCCCCTTCATCCCCGCTGCCCCCTCCTGCTTCGTCCCCCCCCTCGGCCGCGGCCATGGCGACGATCTGCTGCGCGAGCACGTCGAGGGGATTGCGCGGCACGACGGTGGGCTCGATCTCCCCTTCGCGCATGCGCTTGACGAGCACGGCGCACTCCAGCAGGTCGGCGCGGAACTTGGGAAAGATGCGCCCCCTGGAGACGTCGCCGACGTTGTGCCCGGCGCGGCCGATGCGCTGGAGGCCGGCGGCGACGGACTTGGGCGACTCGACCTGGATGACAAGATCGACGGCCCCCATGTCGATGCCGAGCTCGAGGCTGGAGGTGGCGACGATGCAGGGGATCGCGCCGGCCTTGAGCCGCTCCTCTACGAGCAGGCGCTCCTCGCGCGCAAGTGACCCGTGGTGCGCCCGCGCGATCTCCGCCTCCCCCAGCTCGTTGAGCCGCAATGCCAGGCGCTCGGCGCTGCGGCGGTTGTTGACGAAGACGATGGTCGAGCGGTGCCCGCGGATCAGGCGCAGCAGCTCGGGATACATGGCCGGCCAGATCGAGCGGCGCGTGGGCTCCCCGCCGGCCAAGGGGTCCAGCTCGACAGTCGATTCCGGCTCGGTCATGGACTCGACCGGCACGTGGATCTGGAGGTCGAGCGGCTTGCGAATGCCCGTATCCACAATGCGGCACGTGCGGGTGGGCCCGACCATGAAGCGTGCGACCTCCTCCAGCGGCCGCTGCGTGGCCGAGAGCCCGATGCGCTGGACGTCGCGCCGCGTGAGCGCGTCCAGGCGCTCCAGCGTGAGGGCAAGGTGCGCCCCGCGCTTGGTGGCGGCCACGGCGTGGATCTCGTCGAGGATGACCCACTCGACCCCGCGCAGGATCTCCCTCGCGCGCGAGGTGAGCATCAGGTAGAGCGACTCGGGCGTGGTGATGAGGATGTCGGGGGGATGGCGAAGCATGCGCTGGCGCTCGGCCTGGGGGGTGTCGCCGGTGCGCAGCGCGACGGTCACCCGCGGCGGCTCGCCGGGCGCGTCCCGGAGCCCCGCTTCGATCCCGCGCAGCGGCGCGCGGAGGTTGCGCTCGATGTCGTAGCTGAGGGCCTTGAGCGGCGAGACGTAGAGCAGCCGCGTGCGGCGCCCCCGGCCCCCCTCCGGGGCGGGCTCCGCGGTGAGGCGGTCGAGCGCCCAGAGGAACGCCGCGAGCGTCTTGCCCGACCCGGTGGGAGCGGAGATGAGGACGTGCTCGCCCGTGGCGATGGCGGGCCAGGCCTGCTCCTGCGCGCGCGTGGGCGCGGCGAAGGCCCCGTCGAACCACTCGCGCACGCGCGGGCTGAAGGGGGTGGGAGAGGGGGTGGGAGACATCACGAGCGAGGCTAGCGCGCGCGCACGCGGAGCGCATCGGGCCGCGTTGCTTGGGGGGAGCCCATTGCAGACACTGCGCTTGATGCCCTCCACGGACTCGACCCTCGACGCTCCCTCGGCCCCCGGGCCCGCCGGGAACAACGACCGCGCCCACGACGTGGTGCAGCTGCTGCCCGCGGAGCGCGAAGCGCTGCTGGAGCTGGCCGGGGAGCTGACGGCGTCCCCCTCGCAGGCCCCCGAGCTGTTCTGCCGGGCGGCCCACCGCGCCGCGCGGCGCCTGCCCGATCGCCTCGTCGAAGCGCTGGCGGACTTCGCCTATCGCGGCTCGCGCACGGGCACATTGCTGCTGGATCGCATTCTCATCGCCGAGCCCCCGCCAACCCCGCCGGACAACCGCGAGCACCTGGGCGAGACGACCCAGCTGGCGCGCGTGCAGGCGGTGATCGATCACGCCTGCGGCCAGATGGTGGCCTACGAGGCCGAGGGCCACGGGCGCCTGTACCAGGACATGGTCCCCAATCGCGCGCTGGCGCAGAGCCAGACGAGCCTGGGCTCGGGCGTGGAGCTGGAGCTGCACACCGAGCAGGCGTTCAGCAGGCTGCGCCCCGACGTCCTCAGCCTGGCCTGCCTGCGCGGCCACCCCGACGCCAGGACCTACGTGCTCCCCGCGCACGTGCTGCTGGACCACCTCACCCCCTTCGAGCGCAAACTGCTGCGCCGGCCGCTGTGGATGACCGGCGTGGACGGCTCCTTCAAGCTGGGCGGCCACGAGTTCCTGGAAGGCGAGGTGCGCGGCCCGCTGGCGATCGTCGAAGGCGCCGAGGACGACCCCTCGATCGTGTTCGATCAGGACCTGATGAGCGGCACCACCGCTGAGGCGCAGGCGATGATCGCGCGCATCGTGGAGATCTACCGCGCGCAGCGCTTCGCGGTGACGATGGAGCCCGGGCAGATCCTGCTGGTGGACAACGTGCGCGCGGTGCACGGCCGCTCCCCCTTCACCCCCAACTTCGACGGCTCAGACCGCTTCATCATCCGCAGCTTCGCCGTGCGCGATCTGGTGCGCACCCGCTACGCCCGCCCTCACAACAGCCGCACGATCGCGGCGCAGTACAGCTGAGCGCACAGTACAGCTGACTGACACCCTCTAATCGGCGACCGCCACCGCCCCCTCCGCGAGCAGGCAGCTCGCCAGCAGCTCGACGGTGACCTGCAGGAAGCGCGCGCGGATCGGGTCCAGCGCGGACTCCTCGGGGAAGGCGCACTCGACGAGCTCGGGCACGGTGGCGGGCCGGCTGAGGCATTCGAGCAGGCGCTCCAGGCGCAGCACGGGCTCGTGGATGAAGTCCAGGGAGCCGAGTTCGAAGAAGCTGTCGGGCAGGTCGTGGGCGCGTCCGTAGTAGGCGGGGATGGCGCTGCCCATGAGCTTGGCGACGGCGACGGAGCGCGTGAGGCGCAGCCGGCGCCCGACGAGGCTGGGGTTGGACAAGTTGGTGTGGGTGAGCGATCCGCGGGAGGCGGCCGGCCGCGCCACGAGCGTGGAGGCGTAGTACTCGCCGTGGCCCATCTCCGCCAGGTGCGCGTCCGCGCGCGCGAGCATCTCCAGCGGCTCGATCCCGGGATTGACCGGCAGCGCGTGGTGGGCGGTGAGCGCGGCCCGCACGGTGGCGGGTATGCGGCTCTCGGTCATCACCGAGATGTCCCAGCGCGCCCGCGCGGCCAGCTCGCGCAGCTCGGACAGGAGCATTGGCCCGTGCGCGTCGCCGAGGCTCTGAAAGCGCATGATCGCGACGCCATGCTCGCTCAGCAACGACGTCCGGCAGCGCTCCAGGAAGAGGCGCATGAGCTCCAGCCCGTCCGCCCCCCCGGCCCCGTCGGGCGGGTAGTGAAGCCCCGGCGGCACGGGCACCCCGGGAAGGTTGCCAACGGCGACGTCGAAGCGCAGCGGCGGCTCGTATGCGTCGAGTCCGGCGAGGCTGGGGAGCGCGCGGCCGCCCATCCCGCCCAGTCCCATCGACAGCGCGGTGGCGTCCAGGCAGACCTCGACGACATCGATCGCGTGCACCTGCTCGCAGGTGCGGGCCAGCGCGCAGGTGGAGATGCCCGAGCCGCAGCCCACGTCCAGCGCGATGCCCCCCGGCGCGACCCCCAGGATGGCCTCGGCGAAGCGCAGGGAGTCCTCGCCGATGTGCACCCCGCCGCGCGGCGCTGCGCGCGGGCGGTCGCGCGCGGCGATGAGGCTGCGGTGCGCCGTGAGCTCGAAGCGCCCGGGCAGGTCGGGCTCCTCGGCGAGACCCGCGGCGCAGAGGTCGGCCCAGAGCGAATCGCCGAAGCGCTCCCGCTCGACGATCCCCCGGTGCGCGAGCCGCCACAGGTTCGCGCCGAGGTCTCCCGCGCCGGGCCCGCCGCCCTGCCCGCCGCTGCCCCCGCCGGCCCCCGCCCCCGCAACCGCGGCCCCCGCCTCCTCCTCGACCGGCGGCCAGGGCTCGTACGTGGCGAAGCCCCCCCGCCGCGCGGCTTCGACGCGCTCGGCGAAGCAGGTGCGGACCAGCGCCTGACCCACGCGGGCGGCGGCGGTGCTGCCGAGCTGCGCGACGGCGCTCACCGCGGATCGCGCAGGGCGGGGAAGGGGATGACCTCGCGCAGCGTCTCGCGCCCCGTGAAGATGGCGAGCAGGCGATCGACCCCGATGCCGGCGCCGCCCAGGGGGGGCATGCCGTGCTCCATGGCGCGCACGAACTCCTCGTCGGCGGGATAGGGCTCCTCGCCCTCGTCCAGCGGCCGGCGGTTGCGCTGCTGCACGAAGCGCCGGCGCTGCTCGTCGGGGTCGTTGAGCTCGGTGGAGCCGGAGCCGACCTCGACGCCGCGCATGACGACCTCGAAGTGCTCGATCAGCTCGGTGCGCTCGCGGTGGCGCTTGACGACGGGGTGGAACTCGACGGGGAAGTCGTAGAAGATCGTTGGCGCCACGACGTGCGGCTCGACGAGCTTGGAGTAGAGCGCCTCGACGATCTGCCCCCAGGTCGCATGATCCGGAACCCCACCCCCGCCCCCGGCACCCCGCGAACCCCGGCTTTCCCGCCCGCCCACGCTCACGCGCTCCCCCAGCGGCTCGATCAGCTCCGAGCGCTGCGCCGTGTCGATGTCCACGCCGAGGCGCTCGCGAATGGCGTCGCGCACCTTGACGCGCGGCCACGGCGGAGTCAGGTCGAGCTCCAGGCCATCATGCTGCTCGATGACGGTGCCGCCGAGCACGCGCCGGGCGACGCCCGCGATCAGCGCCTCCATGTAGTCGTGGACGTCGTGGTAGTCGGCATAGGCCATCTCCCACTCAAGCAACGTGAACTCGGGGCTGTGCTTGTGCGAGATGCCCTCGTTGCGGAAGCACCTGCCGAGCATGTAGACGCGCTCCAGCCCGCCCACGACGCAGCGCTTGAGGTGGAATTCGCCGGAGATGGTCAGCGAGAGGTCGCGGTCCAGGGCGTTGTGGTGGGTGAGGAAGGGCCGCGCGTTGGCGCCCCCCGCGAGCGTCTGCAGCACGGGCGTTTCGATTTCCACGAAGCCGTGCTCGTTCATCCAGTCGCGCAGCGCGGCGATGGTGCGCGCGCGCGTGACGAACAGCTCGCGGGTCTCGGCATTGGCGATGAGGTCCAGCTCGCGGCGGCGGTAGCGCGTCTCGATGTCCTCCAGGCCGTGGTACCGCGCGGCGGGCGGGCGCAGCGCCTTGGCGAGCATCGTGGCGCCCTCGACGGCCAGCGAGAGCTGACCGCGGGGGGTGATGTAGACGTGCCCCTCGATCCCCACGAGGTCGCCCACGTCGAGCTCCTCCATGCGCCCCATCAGCTCCTCGCCGCCCCCGGCGTCCTCCACGCGCGCCACCACCTGGATCCAGCCGCTGACGTCGCGTACGTCCAGGAACAGCGTCCTGCCGTGTCCGCGGCGGGCCACGACGCGCCCGGCAATGCGGTATCGCAACTCGCGGCGCTCGCCGGACCCGAGCGCGCGCGGGTCGTGCGCGGCATGGATCTCCCCGATGAGCGTGCGGCCGGGATAGTCGTGCGGATAGGGGTCCTCCCCCCGCGCGCGCAGGCGCGCGGCCTTGGCGCGGCGCTCGTCGATGGCCAGCGCCTCGCGCTGCGTGGGCGGCGGCAGCTGCTCCTCGCCGGGGATGGGGGCGATCGCGGACAGGGTGCTGACCATATGCGCGGCGGGAGGCGAAGTCAAACAGTCGGAGACACTGGCGTGCTCAGAAGGGCCGGCGGGTATCTGAGGGGTACATTGAAGTGGTGCCCAAATGACCGATCTGCTCGTCACGTACCCCGCCGGCAGCACCGCCGAGAGCTCGACGGTGGCGGCGGTCACGCGCGCGAACGGGCGGGCGCTGTTCGCGGTGGCGCGCACCCCCTGCCACCCCGAGAGCCCGCGCTGGCCCGACCAGCCGGCGGACCGCTGCACGCTGAAGGTGAGCGGCGCGAGGGTGCCCGTGGAGTGCCGCGAGGGCCGGCTGCTGGGCGGCGAGCTGAGCGTGGCGGCGCCCCCGGGCGACCCCACCGGCGAGGACTCGGTGGGCAGACACCTGCGTAAGTCTGGATTCCTGGCTGGGCCGCTGAGCGATCCCGAGGCGCTGGCGAGCGCCGTGGAGGACATCGCGCGGCGCTGGTTGCAGTCAAGCCCGCGGATCTCCGTGCGGCCCGTTGCGCGTGGAGATCGTGTGGAGCCCGGAGCGGCGACGCTTGGCAATGCGTGCGCGCAATGGCTATTTTCACGTGTAGAATGTTTATCAACGAGAACATCCGGAATGCGAAGTAGGATGAGTGTGTCGGGACCAAAGTCAGATGCAGTTTCTATCGTGCGGGATGGTTCATCTGCAGCACAAAAGGACAGGGGCCTAAGGAATATAAATGCCACGAACAAGTGCACATAACGAGAGAACAGCCAACGGCGAGTGGGCGCGTGTAGTGCCCAGCCTGCGGGAACCGCGCTACTCGCAGTCCCTGGAGCGCGGCCTGGCGATCCTCGCCTGCTTCACCCCCGAGCGCCCGGTGCTCGGGATCGCGGACATCGCCGACGAGCTGGGGATGAGCCGCAGCACCACGCATCGCTACGTGATCACGCTGGTCGCGCTGGGCTATCTGGAGCAGGGCGCCTCGCGCAAGTACCGCCTGGGTCTGCGCGTGACCGATCTGGGGATGTCGGCGCTCAACTCCACGGGCCTGCGCGAGCACTCGCGGGCCTACCTGGAGGAACTGCGCCAGCGCACCAGCTACACCGTCAACCTGGCGGTGCTGGACGGTCCGGAGATCCTCTACGTGGATCGAGCGCGCAGCTATCGCCGCGGCCAGAACCAGATCGACCTGGGCCTGCGCCTGGGCAGCAGGCTGCCGGCGTACTGCACGTCGATGGGCAAGCTGCTGCTGGCGTATCTGCCCGAGAGCGAGCAAAAGGACCTCATCGCCGAGATGAAGCTGGCCAAGCGGGCGCCCAACAGCATCACCAGCAAGAAGGCGCTGCGCAGCGAGCTGGAGCACGTGCGCGAGGAGGGCTTCGCGGTCAACGACGAGGAGCTGGCCCCGGGCCTGCACTCGATCTCCGCTCCCGTGCGCAGCGAGAGCAACGAGGTGGTGGCGGCGGTGAACATGGCCGCCCACAGCTCGATGATCTCCCTGGAGGAGCTGGTCGACCACCTGGGTCCGCACCTGGTGTCCACGGCCGATCGCATCTCCGCCCGGCTGGGCTACCGCCGCGAGGACGAGCGCGACTGAGGAGGGTCAGGGGTCCCGCGGGCAGCCTCCAGCGCGGGTAGTCTCCAGAGCTGAGATGAGCGGGACCCCCTTCCTCGAGCCGGCGCTGACCTTCCTCAAGCCGAGGATGACCCTCAGGCCGGTGCTGAGCCTCGCCGCGCTCCTGCTGGCGGCCCTGGCGCTGGCGGCGTGCGGAGCGACGGAAGTGTCCACGAGCGGGTACAGCGGCGAAGCCCAGGCGGTGGCCGCGCGCGTGGCCTCCTTGCAGAGCGACGCGACCGCGAGCGACCAGAAGAAGATGTGCGAAAACGACCTGGCTGCGAGCGTGAGGGCGAGCCTGCGGACCGCCGGCGGGGACTGCGAGAGCGCGCTGAAGAGCCAGCTGAGCCAGATCGACACGCTGGAACTGAAGATCAAGTCGATCGAAGTGAAGGGCAGGGCGGCGAAGGCGCGCGTGCAGAGCACGTGGTCGGGCAAGACCCGGGAAAGCACGCTGGCGCTGGTCAAGGAAGGCGGCGCCTGGCGCATCGTGGGCCTGCTGTAGCAGGCGGCCCCCAGCGCCTCACCCCACTGGCCTCTGACCTGCCCGACGCGACCCTGCCCCGCCCTCTCGCCCCTCAGGACCCGGCCAACCCCAACCCGTACTGGCGCTGGTAGTACTCGCGGTAGTCGCCGGAGCGGATAGGCTGCCACCACCAGGCGTTCTCGCGATACCAGTCGACGGTCTCGGCGAGCCCCTGCTCGAAGCGCACCCGGGGCTGCCACCCGAGCGCGCGGACCTTCTCGGAGGAGAGCGAGTAGCGGCGGTCGTGGCCGGGCCGGTCGCCGACGTGCTCTATCAAGCCGGGGTCGGCGCCGGTCAGCTCGAGGATGCGCGCGACGACGTCGATGTTGGCGCACTCGTCGGGCCCGCCGGCGTTGTAGACCTCGCCGTGGCGGCCGTGCTCGAGCACGTGCCCGATGGCCCGCGCGAAGTCGAGCACTCCGATCCAGTTGCGCACCTGCATGCCGTCCCCATAGACGGGCAGGCGATCCCCGTGCATGGCGTTGAGGATCATCAGCGGTATGAGCTTCTCGGGATACTGGTAGGGCCCGTAGTTGTTGGAGCCGCGGCAGATGAGCGCGGGCAGCCCGTAGGTGTGGAAGTAGCTGAGCACGAGCAGGTCGGCGCCGGTCTTGGTGGCGGAGTAGGGCGAGGAGGGCCGCAGGGGCGAGTCCTCGCTGAAGGCGCCCTGCTCGATCGACCCGTAGACCTCGTCGGTGGAGACCTGGAGATAGCGCAGCTCATGCGCGCGCGCGGCCTCGAGCAGCACGTAGGTGCCGAGGGCGTGCGTGGTGACGAAGGCATCCGGCTCGGCGATGGAGCGATCGACGTGGGTCTCGGCGGCGAAGTTGACGATCGCCTGCGGCTCGGCCGCCGCGATCGCCCCGGCAACCGCATCGGCGTCCTCGATCGCCCCGCGGATGAAGCGAAAGCCAGGCAGATCGAGGAGATCGTGGAAGTTCTCCTCGCGCCCCGCATAGGTGAGCTTGTCGAGCACCGTGATCTCGTCCCCGTGCTCGCGCAGGCGCAGGCGCACGAAGTTGGAGCCGATGAACCCGGCGCCCCCGCAGACCAGGAGTCTCATGCGCGGATCATCCCATGTGGAGCCGGGTTACGTGCGCACGATGCCGGCGCGCGCGGCGAGATGGCCGGCGAGCCCGTCGCGCCAGTCGGGCATCGGCAGCACGTCCGAGCGCTCGGAGGCGAGCACCGAGTAGGCGGGCCGCGGCGCGGGCCGGGCCATCTGCGCGGTGCTGGCGACTTCGACGCGGCAGGCGACGTCGGCCTGCCGGAAGATCTCCCTGGCGAACCCATTCCAGGAGACCGCGCCCGACCCCGTCAGGTGCACGAGCCCATGAACCTCGCGCTCGAGCAGCCCGAGCAGCGCCGGCGCAAGATGCCCGGTCCAGGTGGGCGAGCCGATCTGATCGTCGACGACCTGCACGGAGTCCCGCTCGGAGGCGAGCCGCAGCATGGTGTCGACGAAGTTGCGCCCGTGCACCCCGAACAGCCAGGCGCTGCGCACGACCGTGTGGTGCGGCGAGGCGGAGAGCACCAGCAGCTCCCCCTCGAGCTTGGTCTTCCCATAGACGGAGATCGGCCCGGTGGGATCGGACTCGACATAGGGCCGCGCCGCCCCATGGGCATCGAGCGGAGCCTGCCCCGTGAAGACATAGTCGGTTGAGAGGTGGAGGAGGGCCGCGTCGTGGCGTGCGGCAGCGGCGGCCAGGACACCGGCGCCGGTGGCGTTCACCGCGCGAGCCGCGTCGGGATGAGACTCCGCCCCGTCCACATCCGTCCAGGCGGCGCAGTTGACGACGGCGTCGGGGCGATGGCGATCGAAGTAGGCGAGCACGGCGCTGGAGTCCGTGATGTCGAGCTCGGGCAGGTCGATGGCGAGCAGCTCGTGCCCCGCCCCCCCGGCGACGCGCAGGACGTCGTGGGCGAGCATCCCCAGTGCCCCTGTGACGAGCAGCCTCACAGTATTGAGATGTCCGAGTTGTCCCCGACCATGAAGCGATAGGCCTTGGGCTGGCGCTCCCCGCGCCGGACCGTGACGTTGCGCCCGAGCAGGGAGGACTCCATGCGCCCGTCGAGATCGCAGACCGACGAGCCGGCGAGCAGGATCGAGTGCTCGACCTCGGCCTTGGAGACGGTGCAGCCCTCGCCGATGGCGGTGTAGGGCCCGATGTAGCAGTCGCGCAGCTGCGCGCCGGCGCCGATGATGGCGGGCCCCCGCACGGTGGTGCGCTCCAGGCGCGCCCCCGCGGCGATGACGACGCGCCCGTCGATGCGCGAGTCGATCAGCTCCCCCTCCTGCGAGCCGACGAGGTTGTCGAGGATCAGCCGGTTGGCCTCGAGCATGTCGTCGAGGCGCCCCGTGTCCTTCCACCAGCCGCGCACGATGTGCGGCTCGACGCGCAGCCCGGAGTCGACGAGCCGCTGGATGGCGTCGGTGATCTCGAGCTCCCCCCGCGCCGAGGGCGCGATGGCCCGCGCGGCGGCATGGATGCGGGACGTGAACATGTAGACCCCGACGAGCGCGAGGTCGGTGGCCGGCCGCGAGGGCTTCTCCACGAGCCGAACGACCCGCCCGACCTCCCCGGCCGGCGCGGGAGCGAGCTCCGCCACCCCATAGTTCTCAGGGTCGGGCACGGGCGTGAGCAGGATGAGCGCGTCGGGCGAGTGCTCGCGGAAGGCCGCGACGAGATCGGAGATCCCCCCCTGCAGGAGGTTGTCCCCGAGGTACATGACGAAGGGGTGCTCCCCCAGGAAACCCTCGGCCGTGAGCACGGCGTGCGCGAGCCCCAGCGGCTCGTCTTGGACGATGTAGTCGATGCGCACGCCGAAGCGCGACCCGTCCCCCGCCGCCGCCTGTATCTCCGGCCCCGTGTCGGGCGCGATGATGATCCCGATCTCCTCGATTCCGGCCGCGGCCATCGCCTCGATGCCGTAGAAGAGCACGGGCTTGTTGGCGACCGGCACCAGCTGCTTGGCGCTGGTGTACGTAATCGGCCGCAGGCGCGTGCCCTTCCCCCCGGAGAGGATCAATCCCTTGAGCGGCTGCATGCGCCCTGAAGCCTATCCGCCGCGCGCCGATGGCCGTCTCGCGGGCCCGCGCGGCCGCTGACGGGAGTCAGAAACGCACAGTCAGCCCGCTGACGCCCGGGGCTATGGTTGAACGTCGAGAAGATGCGCCAAAAGGCGCACAAGAGCAAGATATGGACAAGCGGCACAGCAGGCGGAGGGACGCACGCGGTGCCGGGGAGCGAGGGTGAGGAAAGTGATCGCAGACATGGATAGGAGAGGTGCCGTTATGAGGACGAATGCTCACAAGTTTATGGTTGCCTGCGTGGCCGCGCTGTGGATCGCGGCGCTCGGCGCCGGCGTGGCGCAGGCCGGCGTGCTACACGAAAAGATCGGCGAATTTGGAACTGTCGGCGGCGCTCCGACGGGCGTGGCGATCGACCAGTCCAACCAGGACATCTATGTCGCCAGCAACGCAAATTCAGCGGTATTTAAGTTCAACCCGAAAGGCGAACCCATCAACGGTGCGGGCCTGCCCAGCACCGAACCGCTGGTCAGCGGAGTCGCCGGTCACCTGGACATCGCGGTCGACAACGCCTCCGACCCGGAATCGGCCCACGATCTCTACGTCCCCGACGGAAGCGGCCACGTTGTCAACAAGTACACATCCGCAGGCGTCTTCGTCTGCGAGCTCAACGTGGAAGGCGCAAATGCCTGTCCGGGGGCCGCTGGGCACACGACCACTGCCTTCAACGCCGGCGGCGAAAGCCCCGAAGCCGTGGCGGTCGACCCCGCCAACGGTAACGTCTATGTCTCCGACACCGGCAACAACGTCGTCGATGTCTTCTCTCCCTCCGGAGCCTTCATCGCCGGTATCGCTCCATCGAACTCCCTGCCGCTGCAGAGTCCCCGCGATCTGAGGGTTGACTCGCTCGGCAACGTTTACGTCGCTACTCAGGGGACAAGCGTGCCTTACGCGGTCGTGAAGTTCACGCCGACTGGACCAACCACCTGGACCGAGTCGGTGCTCAACGAAGTCGGCAACGCAACAGCCATCGCGGTCGACTCCGCCAACGACGTCTATGTCGCCGTCAACGTACTCGGTGTCACCGAGTACGGCCCCGCCGGCGAAGTGCTCAGCAGCAAAGTATTTGGTGCGGAAGCCGGAACCGCATACGGAATGGCGGTGAACGATACCACCGGGAACGTCTACGTTCCAGGCATCGGAGCAAACACGGTATTTGTCTACAACGCCGTATCGGAATTTGCAACCACGGGCCCTCCCGAAAATGTCACCACTACGTCCGCGACCATCACCGGTACGGTCAAGCCACCGGCAGCGGGCGAAGCGACCGAAATCGAATTCGAATGGGGCCCGGTGGGCAACGTCGGAGAACACAAAGTCGCGGCCAACGTGACCTCGACCAACGCCGAAGTCAAAGTTCACGCCGAACTGTCCGGACTCGAAGCGGAAACGCACTATGTCTACCGGCTCAAGGCGACCGTCGAAGGCAAAACCGTCACGGGTGCGGAAATGCCCCTCACGACGCTCCCGCTGGCCACGGTCACGACCGAACCCGCGAGCGTAGTGAAGCTCAAAAGCGCGACGCTCAACGGTAAGCTCAAGCTGAACGTCGCGGGCGAAGGCGAATACCACTTCGAATACGGGACGGCGAGCATCTCCGAACACTCGACGACCCCCACCAAGTTCACCGGCGAAGCGACCGTCAGCGAACCCGTGGCATCCCTCGAACCGGGCACGAAGTACCATGCTCAGCTGGTGGCCGTGGTCGAAGGCCACACCATCACGGGCGGGGAAGTGGCGTTCGAAACGCCCCCGCCGGCCACCGCCACGACCGAACCCGCGACCGGTGTTAATGCCGAAAACGGGACGCTCAACGGGACGCCCACCCTGAACCTCGAAGTCGTGGGCGAAGGCGAATACTACTTCGAATACAGCGTGGAAGGTGTGGGCCTTCCCACAAAGACAACCGCGACCAAGTTCACCGGCACAGGCAAGAAGAGTGAAACGGTGGTGCTCGAACCGAGCACGCACTACGAATACCAACTGGTGGTCGTCGCCGAAGGCCACGAAATCAGGGGGGGAACAGAAAGATTCGAAACGCCTCCTCTGGCCACCGCCGCGACCGAAGCCGCCACGAACCCCGCGGCCGAATCGGCGACGCTCAATGGCACGGTCACACTGAACGTGAGCAAGAGCACCGAAGTCGAATACCACTTTGCGTACGGCAAGAATGAAGTAGAAGTGTCTGAAGATAAGGCCCAGAAGACGCCGGTCGTCAAGCGCATGGGCGAAGGCCCCATCCCGGTCGCCGCGTCCGTGACCGGACTCGAACCAGTCACGCCGTACTACTACAGGTTGGTCGCCGTCGTGGCGAGCAGCCCAGTCCCGAGCAACATCCGGGAAGTCAAAACCACGGTGGGCACGCCCGCGGTGAGCAGCGAGTCCGCGTCGCACGAACTGCGCCACAGCGCATTGCTGTCAGGCGAAGTCAACCCGAAGAACGACGAAACCACGTATTATTTCGAATACGTGGAAGCACAGAAGTATGAAGAAACCGGGAAGTACAACGAAACCACCCCCCCGACGTTGATCCTCAACGGCGAAGGCCACCCGGCGCCCCTGGGTAACGCGCCGGTGCCGGTCGGACCCGTGGCGCTGAGCGAACTGAGGGCGGGCACGGTCTACCACTACCGGCTGGTGGCGACGAACTCGGGCGGCGGCACGAAGTACGGCCCCGATCAGACGTTCGAAACCGAAGAACCTCAGCCACCGTTCGTGCTCTCCGTGTCCGCGCAAGTGACGTCGCAGACATCGGCCAACCTCGGCGCGCAGGTCGAACCCGACGGCCTGCCGACGAACTACGTCCTCGAAGTGGGGACGGAACTCAACAACGAAGGCAAGCCGGTCTACAGCACCCCGACCTTCGGCGCGGTGCCGGAAGAAGGCCAGCTGTCGTTCTCGCTGACGGGCCTGCTCCCGGCCACCCTCTACCACTTCCGCGTGGTGGTGTACAACGAAGACGGCACGTCCATCGGCGCCGATCACACGTTCACGACCCCGGGCTTCCCGCCGGTGATCCTGACTCCGCCCCCGGTGCAGATCGTCCCGACACCACCGGAACCGAAGCCGACTCCCGTCGGGGGCGAAACCCGTGGGGAAAAGT
>Ga0116217_10002856_pt1 | contig 15923 bp, 13 predicted proteins | sample Sb_taG_6_FD_89697 | JGI IMG/M metagenome (GOLD analysis project Ga0116217, IMG submission 89697) | Peat soil microbial communities from Weissenstadt, Germany - Sb_50d_4_PS metaG | ecosystem: Environmental > Terrestrial > Soil > Wetlands > Peat | place: Germany: Weissenstadt | collected 2010-09-21 | reverse complement strand
GCGCCGTACGAGAGGCGTCTGCTCGGCCCCAGGGACTTGGGGAACGGTGATCCTCATACCTCTATTCTACGCAGGCCAAGCAGCCGCGCAGCTGGCCAACCCAGGACTCTTGAGCAATTACGTGTGTTCTGTGTTCGCCCTGGGGCGTCGGGCCGGGCAAGGGCGGAGGGCCTTCGGCGGAACGTCTTCCGGCAGCGCCCGCCATTGGTCAGCGGTGCTTTGTCGGGAGCCGTTCACGGGCCGAGTGTGATAACTGTACAGAATCGCACCAGGTGCGGCAGCGGAGCTATTCTGGCCGCCGCAGGAACGCAAGACGACGCTGCTCTTCAAGCGACACCTCGCCCGCCCGGTTAGCCGAACTCGCCTTGCAGCAAGGTCTTCGTTTTCTTGTCGGAGAAAGTGAAAATGGTCTGGAAAGAGAGTCAAGTCCCAGGCGGCCGATCGCCGAATAGTTGATTAACTTACTGACGACGAGTACCCCGCGATAGGCCGGTCTGGAACGGTAGCCTCCTGCTTGAGCGGGGATTGACCAATGGTCGCAGACCGTCTCAGGGGTTCCCGGAATTCCCGAGTAACTCTGTAGCCCCTCCAACATACCCTGCTTACCAGGGTGAGTTCATTGTCTGCAAAGCATACGCCAAGAGAAAGCACCATGGCAGGCGCGACACGCAATCGCACGCAGTTCTTCGTGGAGATTATCAAACCATCCCACTACGATGATGATGGTTACGTCATTCAATGGGTCCGGGGCTTCATTCCCTCCAACTCCCTGGCCTGCCTGTACGCCCTGGTCCATAGCACGGGAGAGCGGCGCGTACTTGGGGAAGACGTGGACGTCGTGGCCAACGCCTACGACGAAATGACCACGGTGATCCCGGTGCGGGCCATCATCCCCCGCATCCAGCAAGGCGGCGGCCGGGGTCTGGTGCTGATGGCGGGGGTGCAAACCAATCAGTTTCCGCGGGCGGCGGACCTGGCGCGCCAATTCCGCGCCGCCGGCATTGCGGTGGCGGTCGGCGGCTTTCACGTCAGCGGTTGCATGGCGATGTTGCCGGACCTGCCGCCCGAGGTGCGGGCCTTGCAGGCCGACGGCGTGACCCTGTTTGCCGGGGAGGCTGAAGGGCGCATGGACCAGCTGTTGACGGACGCCTTTCGCGGCCAGATGCAGCCGGTCTATAACTTCCTCAACGACCTGCCCGACCTGCGCGGCCAGGTGGTGCCGTTCCTGCCCTCCGACACGGTTCGCCGGTGCCTGGACACCGCCTCGTTCGACGCCGGCCGGGGCTGTCCCTTTCAGTGCAGCTTCTGCACCATCATCAACGTCCAGGGACGAAAGTCGCGCTATCGCGACGCCGACGACGTCGAGCGCCTGGTGCGGGCCAGCCTGGCGCAAGGTGTCAAGCGATTGTTCATAACCGACGATGACCTGGCCCGGAACCGGAACTGGGAACCGATCTTCGACCGCCTGATCTGGCTGCGCGAGAAGGAAAAACTCCCGCTGCGCTTCACCATCCAGGTCGATACCCAGTGCCACAAGATTCCCCGGTTCATCGAGAAGGCGACGCGAGCTGGCTGTTCGCGGGTCTTTATCGGCATGGAGAGCGTCAACCCCGAGAACCTGGCCGCGGCCAGGAAGGTCCAGAACCACGTCAACGAGTACCGTACCATGCTTCAAGCGTGGCGGGCGCGTGGGGTGTTGACCTACGCCGGCTACATCCTGGGCTTCCCCGCCGACACACCCGAGTCGATCGAGCGCGACATAAAGATGATCCAGCGGGAGATTCCCATCGACATTCTGGAGTTCTTCATGTTGACGCCCCTGCCGGGCTCCGCGGACCACAAGGCTCTCTATCAGCAGGGCGTGTGGATGGACCCTGACATGAACCGTTACGACGCCGAGCACGTGACGACCAGACACCCGCGGATGAGCGCGGCCCAGTGGCAGGACATCTACCGCCGCGCCTGGCACCTGTACTACAGCCCCGAGCACATCGAGACGCTCCTGCGGCGGGCGCACGCCGGCGGTCCGCGCATCAAGCGGTTGGCGGCCATGATTCTCCTTTACTACGGCAGCTACCGCTTCGAGAACGTGCATCCGTTGCAGTGCGGCATTCTGCGCCGCAAGGTCCGCAACACCCGTCGTCCCGGGCTGCCGCGGGAGAATCCGCTACTCTTCTACCCCCGGCGGTTGTGGGAGATGTGTTCCACCTACCCGGCGGCTGGGAGCTTTTACCTGTGGTTGAAACGGCTGCGCGAGCGGATCGAGCGGCATCCGAACGCTGCGTCCTATACCGACCAGGCCCTGAGCAAGCCCGATGCCGCCGCGAGTCCGCCGACCAAGCAGGCGTCCGCGTAGCACCCCGCCGCCCTCCTCAGGAGGTGTCCGATCACCGGATGTTCAGCCTGGTCAGCGGGAATTCGGCGGGTGAACCACTGGCCAGCTACGCGGCCGTACTGGGCTACAGCCGGCGACGGCTCGTGCCGGGTCAAACCTTTTACTCGGCCGGGTCAATCCCGTGCGCCGGCATCCTGCCCAGGCCGCCGCACTGCCTCTCCCGTGCGCCGGTCGCGGGCCGCAGCGAGGCGCGCGGCCAGTTCGACGGCTTCGGCACCGCCGTAGCAGCGGCCGCCACGTCCGGGCCGGTTCGAGGGCGCCCACAGCCGGCTTCCCGGCCAGTAGTCGAGCACGGCCCGGCCCGTGGTCGTGTCGAAGAAGGTCAGCCTGGGCGCCCGGGGGGCGCCGTCGAATAGGACGAACAAGCGCCGGTTCCGGGCCAGCCGCCGGAGCTGCCAGTACAGCCCGGCGAACGGCCCGCTGACTGCCGGCTGCCTTTTGACGGCGGCCCTTCTTCCCTTCATTTTCTTGCCCATATGCGATCCCCTCCGGGGGGGTGGACTGGAGCTTACCGTTGCTCGGTTTGCCGCGGCTGTCCCGCTTCGGCCTGTGTGCCTTCATTGCTCACCCCGGATGAATTGTCCGGCTGATGTTTTCCCGTTCTCTTTCGCGCCTGCGCTCGCCACTCCTCCACCACCGCCCGCATGAGCACCTTCAGCGGCTCCGCGAGAAACCCTTTGCTGTAACTGAACAGCCTGCCGCGGAACCACGCGGGCGGGACCTCCTTCTTCGACCCGTCCTTCACGTCCTTCACGACGTAACGCGCCGACGCCTCCACACTGGCCACCCGCCGGCAGTAACTCGTGACTCGGGCTCCCCGGCACGAGGCACGCCACAACTCGGCGACGACGGCCGAAGTCAAGTCCCCGTCGGCCCGCACCAGGACGTGATGGTGCCGCCGCCCCTCCCGCCACTCGCTCGCCGCGAAATACTCGCACCCCCGACGCCGCAGCCGACGCAAGAATCTCCCCACGCACCGCGTCAACTCCCCGACACTCACCGCGTCCAACGCAGTCACCCTCACGAAGTGCGTCGGTGGCAACACCCGGAAGCTGCGCCTGAGAGCCGCCGACATCCGCCCCGCCCACAAGTCCCGGCACTCCCACGAACACCTCGGCCGCCCGCACGGTATCAACCGCCTCTCCCCCGTCCGCCAGTCCCGTACCGGACGGGGCCTCGCACAACGCGCCACGACGACTGACGGACGCCTCAGCGGAGGGTCGTGTCCGCAACCCGCTCCCTCGCCGGCGGGTAGAGGAGAGAGGCAAGTTAGTGTCATTATCATTGGAGCGCGAGGCGGGCCTGGCGGTGCGTTCTTGTCGCCGGGGCACGGATCACGGGCGGTGTCTGCCACGGCTTGCCTCGCCTGCTCTGCGACCGCGCCCTCGCCCGACACCCCACGCCGGAGGCCGAACCCGCAGAGGGGGGTCGGCCGTTGGCGCCTGGGTTTGTCACGGGTAGTAGTCGATGGCCTGCTGACGCCGGCGCCGACACGGCGGCTTGGGCGGCGGCCCGCCCGCCCGCCTGCGCTCGAACTCCGCCAGTGCCTCGGCGGAAATCACCCATCGCGGCTTGCCGCAAAGCGTGGCAGCGGTGTTGATGGCGGCCAGTTCCCCGCGCCTGATCCATCCGCGCACCTTGTCCTCGCCCACGCGATACCGCCGGGCCACTTCGCGGACGGTCAGGCCGGCCTTGGGGCGGTCTCTCAGGCCCCCGCTGTCGGCGGCCGGTGCGGGCCGGAGAGGGAGGGTGTCAGGCAAGGGACACCTCCGTTTCCTTTTACTGCCGGCGCAAGCGATCCCGCTCCCGCGTCAACCGTTCCGAGACGCGCAGTTGGGAGCGGAGCAAGTCGGCCTCCGTGAGCACAACGGCCAGGCGCCGCCGTACCGTGTCAGGGTCGGGGATCAGTTCGTACACGATGAGATGGTCGGGGGTCGGCATGGTGCCCTCTGGGTCAGGTGGATGACTCCGGAAGACACCGTACCAAGGCTAACTTGCGGGAACCTTTCGCTGGCGAAAGGGTGCAGAAATTGGTGAAAAAGGTGCTATTCCCAGTGGAGGTAAGGCTCGTTGCGCACCTTCCGTAGGAGGCGGGGAGATTCGCGCTTGCGGAGGAATTTGTTGGCCTTGCTGGTCAGCGTCTCGCGGGCTGCCTCAGTTACGCCGTTCTCACCAAGATACTCCTTCCCCCACACTGCGGGGCATAGTTCGCGTAAGTCGGCTTCCTCCAGCGCGGACATATAGCTGAGCAGCTGACGGACTTGTGGTTCGAGCGCGTCCCAATCATCCCCCTCCCATGAGACGGCCAGCTCGGGCGATTCCTGCGCCACTGTCGAATGCAGTTCGAGAGCCTGGATGGCCCATTCGAGTTCCGTGCGCAGTTCCTGGGTTGATTCCGTGTCGTAGCACAGTCGCCATATCTTCCACAGCGCCTGATGAACGAGCCCCTCGGGGCCGGAGGGTATTGTGACCGCGTCCGTCAACAAGTCCGGTCCGTAGCCACACTTCTCCAAGTCCCGTTGGAGCCGTCCCCAAGTGTTCGTGGCATCGAAGAGGAGTTGCTTGCAGCACGAATCGAACTGGCGGCTAGGTTCAGCCAGAGTCGCGAGTTTCAGCCATTCCTTGGCGCCCGCCAAGATAGGTTTGAGCAAGCGGGGAGGAATTACACTTGGAGGACGTGGGCAGTTGGCACTGTTCGGCATGGTTCTTCACTCTTTCGTACCGGGCGGGGCTGGGCAGCGGTCGGGGAAGAGTGAGGACACCTCGACCGACTGCCCAGGCCGCGGGCCGGGTAGCTAACCCGGCCTGCTCCGGCTTCGGAGATTCTACATACGGCGCCGGTAAGTGCAAATCAGTTCGTAATCACTTCCGGATGCTCTGCTGCTCACGAGACCCCCAACGCCTTCCCGCGGCATCCTGCGCGGCGGCAATGCCATCCCCGGAACAGCCAGGGCCTCGGGGTAAAATCCTTTACCTAGCGGTTATGTCGTCTCAACGACTTGCACTCCCCCAGGTGATCGAGGGCCGGCTTGGGTGTCCAGGATTGCCTTGGCGGGTCTCGGCAGGGCGTCCTCGCTCGCTACGGGCCGGCTTCAGGTCTCGCTTCTCTTCTCCGGCGGGAACAGCCATGCCCTGACGTGGCCGGCGACAGCTTTCAGCCGAGCGTCGTCGATCCCCTCGCGGTAGACACTCGACATATGCGCGACTTCATGCCCCATGATGAAGTCAGCGGCCGGCTGGTCCTTGGCCTCATCGGCCACGGTCCTGAAGGTGTGCCTCAGCGTGTAGAATCCGAGCCCCTTCCGGCCGTTGATGCCCAGGGATCGCAGCAGCTTGGCGGTTTCCTTGGCCACGGGGCAATCGTTCGTGTCCTTGGCCCAGGACAGGCCGCGGGAAGTGACGAACACCAGCCCGGCGTTGTCGGGGTTCTTCGGCTCGGGTCGGGTCACCAGCGCGTCGCGAAGGGCCTGCACGGTTTCGGGCCAGACAGGGCAGCGACGCGGGACGCCGGTTTTCGGCCGCGGGTAGTCCAGCCATCCCGTATCGAGATTGACGGCGGACAGCGGCAGGTTGCCGCAATCGGAGTTTCCGAGTCCGCAATTGATGCCGAGCAGCAGCATCGCCTTGACGGGTTGTCGGGCGGCGGCGATGAGGCGGCGGATTTCGTCGGCGGTGAACAACTTCGGCCCCTGCCGGGCGCGGTGCAGGCGCAGAGTCTTCTTGCTCGGCCGCTTGAACCCGGGGCCGAACCGAACCGGCATCGGGATCAGGCCGGCGTCGAATGCGTACTTGAGGGCGCAGCGGACGCACTGAATCGCGGTCCCCAGGCCGTGCGGCCCGTAGCGCTCGGCCAGTCGGTTGCGCAGGGCGGCGAAGTCGTCGGGGGCAAGGTCGGACACGAGCCGCCGCTTGCCGAACTGCACGATCAGGAAGTCACACGCCGTCTTGTATCCGGTCCAGGTGCGGGGGGACAGTTCCCCGTTGTCCACCGCGGCTTGCTTCGCGACGAGGAAGGCGTTGGCAACGTCCTTGACAGTGACGGCCGCGGGGTCGGGGCGAGGCGTGCGGCCGGCGTGCAAGGCATCCTTCTGTTCGAGGTACTTGGCCAGGGCGGCGTCGGGATCGGACCACGGGCCGAAGTAGTGCATCTTCCCGCGAATCTTCTTGGCCCACACGCCGGCGGCGTGCGGGAAGAGCGGGAAGTCGGGGTAGGGCTTGGCAGGCTTGCCAGGAGCGGCGGGCGCGGTAGGATGTTCTTCGGACATGGCAACAGCTCCTCAGAACAGGTGTTGCGGTGTTCACGGCCGGGGCGGTCACAATGTCCCGGCCATTGTATCGATTATAGCGGGTGTAGAAGCGGGTGTAAAGGATGGCAGGCGGTGGCGAAGTAAACGCCGCAAGTCAAGGAATGACAAATACTTAGCCCCTCTAGCTCAACTGGCAGAGCAGCTGACTCTTAATCAGCGGGTTGCAGGTTCGAGTCCTGCGAGGGGCAGTTCTCTCTTCCACTCCCACCGGGTCGCAATCGGTCCCAACTCCCTTCACCGGCAAGGGGTTACGGCCGATGGTCGGTTGCCCCTTTCCCCCCTCCGAATTCTCAACCGCTCCCATGTTCTCCCCCCCGCTGCCAACCGGGCGTGCAAGCAGCGTGCAAGCGCCGTCCGTCCCGGTCGCCTTCAGAACCGCAATTTCCCCCGGACGGCCGGTCGGCAGCAGAGCCGGGAGTCCATCGACGGCGCCGGCCAGATCGTGCAGGTGAGCATGGGTGTAAGTGCGCATCGTCAAGTTGATGTCGGAGTGACGGGCCAGTTCCTGCGCGACCTTTGGGTGAACCCCGCTGCGCTGCAACAGGGTGATGTAGCTGTGCCGCAGCGCGTGGAAGTCGCATACCCGGCCTTCGGCGTCCGCGAACGGGATGCCGGCGGCCTCCAGGTCGATGCGCAGCATGTCGGCGGCATCTTCCGCCCAGCTGCCGGGCCAGACGGGCTCGCCGGCGGGCCGGCCGTCGAGGTAGCCGCGCAGGGCCAGGGCCACGTCGGGGGGCAGCGGTTGAACCGACGTGCGCCGGTTCTTGCTGTACCCGGCCTTCACGGTAGCGGTCGGCTGCTCGCCGTCGAGGGTGAAGGAGCCGGGCTCCAGGGTCGCCAACTCGCCGGCGCGGAAGCCTGTCGTCATCCCGACCGCGTAGAGCATGGAACGGGCGGGACCGTCCAGGCCACGGAAGACGCTCGCGCTCTCGGCCGCGGCGTTCAACAGCGCCCGCAGGTCGGGCTCGTGGAGGGCGCGGCGGGAGCGGCGCACGTCGGCGTTCGCGTTCACTCGGGACAGGATGGTGAGGGGGCCGGTTCCGGTCCGGCGGTCCCGGACCAACCAGTGCGTGAACCCCTTCACGGCCGTCAGGTAGGCGTTGCTGGTCGAGGGGCCACGGCCGCGGCAGTTCCGGTCAAGAAGGGCCTCGACGGTCGCCCGCGGATAGCGGCGGGCCTTGCCGTTGCCCGTCGCGGTGCCGTGCAGACAGGCGCGGCGCAGGAGCAGGGAGAAACCGGTGGGGTGAACGCCGAGCAGCGCCACGACTTCCCCCTTGGTAAACAACTCTTGCCCCGGGGGCAGGTCGGGCCGAACCGGGTCGAGGCGCAGCCCGTGCAGGAACTCCGCCACGGCCGATGCGACCACGTCGGGGATGAAGACGAACTTGCAGCCGACCAGCACGGCCTCGACGTAGCGGGCCGTCTGCCGTGCGTGCTTTTCGGTGTCACCCTTGGCCAGCAGCTGCCGGCGGTAGTCCTCGACGTGTTCGGCGAGCGGGCGCTTATGGTGCGCCTCGAAGGGGTCGCCGATGCCGGCCTCTGCACGCTCGGCCTTGCGCACCAGTTCGGCCAGCATCATCTCGGCCGCCGTCCGGTTCGAGCAGAGTTTGACTTGCTCGCCACCCACGGTGCCGTACCAGTGGGGAGAGTGTCCGCGGCAACGGTCCCCCTTCTCCGTCAGGAAGGCAACGACGGTCTTGCCGTCGGCGCCCTTGAATCGGACGGCGGGCCTGTCCTTGTCGGTCTTCTTGTCCTTGATGGTGACTCGCTCGGCACCAGCGGGAATGGGATAGGTGTACTGCTTGCGGAAGACGCGGGCCATGTGATGCGGTCCTTTCTCAGAAGGACCGCGGCCGCCGATCCGCTTCTGAGTTCGGATCGACGGCGCGCGGTAAAGGATGCGAAAGATACTATATCGGGCGGTAGCGGAAATCAAGGTCAGCAGCTGCCGGGGGCACGGGGGGCGAGTCTACTACGGCCCGGCCGCGCCGTCGAACAGCCCGCGCTGTCGCTGGCCCTTCCGCAGCCGGCGCCGTCGAGGGGGCGCCTGCAAGACGACAGGTTGCAAGTCCTCGACGCGCAGGGCCACGCGGCGCAGGCACCAGCGCCCGGCCCGGAAGGACCAGCCCCAGACCTCGACAGCCACGCCGGCTTGCAGCAGCCGCGGCAACTCCGGCCGGGCCTGGATGCGCTTCAGTCGGTCGGCAACGTGCCCGTCGCTGGTGCATTGGACCAGCAGCACAGTGCGGTCCCGGGGGTGGACTCCCAGAACGTCACCGATGCCGAACAGGTCCGCCTTGAGGTTGGCTTGCGGAATCCAGCGCTCCACGACGGCAGCAAGGTAGCCCTGCCTCCGAAGCAGCTGCAACGTCCGGCTTGTGGGGCTCATGCTCACCGTGGTTTCTCTCCAGGCCGGGGCACCATCGTCTGCCATCGCTCGCGCACACGCACACTACCCCGCCCCCGAGTTGCGTACCCGCAACCTCGGGGGGTGTGGGGGGGCGCGCGCGCGTGTGTGTGTCTGTGTCATTTCGCGCGCCCCCGAGGGTGCTTTGCGGGGCGTTTCGGCGCCTTGCGCGGCTTCTTTTCCAGGGAGGGGGCCGATTCTGCCTCGGAAGGGACAGACGGGGTTTCCGTCGCGGGTCCTTCGGACGAAGTAGGGCGCGGTGGCTCTGGAGGGGGAACGGTGGCAATGAGTAGACGGTTTGCTTGACCATCGGCGCGCCAGGAATGCAGGTAGCCGACTTCGATGGCGCGTTTGAGCAACTCCGTGGCCTTCCTGTCCGAGAGCCCGACCAGCAGGGCAGTTTCGAGGATTACCCCCCGGGCCTGTGGCTCCGGCTTGCCGAACGCCTCAGCAAAGCGTTTCGCCGTCCAGGGCGGCGCCGGTGACTTGTGGGGCTCCTCCTGCCTTTCGGGCGTGCGCCTGCGCGGCCTCTCGGGACGCAGCGCGGCCGGGTCCAGGTCTGGGGCCGGGGACCATACCGGGAAGTCCCAGCGCAGACAGAGGGATGGGACTGGCGGCCAGGAGCGCGCCGCGGCGTCAAGGACAACGGCATTGTCCTCTTCGTGCGGCCGCAAGACGACGTGCGTATCGGCGGCGCGGCTCTGTGCGCCGGCTCCCGCGCCTACGTCGGTGACACTCTTGCCGGACTGGTTGCCCTTGCTGCTGTGATGGACCAACGTGAAGCCGGCGCCCAGCGCATCGGCGTAGGAGTCCAGCAGGTTGTACAGCCCGGCCACGGCGGCGTTATCGTTCTCGTCCGTGTTGAGAGGCAGTGTGCGATAAAAGGCGTCGATGATAACCAAGATATACGTTCCGCGCTCGATCAACTTCAGGCCGGCTCCCAGGCCGTACAGGTCTTTGAGGCGGCCGCGCAGGTTGACGATGTCGATGTTGGCTATGGCATCCTCTGGCAACTGGAGGGCCTGCGCCATCATGCGCAGCCGGTGAGCGCTCGTCTCGGGGTGTAACTCGTTGTCGATGATGAGGACACGGCCGCGCCGTGTTGGGAACTTGCCGAGCCAAAGCTGACCCGTGGCCACGGCAATCGCCAGCCCCAGCGTCAGCCACGACTTGCCGACCTTGGGCGCGGCGATGACGTTCATCGTCTCGCCCTGCCGTAGCAGGCCGTCGATGATGAACGGACGGCGCTCGGGATAACGACGCACCAACTCCGCGTAGGTCAGGATGGGCAAGGCGGCGCCGCGGTTGGCGGCCTCCTGCGCCGCGAGCTGCTCAGCTTCAGCGCGGGGCAGCCCGCCGTCATACTCGGCGATGCCCGCGCGCTCGGCGAATCGCTCGGCATCGTCGGGGGACAGGCCATTGCGGCACGGCGGGGCCTGTCCCGCCGGCGGGGGATGGTCTATCATGAGGGTGTCTCCGTTCATGTACCAACCACGGCCGGGCTCCCACTCGGCCGTGGGGGAAGTTGGGGAGACGCGGGCCGGAGTCGAACCGGCTATCAGGGCTTTGCAAGGGCCACCCGAGGACCGTCCTCCCCCGCGTCTCCTACAGCCCCATCAGTTCGCGGCTGGCGCCACCCGGCCCACGACAGGGGCGGGCTCAATGGCGGCCGTTGGCATTCCCAGCAGCGCGGCGGGCCTCCCACTCGCGGCGCGGCGGGCAACCAGCCGATATGTGCGCCTCCAGTTCCTCACGTCTCCAGCGCACCGTAGCGCCGATGCGCACGGGGGCGGGCACGCGGCCAGCACTCACCCATCGATACCACGTCGCGGCACTCGCGCCGTACAGGCGGCTCGCCTGGCCGGCGGTCAGCAGCAATGGCTCCCCAGCGGCGGCGAGGACAGCCGCGGCGCGGGCCTTGCGGCCGCCGGCCTCGGTAGTGCGCGGCTCCTCGGCGGTGGGGGCAGGTGCGGACTCAGGGGGAAGCGCGAGGCGGACGGCGGGAGTATCAGTTCCCACGGCGCACCTCCTGCCGGCGCTCCGGCTCGGGGGGTTCCTGTCTCAGTTTCTCGCGGACGGCATGAGCCAGGGCGCGGGCAGTCGGGGAGTCCGGTCCGGCCGTGCGCTCGGCATCTTCGAGGGCCACAAGCAACCGCCATAGCGGCAGGTCGCTCAGGCGCCGGTGTAGGGAAGTGTTCATGCCCCCATGATGCGCGGGGGCCTGAGAGTCATGTTGTGAACCGTCGCCCGTCCGTCAGGCGACGGACGAATTCTCTCGGGAAATGCAAGGCAGAGAGAGGCGAAAAAGTTGTCCTTCCGTCGTCCGTCCGTCAACCGTCCTTCGCGAGCCGTTGGAGAACGGGCAAGACGTCGGTCGTCCGGTAGAGGTATTTCGCCTCGTTCTGGCGCTTATTCTGGACTTCCACGCAGCAATCGGGGTGGTCAGGGCGGAACCGGCGGAGGGCCGATTCTACCCTGGGAACGGGCAGCCCGAGCTGACGAGCCAGGTCGGGGGCGGAGAGCATCGCGGGTAGGGCCGTCGCTTCGTCAACCGGCGCCTCGTTGCACTCAGGAAGGGTGCGCAGGTCCGCGGTTACGTCGGCAAGGAATGACTCCAGGCCCGGGCGGTCCTCGGCACGCAGCTGGCACCACTCAAGGCGGTAGCTCCCATCCCGTGGCGCTCCGGCGGCTGTCAGCAGATCAAGCCACATGACAGCGTGCCTGTATCCGGGAGTTCGCGGGCACAGCCCCTGCCAAGGCGCCGGGTTGATCGGCTCTTCGGTCTCGCAAACGGCGGCGTGCAGTGCCGTCAGCACCGCGTACTTCGCGGCCAGGGTATAGGGGCGGCGGTCCAGCGGCAAGCCACAGCCTGGTCGAGGATTGGCCGCTCGCTCCTTCAGGTACTGGAAGCATTGCAGCAAGAAGCGCCGGCGGGCGTCGGGCAGACGGAGCAGGTCATTGACGCGCCATCCAAGGTCTGCGAACGGAGGGAAGGACATGGAATGCACTCCGGGGCAGGCGGCGCCGGCCCGGTCGCCCGTAGCGGAGTGCAAGGCGACAGGTCGCCGGGCCGGCCAGGGGTCATGACTCCCCCGTCCCGCCATTCGGCATTCTCCTTGTCGAGCGCCAGAGCTGCAAGGCGGTAGGGTCGGCCGCGCATTCCTTCGCCGGGCAGGCAGCCGGAAAACAGGTCGCAGTCGCGGGAAACCCAGTCGGTTCGATGGCAAGACCGCTCAGACACGACCTAATCAATCGTCAGCGTGAATACTGGTGTTTGGATCAAGCCGGCAATGGACGCAACCGTCCGCGTGAACAGTGATGTTGGCGTCAAGCCGGCAATGGACGCAACAACCGTGAAGGTGCCTTTCTTGGCGTTGGCGATGAGTTGTGGAGCGGTGGCCACACCAGTTGCATTGGTGGTTGCGGTCGCCGTGCTACTGCCGCCAAAGGTGCCGCTGGCCCCGTTCGTCGCATTGGCATGGATCGTAAAGGTCACCAGCACACCTGGCACATCATTCCCGACGCTGTCGGTGACCACCACACCGAGATCGATCGCAAAGGCGGACCCAGCCGTTGTGGTCTGCGGGGTGGTTTTGCACACGGCGACAATCTTGGCCGCCGGCCCTACCAAGTTCGTCAGGCTGAAGGAAGTGTTCGCCCCACTGATCGAGGCGACCACCGTGAAGCCGCCCGGATGAGCGTTAGCAGTGAAAGCGGGCGCGATGGCTACGCCGTTGGCGTTGGTGGTGGCTGTCAGCTTGCCGGCGAAGGTGCCACCGGGTCCGTTATTTGGCGCGGTGAAGGTCACCTTGACGCCGGCAACCGGATTCCCGAATTGATCGGCTACGCCGACTTGCAGGGTGTTCTTATACGCTTTGGTGACAACTGCGCTCTGGGAATTGCCGGAACTGATAGTGACACTGGCCGGCTGGCCTGCGTTGTTGGTCAAGGTGAAGGAGGCGGGGACACCGACGCCAGCGACCCAGACGTTGACCGTGAAGCTACCTGCCATTGTGTTGGCAGTCAACACCGGCGCCGTGGCCACGCCGTTGGCATCGGTCACGACAATGGGCCAAGCAGCGAAGGTTCCGTTCGCGGTGCTTCCCGGCAGTTCAAACACGACCGTGATGCCACTCACGGGTTTGCCGGCGGCATCGGTGACGCGCGCCGTCAGGGCCTTGCCGTAACTGGTGAAGACCGTGGCGTGCTGGCCACTGCCGGACACGGTTTTTATGGCCGCGGGAATGGCGGTGTTCGTCAAGCTAAAGATGGCCGGGCTCGCGATACCCGCGACCGTAGCGGTGACGGTGAAGTTGCCCAGGACATGGTCGGCACTGAAACCCGGCGCGGTGGCGATACCCAATGTGTTCGTTGGGACGGTGGTCAGCGCGTTGAAGGTCCCGGTGGGGCCGGCCAGCGGCGCGGCGAAGGTGACCGGGACGTTGGCGAGCGGATTGCCAAAGGCGTCAACCACCTTGGCCTGGAGGAAGCTGCCGTAGGCGGAGCCGATGGGAGCGCTCTGCGGCGTGCCGCCCGCTGCGGTAATGGTTGCCGGGACGCTGGGGGTATTGGTCAAATTGAAGGCCGCAGGGCTGGCGACGCCGCTGACCGAAGCCTCCACGGTAAAAGTTCCAGCCGTCTGGCCTGCCGTAAGCGCCGGCGCGATGGCCACGCCATGCGTATTGGTCGTGACGGTGGCGTTGCCTGCAAAGTTGCCACTGGCGCCGTTGGCGCCGGCCACCGCCGCGAACGTGACGCTGGCTCCGGTCACCGGGTTGCCGGAACTATCGGTGACAAACGCCTCAAGAGGCGCGAAGTTACTCGCGACTGTAGCGCTTTGCAACGCGCCTACGAATGGCACAATGTTGGCGGGATTTTCCACCGTCAGCGTCGCGGCCGTGGTCATGGCGTACAAGCCGGCGGCGTTGCTGAAGACCGCGCGATACTGGTCGCCGGACAGCGTGACGGGGGCATTGGTGATCGTGAGCGTTGTCGAGGTGACGCCGCTGTAGACGCTGTCGTTGCTGAGGTTCGAGAAACTGTCCCCGTCGTCGGTGCTGATCTGCCATTGCACCGCAGTCGGCGTGGGAATGCCGTCGCTCGCCGCAGCCGAGAATGAGGTGTCCTGTCCGACGATAATCGTTTGATTCGTTGGAATGGTGGTTACAGTGGGGGTAGCAGAGTATTGGAAGGCGCCGACATCGCTGGCCTCGTTGATGGGCCGGGCGACACCCCGCTGGTCGTTCGTGGCCGTCGTCTCGGTGACGCCTTTGCCAATGGCGAAACTGCCGAGACCAATGGCGAAGGTCTGCGTCGGACCGCCGTTGTTGCCCAGAGGGGCAAGACCGACGTTGGCAACGCTAACGCCGACCTGGTTGCCATTCACTTCGTCACTGAGCCCGCCGCTGCCGCCCGTGCCGATCAAGTTATCGCTAGAGGAAAGTCCCACCAGACCAGCGATGTCGTCGGGCGTCGTACCGGCATAAATGTTGACGTTTCCGGAGACGATGTCACCATTCAGGGTCACGAGGGAGGAGTTAGAACCCGCATTGATGCCGCCGCCGTTGTTGACGCGGAGATGGGAATAGTTGCCAGAGAAGGTGCTGTTGCTGACGGTTAGCGTGCCGCTGTCGAAGATGCCACCGCCGCCGCTAGCGGAGTTGTTGGAGAAGGTGCTGTTGCTGACCGTTAGCGTGCCCGTGCCCTCGTTATCGATGCCGCCGCCGCGGTTGCCGCCGCTGACAGAGTTGTTAGAGAAGGTGCTGTTGCTGACCACTACCGCGCCGGTGCCGGGGTTACCGATGCCGCCGCCGTCGGGGCCGCCAGAGTTGTTGGAGAAGGTGCTGTTGCTGACCGTTAGCGTGTCGTTGTTAAGGATGCCGCCGCTGCCATTGCTGACGGAGTTGTTGGAGAAGGTGCAGTTGTTGACCGTCAGCGTGCTGTTGTTGAGGATGCCGGCGCCACCGCTTTCGCCGCTGACGGAGTTGTTGGAGAAGGTGCAGTTGTTGACCGTCAGCGTGCTGTTGTTGAGGATGCCACCGCCACTGCTTTCGCTGTCGCTGACAGAGTTGTTGGAGAAGGTACTGTTGCTGACGGTTAGCGTGCCGTTGTTGAGGATGCCGCCGCCGCCGTCGTCGCTGGTTGTATTCCCATCGGCGATGGTCAGGCCAGACAGCGAGGCTGTCACGGAGGTAGTAAACCCTGCTTTCCCGCTGACCGTGAAGACCGTGAACTGTCCGCCGCCGTCGATGGTCACCGGCCCGATGCCCTGATCGTTCATGATGGCAACGTCCACACCGATGTTCAGCGTGCTGGATAGGTCGATGGTGCGGACGCCCGCGGCGAAGTCGATGGTCTCGCCGGATGTGGCGTTCTTGAGCGCGTACCGTAGCGAGCCCGTGTCGCTGGGATCGTCGCTCGCGCTCGTGACCGTCACCACCGACGGCACTGATCGGTCTTCGAGCAGTTCCAGGCGCAGACGAACCGGGGGCGTGCGGCGGCGCACTCGCGGCCGACGAGGAGCCAGGGAGGAGAACGGCGAGCTGACCTGCAACCAGGTCCACAAGGAGGACAGGAGGACGCGCATCGCAGCTTCTCCGGGAACGACGGTGGTATCGGGGACAGGCGAGGCACGGGGGGCGGGACGGTAGCCGGTAGGGCCACCGTCCAGCGTTTCTGTCGCCGAAGCATCAGGGGGTAAGTGCAACCACTCGGAAGTCACTTGGGCGCAAGCACTCGGAAGTCAGTGCCTCGCGCTTAGCATGGCGAGAAACCTTCTCGTGAGGAGTCTGCCATGAGCAACAAACCGATCCCG
>Ga0116217_10002855_pt1 | contig 15935 bp, 10 predicted proteins | sample Sb_taG_6_FD_89697 | JGI IMG/M metagenome (GOLD analysis project Ga0116217, IMG submission 89697) | Peat soil microbial communities from Weissenstadt, Germany - Sb_50d_4_PS metaG | ecosystem: Environmental > Terrestrial > Soil > Wetlands > Peat | place: Germany: Weissenstadt | collected 2010-09-21 | reverse complement strand
CGAGCAGGGCTCCCCGGTCCTCGATCCGTTGGACCGCAGCGACCGGGAGGACGAAATAACCGGGTGGCTCGAAAAACGCTCGGTGGCCCACGCGGCACAGGTGGCTGCCAGTTTGATCGATGCTGGTTTCGAATACGCGTGTCTGGAGTCCATCTCTTCACATTTTCCTGGTGATGTAATCGAGGATGTCCTCATCCGGGTCTCCGCCTCGCTCCTTGTTGGTCGCCTGGCAAAAGAAATCGAGCACAGTACCGCGCGCATTTCCGATCTGGTCCGCGCCATCAAAGAGTATTCGCACATGGACCAGATGCCCGAGCAAGAGGTGGATGTCCACGACGGTTTGGAAACCACGCTGGTGGTCCTCCGCCATCAGCTCAAGCAAGGAGTTTCCATCGTGCGCGAGTATGATCGCACTCTTCCCAAAGTGTGCGCGCACCCCGGCGAACTCAACCAGGTGTGGACCAACCTCATCGACAATGCTGTCGACGCTATGAACGGCAAAGGCGAATTGCGAATCCGAACCGCAAGGGATCCTAATCACGTGCTTGTCGAGATCGGCGACAACGGTCCCGGCATTCCGCTGGACGTGCAAAAGCGCATTTTTGAACCGTTCTTCACCACCAAAGGCGTCGGCAAAGGGCTCGGCCTGGGCCTCGACACCGTTTATCGCATTGTGCGCAATCATCACGGAGAAGTGACCTTCAAATCGCGCCCCGGCGACACACGATTCACGGTGCGCCTGCCGATCCCGGGCGCCAATGGCGCTAAACAAGCGTGAAGTGAGTGTTCGCTCAAAGCGGAAGCGAGCAGCGACTGTTCGGAAGCCACTTCGCAATAGCGTGCGGGAGTTGGAGATCCGCGACCGTGAGGGCCACCGAACGAAATCCCAAGGTTACGATGAGCTGGCAGACTGGGAATCCGAGACCGTGTGGCCGCCGGATTATCCACTCCTCTAAACCCCGCGACGATTGAGCTGAATCGGTTGGGCCGGCCATGCCATGTCAGTTTGCCCACTGGTCCTCTTGCTGGTAGAGTAGCGCTGATATGAACCAGCGCGCTGCGACCCTCCACTTGGCTGAATTACGCAATTTCGCCGGATGCCGGCGTACACGGCAGCTGGCTGCTTTGTGCGCAATGGCCGCCTGTCTGCTCTCACTGAATCTCCCGGCCTTGGCGCAAGACCTCACTCCCGCCAAGCCGGAATCAGTCGGCCTGTCGTCCGAAAGACTGGAGCGCATCGGCGCTGCCGTACAGCGCAGCATCGACGATAAGCGTATCGCGGGCGCGGTCACGCTTGTCGCCCGGCGTGGTCATGTCGCCTGGCTGAAGGCGCAGGGCATGATGGATCGCCAAGCGGGCAAGCCGATGCAGACCGACGCCATTTTCCGCATCTGCTCCATGACCAAAGCCATCACCACTCTCGCGGCGATGATGCTCTACGAGGACGGCCGGTTTCTGCTGGACGACCCGGTCTCGAATTACATTCCGGAGTTCAAGAATGCGAAAGTGCTCGTCAAACCGGCGTCGGGCAAGCCCTACACGATTCCGGCAACGAAAGAAATCACGATTCGCAACTTGATGACCCACACCTCGGGACTCACCTATAACTGGAATTCAGATCTCGGCCAGATGTACGACGATGCCAATGTTGCGCACGGCCTCCTCCCATACGACGGAACCATCGGCGACAGCGTGAAACGTCTGGCGGGCCTGCCGCTCCTGTTCAATCCAGGAGATCGTTTTGAGTACAGTCTGGGTATTGATGTTCTCGGCTACTTGGTCGAGGTTGTTTCCGGCAAGCCGCTCGACCAGTTTCTTCGGTCGCGCATTTTCGAGCCACTCGGCATGACGGACACGTACTTTTATCCGCCGGAAAACAAGCTGAACCGTTTGGCGACCGCGTACACGTGGTATAAGGACAAGGGCCTCGGCCGTTTTCCAGACGCGCCGATCACCGAAGGCACATTTTCGTATTCCGCCGACTATCCTGCGCGCGGACCGAAGAAGCTTTTCTCGGGAGGCGGTGGTTTGTGCTCAACCGCCATGGATTACGCGCGCTTCTGCCAGTTGATGCTGGATGGCGGCAAAACCGGGAACACCCGGCTGATCAGCCGCAAGACCGTAGAGCTGATGACCCACGACCAGCTCGGCAAGATCGGCCCGGATCAGGCTTTCGGACTCGGTTTTGGCATCGATGGGGTGAAAGCACCATTGGGCGAGCTCGGCTCTCCAGGAGAATACACCTGGGGCGGGTTTTTCTACACGGCGTTCGTCATCGACCCCAAGGAACAGATGATCACGGTCTTCATGGCGCAGTTGCACCCAACGGGTGATCTCACTTTGGACAGCCTGTTTCACGTGCTCGCCGAGCAAGCGATTACAGACTAGTGAGCTTCGGACGAGGCATGCCTCGCCCCTACATCGCGCGCTTCGTAGGGGCCGGGCACGCCCGGCCTGCCGCTAACTACATCGTCGAAAAACGGAACACTGTTGTCGACGTGAAGCGCTCCCCCGGTTTCAAAACCACCGACGGAAACTTCGGCTGGTTCGGCGAATCGGGAAAATGTTGCGTCTCCATGCAAAACGCCGACCGGCGTCCATACACCTTGCCACCCTTGCCGTGGATCGTTCCATCCAGAAAGTTGCCCGTGTAGAATTGCAGTCCGGGCTGCGTCGTCAGAACCTCCAACACGCGCCCCGAGGTTGGCTCCGTCACGCGAGCGGCCAGGAACAATTCGCCGCCTTTCCGATTCAGCACGAAGTTGTGGTCGTATCCCTTGCCGAGCTTCACCTGCTCGTTAGCGGCATCGATGCGCGCACCAATCGCCGTGGGCTTGCGGAAATCCAGCGGCGTTCCTGCAACGCTTTCGAGTTCGCCGGTCGGGATCAGCGTGCCGTCCACCGGCGTGAAGCGGTCGGCATTGATCGTCATCAGGTGCGAGAGAATGTCGCCGTTCCCCTCGCCGGCAAGATTGAAGTACGAATGATTGGTCAGATTGAGCACCGTCGCCTTATCCGTGGTGGCGCCGTAGTCGATCCTCAGTTCGTTTTTTGCGGTCAACGTATACGTAACGGTTGCCGAGAGATTCCCTGGATATCCCTCTTCGCCATCCTTGCTGAGATAGCTAAGCTGAATCGCGGGCGCCCCATTCTTCGAAACATTCTTGGCGCTCCACACGCGCTTGTCGAAGCCTTTGAGTCCGCCGTGCAGCGTGTTCTTGCCGTCATTCTGCGCCAAGTGATACTCGTGTCCGTCCACCGTGAACCGACCCCCGGCGATGCGATTGCCATAGCGCCCGACGATTGCGCCAAAGTACGGCTCATTGCCGAGATACCCATCCAGACTGTCGAACCCCAGCACGACATCCGCGAATTTCCCACTGCGATCCGGCACTTTCACCGAAACCACCGTGCCCCCGTAGTTCGTAATCGCGACCTCCATTCCGTTCGCATTAGTCAGGATGTAAAGATCCACCGGCTCACCATCTTTGGTTTTGCCGAATGCGCTCTTCTTCATTCCAGCCCCCTGGATTGCGGCCAGAAAAATCAGTCCCATCGACACAGAACACAACAGCCGCAAAATCATTCGTTCCTCACTTCTGCCCGTAGTATGCCTCGGGCCCATGCTTGCGCAAGAAATGTTTGTCGCGGAGCGAATCGGAAATAGCGCTCGCCTCCGGATTGATCGTGAGCGCATGATACGCCAGACACGCAATCTCCTCCAGCACCACGGCGTTATGCGCTGCCTCGGCCGGTGTCCTGCCCCAGCAGAATGGCGCGTGGCCCGCAACCAGCACGCCCGGCTTCGCCAGCGGATCCGTTCCCGCGAAACGGCGCAGAATCATCTGCCCCGTATTCCATTCGTAGTCGGATTCAATCTCTCCAGGCAGCATCCGATCCGTCACCGGGACCGGGCCATGGAAGTAGTCGGCATGCGTGGTGCCGAGGCACGGAATTTCGCGGCCGGCTTGCGCCCAGGCCGTAGCATAACGCGAATGTGTGTGCACGACGCCCCCGATTGCCGGAAACGCGCGATAGAGCGCCAGGTGCGTCGGCAGATCGGAGGACGGCTTCAGGTTTCCTTCGACGATTTTGCCATCGAGGTCGGTAATGATCAGATGTTCCGGTCGCAGCGTATCGTACGGCACGCCGCTCGGTTTGATCGCGACTAGACCCTGTTCGCGCGCGATACCGCTCGCGTTCCCGAAAGTGTACAGCACCAAACCTCGGCGAACCAGCTCCAGATTGGCTTCGCAGACTTCCGCGCGCAGAGCTTCCAGCATCATGCTGCCCCACGCGTCTCGGCCGCGATCCGCCGCAATGCCGGAAGCACACCGCCCATCTCGACCGGTTCCGCATTCTTCCGTCCCATGCCGAAATAAAGCCGCCGGTAAATAGGGAACAGTTCCTGATACACCGCGGCGCTCCGCGCGTCCGGTTGCACCGTCTTGTAGCTCGGGCACAACGCGCCCTGTGCCTCTTCTACGCTCTTGAAGGTCCCCGCCGCCAGAAATGCAAAAATGGCCGATCCCAGGCTGGTCACATCGCCCTGCGGAACCAGAATCGGTTTGTTCATCACGTTGGCATAGACGGCGTTCAGCGTTTCATTTTTCTGCGGGATGCCGCCGCCATTGATGATACGGCTCACTGGCACGCCGTGCTCTTCCATGCGCTCCAGAATCACGCGCGTATGAAACGCCGTGCCTTCGATCGCCGCGAAAAGCTCATCCTGCGCCGTATTCGTGAGTCGCCAACCGAGCGTAACGCCGCTCAGCTCAGGATTCACCAGCACCGTGCGGTCCCCGTTATCCCAGGTGACCCGCATCAGTCCCGTCTCACCGGCACGATATCGGTCCAGCCCCTCCGATAGGGCACTCACCGTCGAGTTCGCCCGCTTTGCGATCGCTTCGAAAATGTCGCCAGTCGCCGAGAGCCCGGCCTCGATCCCCGTATAGCCGGGGTGGATTGATCCCGGCACCACGCCACAGACTCCCGGCACCAGCGTCGGCTGCTCGCTGATCGCCATGATGCAGGTGGATGTCCCAATCACATTCACGACATCACCCAGCCGCACCCCCGCGCCGATCGCGTCCCAATGCGCATCAAAAGCGCCCACGGGGATCGGAATGCCCGGCGACAGTCCCAGCCGATCCGCCCACGCCGCGCTCACCCGCCCCGCGATTTGATCCGAAGTCGCATACCGGCCGCCGAGTCTCGGCCCGATTCCGCCCAGCAGCGAGTCCACTTTTGTCAGGAACTCATCCGGAGGAAACCCGCCCAGTGACCGGTTCCACATCCACTTGTGTCCCATGGCGCATACGCTGCGCGGAACCGCAGCCGCATCCGTGATTCCGCATAACGTGGCCGCCACCATGTCGCAATGCTCGAGCGCCGTCGCCATACGCTCGCGCTTTGCTGGATTGTTCCGCAGCCAGTGCAGCAACTTGGCAAATCCCCACTCCGACGAGTACACGCCGCCGCACCAGCGGATCGCCTCCAGCTTGGTCGCATTCGCCGCACTCGTGATCTCCGCCGCCTCTTTCCAGGCTCGATGATCGCACCAGAGATAATAATCATCCAGCGGTTCGAGCGCTCGGTTCACCGGCACTACGCTCGACCCGGTTGTATCCAGCGCGATCGCCGCGATCTCACTGCCACGAATTCCCGCCGCGTCCAGCGCTTTGTGCATGGCCGCGACCAGCGCTTCCATGTGATCCGCGTGCTTCTGCGTCGCATGGTCCGGGTCTTCTTTCTTCCGCAGCAGCGGATACACCGCCACACCAGATCCAAGCCGTCCTTTCTGATGGTCGAAGATCGACACGCGCACGCTGAGTGTGCCGAAATCTACTCCCGCGACAACGCTCACCTCAGCAGCCCGGTTCCTTGTGCCAGTACATGCCCCACCCGAGATATCGCGTGGCGGCTTCGTGCACGGCAGCGCCGACTGTCGCGAGATTCGCCGCTACGTGGTGTTCGAAACCCTGCTCGCAAATGTAGCGCAGCAGGCCCTGCAATCGCGGAATCTGCACCACGCCCGCTCCACCGAATGTCTCGAGCGAATCGTTGGTAAACGCTCCCTCGCCCACGTAGCCCCGAATCGTGCCTTCGCGATCGTTCGTCGAGAAGCGCGCGAAGCTCATCGGACTGGCCTTCACCCGGCCCACACAGGTTCCAAACGTGTTCTCCTTGCCCACCGTCCCCGCGATAATCTCCTGAAAATCCATCTTCACGTCCGCGAAGAAGTGCTTCGGCAGGTTGCTGCAATGGAAGCACACCGCTTTGTCCGGGTCGTCGCCGTAATTGTTGTTCCAATCGAGCAGCGCGCTCGGCGTTCCCGACGCCAGTTGCAGCGCATGCATCCCGATAACGCCGCAAATGTCCACCTCGCAGGCGCTCGACATCAGGTTGTTGCTCATCATGCTCATCACCGTGCACGGGACCACGCCGAAGTATTCTTCCATCGAGGTCCAGCATTGCACCGCGCTGATGGCCACCTCCGTTTGCCGCATCCAGCCGTCCACCACCGCGCCCAGTTTCGCCATCTTGAGCAGCGCCGAATCGGGGACGCCGCCTGTCGGCACATAGCGCCGGATCTCCGCCAGTTTCTGCTGCGCGGCATCGTCGGTATCCTTCATCCGTTCGACGCGCCCCAAAATCTCGGAGAGATCGATCGTCTCGATTGAGATCCCGTTCGCTTCCAGAATTTTTTCGCTGTAGCGCACGGTGTTGAACGCCGCCGGCCGCGCCCCGATCGCGCCGATCCGCAGCCGTCGCAGCCCTCGCACTACCCGGCAAACCGCTGCGAACCACTCCAGATCCTTCCGGAAGAATTCCGAATCCGGTGTTTCCGTGTGGCGCGTGGTCAACGAGTATGGAATGCCGTACTGCGAAAGGTTGTTGCACGCCGACATCTTGCCGCAAAAGCTGTCGCGCCGGTCGCGAATCGTCATGCGCGCCGGCGTATCCGGGGTAGCCTGCACCAGCACCGGTACGTTCAGATCTGCCATGCGCAGCGTGTCCGCGATCGCGCGCTCGTCGCCGAAGTTTGGTAGTGTCAACACCACGCCATCGATCGCATCCCGATGTTCTCGAAACCGCGCCGCGCACTTCCGCGCTTCTTCACGCGATTCGACCGCACCGTGCCTCGATTCCGCCGGATCGAGCGCCACCACGCCGTGTCCCGCGCCCTCGATCGCCGCGATCATCTCCTTGCGCCCGCTGTCCGCCAGATGGCCGGGAAAGAAGCCGCGGTTTCCCACAATGAGCCCGAACGTCATCTTTTTTGTAGCCGGATTCGTCATTGCCAATGCCTAATGCTCTCTCGGCAGATCCACCGCCGGATTCCTCGCGAAGAAATCAAACGGCCGCAGCTCGAACTCGTGCCACGCTGTCGGCATGATGGGCCAGTCTTCCGGCCGCGGCACGTGGTGAAACCCCAGCGTATACCACACCACGATGTCCGTGTTCTCGATCGGCCGGTTCCCCTTGGTCCACGCCGGCAGCCCGTCACCGCCGTGGCTCTGCGTCGGATAGTCACCCGCCGGATAGCGCTCATCTTCGCGATACGGCGTCACCCACAAGTTGTGCCGGATGAAGCCCGCGCGCTTCTGCGGCCAGTCATCATCCACCATCAGCGACACAGCGTTGTGGCCCGCCGCAATCTCGTAACCCACCGGATATCCCAGAGGCCCCTTCACGTTCGGATTGATCACGCGCCACAGCGCCGGATGCTCCATCATCATTGTGAGCTGCGCGTCGCTTTCCGTCTTCGCCACCTTCTGCTCCGCTACCCACACGCTCTTGCGCGGATTGCTGTCCGGTAGCCGCTCCGTCTTCATCTCCTCCTTGACGAAGCTGTTCTCCGTCCCATCCACATCCAAATCGAGCCGGAATGAGAAGAAGTGGTCGTGATTCACCCCCACCGTGTTGTCCGCCACGAAGTGTCCGTAGCGCCCGTCTTTCCCGTCGCGATCCTCCGCCGCGGTCCGGCTGCCCACCGCCTTCACTTCCACGGACCCCGTCGCTCCCACGCCAATCTTGATCGTGCCGTTCTGCTCGAACGTCCAGTCCACCGCGTAATCATAGTTGCCGAACGTCGTGATCATCCGCAGCACCAGGTCGCGCCGCCGTCGGCTCTCAGTAAACAGCCCGATGGTGCTATGCCGCCACGCAAGATCTCCCGCCTCGCGCTCAAACAGGCACGCCGTGCGCGCCCGCCGCTGCGGTGTTCCGTGTGAGGTCGGAATCACCGAATCGAAGTACACCGCGTTATCCGGACAATCCGCGCCCGGCGCGAGCGTGCTCGCCACGCCGCCCCAAGTGTTGCCCTCGCCCATGTCGATGAACGTGGTGTGATACCAGCCTTCGGCCGGGTCCTGATACGGAACGAAAACCTCCGCGAGCGACCCTTCATACAGAATCGGCCGCTCCTTTCCCCCATCGAGATACCTCACATTCGTCACCACTACGCCCGCCTTCGCATCGATCCGGAAGTGAAAATGCCAGTTTTGCCAGCTCACTTCGTTGCCCTCAGTCCGAAAGCCGCGAACCGGCTGCGTGACTAGTATCGGACCTGGAACCTCGCGTGACGGAATCGTGCCCGAATCGTACTCCGTGTTGCCCGGAGGAATCGGCACCGGGCCCGTGTCGATCATCCGAATCAGTTTCTGCTCTTCCGAATCCCACAACGCGATCAGGCCCCCAATCGAATGCCCTCCGCTCGCGTTTCTTACCGAACATTTCACGCGTTGCAGCCGGCGCCCCTTCTCCTCGGCCGTGTCAAAGTAACCGGGCGAATCGCCGTCGCAGTCCACGGTGTCGAAATCCGTGATGCCGCGTTTGCGTATCGCCGCTTGCCACTGCGGGTCGGCCTTCAATCGCTCCGTAACGCCCTCGGTCTCGTCCGCGATCAGCACCGGCTCCACGCCCTTCACCTCTTTCCAGGAAACGACCTTCCGCCCGGCAATATCCACGATCCCCTCAAACGTCCGCCGCCCCTGTTTAACAATGGCCAGCGCCTCGCGCCGGAAAGTGGTGCCCGGTTTCCAGCTCAAGACTTCACCTTTCGGCGGCTCGTGCAAATTGATCCCCGCGAAGCGGCTCTCCGCGTCGAGCTTGCCCGATGTCTTCATGGTCTCCAGAACCGTCCAGTACTCCTGAAAGGTCAAAGCGTCAAGCGGATGTAGCGCCACTTCGGCCACGCCTATCGGAGCCAGAGCGGCAACAACCGCAATGCGCGTCAAGCCAAACATCCAAACTCTCTTTCGTAATCGCATGCGAAGATTGTTGAGCTTATCACAAGCCTCCATTCGCGTTTATTCGCGTCCATTCGCCGCTCCGTTGCGTCTATAGTAAAAACTATGTCCACCAACAGGAGCACCCCGTGAACCGCCGCCAGCTCTTGCGCAATTCTTTCCTCGGAGCCATCGGCGCCACCGCCGCTACCGCGCGCGAATTCCCAGCCAATTACGACGAGTCCAAGCAACTGGCGCAATCCGATTGGAAGCCCACCTTCCTGAGCGATCACCAGAACCAAACTCTCATCGTCCTGAGCGATCTCATCATCCCGGAAACCGACACCCCCGGCGCCAAGACCGCCCTGGCCAATCGCTTTATCGATCTGTTGCTCGCCGCGGAAACGCATGATACCCAGCAGTCCTTCCTCAACAGCCTGGCTTACCTCGATGGCGAATCCAGAACCCGCTTCGGCGCCGCCTTCATTTACATTCCCCACGAATCACAAATTGAATTTCTCGAACTCCTCGCATATCCCGATTCGCTTGACTCCTGGGGCGAAGGGAAAACAGGTGACTCCACCGGGCACAGTCACTTCCAGAAACTCAAAGACTGGATCGCCCGCGCCTTTTACAGTTCCGAAGCCGGCATGAAGGCGCTTGGCTGGAATGGCGAGGCCCCACATGGCACCCCGACCGGTTGTGTCACCAAACAAGGATAAACACGCGCTATGCCCGACCCGGATCTTTCTCAAACTTTCGACGCCATCGTGGTTGGCTCCGGAGCCACCGGCGGCTGGGCCGCCAAGCGCCTTTCCGAAGCCGGATTAACCGTCGCTCTACTCGAAGCCGGCCGCAACGTTTCGCCCGCCGAATTCACCGAGCACATGCCCGGCTACAAGCTTCACTTCCGCGACATGTCCCCCGAGATCGTCAAAACACGGCCCGTGCAGAAGCAATGCTACGCCTGCATGGAGTACAACTACGATTGGTTCGTTAACGACCTCGAAAATCCCTACAGCACGCCCAAGGACAAGCCGTTCACCTGGCAGCGCCTGCGCATTGTCGGTGGCAGGACCCTGGTCTGGGGTCGCCAAAGCTACCGGCTCAGCGATCTCGATTTCAAAGCCTACAGCCATGATGGCTATGGCCAGGACTGGCCCATCTCCTATGCCGACCTCGCCCCGTTCTACGACATCGTTGAAGATTACGTCGGCATCAGCGGAGCCGCCGAAAGCAACCCCGCGCTTCCCGACGGCCACTTTCTGCCGCCCATGGCCATGACTTGCGGAGAACAGCACATGCGCGAGCAGGTGAAGAAGGCATTCGGCCACACCGTGACCATCGGACGCGTCGCCATGCTCACGAAAAATCACAACGGGCGCGCGGCCTGTCACTATTGCGGACCGTGTGAGCGCGGCTGCGTCACCTATTCTTACTTCAGCAGTCCCTTCACTACGGTCAAGGACGCGCTCAAGACCGGCAAATGCACACTCGTCCCTAACGCCGTTGTGGCGCACGTCAATCTCGTGAAAGCGGAAAATCGCGCCGCCGGTGTGACATTTGTCGATCGCGTCACCCACCAGACCCGGGAGGTCAAAGGCAAGACCGTCATCTTGTGCGCCCAGGCACTGGAATCCACGCGCATTCTTCTGAACTCCACCACGCGCGAAGCAAGCCCCGGATTGGGCAACTCCAGCGGACTCCTCGGCCGCGGCTTGATGGATCACGCCACCGGCGGCGCCGCCACCGGTAAGTTGTCCGGCTTCGACGAAAAGCCCTCGGTGAACGGACCGCATCGCGCCAACGGTATCTACGTCATTCGCTTTCGCAACCTGCTCAACGGCCCGCAGCATAAGGGTTTCATCCGTGGCTACGGTTACCAGGGCGGCGCCGGCCCCCAGTTCGATTTCGGCGCACCCGGTTTTGGCGCTGGATATAAACAAGCCGTCCTGCGCGGGAGCTATGGCATCAACCTCGGCGCATTCGGCGAGTCGTTAGCCTACAACGACAACTTCGTGTCCATCGATCCTGATCTCAAGGACGCCTGGGGCATTCCCGCGCTTCACGTCAGCATGACGCATCGCGACAACGAGAAGACCATGATGGAAGACTCCGCCGTGGCCGCCGCGGAGATGTTGGAGGCCTGCGGCGCCCGCAATATCCAGATCAGTACCCGTGTCGCCGAGCCCGGCATGGCCATCCATGAACTCGGCACCGCGCGCATGGGCACCGATCCGAAAGCGTCCGTCACCAACCCCTGGTGCCAATTGCACGACGTGCCAAACGTCTTTTCGATGGACGGCGCCTGTTTCGTTTCCTCGGGCTGCCAGAACCCCACGCTGACCATGATGGCGATCACCGTTCGCGCCTGCGACCATCTGATCGACCGCTTCCGCCGCAACGAGGTCTAGGTACAGTACCGGAACTCGCTTTCCCGCAGTCCGTTGTTATGCCGGAACGTCGCTTGCTAACCTCACCCTTAAGCCCACGGATGCTCGACCCCGACATAGCCCTTGTAGCTTTGGTGCTGCTCATCGCCATCGCCGCCCTCCTAGACCCCGGCGGCCCCGGAACCCCGCGCCGCCTGCCCGTACGACATTAAGTGGGGCTCTCCTCCCCGCTTGACATCCACCGCCCTCGGCTTACATCGAGATTCTGGCTTCCCACTAGGTACCACAAGCCGTAGTACTGGTACACAGCGCTGGTACAAAACACGAAAAGCGCTGTACGACAGGTGGTCACAAATAGGTGAACACTGTATACAATTGCCTTTCAGCCGTCTAATTAGGTTATTGAACAAACTTCACCGGAGACTCTACTCATGCAACGACGTCACTATTCTGGTTCCATGATGCTTGTTCTTGCGCTTCTCGTTTTCACCATTGATTCAGCGCGCGCAAGCATGCTCTTGACTCCGGCCGGTACCACCGCCGGGTTCACCCTTTCGACTTTCGCCGATGGCTTCCCCACTACCGGATTTTGCTGCGGCCCGCTCGGCGTCGCCTTTCCGAAAAGTGGAGGTGTGATGGTTGCGGACTATCCGGGCAATGTATACCTGTTCCCGACCGATACCGATGGACAGCACGCCGGCTCTGTGACGCCCGTCACTGGTTATGGTTCTAATGGCCCTGCGGATCTCGCGTCAATAGGCGGCAAGATTTACATGACCGATCAGGGTCCCGGCCTGGTACTCCAATTGAATGATAACGGCACGTTCAATCACACAGTTGCGAGCATTGGCATTGCCACTGGTATGGCCGCCGACGCTGCCAACGGCCTGCTTTACGTCTCAAATGTGAGCTCCGGCATCTTCTCCGTGGACCCGACAACGGGAACGACGACTCTGTTCGCTTCCGTCGTAGCCGACGGGCTGACCATAGACACGACCGCGCAAATCCTCTATGCGGAGGTCGGAGGCCACATTCTTGGTTTCCGTATCAGTGATGGCGTGCAAGTCTTCGATTCCGGCGCTATCGCAAACGGTCCGGACGGCGCCGCTGTCGGAGAGGGTAAGCTGGCCGGCAACATATTTGTCAATACAAACGGTGGCACCGTGGTTGAGGTCAATATTGCTACGGACGCCCAAACCCTCATCGCCGCCGGTGGCAGCCGTGGCGATTTTGTCAGCCTCGATCCAAACGGCTCCCTTTTCTTATCGCAGACCGACGAAGTTCTGCGGCTGAGCCCGCCCGCTGGCGGCTGCTTCGGAGCGAACTGTGGGGCAACCGTACCCGAGCCCAGTTCCGGGGTATTGATGTTCAGTGGCTTGGGATTGATTTTTCTAACCCGCCAGTTGAGACGCCGAGCGTAACGACTCTCCTTCACAAGAATGCTGTAGGGGCGGAGCACTGCTCGGCCCTTTCCTTTTTAGATGGGGAACATAGGAACTTAGGGACGGAGACCTCGATTGCCGATTTCGTCCTAACACTGCTCTCCTCTGTTACCATTCTCCCTATGGCCGAGGATCGCACTTACCCCCCAAGTCGGGAATTCGTTGAGCGCGCCAACGTGAAGGGCATGGACGCCTATCGCGCACTCTACAAGCGCGCCGAGGAGCAGCCCGCTGAATTCTGGGGCGAGCTCGCGGAAAAAGAGCTGTTCTGGTTCGAGAAGTGGTCCAAAGCCTTCGAGTGGAATCCGCCGTTCGTGAAATGGTTCGTCGGCGGCAAAACCAACGTCTCGTACAACTGCATCGACCGCCATCTCTCCACGCCGCGCAAAAACAAAGTCGCAATTCTCTGGGAAGGCGAGCCCGGCGATCAGCGCATGATCACCTACCAGGAGCTGCACCGTCTGGTATCGCGCTTCGCCAGCGTCCTGAAATCGCGCGGCCTCAAGACCGGCGATCGTGCCATCATCTACATGCCCATGATCCCGGAGCTTCCCATTGCTCTGCTAGCCTGCGCGCGGCTCGGCATCATTCATAGCGTGGTGTTCGGCGGATTTTCGGCCGAAGCTCTCAAGGCGCGCATCCAAGACCTCGAAGCCCAGGTCGTCATCACCGCCGATGGCGGCTGGCGGCGCGGCAAGGAAGTCAAACTCAAACCTGCTGTGGATGAAGCGCTGGCCGACTGTCCCACGGTGCGCGACGTCATTGTCTATCGCCGCACCGGTGCAGAGGTCGTCATGCAAACCGGCCGCGATTCCTGGTGGCATGAGCTGGATGAGAAGGCCGCCGAAACCTGTGATGCTGTGCCGCTCGACTCCGAAACCCCGCTCTTCGTGCTCTACACCTCCGGCACCACCGGCAAGCCGAAAGGCATCGTGCACTCGACCGGCGGCTACCTGCTGCAAGCCACCATGACCATGAAGTGGGTCTTCGATCTCCACGAAGAAGACACCTACTGGTGCACCGCCGATATCGGTTGGGTCACCGGCCACAGCTACATCGTCTACGGCCCGCTTGCCGCCGGCGCGACCAGTGTCATGTACGAAGGCGCGCCCGATTTCCCGCAGCCCGACCGCTTCTGGCGCCTGGTCGAAAAATATCGCGTCAACATTCTCTACACTTCCCCCACCGCCATCCGCGCCTTTGTCCGCATGGGCGATCAGTGGCCCAACGCGCACGATCTCTCCAGCCTGCGCCTGCTTGGTTCGGTCGGAGAACCGATCAATCCCGCAGCCTGGGAGTGGTACTACAAGACCATCGGAAAAGAGCGCTGCCCCATCGTCGATACCTGGTGGCAGACTGAAACCGGCGCCATCATGATCTCGCCCATCCCCGGTGCCGTGCCGCTAAAACCAGGCTCCGGCACGCTCCCGCTGCCCGGCATTCTTCCCGAGGTTGTGGACTTCCAAGGCGTACCCGTCGGAGCCAACCAGGAAGGCCTCCTGATCATCCGCCGCCCCTGGCCCAGCATGTTGCGCACCATCTGGCACGATCCCGAGCGTTACAAACAGCAGTATTGGGAGCGCATTCCCGGCGCCTATCTCACCGGCGATGCCGCCCGCCGTGACGCCGACGGCTATTACTGGGTGTTGGGCCGCGTCGATGACGTCATGAACGTCAGCGGCCACCGCCTGAGCACCATGGAACTCGAATCCGCGCTGGTTCGCCATCCCGCGGTTGCTGAAGCGGCCGTCGTCGGCAAACCGCACGAGATCACCGGCCAGGCCATGGTGTGCTTCGTAACGCTGAAGGAAGGCAAGTGGGACACTGAGCAGCTCGCCCAGGATCTACGCTTGTGGGTAGCCCACGAGATCGGCAGCTTCGCTAAACCCGAGCAGATCCGCTTCACCGAAGCGCTTCCCAAAACTCGTAGCGGAAAAATCATGCGCCGCCTCCTGCGCGAGATCGTCACCTCGAACACGGTAGTCGGCGACGTCACCACGCTCGAAGATCTGACCGTCGTAACCAAATTGGCCGCGCAGCACGATGAAGAGTGAATTGGTTTTTAGCCCTGGGCGCAGGCGTATAATTCCCGAATGCGAAACCTGCTTCTCGGCGTAATCGCCGTAGCTTCTTTTTGGCTCCCGCTGTGTGCGCAGGATCGCGATCGCAGCGATCTTGCAGTGGTCGGCCGCATCAAAACCGAAGCCTTCGAGAATTCCCAGCTAATGGAAACGTTGGAATATCTCACCGATCAGTACGGTCCGCGCCTCACCCTGAGTGCGGAGTGGCGGGAGGCGGCCGATTGGGCGGTGAAACGTCTACAGGGTTACGGCATTGACAATGCTCACTTGGAGAAGTGGGGCACACCGGGCCGCAGTTGGTCTTTGAAAAAAGCGTCGGTAGAGATGCTGGAGCCGCGCTATTCGCCCCTGGTCGCCGCGCCCTTGGCGTGGTCCGACACGACTCACGGGATCAAGACCGGTGAGGTTATTCTGGCGCGTTACGGCAGCGGACGCCGTGTGCTGGATCCCGCGAAGGCTGCGGAAGAGCTCGACAAGTTCACGGCGGAATGGAAGGGAAAGCTGAAGGGGAAAATTGTTCTGCTCTCGACCGTCCGGCGTGTCGCTCCGCCGGCCAAGCCCCTGTTCCAACGCTACACGGCCCAGGAATTGATCGAGCTGGCCGAGGCCCCCGCGCCGGTTGTGAAAACTCCCCTGGACCTCAAGAATCTGAAGTTTCCCGACACCGATGACTTGCAGGAGCTGATGCAGTTCAATGCCAGCCTGCCTCCGTGGGTGCGCGAGCAGCTCAGAAAGAAGCGTGAGGCGCTATCGGCGAAGCGCGCGAAATTCTTCAAAGACGAAGGT
>Ga0116217_10002854_pt1 | contig 15935 bp, 18 predicted proteins | sample Sb_taG_6_FD_89697 | JGI IMG/M metagenome (GOLD analysis project Ga0116217, IMG submission 89697) | Peat soil microbial communities from Weissenstadt, Germany - Sb_50d_4_PS metaG | ecosystem: Environmental > Terrestrial > Soil > Wetlands > Peat | place: Germany: Weissenstadt | collected 2010-09-21 | reverse complement strand
GCGTCGGCCGCCGAGATCGACGCCACCTGCGCGATCTCGTGCCGGGAGTCGATCTCCTTGGCTTGCTTCTGGATGGCACCGACCGCCGCCTCGACAGCCTTCTCGATGCCCCGCTTGAGCGCCATCGGACTGGCCCCGGCGGCGACGTTGCGCAGGCCCTCGTGGATGAGCGCTTGGGCGAGCACCGTGGCGGTGGTGGTGCCGTCACCGGCGACGTCGTTGGTCTTGGTGGCGACCTCCTTCACCAGCTGCGCACCCATGTTCTCGAACGGGTCCTCGAGCTCCACCTCGCGGGCGATGGTCACGCCGTCGTTGGTGATGGTGGGCGCGCCGAACTTCTTGTCGATGACGACGTTGCGCCCTTTCGGGCCGAGCGTCACCTTCACCGTGTCGGCCAGCCTGTTGACGCCGGCCTCGAGGCCCCGTCGCGCCGCTTCGTCGAACTTCAGGATCTTGGACATGACGCTGTCGCCCTACTTCTTGCTGATCTTGGCGAGTACGTCCCGGCTGGAGAGGATGAGCAGGTCCTCGCCTTCGAAGGTGATCTCGGTGCCGCCGTACTTGGAGTAGACGACGGTGTCGCCCGCGGCGACGTCCACGGGCACGAGTTCGCCGGTGTTCTCGGCGCGACGGCCCGGACCGACGGCGATCACCTCACCTTGCTGGGGCTTCTCCTTGGCGGTGTCGGGGATCACGAGCCCGGAGGCGGTGGTCTCTTCCGACTCGCCGGGGCGGACAACGATCCGGTCCTCGAGGGGGTGGAGCTTCATGGCAGGTGAGCCTCCTGTAGGCACTTAGCACTCGAACCTTGCGAGTGCTAACGATAGCGGGCGCGCCGGGCCCGGGCAACCGCGGGGCGCGGGCCCGGGGTCGCCTCAGCCCAGAAGGGGCAGGCGCAGATTGGGGTCGGCGCCGGCGTCGAGGGCGGTGGGCCCCAGGTGCTCGAGCTGCCACCACCCCGCCGCGGCGATCATCGCCGCGTTGTCCGTGCACATGGCCCGGCTGGGGAGGTAGGTGGGGAGACCGAGCTCCCGGCCCGACTCGGCGAAGGCGGCCCGCAGGGCCCCGTTGGCCGACACCCCTCCCGCCAGGCACATGCCCGTGGCCCCCGTCGACTGCGCCGCCGCCGCCGTCTTGGCCACGAGCACGTCCACCACGGCTTGCTGGAACGACGCCGCCACGTCCTCGTCGGTGGCCTCGGGTCGGCGGCGCACGGCGTGGACCACCGCCGTCTTGAGCCCGCTGAAGGAGAAGTCGAGCCCGTCGCCCACCATGGCCCGGGGGAAGGAGAAGGCGGCGGGGTCGCCGTGGCTCGCAGCGCGCTCGATGACGGGGCCGCCGGGGTAGCCGAGGCCGAGGAACCGGGCGACCTTGTCGAAGGCTTCGCCCGCGGCGTCGTCGAGGGTCTGGCCCAGGAGCCGGTAACGGCCGGGGCCCTCCATGGACACGAGCAGGGTGTGTCCTCCCGACACCAGGAGCACGGTCACGGGCCACTCGACGCCGGGGTGGTCGAGGAGGGCCGCGAAGAGGTGGCCCTCGAGGTGGTTGACGCCGACGAAGGGCAGGCCCCAGGCCAGGGCGAGCGCCTTGGCCTCGCTCACCCCCACCAGCAGTGAGCCGATCAGGCCCGGGCCGGTGGTGGCGGCGACGGCGCGCAGACCCCTCCCCCCCACCAGCCCCGCCTGCCCGAGCGCCTCGGCGATGACCGGGGTCAGCAGCTCCAGATGGGCGCGGCCCGCGAGCTCGGGGACGACGCCGCCGTAGGAGGCGTGCAGGTTCCCCTGGCTCGACACCACCGACGACAGCACCTCGCCCCCGCCGCCGACGACGGCGGCCGCGGTGTCGTCGCACGAGGTCTCGATACCGAGCACGAGCGCAGAGGGTCCCGTCACGGCCCGGACCGCAGTCGCTGTTCGAGCCCTGCCAGACGTTGGGCGTAGTCCGCGGTGTCGATGTCGCGCGCCCACATGACGATGGCGTCCTCGCCCGTTTCGGGGTAGTAGTTGCGTCGGACGCCGACGGGCGCGAAGCCGAAACGCCGGTACAGCGCCTGTGCGGAGAAGTTCGACGTCCTGACCTCGAGCGTCAGGTGCCGTACCCCGAGGGTGGCAGCGGCGCGGGCCTGATCGAGGAGCAGCACCGTGCCGATGCCGCGACGGTGCCACGCCGTGTCCACGGTGAGGGTGGTGATGTGTCCGTCTTCCGCCACCACCATCAACCCGCAGTAGCCGACCACCAGTGGCCCGATCGTGGCGACGGTGTACCGCCGGGACCTGCGCTGGGCGATCTCGGACAGGAACACCGTGGACGACCACGGCCGCGGGTAGTTCGCCTCTTCGATCTGGACCACGTGTCGCAGGTGCCGCCGGCGTAGCGGCACGATCCGCACCGCGCTGGCGACACCTTCGGGCCTCGCCGGCGCGCCGTCGCCGCCGTCGTCAGGGGTAGCGCTGTCGTCGTCCCACGCCGTGGGCACTCAGCGCTCCACGCCGGCGCGCGCCCGCGTCTCCCACTTGATCCGGGTCTCCGCGTCGCGCAGATAGTGCGGGAGCACCGTCGCGGCCTCGTGGAACTCGCCCGCCACCGCCCGGCGCACCGCCAGCGAGGCCAACACGGCCGGTGGGGGGTGGGCGAGGACCTCTCCCACGGTCACGGCGCCGGGCACGGCGCCCAGTATCCCCCGGTACCGACGAGCTCCGTCTCCGACCAGCACGAAGGCCTCGCCGAGGCCCACCAGCTCGTCGGCGAGCAGCTCCGGAGACCGACGCACCTCGGTCTGCTCCCACGACACCCCGTCGGCCGTCGTGCGCAGGCGGGCCACGAAGACCTCGCCCCGTCTGGCGTCGACCACGGGAACCACGAGCGTGCCCGGGGCCGCCCCCGACGTCGCTGCCGCGTACGCCAGGACCTCGAGGCTGCTCAGGCCGACGAGGGGCTTCTCCAACGCGAACGCCAACGCCTGGGCGGTGCCCACACCGACGCGCAGCCCGGTGAACAGTCCGGGTCCGACGTCGACGCCCACGGCATCGACGTCGGACAGGGCCACGCCGGCGCGGCGGGTGACGAAGTCGATGGCGGGCGCGATCGACTCGGCATGATGCCGGCCACGCGACACGGTCACGGTGGCGAGGACGCCGTCCTCGTCGGCCAAGGCCACACCGGCCAGTTCGGTGGCCGACTCCAGGGCCAGGACCATCATGACGTCGCCCACTGACACAACAGGTGAGCGAGCTCGTCGCGGCGCGTCCCCCACGACCGGGCCAGGTCGATCGTCACCCGCCGCTGGTCCTCGTGCTCGTCGGGGGAAAGTCGCACCGTGAGTGCGTCACGACCGAGCACGGGCTCGGCCACGTCGCCCCACTCCACCACGGCGACGGCGTCGTCCTCGACCAACTCACCGATGGCGAGATCGGCGACCTCGCCGAGGTGCTCGAGTCGATAGAGATCGGCATGGAGGAAGGTGCGCACCGGCGGGATCCCTTCGACCCCGTCCCCTTCGACCCCGTCCCCTTCACCGGCGCGGGGCGGCACCGGGTACGAGCGCACGAGGGTGAAGGTCGGGCTCGTGACGTGATCGGCGACCCCGAGGCCCGCCGCGATCCCCTGGGCCAGCGTGGTCTTCCCCGACCCCAGGTCGCCGGCGAGGAGCACCACGTCGCCCGGTCGCAAGCCCCGGGCCAGGGCAGCGCCCATGGCCCTGGTGTCGTGGGCCGACTTGGTCCGCAGCCGCACCGGGGCGGGCTCCCCGGCGGCCGGGCTCACGGTGGATCGCCGATGAGGAGCCGCTTGGCGCGGACGAAGTCGGCGCGCATCTCCGCCACCACCTCGGCCCCGCCGCGCAGTCCGGCGGCAGGGTGGTACGTGGGGACGAGATGGCCGCCCCGGAACGGATAGGCACGACCCCGTACCCGACGGATGCCTTCGGTGGTGTCGAGGAGCAGGCGCGTGGCGAAGTTCCCCAAGGTGATCACCACGCTCGGGGAGATCAGCTCGAGTTGGGCGTCGAGGTAGGGCCGGCACGACTCGATCTCGTCGGGAAGAGGGTCGCGATTGCCCGGGGGGCGGCACTTCACGACGTTGGCGATGTAGCACTGGCTCCGGTCGAGACCGATCTCCTGGTGCATGAGCTTGTCGAGGAGCTTCCCCGACCGGCCCACGAAGGGCTCCCCGGCGAGGTCCTCTTCGCGCCCGGGACCTTCGCCCACGAACATGAGCGAGGCGGACTCGTCGCCGACGCCGAACACCACCTGGGTCCGGCCTTGGGCCAGCGCGCAGCGCGTGCAGGTCAGGGCCTCGGTCTGGAGCTCGGCCAAGGTGCCCACGGCGGCATGGTATCGCCGCCGCGCCGCCGGGCCACCGGCGGCGTCAGTCGATCTTGGCGGCGAACTCCTCGATCAGTCGGGCGAACTCGCGCCGGCGCTCGATCATGGGCATGTGCCCGCACCGGGGCAGCTCGACGAGCTCGGAGTGGGGCAGCGCCGCGGCCGTGCGCAGGGCGTGGCGCGGCGGGGTGAGGCGGTCGTGGGAACCGACCACGACGAGCACGGGGAGCTCGACGGACCAGAGCCATTTCGACAGGTCGAACAGCGCCAGGGACAGAAGCAGGTCCACCATCGTGCGCGACGGTGTCGCCAGGTGCATCCCCTCCACGAATCTGACTTGGGCCGGAGGGGCGTCGGCTCCGAACCCCAGGCGCGTCAGCCACCACCGCAGGTCCTGCGACCCCAGGGCGCCCACGCCCCACCGGTCGGCGAGCGAGACGGCGCGGGCCGACACGGGCCGGGCCAGGCGCGTCATGCCCCCCAGTCCCGGCAGGCGCGTGAAGGGGCCCGCCGTCGTCGACACCAGAGCCAGTCCCGCCACCTGGCGGTGCAGCTCGTCGGAGGCCGTGTCGTGGGCGAGCTGGAGGGCCACCATGCCGCCCATGGAGTGGCCCACCACGAGCGCGTGCTCGACCTCGAGCGACGCGAGCACGGCGCGGACGTCCATGGCCATGCGTCGCACGCCCGGCGAGCCTTGCTGGGCGGCGGACATGCGGGCATCGGCGCGCAGCTCGGCCACGTGACCAGGTGCGGGCACCGAGGAGAACCCGGCCGAGCCGGGGACCGACGAGCCGTGACCGCGAAGGTCGGGGACGATGACCCGGTGGTGCACGGCGAGATCGCGCAGCTGGTGCGCCCACAGCGCCCCGCTCAGCATGAAACCGTGGAGCAGCACGACGGGAGGCCCCTGGCCGCGCTCGTTGACGTGGATGCGCCCGCCGTCGTCCACGTCGACGACGTGCTGCACGCAGTCGTCGGGCACGGTGAGCCCTTCCGACGCGATGTCGTCGGGGGTCGATCGCGTGCGTGCCACCAGCCGGTGCTGAGCCGCCCAGCCCACCGCCAACGCGGCACCGGCACCGGCGGCCGCGCCGCGCACCAGCCGGCTCCTGACCAACGATCGCTTGTCGCTCATCGACGACCCTCCCGATCGACGACCACTCGTGGCACGCGCACACCGATGCCGCAGAACACCTCGTGCGCGATGGTGTCGAGCACGTCGGCCCAGTCCGACGCCGTGAGCGACTCGTCCCCCTGCTCGCCGATCAGGACCACGTCGTCACCCACCGCGACCTCCTCCGAGCCGCAGTCCACCACGATCTGGTCCATCGTGACCATCCCGGCCAGCGGACGACGCCGACCGCCCACCAGCACCGTACCGCCGTTGGTGAAGTAGCGCCGGGGCACCCCGTCCGCGTAGCCCAGGGGCACGGTGGCCACCGTGGCGCGCTCGCCCAGGGCGTGGAGCCGGCCGTAGGAGGGACGCTCGGAGGCCTCCAGCCGGCGTACCAGCGTCACCTGGGCGCGCAGCGACAGCACCGGGCGCAGCGCCCCCGCACCGGTGGCGGCCAGGGCCTCGGCGAACGCCGGGTCGACCACGGGGAAGGGCGACACCCCGTAGAGCGCGATCCCGCACCGCACCAGGTCGAGCCGAGACGCCGGGTACGCGAGGGTCCCGGCCGAGTTGGCGGCGTGCAGCAGAGAGGGGCTGTGCCCGGCGCGAACCAACGCGTCACGGGCTTCACCGAGGCTCCGGATCTGAGCCTCGGTGAAGGAACGGTCCTGGGGTTCGACACCGTCGGCCACGGGGAAGTGCGTCCACAGGGCGGCGAAGCGCAGGGACGGCTCCGCGACGACGTCACCCACGATCTGCATCAGCTCGGCGGGCTCGACGCCGACGCGGTGCATGCCCGTGTCGACCTTGACGTGGACGTCGGTGACGACGCCGGCGCGCGCCGAGGCCTCGGCCGCGGCCCGGATGCCGCGGCGCGAGTAGAGGGTGAGGGTCAGTCCATGGGCCGCGACATCGGCCATGGACGGCGGGGTCGGCTCCGACAACACGAGCACGGGCGCGGCGATGCCGGCGGCGCGCAGCTCCATGCCTTCCTCGGCAGTGGCCACGGCCAACCAGGTGGCACCGCCCTCCAGGGCGGCCCGGGCCACGGGGACCGCACCGTGCCCGTAGGCGTCGGCCTTGACCACGGCACACAGCGCGGCCGGTGCCGCGGCGCGCCGCAGGAGCGAGGCGTTGTGGCGCAGCGCGCCGAGGTCGATCTCGGCCCACACCGGGCGCGATCCCACGTGCGGGGTGGCCTCGCCGGTCTGGTGGCGCACTCCGGCGCGGCTCATCCCCGGCAGACCGCCGACAGCCATCGACCCAGGAGATCGGCGAGGTCCCCCGCCACGAGGCCCTCGCGAGGCCCCAGCTCGGCGGCGCGCCCGTGCACGTGGGCGGCCAGGGCAGCAGCGTGCCGGGGCCCGACGCCGCGGGCCACGAAGGCCCCGATGGCGCCCGACAGCACGTCGCCGGTCCCCGCCGTGGCCAGACGGGGCGACCCGGCCGTGGCCAGCAAGACGTTCCCGTCCGGGTCGGCGACGACGGTGGTCGGCCCTTTCAGCAGCACCACGGCGCCACAAACCCGGGCCAGGTCGGTGGCGGCGCGGATCCGGTCTGACCCCGGTGGCGCTCCCGCCAAGCGGGTGAACTCCCCCTCGTGGGGGGTGAGCACCGCGGTGCGCGCCCCACCGGCGCCCGACGCGGCGCCGGGGTCGCCACCCACCACCGCCGCGACCTCGTCGCCGGTGCCCAGTGCATAGAGGCCGTCCGCGTCCACGACGACGGGCACCGTCGACCGCGCCACGACGTCACGCACGTCGGCCACGGTGCTCGACGCCCGACCGAGCCCGGGACCGACCACCAACGCCCGACACCGCTCGGCCATGACGAGCGCCTGCGAGGACCATCCTTCGAACGCCAGGGGCGTGCCCACGGCTTCGCTCACCGGGAGATCGGCGGGGTCACCACCGGGGATGCCCAGCCGGACCATCCCCGCGCCGGCCCGGTACGCGGCGCGGGCGCACAGGCCGGCGGCACCGGTCATGCCCGGGGATCCGGCCACCACGGACAGCGCCGACTGCCACTTGTGTGCGTCGCGCGGCCGCGGGGCGAGCTGGGCGGCCACGTCGGAGTCCTCGACCACCCATATGCGCGCCCGGCTCACGTCGAGGCCGATGTCGACCACCTCCACCCGACCCGCCAGCACCAGGCCCGCACCTTGCACAAGGCCGGTCTTGAGCGCCGCGAAGGTGACCGTCAGGTCGGCCCGAAGGGGCTCGCCGCACGCCTCCCCCGTGTCACCGTTCACACCCGAGGGGATGTCGACGGCGAGCACGGGCACCCCCGCCGGAACCGCCGGAGCCCGGTAGGTGCCGCGAAAGCCCGTGCCGTAGGCGGCGTCGATCACGAGGTCGACAGCGCCGGCCGGACCGATGCGATCGGGAGCGTCGCTCGCCTCGACCACGGTCACCTGCGCACCTCGAGCCCGCAGGCGGGCCGCGGCCACCCGGCCGTCGGCACCGTTGTTCCCCTTGCCGGCGACGACCACGACATGGCGCCCGTAGGTGCCGCCGAGCATGCGGATCGCCCACGTCGCCACGGCCGTGCCCGCCCGCTGGACCAGCGTCTCCTCGGAGACCTGTGCGAGCGCGTCGGCGTCGACGGCTCGCATGTCGTCCACGCGCAGCACGGGTTTCACGGCGTCGGACCACCGCCGTCGTCCCTCGACCCCTCGGCGACGACGGTGGCCACGGCGACGGTGTCGGTGTGCGTCAACGACACGTGCCACCGCCGCACACCGCGCCCGTCACTGAGCTCGGCGGCGCGTCCCGAGAGCGCCAGGCCCGGTTGGCCGTTGTCGGCCCGGACGACCTCGACGTCGCGAAACCCCGCCGCGCCCACACCGACCCCGAGCGCCTTGAGCACGGCCTCCTTGGCGGCGAAACGGACGGCCAGACGCGGGCCCCGGTCGCGGCTGCGCTCGGCGTAGGCCCGCTCCTTCTCGGTGAACAGACGGTCCACGATGCCGGGGCGACGCTCGATGACTCGGCGGAACCTGCTCACGTCGACGGCGTCGACGCCGATGCCGCGGACGTCCCCAGCCCCGAGGTCGCCGTCGGGCGCCGTCACTCCACCGTGACCGTCTTGGCCAGGTTGCGAGGCCGGTCGACGTCGTGCCCGTGCGCACGGGCGATGTGGTAGGCCAGCAATTGGAGGGGCACGACGTCGACGACGGGCGCGAACAAGGGGTGGGTCTTCGGGACCCACAGGACCTCGTCGGCCTGGGCCGCGGTTTCCTCGTCGCCCTCGTTGGCCAGCAGGATCACGGTGGCGCCGCGGGCGCGCACCTCGGCCACGTTGCCCATCATCTTCTCCCACAGGCGCGTCCTCGTGGCCACGCCCACCACGACGGTCCCGGGAACGATCAAGGCGATGGGCCCGTGCTTGAGCTCGCCGGCGGGATAACCCTCGGCCCGCAGGTACGAGATCTCCTTGAGCTTCAAGGCACCTTCGAGGGCCACCGGGAAGCCGACGTGGCGGCCCAGGAAGAAGAAATCGCGTGTGTCGGCGAACTTGGCGGCGACCGCGGCGACCTCGGCGTCGCGTTCGGGGGTCAGGGCCCGCTCGACGAGCTCGGGGAGCTTGGCCAGATCGGCGAACAGGACGCGCGCGTCGGCGGGCTCGGCGAATCCCCGGAGCTGCGCGAGGTACAGCGCCAGCAGCTCGAGCGCGACCACCTGGGTCAGGTGCGTCTTGGTGGCGGCCACGCCTACCTCGGGGCCTGCCCGTGTGTAGAGGACGCCGTCGGCCTCACGCGCCATCGACGAGTCGACGACGTTGGAGATGACCATGATCTTGGCGTCCCACTGGCGCGCCTCTCGCATGGCCTGCAGGGTGTCGATCGTCTCGCCCGACTGGCTCACCCCCACCACCAGCGTCCGATCGTCGAGCACCGGATCCCGGTAACGGAATTCCGACGCGATGTCGATCTCGGTGGGGAGGCGGGCCAGGCGTTCGATGGCGTACTTGGCCACCATGCCGGCGTGATAGCTCGAGCCGCATGCCACCACGAACACCTTGTCGACGTGGCGCAGCTCGGCGTCGGTGATCCGGAACTCGTCGAGCTCGACGGTCCCGTTGCGCAACAGCCGACCCAGCAGTGTGTCGGCGATCGCCCGGGGCTGCTCGTGGATCTCCTTGCCCATGAAGTCGGGATAGCCACCCTTCTCGGCGGCCTCGAGGTCCCAGTCGACGTGCAGCTCCTTGGGCTCGACCTCCTTGCCCTGCAGCGTCGTGACCCGCATCGAGCCGGGACGCAGCACCACGACCTGATCGTCGTCGAGGACCCAGAAGCGCCGTGTCCGGCCGAGCAGGGCGGGGATGTCCGAGGCGAGCAGTCCCTCCCCCGAGTCGCCCTCGCCCATGCCGACGATGAGCGGTGACACCCGGCGGCCCGCCACGATGGTCCCGGGCTCACCGGCACACACCACCGCCAGGGCGAAGGCGCCTCGTACCTCGCGCAGCGTGGCCCGCACGGCGTCGGCCAGGGACGCCCCCCCGGAGAGCTCTCGTTCGACCAGGTGGGCGATCACCTCGGTGTCGGTCTCCGACACGAAGGTGTGCCCCTCCTCGCGCAGACCCTGCGCGAGCTCCCGCCAGTTCTCGATGATGCCGTTGTGCACGACGGCCACGCCGCCGGTGCAGTCGAGGAGGGGATGGGCGTTGCCCTCGGTGGGATGGCCGTGGGTGGCCCACCGGGTATGGCCGATCCCGGCCGTCACCTCGCCCGGGCCCTCCTCGACCACCTTGCGAAGGTCCTCCAGCGAACGCGTGCCGGTGGCCGCCCGGGCCCGCCACAGCTCTCCCCCGGACTGCAGCGCCACGCCGGCCGAGTCGTAGCCGCGGTACTCCAGGCGCTCCAGGCCCTGGAGCAGGACGTCGAGGACCTCGCCACCCCCCGTGGCGCCGATGATGCCGCACATGGCCCCAAGGCTAGGGCGTCGTCGACCTCAGGCGGGGACGTGGCGTCCCCGAAGAGCTCACTCCGAGGCCGCCTCGGGTGCGGCGGACCGCACGAGGGCCTTCTCCACCGCGGCGCAGAGCCGCAGCGCGGCAGCGTGGGCGGCCGCCTCGTCCTCGGCTTCGACCATCACCCGCACCAGCGGCTCGGTGCCGCTGGCCCGCAGGAGCACGCGACCGTGCGCACCGAGCTCGGCTTCCACCGCGACCACCTCGGCCTGCACCGCCGGCACCGCCACCGCCTCGGCCGGTCGTGGCGCCTCCACGTTGTGGAGCACCTGCGGGAGCCGCTGCATGGAACGGCGCGCCAGCTCTGCCAAGGGAGCCCCCGAGCGCCGGACGAGGTCCAGCAGCAGCACGCCGGTGAGTACGCCGTCTCCGGTGGTGGCCAGCTCGCGGAACACGATGTGGCCGGACTGCTCCCCACCCAGGGTGAGCCCGTTGCGGTCGAGCGCCTCGAGAACATAGCGGTCGCCCACCTGCGTCTCGTGCACGGTGATGCCGCGCTCGGCCATCGCCAGGCGAAACCCGAGGTTGGTCATGACCGTGACGACCACCGTGTTGCCGGCGAGGTTCCCCCGGCCGGCCAGGTCGGAGGCGAACAGCGACAACAGCTCGTCACCGGTGGTCAGCGCGCCGGTGTGGTCCACGGCGAGGAGCCGGTCGGCATCTCCGTCGAGCGCGAGCCCCACGTGCGCGCCGCGGGCGACGACCTCGGCGGCGAGTGCCTCGGGATGCGTGGACCCGCAGCCGTCGTTGATGTTCACCCCGTCAGGATCGTGCGCGATGGCCACCACGTCCGCGCCCAGGCGCTCGAGGACAACAGGTGCGACCACCGAGGCGGCACCGTTGGCGCAGTCGACCACGACCTTCATGCCCGAGAGGTCGCGCCCTTCGAGCACGCCCACGAGATGGTCGACATAGCCGTTCTGGGCGTCAGGCTCGCCCCACAGGCTCCCGACCCCGTGCCCGACGGGCCGGCGTGCCACGGGCTCCGCCGACTCGAGGACACGGTCGAGCTCCTCTTCGATGGCGGCTTCCGTGGCGTCGGGCAGCTTGAGACCCCCCGCCGCGAAGAGCTTGATGCCGTTGTCGGAGAAGAGGTTGTGCGACGCCGACACGACGGCGGCGGGGGCCCCGCGTTGGGCCGACAACCACGCCACACCGGGGGTCGGGAGGACGCCGAGGTCGACCACGTCCGCTCCCTCGCTCGCCATCCCCGCCGAGAGCGCGGCCTGAAGCAAGGGCCCGGAGCGTCTGGTGTCCCGGCCCACGAGAAAGCACGTGGCGGGCAGGGCGCGGGCCGCGGCGCGTCCGAGCGCCATGACGAGCTCGGCACCCAGCTCGGCGTTGGCGACCCCACGGATGCCATCGGTGCCGAAACGCAACCCCACTTCCGACTACCGCTTGGAGTACTGGGGTGCCTTGCGCGCCTTTTTGAGGCCGTACTTCTTGCTCTCCTTTTCGCGAGCGTCCCGGGTGAGCAGTCCGGCCCTCTTGAGGACGGCCCGCAGCTCGGGGTTGAGCTCGACCAGCGAGCGGGTGATCCCGAGGCGCATGGCGCCGGCCTGTCCCGACACGCCCCCGCCGGCGATGGTGGCGTCGATGTCGTACCCCTCGGTGAGGTTGGTGACCCGCAAGGGCTCGGTGACCACCATGCGGTGAGTGGCGGAGCTGAAGTAGTCGTCGAAGGCACGCCGGTTGATGGTGATCTTCCCCTGGCCCGGCCGGATCCTCACCCGCGCCACGGCCGCCTTGCGTCGGCCCGTGGTCTGGCACAGCGGTGCGGGCAGCTTGACCTTGGTCGTCACGTTCGTGGTTCCTGTCTCTCGGACTCGTCGGGGGGTGTCGCGTCCCGGAGCGTCACGACCGGGCCCGGGCACCGGGCAGGTCGAGGACTTGAGGTTGCTGGGCCTGGTGGGGATGATCGGGCCCGGCGTACACCTTGAGCTTGTTGAGCTGCTGGCGCCCGAGGCGGGTGCGGGGGAGCATGCCCCGCACCGCCCTCCGCACGACCTCCTCGGGACGCTCGGACAACAGGTCGCCGTACCGCTTCTTGGTGAGCCCACCCGGGTAGCCGCTGTGGTGGTAGACGAACTTCTTGTCGGCCTTGTCCGAGCTCAACACGACCTTGGCGGCGTTGACCACGACGACGTGGTCGCCGGTGTCGATGTGGGGGGCGAAGATGGGCTTGTGCTTGCCGCGCAGGCGCGACGCCACCTCGGTGGCCAGCCTCCCGAGCACCATGCCGTCGGCGTCGACGACGTGCCAGGCCCGGGTGATGTCACCAGCTTTGGGTGAAAACGTGCGCACGCAGCAATCCTGTCTTGTGTCCCGGGCCCGGACGGGCGCCACGGCCATCGCTGGCTCGGGTGCCGCCGTGCAGGGCTGTCCCCGGAGAGGGGCAACTCCGTCACGAGGCCGGCTGACAACGTTAGGCGCTGGGGCCGGGCCGGGCAAGGCGCAGCGGGGGCAGGCGGCTCACGGGTCGTACGCCACGTCGACGAGGCACAGGCCCTGGGGCGGGGCGATCACGCCACCCACCCGGGACCGGTCGCCGCTCTGCAGCAGCCAGTTGACGTCCGATGCCCGGCGCCGGCCCCGGCCCACCTCGACGAGCGTGCCCACCACCGATCGCACCATCTGGTGGCAGAACGAGGTGGCCGCGATGTCGAACCGGAGCAGCCGCGCGCCCGGGCCCAGCTCGCCGGGCCGTACCGGGACCTCGGCCAAGCGGGCGTCGAGCACGCGCCTGGAGATGGGTGTCCCCGGGTCGGTGCCCGGCACCCGGCGGCAGAAGGCCCGGAAGTCGTGCTCCCCCAGCAGGGCGTCAGCCGCGCTCTGCATGGCGCGCATGTCGAGCGGCCCCGGCACGTGCCACGACACCGGGGCGAGGAGGGGGTCCGGCGTCAGGTCCTCGAGGATCAGGTACCGGTAGCGCCGGGACCGGGCGGAGCGGCGGGCGTCGAATCCCGGCGGGGCCACCTCGGCCGACCTGACCACCACCGAGGGTTTGAGGAGCGTGTTCAGCGACCGCACCAGGCGGACGCTGTCCACGTCCGGGCGCACGTCGACGTGCACGACCTGTCCCCGGGCGTGCACGCCTGCGTCGGTGCGCCCCGCGCACACCAGCTCCACCCGGTGGCCGACGACGACGGCGATGGCGCCGGCCAGGGTGCCCGCCACGGTGCGCTGCCCGGGCTGGGCGGCAAAGCCGCGGAACCCGGCGCCGTCGTAGGACACGGTCAGCCGCAACCGCGTCGTCACGGCCGGGATCTGGTCCCGAGCTGGGGCGGTTTCGGACGAGGTCTGCTCGGGGTGTCCGGACGCCTCGGGGGGCGGGCTCGATCCGCTCCGCGTCGACCCCATCCCGGCGGTGGCCCCTGGGGCGGCCGCGAGGTCAGGGTCGAACAGGGTCAAACCAGCTCGATGCGCGCCATGGGCGCGCTGTCACCTTGTCGGGGCCCGAGCTTCAGGATGCGGGTGTAGCCACCGGGCCGGTCCGAGTAGCGCGGTGCGATCTCCACGAACAGCTTGTGGGCCATGTCCTTGTCCCGGATCAGTGCGACCACATTGCGCTGGCGGTGCACGCCGCCTTTCACCGCGGCGGTGATGCACTTCTCGGCCACGGGCCGCAACGCCTTCGCCTTGGCTTCGGTCGTCACGAGCGACTCCGCAGCGATGAGCGAGGCCACCAGGTTGCCGAGCATGGCCTTCTGATGGGCAGCGTCACCACCCAGTCGCCGGCCTCTGCGGGGTGTGCCGCGCATGTGCCCCTCAGTCCTTCACCCGGAGGGACAGGCCACGCTCGTCGAGGCGCTGGATCACCTCGTCGAGGGACTTCTGGCCGAAGTTGGTGATGGCCAGGAGGTCCTCGGCTGTCCGTTCCACGAGCTCGCCGATGGTGTTGACCTGGGCGCGCTTGAGGCAGTTGCGGGGCCGCTCGGACAGGTCGAGGTCCTCGATGGCGAGATCGAGGTCGGGCGAGCCGCTCGTCGACGTCCCCACCTCGCCCAGCTCGAGCCCCTGGGGCTCGTCCTCCAGGTCGGCGACGAGGCCCACCAGGGAGCGCAGGGTGTCGCCGGCCGAGGCGAGGGCCTCGCGCGGGGTGAGCGACCCGTCGGTCTCGATGTCGAGGACGAGGCGGTCGAAATCTGTGGACTGCTCCACTCGCACCGGCTCCACCGAGAAGGCCACTCGCCGCACGGGCGAGAAGATCGAGTCCACCGGGATGACACCGATCGTGGTGGAGCGCTTGTTGCGCTCCGCCGAGGCGTAGCCGCGACCCCGCTCCACCGTGACGTCGATGGCCAGTCGTCCCTTGCCGTTGAGGGTGGCGATGTGGAGCTCGGGATTGAGCACCTCGACGTCGGCGGTGAGCTGGAGGTCCCCGGCGGTCACGTCCCCCGGGCCCCGCTTGTCGCAACGCAGCGTGACGGCGTCATCGGCGTGCACCCGCAGGACGACGTCCTTGAGGTTCAAGATGATGTCGGTGACGTCCTCCTTGACGCCTGGCAGGGTGGTGAACTCGTGCAGGGCGTCGTCGAACCGGACCTGGGTCACCGCCGCCCCGGGGATCGACGACAACAGCGTGCGCCGGATCGAATTGCCGAGCGTGTGGCCGAAGCCGGGCTCGAGGGGGCTCACCGCGAACCGCTGGCGGTTGGCCTCCTCCTCGCCGATGGCCTCGACGGTGGGGCGCTGGATGATGAGCATGCGACTGGCTCCTGGGTGTGGTGGGGACTGAGTGTGGGGCTCGGAGGTGGGTGGGACTCGGGGGCTGGGCGCTACTTGGAGTAGAGCTCGACGATGAGCGACTCGCGCACCGGCTCGTCGATGTGCTCGCGCTCGGGGAGTGTGGTGACACGCACCTGGGTGCGGTTCTCGCCCGCCTCGAGCCACAGGGGCAGCGGGCGGTCGAGGGTGTCGAGGTTCCTGCGCACGAAGTAGAGCTCGCGCGACGTTCCCTTGAGGGAGACGACATCGCCCTGTCGCACCCGGTAGCTCGGGATCGTCACGCGCTTCCCGTTCACGAGGATGTGCCCGTGGCGGACGAGCTGACGCGCCTGGGCCCGACTGGCCCCCCAGGTGGCCCGGAACGTCACGTTGTCCAGGCGCAGCTCGAGCAGGCGCAGGAGATTCTCCCCGGTGATCCCCGGTTGCCGGCTCGCCTCGGCGTAGAGGTTGCGGAACTGCCGCTCGAGGAGCCCGTAGATCCGTCGGGCCTTCTGCTTCTCCCGCAACTGGGCCAGGTACTCCGAACCCTGGCGCATACGGTCGCGCCCGTGCTCGCCGGGGGGGTACGCCCGGCTGTGGCGGTCGGTGACCGCTTCGCTGACAGGGCACTTGAGCGAATAGCAGCGCTCGCCCTTCAAGAACAGTTTGGTCCGCTCGCGCCGGCACAAGCGGCAGACGGGACCGGTGTAACGCGCCATGCGGTGGTGCTCCTTCCGTTCCCGCTAGACCCGGCGCCGCTTCTTGGGGCGGCAGCCGTTGTGCGGGATGGGGGTGACGTCCTTGATGCCGGCGACCTCGAT
>Ga0116217_10002852_pt1 | contig 15943 bp, 14 predicted proteins | sample Sb_taG_6_FD_89697 | JGI IMG/M metagenome (GOLD analysis project Ga0116217, IMG submission 89697) | Peat soil microbial communities from Weissenstadt, Germany - Sb_50d_4_PS metaG | ecosystem: Environmental > Terrestrial > Soil > Wetlands > Peat | place: Germany: Weissenstadt | collected 2010-09-21 | reverse complement strand
TGGGGGCGCATTCGAGGACGCAACGAGACGCGGTAGTAGTGACGCTCGGCGAGCGTACACCGCCCCTCTCGCGCTGTCAATGTGAAGCTTATTTCACATTGACGGCATGAACGGTGCGCACCTTGCCAGTGCAAGCATCAACACAACACCGCCGGCATGTTGTGCCGGCGGTGTAAGAGACCCGAGCTATTTCTGCAAACGCTCGCCTGAGGGAGGAGTTGCTCTTTCCTCACCCTGTGTTCTGGGGAATGGCCGGTCGGCATGAACGTTGGGTATGCGTTTCTCGCCTCTCGAGCTGAAGCGCGGCTCGTCCGCCGAGGCCTCGAGCGGCTGCTTGGTGGAGTAGGCGGCTTCATTGAACAGGCCGCCAGAAGGCGCTTTGGCCACCATGAAGACGCCAAATGCTTTGCCGTTCACGTAGGAGGACGACAGATAGTCGGCAAGCATCGGTCCGTTCTGCGAGGCGGGCAACCAACTTATCTTCATCGGCCCTGCCCCCAGATCCTTTCCAGCGGTCCAAGTCCTGCCTCCGTCCGTGGAAGTGGTAAAGCCGACGTGGATCTCGCAGGTAGAATCGCCGCAGTCAGCCTGCGGATAGTAGTAGTAAGTTGTGGTGAGATGGGCAGTTTTGCCGGAGGTGGCACGATCCACCGCCAACCCGGGAATAAAGTGGTCCACCGTGCTGTTGAGCTTGTCGATCGGAATGCGCGCTGGGGTGGTCCATTTCGTTCCGTTGGTCGAAGTGCTCATCACCAGATCATTCGTGCTGCAGCCGGTGCGGAAGCTGCAATCCGACCACACCACGTAAAGCTTTCCCGACTTGTCAATGCCGGTCGAGGGAAAAGGCAGGCCGACGCTTCGTAAACTACTGTTCCCTTGAAAGGTATTGACCTTGGCGATGGTAAAGCTCGTGCCCCAGCTTGCGCCACCGTCGGTCGAGGTAAATGCCTGCATATTAAATCCCAGAAAAGGCACCACAACCTGGCCGTTCGGTTGCACCAGGGGCTCGGCACCAGAGCCGCCGGCTTGGTCCGCGGTCGTCTTGGCTGACCCCCATGTGAGTCCACCGTCGGTGGAAGTGCTCATGAATATGATTCCACTATCCCATTCGGAGTAGCAATTACCATAGAACCGGCTCTTGGCGTTGTTGTCGCACGTAATCCAGTTCTTGTCGTCTCCGCCGCTGCTATCCACCATGATTGGGTTGTCCCAGTGGAGGCCGTCCTTGGAGCGGCTGACGGCGACGTTCACTCCCGAGTTCCCGATCGGAAGACTGGAAATCAACCACACTCCGTGTTTCGCGTCATAAACCACCGACGCATCGCTTGCCGCTGAATAAGTTCCTCCTTTGTAGTTGACCGTGAGCCCTGGAAGATAACCGTAGGTCCAAGTTTTGCCACCGTCGGTGGAAGTGCTAAATCCCAAGTCGGCGCCACCGCCATCGGCAACCCGAGCCACTTGAAAAGCCGCAACCATGGTTGAGCCCCAGGAGTACGTGTCGGGTTCAACTTCGGTTTTGTGCTGGCTGTAAGAGTTATGGAAGCTGTCGGTGCTGATCTTGACCAGGGAGAATTGCGCCTGGAGCGGTGCGGCCATGGCGAGAGAAATCGCAAACACCAGGGCAGCGAAGAAGACAAACCTATTCTTGCGACTGTGGAGCACAACGGCGGTTCGATTCATCGGATTGTCCTTATTGAGATTAGGAGTGTAATATTCGCGGCTCGATTGTGACGCCAAATGGGGAGTACATTTCTCGGCAGCAACGAGGCGCAGTAGTGGTTCAGTCGTCCGGCGAACATACATCGAGGGTTTGCTCGCTGTCAATGTGCATGATTTTTCATCTTGATGGCCGCTCAGCCGAGTCAATAAAAAGGGCCTGATCGACACTCTTACGACCCCGTTCGCAGCCCGAAAGCCGCGTCAGATACGGGATGCAAACCCCCTTTATTCTTGACAGGCGACTGCCCTTAGGGCACATTTGCGTGTAACTTGGCGGACCGAGCTGACTTCCCGACCTCGGTGGGTTGGGAGGGACTGTGTTGAGTAACGCCAACTCCCGGGAGACCACATGAAACTTGTCACTGCGATCCTTACCCTGCTGATTTCACTCGGTACAACCGTTGCGTACGCCCAGGCCCCTCGAGGTCACCACCACGACCTTCTGAACGTGGTCGTAATCTTTCAGGAAAATCGCTCGCCCGACAATTTGTTTGGCAGCAACCCAAACTTCCTGCCGGGTGTAGACATCGCCACGAGTGGGGTGAATTCGCAGGGTCAGACAATCCCGCTGACGTCCATACCGCTGGCGAACAACTACGATCTGAGTCACGCGCATTCCGCGTTCGTGGCCATGTACGCCAACGGAAACATGACTGGAGCGGACAAGATTGGGGTGACTTGCCAAAAGGGTGCAAGCGGTTGTCCACCCGCCAATCCTCAGTTCAAGTATGTCGACAACTCGACCGGGATCCTGAATCCTTACTTTCAATTAGCTGAACAGTACACCTTCGGCGATCGCATGTTCCAAACCAATCAAGGGCCCAGCTTTCCGGCGCACCAATTCATCATTTCGGGAACTTCCGCGCCCAGCCCAGGCAGCGATTTGTTCGCTTCAGAGAATCCAGCGGGGGTCACGAATGCGAATGGCAATACCGGGTGTACTGCTCCGGCTGGCGAATATGTGAGGCTGATTGATCCGAGCGGCAGCGAAGCTCAGGAGGCGTACCCCTGCTACGATCATCAAACCCTGGCCGACCTGCTCGACAATGCGGGAGTCAGTTGGCGGTATTACGCCCCATCAGCAGGTTCCATCTGGACCGGTCCGAATGCTATTCAGCATTTGCGTTTCGGCTCGGATTGGGACAATGACGTTGTTCTGAAGCCGGCGCAGGTCTTGACGGACATCGCCAATGGCCAACTCGCCAACGTTAGCTGGGTGATTCCAACCGGGCAGGAATCAGATCATGCTTCAGGCAATCAAGGTTTGGGCCCGTCCTGGGTTGCGTCGATTGTCAATGCCATCGGCCAAAGTCAATACTGGGACAACACCGTCATCATCATCACATGGGACGATTGGGGCGGATGGTATGACCACGTTCCACCGACCATCATCAACTCGTACGAATACGGTTTCCGCGTGCCGCTGATCGTCGTGTCTCCCTTTGCGAGGCAGGGTTATGTCTCTCACGTCACGCATGATTTCGGCAGCATTCTGCATTTCATCGAAGAGGTTTACCGTTTGCCTTCGCTCGGGTACGCCGACGCTTTGGCTGACGATCTATCCGATTGTTTCGACTTTCACAGACACAATGCTTTCCATAAGATTCCGGCACCGCACGACGCCAAATATTTCGTGAACGACAAGAGCAAACCTGAAGACCCAGACAACGATTGACCGAGTCCAATAAGGCCAATCGGTCTCGGACTTGACTGCGAAGCGCACGAAGGCGTATCTGCCCTGCTAGGATATGCCTCGTGCCTCCGCTGCTCGATGTCCGGCGTCTTACTGTCCAGTTCCCAACCCAGGGTTCGACTTCGGCACAGTCCCTGCTTGCGGTTCGTGATCTTAGCCTGACCCTTGCTGCCGGCGAAGTCCTGGGCCTGGTTGGTGAATCCGGCTCGGGGAAATCCGTTACTTCACTTGCCTTGATGCGTTTGCTCCCCTCACAGGCACGAGTTGCGGGAGAAATCCTGTTTACGAACGGGAACGGCTCAGCCCATGATGTGTTGCGTCTTCCCGATGAAGAAATGCGAAACCTGCGCGGATCGCAGGTGGCCATGATTTTTCAAGAGCCCATGACTGCTCTGAATCCAGTCATGCGGGTTGGCGAGCAGATCGCTGAGGCGGTCGCCGTGCACGCGCGGATGACAAAGAAGGCGGCCTGGGAGCGGGCGGTAGCAGCGATGGAAGATGTTGCGATTCCGAACCCGGCTCTTCGAGCCCGCGATTATCCGTACCAGCTTTCCGGGGGTATGCGGCAGCGCATTATGATTGCGATGGCCATTGTGAATCGTCCTGCGTTGCTGATTGCCGATGAACCCACGACGGCTCTGGATGTCACGGTGCAGGCACAGATTCTCAAACTGCTCGCCGAACTGCGGGCCAGGTTCGGCCTGGCCATGCTATTCATCTCGCATGATCTCGCCGTGGTGTCCCGGGTTGCTGATCGCATCGCGGTGATGTACCCGGGCAATCTTGTGGAACTGGGATCGAAACGCGAAATTTTCCATGCAGCGGCGCATCCCTACACGCGCGGACTTCTAAATGCCGTGCCTACGCTGAAAACGGATCGTACGCGTCCTCTTCAAACGATCGAAGGGACGGTGCCGCCCATGCAGGCGGTTATTTCCGGATGTCCGTTTGAGCCTCGCTGTGACTCTCGCATAGCAGAGTGCGCGCACAGTCTGCCACCGTTGGTTGAGGTGTCTCCGGGTCACTGGGCGCGTTGCCCGGTGGTCAATCCACGATGAGCGCACGCATGCAGTGTAGAGCGGACACTCTTGTCCGCTTTTTCTAGGATGCAAGAAAATCAGGCGAATGCCGAAATCAAGGGCGGCGGACAGCAGTGTCCGCCCTATACGCCTCTTTAGGTCTATAATCGCCATTCTGCCCGGTGAACAGTGCGCGTACTTCTGTTAAGCGACATTCATAGCAATCTCGAAGCTCTAGAGGCGTGCCTCGCGACCGCACCGCCCTACGACCTGGTGGTCAATCTGGGTGACATTGTTGGCTACGGAGCCAGCCCGAATGAAGTCATTGAGCGTTCGCGCAAATTGGGAAAGATCTTCGTCCGCGGTAATCACGACAAAGCTGTGTGCGGCCTGATCGACATCAAGGATTTCAATCCCGTGGCCGCCCTGGCTTCCTCATGGACGCATGATCAGCTTACCGGGGAAAATCTGGAGTGGCTCCGTTCCTTGCCGCAGGGGCCGATTGTGGTTGAAGGACTCCCGGATGCCCAATTTGTGCACGGATCGCCTGCCGATGAGGATGAATATGTAGTGACGGTAGGCGACGCGGTGGAACCGCTGATGGTGGCTCCAACCATGGTGACCTTCTTCGGGCACACCCATTTGCAGGGAAGCTTTATGTTGAACGGCGATCACATCAACTCCATTCATCCCGCTTACAAGACGGTCGGACAAATCGAAAGGTCGGAATTCCCGCTTAAGAATAATCAGCCGTATCTGGTCAATCCCGGTTCCGTCGGACAGCCGCGCGATGGCGACTGGCGGGCGGGATTCGCCGTCTACGACTCTGACGCCCGCATCGTTGCTTTCTACCGCGTGCCCTACAATCTCAAGAAGGCGCAGGATCGTATCTTAGCCGCTGACCTTCCGCCGCGTTTAGCTACCCGGCTGGCCGCCGGAAGATGAACCCGAACGCCGATGGAGGCCGGGCGTCCCCGCCCGGCTGGGCGGATGAGACAGCCCGTCCTACAAGTCTGCTGGCTCCGTTCATGACCTGGTTCGAGGGAAAGTTGAAATGAAAACAAACTGTGGGAAGTCGATAAGGCTCGCATTTCGGGTAGGTCTGGTAGTGGGTTGCCTGGCCGTAGTTGTTGGTGTACGCGCGCAAACCAGCAGCCCTGCCGTCCGAGACTTCAATCAGGTGGCCATTTCACCGGATGGAAATCGTGTTGCCTGGGTGCAATCGTCAGAGACTGGATCCGCTATTTATGTTCAGGACCTCAAATCTCCCGGCGCCAAGCCAAAACGTATTTCCGCGGTCAGCGATGTTCACGCCGCAAGTGAGGACACCATCGCCTGGTCGCCCGACAGCAAACACCTGGCTTTTCTTTCCGATGTTGAAGGTGAGGGGCAATCGAATTTTTACCTAGCGAACGTGGAGGGTGGCAGCGCGCGAAAACTGACCAGCCTTAAGGGGTACCTGGCCGATCCCGCGTGGGCACCTGACCAAAAGACGCTGGCATTTTTATTTACGGAGAATGCGCCGCGGGTAGCTGGCCCCTTGATGCCCATGGTGCCCGAAACCGGAGTCATCGATCAGAAGATTTACGAACAGCGGCTGACGTTGGTGGATGTTGGCTCGGGCAAATTACGCCAGCTCTCGCCGCCGGAAATGTACGTTTACCAGTATGACTGGTCCCCGGACGGGAAGCGTTTCGCTGCGATTGCGGCGCATGGTGCGGGCGATTCCAATTGGTATATTGCCGAACTCTACACGCTGAGCGCAGAAAACGGAGAACTCAAGCCGGTTTACAAACCTTCTTTGCAGATCGCTGTTCCACGCTGGTCTCCTGATGGCAAGACCATCGCTTTCATTGGCGGGCTCATGAGCGATGAGGGATCGATCGGTGGCGATATTTTTACCGTGTCCGCAACCGGCGGAGATGCTCGCAACGCGACTCCTGCAATTGCAGCTTCACCTTCGTGGCTCTACTGGGAATCGCCGAGCAAAATTCTGTTTACCGAAAACGTCGATGGTCTCGACGGCATTTCCAGGGTCGATTTGCCCAGCGGAAAAATTTCGGTAGCGTGGACTGGACCGGAAGTCATCTCTACGGAGGCTGAGGGTGGACCTACGGTTTCTCTCACGGCAGATCGCCAGTCTTCCGCAGTGATTCGGAATTCATCCACGCACCCGCCGGAAATCTGGGCTGGTCCGATCGGAGACTGGAAGCAAGTTACTCGCGTAAATGATGGTATTCGTCCAGCCTGGGGTTCACTGAAAAGCCTCCACTGGTCAAATGGCGACCTGAAGATCCAAGGGTGGCTCATGTATCCGACCGACTACGATCCTAACAAGCGCTACCCAATGGTTGTGGTGGTGCACGGCGGCCCGGCCGGGGAGGCGCATGTCGGATGGCCTGAGGCGTTCTTCAATACTTACGAATTATCCGCTCACGGATATTTTGTGCTCTTTCCGAACCCTCGCGGCAGCTTCGGACAAGGAGAAAAGTTTACCGCCGCGAACGTCAAGGATTTTGGCTACGGCGATTTCCAGGATATTTTGAAGGGCGTCAACGAGGTCGCAAAAACGGCGCCGGTCGACAACAACCGCGTCGGCATCACGGGCTGGAGTTACGGCGGCTATATGACCATGTGGGCCGTGACCCAGACCAACCGTTTTCGCGCCGCGGTGGCCGGTGCCGGACTGGCGAACTGGCAAAGCTATTATGGTCAAAACGATATTGATTAATGGATGCCCCCCTATTTCGGTGCGACTGTATACGATGATCCCGCGATCTATGCAAAGAGCGCGCCCATTACATTCATAAAAAATGTGAAGACGCCCACCCTCGTGCTGGTTGGCCAGTACGATGGGGAATGCCCAATGCCGCAATCCCGCGAGTTCTGGTGGGCGCTGAAAACCTTAGGCGTGGAAACGCAGCTGGTCATCTATCCCGGCGAAGGACACGAATTCCTCCAAGCCGAACACCGCCGCGACGTCCTCGATCGCCTGACGGGATGGTTCGACCACTATTTGAAATAAAAAAAATGGAGGACGGGCGTCCCCGCCCGTTCGGGCTGACCATAGCTCGGCTGAGTCAACGACCGCAGTGTAAACTTTCGCCATGCCCTCAAATTTCTCACCTCGCGCTAGCAAAGAGCTTTTCAGCGCCCGCGAAAACCCGCCCGCGCACCATCTCGTTGCTTTCAGCGACGGCGGCGCTCGCGGCAATCCCGGACCTTCCGGATACGGCGTCGTCATTCAAGATGAAACCGGGCGAAAAGTTGCCGCACTGAGCGAATATCTCGGCCATCAAACCAATAATTTTGCGGAGTATCAGGGCTTGATTGCCGCGCTGGAGTATGCCGTAGCCAACGGCCACAAGGCGCTCAAGGTGATCAGCGACTCAGAGTTGCTGGTGCGGCAAATCAAAGGCATCTACAAAGTGAAGAATGCCGCTCTGCAAGACCTCCACGGACGCGCCAGGGAATTGATCGCACGACTCGACTGGTTTTCGATCGGCCACGTGCTTCGCGGACACAACGAAGAAGCCGACCGCTTGGCCAACGCCGCCATGGACAAAGGTACGGGCCGTGTGGCGCGGGCGCCCTCACCCGCGTCGTCGGGAAGCGTTCCAGAAGCGCAACAGGAATTCGATGGAATCGTTCGAGAGGGAAAAATCGAATTACTTGACGGCAAACTCCCTGAAGGAACGCAAGTGCAAGTGCGAGTGAAGAAGTTTCGTTGAAAGGACGCCCGTCCTCCACCTAAACAAACCTATTCGTCGACAACCGAATTCTTAAGCGTCCCCACACCTTCGACGCTGACCTCAATCGCATCTCCGGCCACCACTGGTCCCACGCCACTGGGAGTGCCGGTCGCGATCAAATCACCGGGAACAAGCGTCATCGCCTGCGTGATATATCGAATGACGACACCGAGTGAAAAAATGAAATCCCGGGTATTGCCCTGCTGCCGGACCACTCCGTTCACTCGCGTCTCAACCCCAACTCCGGACCACGGATTAATCTCGTCCGTCACCACCGGGCCGACTGGGCAAAAGGTGTCGAAGCCCTTGGCTCGAGTCCACTGACCGTCTTTGTTTTGCAAATCGCGCGCAGTCACATCGTTGAGGCAGGTGTAGCCGAGAATGTAGGGACGCACATCCTCATCCGCGCCCAGCTTGTAGCATTTCTTGCCAATCACCACGGCGAGTTCCCCTTCGAAATCCACCCGCTGCGAAAGTTTCGGTCGGCGGATTTCCGAACCGGGCGCGAGGAGCGAGGACGGAGGCTTGAAGAAGAGCAACGGCTCACTCGGTACCGCATTGCCCAACTCGGCAGCGTGCTCGCGATAGTTGCGGCCCACACACACAATCTTCGACGGGCGCACCGGAGCGAGCAACGCCGCCTCGGCCAAAGTAAACGGGTCCATGCGCTTGGACGGTAGATCCTCGATGTCGCCGTCGGATTCCTCCGGCCGCTTCAGCAGCAATCTCGTGATCTGCTCCACCCCCGCGACCGTCTCCACCAAGCCGTAATGAGATTGTCCGTTAAGTTGGAATCCGCAATATTTCATTGGAACCTCAGCACTCAGCATTCAGCATTCGAAGCCCTGCCTACGCCGCCGACCCGCCACGGTCAAGGCTGAGTGCTGACTGCTGAAAGCTGAGTGCTCCCTTATGGTACAGCTTCGCTCGCCTCCTGTGACCGCGCACTTTCGTTCCCGCGTACATCGACGGCTGAAACGGAATAGAAGTAAGTCCTTCCGAACGCAACGTTCATGTCGCGAAACGCCGGCATCTTCACCAGCGCTGCATTGATTTTCACTGGCTCAGCGCCTGCTTCATGGCGGAAGACGTTGTAACCCGCAAGGTCCGCATCGGTATCCGGAGCCCAGATTAAGTCAATGAACGGTTGCTGACCTACGCCCGAAAATACTGCCTGCAGGCCAGTGGGCACAGCGGGCGGAAATACATCGTGAGCGAATACTCTGACCGCAGGCGTGTCATCGCCTTCAAACTGAGTTTCGGCTTTTCCCTCTTCGTGGATCACAGTGACCACGGTCGCACGATACAAGTAGGTTTGCTCCCACTCGAAGCTGTGATCCATAAGCTCCGTGGCGGATGATGCGTCCAGCGGTACTTCTCCCACGACCGTGTCCGTATTTCCACCTTCCGGGCGACGATACACGCGATAAACGTATCGCAACCCGGGAGTTTCGGTCCGAAGTGGGATCTTGGTCCAACTCAAGATCACGCCTTCCGGCGCGACTTGAGCTCGGAAGTCGGAAGGCGGGGGCAAAGCCGGAATCGCCGGAACCGACGCGACATTCGATATTCCAGCGGTCCGGCCTTTGCTGTTCAGCACTGAAACAGCGTAAAAAATCCGCGCACCAGAGTTCTCGACCAGGAGTGTTTGCGGAAGACGATCTGTGTAGTTCGCTTGCATAGTCGCGCTAGTCTTCGCGGACTTAGTTTGCCGAGGACCTGTCCCGGGAAGCTGCGGCGCAGGAACTTCTCCAGCGGGATTCGCGCACTCGCTGATCGCAGCATCCAGACTTCTGCAAATCCGAGTCGGGCCTAGGTGCCGCGCCGTGAGCCGATCCGTAGTTTCGGTGGGCACAGTCCAATCGAGGTGAACGTGGTCGCCTTTGCGTACCGCTCGAAGATCGGTGACCGGCTGGGGAAGATCCAACGATGGAGGCTTAGGGATGCCGGGAACGCCGCAGCTCACAAGGGCAGCGGTGCCAGACAGCAATAACATGAGCTTCGCAATGGATTGCCTCATCGGGAGAAGAACAAGGTTACCAGAAGGCAATTTCTCGCAGACAGATTGCTAACCCTACAGAATGTAGCGCGACAGATCCTGGTCCTTCACAATGTCGGCCAGCATGTGGCGCACATAATCAGCGTCAACCTTGAAGTGTTCGCCCTTTTTATCCGGGGCGTCGAAGCTGATCTCATCCAGCACGCGTTCCATGATGGTATGCAGGCGGCGCGCTCCGATGTTCTCCGTGCCTTCGTTGACGCGGAAGGCGAAGCGTGCAATCTCTTCCAGCGCATCCTTGGTGAATTCCAGCTTCACGCTCTCGGTTTCGAGTAGCGCAGTGTATTGCTTTACCAGAGAAGACTTTGGTTCAGTCAGAATCCGGATGAAGTCATCCATGGTGAGCGACTGTAATTCGACCCTAATGGGGAACCTGCCCTGTAGTTCCGGGATCAAATCGCTCGGTTTAGAAACGTGGAACGCTCCCGCTGCAACAAACAGAATGTGGTCAGTACGAACCATGCCATACCGTGTGTTAACCGTGGTTCCTTCCACGATGGGCAAGATGTCGCGCTGCACGCCTTCGCGCGAAACGTCGGGTCCGTGGCCGCTTTCCCGTCCTGCAATCTTGTCGATCTCGTCGAGGAAAATGATGCCCGAATCCTCTACGCGATCAATGGCTGTGCGTGTTACTTGATCCATGTCGATCAACCGTTGCTCTTCTTCCTGGATCAAATACTCAAACGCTTCGTTGACCTTCATCTTCCGCTTCTTCGTACGCTGGCCGAAGATGTTGGGCAACATGTCCTTGATGTTGACGTCCATCTCCTCGACACCCTGATTGGAGATGATTTCGAAAGATGGGAACGCACGCTCGCGCACATCGATTTCGACTGTGCGTTCGTCCAGTTTGCCCTCGCGCAATTGCTGGCGAAGCTTCTCGCGGGTACGGCTCTGCGATTCACCAGATGAAGATGAAGTCGTTCCTTCGAGGACGAACCCGGCCTGCGGAGACTCTGGAGGTCGAACCGGAGCGGGCGGTGGCAAGAGGATATCCAACAAGCGTTCTTCAGCATTCAATTCGGCCTTGTCGGCCACGTCTTCAAGCTTTTCCTCACGCACCATCTCAATCGCGATCTCAACCAAATCACGGATCATGGACTCAACGTCCCGCCCCACATATCCGACTTCAGTGAATTTCGACGCTTCTACTTTGAGGAAAGGCGAGTTGGCGAGCTTCGCCAGCCGGCGAGCGATCTCGGTCTTGCCCACGCCTGTGGGACCGATCATGATGATGTTCTTGGGAATCACTTCTTCGGCAAGGTCCGGCGTGAGCTTCTGCCGCCGCATACGGTTTCGCAGCGCAATCGCCACCGCGCGCTTCGCGTCTTTCTGTCCGATGACGTGTTTGTCCAATTCGGCAACGATCTCACGCGGCGTGAGTTCGTCGAGAGCAATCTGTTCTTCGTCTACGGTTCCGGGTAAATAAATGGCCATAAATCAGTCGTTGGTCGCTAGTCGTTGGTCGTTGGTCTGAACTGGTTTGGCGAACGACCAACGGCCACCGACTAACGACTAGAGCTCTTCAATCGTCACTTTGTCATTCGTGTAAATGCACATGTTGCCGGCAATCTTCATTGCCTCTTCCGCAATCTGGTGGGCGGATAGTTGAGTGTGCGCCGCCAGCGCCTGCGCTGCCGCTTGCGCATAGGGTCCGCCGCTGCCGATGGCCGCGATCCCGCCATCCGGCTCGATCACATCGCCCTGGCCACTCAACAGGAAAGTCTGCTCCTTGTCAGAGACCAGCAGCAACGCCTCCAGATGCCGCAGGAACTTGTCCGTGCGCCAATCCTTCGCCAATTCCACCGCTCCCCGGCCGATGTTGCCATGATATTGCTCCAGCTTGGCCTCGAAGCGGCTGAAAAGTGAAAAAGCGTCCGCAGTCGAACCCGCGAATCCGGCCAGAATCTTGTCCTGATATAAACGCCGGATTTTCTTGGCGGTATGTTTGATCACGCCTTCGCCGAGCGTGACTTGCCCGTCGCCGGCCATCACCACATGGCCGTCACGCCGGACGCAAAGCACCGTGGTCGAACGCACTAAACGCTTCCTGCTCATGAGCGCAATTTTTCATTATAGCAGCCGCAGCCCGCTTATCATGAGAGCCGGCCAGAATCGACAGCATCGCAGATCGAGCAACACCGGACATTTCAGCAGCGATTTACGATCTCCGCGCACTCTGCGGCTGTTCTCAGCGCTCTCTGCGTTTTAAGGTTTTAATACGACTTCCGGGAAAAATAAAATCTTGAATCGCGAAGGTCGCGGAGAACGGCCGCAGAGTACGCGGAGAAGCCCAACGGATAGCAAATCAGACAGGTTTCGCCGGCCAGTTCCTCAACTCACGACTACATCCGCGATCCGTACCGCGTCCGCGCAAGCTCGCACATCGTGAGTGCGAACAATGTGTGCTCCCTTCAGGATGACCGCCGTCTCCGCCGCGATTGTGCCGTAGAGCCTGTCGCTGACTGGAGCGTCGCTCCCATTCCGCGCCAGCGCACGCCCGATGAAAGACTTGCGCGACATCCCCGCCAGCAACGGATACCGCAGCTCGTGCAACTCATCGAAGCGCTTGAGCAGCGGGTAATTTTCCTGAAAGCTTTTGCCGAATCCAAAGCCGGGATCGAGCACGATCCGCTCCCTCTTGACTCCTCCTGACAACGCAGCATCGGCCCACGCCCGGAGTTCACGTTTGACCAGCGTCACGATATCGGATACCGGCGGCAAGGCGCGCCACTCCTCCGGACGCCCGCGCATGTGCATCAGCACGGCGCCGCATTTCAATCCGGCCAGCGTCTTCACCATCAGTGGATCCCAGCGAAATGCGCTCACATCGTTAACGATTTCGGCGCCCGCTTCGACTGCCGCGCGCGCCACATTTGCCTTGTAGGTATCCACCGAGATGACTGCCTCTGGGCGCTTTCGCTTGAGAGCTGCGATCACAGGAATCACTCGTTCCAATTCTTCTTTCTCACTGACTGGCTGCTTCTCCGGAAAAGGCTGCCCTGCCGGTGCAGTAATCTTGCCAGCCGTTTCCGCGGAAGGAAGAACCTTGGCTCCGGGACGCGTCGATTCTCCACCTACGTCGATGATGTCAGCGCCATCCTCCAGCAAACGCATCGCGTGCTCAACTGCGCGCTCGCGGTCAAAGTGCGCCCCGCCATCGGAAAACGAGTCTGGAGTGACATTGATGACGCCCATGACTAGCGTGCGCTTTCCTAATTGCAATGAGCGCGAGCCTAGATTCCATTCAAAAACCGGGCGCATGACCCGATTCTAAACCTTGTCGGATTTCGAAGTGTCCGCGCGACAACGTCTCGCAAGGCGTGAGATGTGGCCCCTCAGATCGCCGAATTACACTGCAACGAAGCGCATTTGCACAATAAGCGCAAGAATGTGCAACCGTTTATCTCTTGGCGAACAAATTTCATCTTCGCGCCCGAATTTCACTTGACTTTGACTCTAGTCAGGATAGGATGCATGTCCGCGGGCTATATCAGCTTTGGATGACGAGAGTAGACCCGACACCCTTAGAAGTTAAAAAACTCAGGAGGACTATAGTGAAGAAGATGCTACGTAATTGTCTTTTCGGCTTGGGGCTGGCCCTGCTGGTGGTTTCGGTAGCGGCGGCGCAAGACAACTTTGTAAAAGGCGGAGTCGCCGGTGTAAGTGGTCTGCACGGCCAGCCAGTGTTACCGCCGGCAGCCCTTTTCACGAACTGCGGCACGGGTTGCACCAGCTATAACACAGGCTCCGGATACTACATCTCCGGATCGGCCGCGGCAGACGGACCAGGTCAGACCTTGGCCCTGGGTTTCAGCGCCAAGGCGGCTACCAAGTTTGTCAAAGCCCTGTCACCCAATACCAATTACACCGCCGTATCAGGTGGCAAAATGTCAGCCTACCTGTTGCACGGCAGTTCAACCGGTGGTCCAACCACGGAACTCGCCAAGTTGGTCCAGCACGGCGCCATCCCGGATTACCCGTCGGTTAAGACAATCAGTTACACGCTCGCGAAGGGCGCAAACCCGGTCACATTCAAGAAGGGCGTGACCTACTTCTTGTGCGAGACTGAACCGGCTCCGACCGTCGTGCTGCTCTGGATGGTTTCGAACAGCGATGTGACCAGTCCTTTCTGGTTCCAGACTAGCGACACCTGCACCAAGAAGGGTACTGTTTGGAGCAACGCAACCGGCGCCGCGAACGGTGCTGCATTTGAGATTAACTAGTTGATTTGAAGTTTTACTGTGAGTCCGAGCAGGCCGCTGTAACTGGCGGCCTGTTTTTCTTGCGAGATTCACACCGAGAGCAAATCTTATCCGGTTTTTCGCCGCGAAATTTTCTCCTTGCCATCTGGTCAGATCAAAGCCCCATCATAGCTGTGTTAGCATTTCAGGTTCTCTGTCGGAGGTAGCATTCCAATGCGTTACTGGTGGCTCGTTTTCATGCTGTTCACCTCGCTCGCGTTAGGACGGCCGTCTGTCCAGGCGCAGGCCGTGCCAGCCGGAAATTCCGCGCCAGGCGATAAATCGGGGCTCTCATCGTCCAGCAATGTTCCGCCGGACGCTGCTGTAATCACAATTGATGGCCTTTGCGGCAGCGATTCTTTCTCGATAGCCGAGCCGGACGTGGCTTCCAAGACGCCGGGGTCAACCGATTCGAAAGCGAGCAGCTCAAGCGTCGCTTTGAACCCAAGCTGCCGCACAATCATTACCCGCGTGCAGTTTGAAAAGCTAGCTAGCGTGATTGCTCCCAACCAGCCTCCTCACGCTACCGCCGAACTTGCCCGCTTCTACTCCGAGCAACTCCTCTTCGCTCGCGAAGCCCGCGAACTCGGCCTCGATAAAGACCCACATTTCGACGAAATTTTGAAGTTCACCTACTTGCAGGTGCTGGCTCGCGCCCTGAACGAGCGCCTGGCCCGGCAGGCAAATATGACCGATGCGGAATTCACGAAATACTACAAAGAGCACGCCGCCGACTTCGAGCAGGTCGCGCTGCTGCAAATTTCCATTCCAAAGCAGAAGTCGCATGCTACCCAATCAGGCACGATGCCTCAAGCGAAGATGGACCCTGTCGCCGACGAAGCCGCAATGAAGGCGGAAGCGGAGAAGATTTACAGTCAGGCAGTTGCCGGCGGGGATTTTGCAACGTTGCAGGAGGAGGCTTACACCGTCGCGGGCGATCCCGATGACGCCCCAGACGCCGACATGGGTGTAGTCACCCGCTCTGAACTGGGAGACACTCAGGCGGAGGTGTTCGCGTTGCAACCGGGGCAAGTCTCCAAACTTATCTCCGGCAAAGAAGCGTGGCACATCTTTAAGGTAGTTTCCCGGCAGATGATGTCCGAAAGCGATGCCAAGAGACTCGTTACTGGACAACGCACGCAAGCCGCGGTCGACTCGCTTAAGAAGTCCGTCAAACCGCGGTTGAATGACGTTTACTTCGGGAGTTCCGCAGGCCCAGAACAAGCGCAATCCAGCGGAGGCGAGCAACACTAAGGCTCGCAGCTACGCGAGCGGGTAGGCGCCGGACGCCGGATTTCGCCGATCGTGCCAGAGGCCAAAGCCAACCATCCCATGGATCGAAGAGGCAAACGTCTCATCATCGTCTCCTGCCTGTTTCTGGCCATCGGCACGGCGGCTCTTTATAGCCCGGTGGTGCGCCACCCTTTTGTCGATTTCGACGATCAATACTATGTTAC